>Ga0137409_10001220_pt1 | contig 28077 bp, 24 predicted proteins | sample CZODoug1_16funga_FD_122059 | JGI IMG/M metagenome (GOLD analysis project Ga0137409, IMG submission 122059) | Vadose zone soil fungal communities from Angelo Coast Range Reserve, California, USA - CZODoug1_16fungal (Hybrid Assembly) | ecosystem: Environmental > Terrestrial > Soil > Vadose zone...
ATGAACGGGTTCTCGACGATCTCGTCGTACTGCTCGCGGTTGCCGGGCTGGCGCTGATAGCGCCACGCTTCCGTGCTGTCGAACCGCACGCCGTGACCATCGACGACGTAGGCGTCCCGTGCCTGGCCCTGAAACATCATCGTCGCTCCGACCGCCTGCCGTGCTATGGGAGCTGACGCCTTACCGGTCACAATCATTTCCTGCAACTGCACCACACTCAACTCCAGACGGAAATCGACCGTCACGGTCGCGTTCGCGATGACGCGTATGCCGAACTTCTGCTGGGTTCTGAAGCCGATGAACCGGGCGATCACCTTATGGGTCCCAACGGGAACGTTCGGGATCGAGTAGGAACCGTCCTGCTTTGCAGTCGCCACAAACGCAGTTCCCACGACGATCACGTAGGCGTTTGCAATCGGCGCCCCGCTGACCGAGTCGCGCACGTGACCGGAGATCGTTCCGGTCTCGACGATTGCCAAAGGTCGTGCTGCGGCGAGTACGCCAACGAGGACAACGAGGAAACGAACGGGATGCAGGGCCATGGCCTCTCCTGGTGGCGGTGTCCAGGAGAGACGCTCAGACGCTTGCGGGCGACACAGCCTTTCCGTCTCCACCTTCCCAGGGCGTGGGGACGCGCGTCGGCTCGGGCCAGGCGATATCGGGGAAGTGGTCCGGACCGTAGCGAGCGGGCTCGCCTTTCTCCTTGCGTCGCAATGCCTTGAACACCTTCTCCGGCGTAATCGGGACCTCATCGACCCGCACGCCGACGGCGTCGTACACGGCATTCGCCACCGCCGGCATCACCGGAAGCAGCGGGCCCTGACCTACTTCCTTCGCGCCGAACGGGCCGTTCGGGTCGGGATCCTCGATCAGATACGTGACGACGTCGCACATCTCGAGCGTCGTAGGACTCTTGTATTCGAGTAAGGAAGGAATCTTGTGAACCACTTTGAGATCACCGCGATACGCCATCTCCTCCATCAACGCTTCGCCCAAGCCCATGTAGATCGAGCCCTCCACCTGTCCGATCACGGAGGCCGAATTGATCGAGCGGCCGACGTCATGCGCGATCCAGATCGTCGGTACGCGCACGATCCCGGTCTCCGGATCGACGTCCACCTCGGCAACGCAGGCGCTGTAGGAATACGCCGGCGATGGACCGACTCCGGCACCGCGGTATTTCCCCGCGCTCTGGGGCGGCGTGTACGAGCCGACAGTGCCAATCGTCCCTTCCGCCGCCTCCGCCCGCTGCACCGCCTCAGCGAACGACATGCCGTGCTTCGGGTTCTTGCCGTCGAACACCCGGCCGTCGGCGAACGTGAGGCGTTCGGCCGGGATCTCGAGCTGCTGCGCCGCGTGCAATGCCAAAATCTGGCGCGCGCGCTCGGCCGCTTGCAGCGCGGCGTTGCCGCTCATGAGGGTAACGCGACTCGAATAGCTGCCGAGATCGACCGGTGTGAGATCGGTGTCGCCGGTGACGACGGCGATGTCGAAAGGATCGACGCCGAGCACTTCCGCGACGATGTAGGCGAGGATCGAGTCCGATCCCTGCCCGATTTCCGTCGAGCCGCAGAACACCGTCACGCCGCCCCCGCGGTCGCACTTCAGCTGCACGCCGGAGTGCGGCATGTTGTTCCAGTAGATCGGGAGCCCTGCGCCCGAGATGTAGCTCGAGCACGCCAGCCCGACCCCACGGCCGCGCGGCAGCTTGCGGAATTTTTTCTTCCAGCCCGATCCTTCGACCACCTTGGTGATGCACTGGCCCAGCCCCATCGAGCCGACGCGGAGGTAGTTGGCCGTCAGCGAGTTCGCCGGTACGAGTGTCTTGAGACGCAGCTCGGCGGGATCGAGGTGGAGCTCTTCGGCGATCTTGTCGATGTGGACTTCGAGCGCAAAGCGCGGCTGCGGCGTGCCATGCCCGCGTTTGGGGCCGCACGGCGCCTTGTTTGTGAATGCGCGCGCGCCCTGGAAGTGATAGCGCGGCACGTGATACGTGACGGTCTGGAGCGCGCCCGTGTAGTACGTGCTGGCGACGCCGTAGGAGCCGTAGGCGCCGCCATCCAGCAGCGACTTGAAGTGCATCCCCGTGATCGCGCCGTCGCGCTTCACGCCGGTGCGGACCCACATGAGGGTGGGATGGCGGCCGCGATGGCAGTAAAAAACCTCTTCGCGCGTCAGCGTGATTTTCACGGGGCGACCCGTCATCATGGCGAACTTCGCGACCACAAGCTCGTGGCTGAACGGATCGCTCTTGCCGCCGAAACCGCCGCCGTTCGGCGTTGCGATCACGCGAATCCGGGCCGCCGGCAGCTCAAGTACCTTGGCGAGCGCGCGGTGCACGTAATGCGGCGTCTGCGTCGAGGTCCACAGCGTCAGCTTGCCGTCGGGGAGGGGCGACCACTGCGCGAGCGCGGCGTGCTGTTCCATCGGCAGGTGCGTGCTGCCCTCAAAGAAGAAGAGGTCTTCGCGCACCAGGTCGCCCTCGGCGATCCCTTCGTCGGCGTCGCCGAACTCGAGATCGATCAGTTTGTGGAGGTTGCCGCTGTCGCCGTAGTCGTGGATGCGCGGCTCGGGGTGCTCGACCGCTTCCTCGGCGGAGGCGAACGACTTGAGCGGCTCGTACTGGACCTTGATGAGGTCGAGGGCGGCCGTCGCGGTTTCTTCGCTCGTCGCCGCGACGGCCGCCACCGGATCGCCGATGAACCGGACGCGTTCGACGCACAGCGCGTGCTCGTCCTGGGAGACGGGGAGGATCCCGAACGGAATCGGCAGGTCGCGGCCCGTCAGGACGGCCTGCACGCCGTCCAGCTTTGCCGCGGCCGACGCGTCGACCGAGACGATGCGCGCATGCGGCTGCGTGCTGCGCAGCAGCTTGCAGTACAGCATCCGGGGAAACGTGAGATCGTCGGCGAAGCGCGTGGCGCCGGTGACTTTCGCGACCGCATCAACCTTGCGGAGAGCCTTGCCGATGACTCTATGCATGCTGCATCCGTTCCGCGGCCAATTCGATCGCTTCATAAATCTTGATATAGCCGGTGCAGCGGCACAGGTTGCCGGCGAGCGCGTCCTTAATTTCTTCACGTGTCGGCCTGGGATTGGCGGCGAGCAGTGCCTCGGCGGCGAGGAGAAAGGCGGGCGTGCAGTAGCCGCACTGCGCCGCGCCCAGGTCGGCGAATGTCTCCTGCAACGGATGCAGCTTCCCGCCCCGCGCCATGCCCTCGACCGTGCGCACCCCGTGGCCGGCGCACGCCAGGCCGAGCACCAGGCAGGAAAGCACCGGCGTTCCATCCAGCAGCACCGTGCAGGTGCCGCATTCTCCCAGCTCGCAGCCGTGCTTCGTGCCGGTGAGTCCCAGATCTTCGCGCAACACCTCGAGCAACGTCTTGTGCGGCGCGAAGGCTACTTCCTCGCGCTCACCATTCACCTCGAAGGTGATCGTGGCCATGACGTAATCTTGATAAGAGGGTAGGGCGACGCCAGCTTGTGGGCCATGATCAAAGCCCTGCTCTCGCTCGCGGCGCTCTTTTCCGTGCTCCCGTCATGTCGTCTGCACGCTCAAGACTACCGGGCGCAGGCCATTCGCATCCTCCGTACGGTCCCCCTCATCGACGGCCACAACGACATCCCCGACGCCATCCGCGAGCGGGGCGGGCTCGATTCGGTCGACTTCGCCAGAAGCCAGCCGAAGCTGATGACCGACATCCCGCGGCTGCGCAGTGGCCGAGTGGGCGCGCAGTTCTGGGCGGCGTACGTGCCCGTAACCACGATGGATTCGGGGCCGCACCCGGCGGTGTATGCGCTCGAGCAGATCGATCTCGTGCATCGTCTCTGCACGAAGCATTCAGGCAGCCTGGCGATGGCCTACACCGCGGCGGACGTGCAGCGCAACTTCGCCGCAGGCAAGGTCTCCTGTCTCATCGCCATCGAAGGCGGCCACGCGATCGAAAACTCGCTCGGGGCGCTGCGGATGTTCGCGCGCCTGGGCGTGCGTTACATGACGCTCACGCACTGGCGCACGCTCGATTGGGCCGTCGCCTCCACCGATACCTCGCGTCGCGGCCTGTCCGACTTCGGCCGGCAAGTCGTGCTGGAAATGAATCGCGTGGGGATGCTGGTCGATCTTTCGCATGTCAACGACCAGACGATGTCCGACGCGATCCACACGTCCCGTGCGCCCGTCATCTTCTCGCACTCCTCGGCGCGCGCGCTCACCAACCACGCGCGCGACGTGCCCGATTCGATTCTGAAGCTCGTCGCCACGAATCACGGGGTGGTGATGGTGAATTTCAATCCGGGCTTCGTGTCGGAGGCGGTGCGCACTTACGAGGACAGCATGACCGCGTGGTCACGCGCGCTGCGCGCGGCGGGCGCCGATTCCGCGGCACGCGCGGACTCGATGCGCGCCTGGGAGGCGCGGGCGCCGCATGCCACGCTGGCGCAGGTGGCCGATCACATCGAGCACATCCGCCAGGTGGCGGGCGTCGACTGCGTGGGAATCGGCTCCGACTTCGACGGCATCACGGAGGTGCCGGTTGGTCTGGAAGACGTCTCCAGATTCCCGGACCTCATCGCCGAGCTGCTGCGGCGCGGCTGGACGGAAGCGGACGTGAAGAAGGTCGCGGGGCTCAATACCCTGCGGGTGATGCGTGAGGCGGAGCGCGTCGCGCGCGAAATGCGGCGCTCGCTGAACCCGTAGACACTCGTTGTCCGTGTCGCCATGTTGTCGGAAGCCCTTTTTCGCGAGGTCGGGAAGATGAGGCGGCCCGCACAAGCAGTGATCGTCCACGGCGTGGCGGGTGGACTCCTCGCTGGATTCGTCGTCGTGCTGTGGTTCCTCGTTGCGGACACGGTGGCAGGGCAACCCTTCCGAACGCCCAGGCTGCTCGCTGGGATGCTTCTGAACCAGGAGTTCGCGCAAGTCACGCCTCGGCTCATCGCCGCCTACACGGTGCTGCACTTTGGCGTCTTTGCCATCCTGGGAGTGGGGATGGCGTGGCTGAGCGCAGCCTTACCGGCGCCTTCGCGACTGCTGCTCGGCCTCCTGTTCGGGCTGCTGCTTCAAGAGGTCGTGTTTTATGTCGGCCTGGTCCTGCTGCATGCTCCGCACCTCCGCGTGATTCCCTGGCCGCATGTCGTCGGCGCGAACATCGCCGCCGGGCTGGTGCTCATGAGCTATTTGCATTACGCGGAAGGCGATCCCCGGCCGCTCGGCGTTGGGCTTGCGGCCCTGCGGGATCATCCCGTCCTCGCGCGTGGCGCGGTCACCGGGTTGATCGGCGCGGCAGTGGTCGCGGTGTGGTTCTTCGTCTTGGATCTCCTGATCGGCAAGCCATTCGCCACCCCGGCGGCGCTCGGCTCGGCGCTGTTGCTCGGTGCGGCAGGTCCCGGCGAGATCGTCGGTACTTTCGGCCTGGTTGCGGCCTACACCGTCGTCCACATTGCCGCGTTCGTCATCGCCGGGATCGTCTTCGTTGCGCTCGCGGAGCAGGTAGAGCGGTTCCCCTCAATGGCGCTGCTCGTCTTGCTCTCCGCGATCCTGCTCGAGGGCCTCGTTGTGGCGACGATCGCAGTCGGAGCAGAATGGGTTCTGGGGACGGTCGGATGGTGGACAGTCGCCGTGGCGAATGTCCTGGCCGTGTCGGCGATGGGGTGGCAGGTGTGGCGGACGCATCCTACGCTACAGCGCCGCTTGCTACAGGAACGTCCTCAGCTTCGCGTCTAGTTGACCTGAACGATCTTCAGGCCACCCAGCCCCGCCGCGACGATGAGGATGCCGGGATTGCCCGGACCGCCCGCGGAGTAGGCGACGTGGTTCACCGACTGAAGACTTCCGAAGCGGAGCTTACCGCGCATCGTGATCGTCTGCGGCGCCTCCGGCCCGGTCGCCGAGAAGACCTGGCTGCCTTGGGCGAGATACACGCCGGCCTCGCCGTTCGAGATGAACATGACATCCTGATCGATCGAGACAGCGTTCGTCACGACGACTGAAGGGCTGAGGCCGAGCGAGTCCGGATTGGGGCGGGGCACAGCACCGACCTTGGTGCCCGTCGACGCGCTCAACACCTGTACGCCGCTGTCGCCCGCCGCAATGAACGCCTTCCCGCCCACCAAGTCCGCCTGCGATTTGGATTGTGCGACCGCCGCGCCGGCGAATGGGAAATGTCCCACGAGACTCATGTTGCTCTCGTTGTAAACGGACAGGATTCCCGGCGTGCCTTGCACCACCGCGACCTTGCCGCCGCCGACCGCGACCCAGCGCGCATCGTGCAACGGAATCGAGCTCGTCACGGTGAACAGCGCGGGATCGAGCATGAACAGACTGCCGGCGTCACCCGAGGTCGCGTAGGCGCGCGTGCCCGACGCCACACTCGTGGCCACGAAGCTGCTCAGAGCGGTGCGCGTGTTGCCCGCGAGGACGAGCTGATTGCCCACGAGCTTCACAACCTCGAACACCGCGGGAGAAGCGAAGCCGGTGTCCCCCGTCGCCTCGGCGAGATACACGTTGACACCCGACGTCGTGACGGCGCTGACATCCGTGTTCTGAAACAGCGCTTCGGACGTCAGTACAGGATGATTCTTGTTCGTGATGTCGATGACGTCCACGCCGCCGAGGTACGGATTTCCGATCATGTTGTAGCTGACGACGGCGAGGTTGCCGACGATCGAAACGGAAGTCGCTTGCAGCATCTGGCCGGCGATGGACGGCGGGGCAACTTCGGCCCTGAGGCTCAGGCTGAACGCGGCCTGGCTCGCGGCGCTGCTGCGACTGACCGGTGCCGACCCGAATGGCGCAGGCGCTGACGGGTATCCCACGCCCAAACTATCGATCGGGATCGAGTCGTTGCGGTACGTGACTCGCTGTGCCAGCACGATCGCGTTGTTATTGATGGAAATGCGGCCGTTCGTTTGCCCAGGTCCCGAACCATCAGAGCAGGACACGAGCAAAGCGGCCAGACCGGTCAGGGGCAACGCGAGCTTACGCATCCTCTAATGCCTCGGAATTCGTGTGGAAAAGCAAGAGCTTGCGTCACTCCGTGACCGCCATCACCCGCTCGCCGTATCACAACCCGCGTTCCACGCCTAGTGACACGCCGCGGCGCGACAGCACCGGGCGCGAACGGATCGCGCTGACGTCAAACCGCAGCGTCATGCCGCTGCCCGCGTTGTACCGGATGCCCGCGATGCCCGTCAACGTTTCCAGCGATCGGACCGCTCCCCCGACGAGATAACTCTCCCGCCCCGCCGCGCCGAGCAGTGACACCGCCGTGCGGCGCGTCAGCGAGCGGGTCGCTCGCAGCGACACCGCGGTGTCGGTGCGGCGCGACGGATTGCGCGACACGAATGCGCGCACGCTCCACGACATGCGGGTGGTCTCTGTGGTGATGTGCGGCGTGAGGACGTCGACCGGACCCGCCGCGTAGTTCAAGCGGCGATACCCCAGGCCGATGGACGAGCGAGCAGCGACGAGCCCGCTCGCGTCCACCTCCCACGTGTTCTTCGGCGAGAACCGCGGTTGGTGCGACGTCCCCGCCTCGGCGGTGAGCCAGAGCCGTTGGGTCGGGTGGATCACGGCGCCGAGCCGCTCGGCGACATCGGTCTCGCCAAATCGGCCGAGCAGCTCGGCAGCGACCCAGCCGGAATGGCCGCGCGCCGATCGGAGCGTCAGCTGCGCGCCCAGGGCGGACCAATTCGGACTCGCGTCCACGGCCTCGTAGGAGCTCCAGGCGTTGAGCCGGAGGCTTTGTCCCCGGCAGGGCGTCGTCACGAGACCGAGCAGCAGCAGCGCCGCGACGCTTGGTTTGCCGAATCCCTTGCGCGTCATGTCGCCCCAGACGTGTGTGCCCTTGAAGACGTTCGCGAAGGCTTTGAGGCGCCACCACACGGTGCATTGGCGGTAGCCGAAGTTTTCCAACGAGGCGAACAGGAGCAGCCGGAACAGGTCGCCGAAGCGGCGATAGCGGCGGAAGCTCACCTCTTCGAGCACGACGGCCCAGATCGAGAGCAGCATGCCGTACCCCCACGCCACCAGGACGAACAGCAGGGCGAAGGACACGTTGAGGAGCCCGAACGCGAGACCGGCAACGGTGATCACGTATCCCAGCAGCTCGACGACGGGCGCGAGCATTTCGCCGAACGCGAAGAACGGCATCGCGAGGAAACCGATCCGGCCGTAACGGGGATTGAACAGCATCGTCTTGTACTGCCACATCGCGGCGATGAGACCGCGATGCCAGCGTTCGCGCTGGCGCGACAGGATCTTCAGCGACTCCGGGACCTCGGTCCACGCGACGGGGTCGGGAATGAACGGCATCTCGTACTTGATTTTGTTGCGCCGCAGATGGCGATGCATTCGCACGACGAGATCGAGATCTTCGACGATGCTGTTGGTGCGATACCCACCGACCGCCATCATGTACTCCTTGCGGAACAACCCGAACGCGCCCGAGATGATGAGGTTGCCGCCCAGCCGGTTCCATCCGAGCCGCCCGAACAGGAAGGCACGCAGGTATTCGACGACTTGAATGCCCGGGATCAGCTTGTTCGGCACGCGCGCGTCGGACACGCGGCCGTCCTTCACCGTGCAGTTGTTGGCGACGCGCACCGTGCCGCCGACGGCGGCGATCTCGCGACCCAGCAAAAACGGCCGAGTCAGGCGCAGCAGCGCGTCCGGCTCGATGAGGGTGTCGGCATCCACGGCGATCACGAGCGGGAACCGCGAGGCGTTGATCGCCGCGTTGAGCGAGTCCGCCTTGCCGCCGTTTTCCTTGTCGAGCACGAGCAGTCGCGACCGGGAGCGCGATCGATACAGCGCACGCAGCGGCTTCGTGGCGATCGTCTCGGGGTAGATACGCGGGATCTCGTAGAGATCGAACGCGTGCCGCAGCTGGTCCATCGTGTCGTCCTTCGAGCCGTCATTCACGACCACGACTTCGTAGTTGCGGTACTCGAGCGTAAGAATCGCGGTCACGCTCGACTCGATCGTCGCACTCTCGTTGTAGGCGGGCACCAGAATGGTGATCGGCGGCAGCGCGTCGCTCTGCATCAGGCGCTGGAAATCCTCATCCTCCGCAAGCCGCGTTTGCTCCCAGATCTCCGGAATCGAGAGCATGAGCAGCACGGCGTAGAAGGAATTCAGCACCAGGAAGTAGATGAGGATCGTGAGGTCCGTGGTGGCGACGATGCTGGCGAGCAGGCTCATGCCGCGAACTCCGCCAGCGCCTGCGCCGGAAGACCGAGCACCAGCTTGGCGATGGCACGTGCGTCGGTGTCCGCGCCCACTTCGGCCTCGAGCAGGGCATTGCGGCCGCTTGCCGCGAACCGCATCAGCGCGAGCGCGGCGCGCAGGCGGACCCACCAGATGTTGTCGCGCAGCCCCGCCTTCACGAGCGGCAGCGTCGTCACATCGCTGATCATCCCGAGCGACCGCATCGCCTGCGCGCGAACCTCCCACGCCGAATCGATGGCCAGGCGCTGCAGCGCCGTGACCGACTCGCGATGCGGAAAGCTGCCGACGCCGCGCGCCGCCTGCACCCGCACCTCACGGTCGGGATGGTCCGCCAGCGCGGTGAGCCGCTCCCGCAGCGCGGGCTCGCCGAGCCGGCACGCAAATTCGGCGAGACGGGCAAGCGCCGGATCGTCGGCGCGGCGCAGCCGCTTCTGGAGGTGGTCGATGACGATCGGGCGGGAGCGTTGCAGCATCGCGGCGTAGTACGCCTGGACGGTGGGAGCGAGCCGTGGCAGCCGTTCCAGCGCGGCGAGCGTGAGCGAATTGTTCTCCACGCGCTCGAGCGCCGCCACGGCGGCGACGTGCACCGCGGGATGCGGGTCGTTGACGAGCCGGATCAGGCGCGCGGCGTCGGCCGGCATCGCGGCGACGCTCAGGAATCGCGCGCATTCGAGCCGCTTCCACCAGCGTGCCGAGCTGCTGTTGGCACGGACGAATCTCGCCCACCAATGTTGCTCCAGCGCGAGCGCGAGCTGCCGCCAGCGCTCGCCGGGCACGCGCGCGGACCATTTCACCAGCGCATCGATGGCGAGCGGCACGGGCAGCCGCGACAGGCCGACGAGCACGCCGGCGAGTGGCGTCGTGCCGGCCGACCAGCGGCGCATCGACGCGTCCATCGCCTCGCGACGCGGATTGAGCCGCGTACTGCGCCGCAATCTGAACCAGCGGTTGAGGATAATGAGGACGATGAGTGCCGCCAGCAGCAGACCCTGTACGATCGCCACGATGATGAGGAAGTGTCGCGCGCTCATCGGCCGACCCAACGCCGGATCTTCTCGAGCGCCACGCGCAGGCTCATCGGCTTGACCATGTAGTCCATGGCGCCCGCTTCCAGCCCGCGCAGCTGCTCCGTCTCGCTGCCGTGCACGGTGGTGAACACGACGCGGAATTTTCCGGGGCACTCCTTCTGCAGCTCCTCGAAAATGGAATAGCCGTCCAGGGCGGGGAGGTCGACGTCGAGCAGCAGCAGGGGCGGTTGCACGCTGCCGCGCGTGTCCATGGTCTTCAGCAGGTCCAGCGCTTCGCGCCCGTTGCGAAAGTGCCGAAAGCGATAGCCACGCGCTTCGAGGCCGAATGTGAGCAGCTCGGCGAGCGCGGGATCGTCCTCGACGACGATGACTTCGGGGACGTCGCTCGCGCCTTCCGCCGCTGGCGCGGCGGCGGTGATGAAGGCTGGTGAAGGTTGGTGCAGGGTTGGTGGCGGTTCCGCGGGGACTGGAGCAGCGGCGTGCTTCATGAACAGCGCGGCGGCCAACTTGCGGACGAAGCCACGCGCGGCCCGGCCCCGGTCCGCCACGCCATTCCCGGGGTGCTCGAGCCACTTCTTGGCAGCGTTCTCGAGCTCGGCGGCGACGACCGACGCTTGCGGGTAGCCGAACGAGCCGGCGGAGCCGCGCAGGCGGTGCGCATCGCGGCGCAGCTGTTCGATGGCCGCCCTGTCATCGCCTGCCGCAATCAGCCGCTCCGCTAGCTCGGCGATCGCTCCCAGTTGGTCGCGGGCGCCTTGCAGGTACTCGTCCCGGACGCCGGGAGGTAGGCCGAAGTCGTCGACCCCTCCCCCTGCCTGGCTCACGGGGTCCAAGATATAGCTAGCTTGGGTTTCGACCTAATGACCGACGGTTCTGTAGGTCTTTGCGCTACCTGCCGATGGGTGCGGATCGTGACGAGCAGACGGGGGTCCGCGTTCTATCGGTGCCTGAGGGCCGATACGGACCCCCGCTTTGTACGCTACCCGCCCCTACCGATGCTGAGCTGCCCCGGCTACGAACGCCGCGACGGGCTTCCTGAGCCCATAGGCGATGATGACGAGGGCTAGCGCATCGTAGACTTCAGAAACCGGTGTGCTTCGTCCACAGGGAGGCGGCCCCTAGGACGCGCAGGCCGACCCCCCCCGCCGATCCCGTGGGCGAATTCCGTGCCGGACACATATCGCGCGGGAGGACCGCGGTTTAGCGTCGGCGCCGCGGTCATTTGTGACCTCTCTCACTTGCAGAATGCCCACCTGTCAGTCAGTTTGGTCCGGCGCTCCGTATCCCCTTAGGAGAAAGGCTTTTGTGCCTCAGCAGCGAGCTCTGGAGCGTGCGAAGCAGTTCTTCTTCCGGAACTTCGAGCGCATCCTCGTCCTGTTGCTGGTCGCATCACTGCTCGTCATCAATCAGCTGATCGAGCAGAAGTTTGCCTTTCTCAGCTTCTATTATCTGCCGATCATCCTGGCGGGCTTCTACGGCGGCCGCCGCTTCGCCGTGGTAGCGGGCCTGTTCATCGTCTCGCTCGTCTTCTTCTTTCAGGCGATTCAGGGGCTCGGCATGGAGCCGGGACTGTCACAGGATGCGATGTTGCTCCTGGTCCCGTGGGGCGGCTTCCTCATTCTCACCGGCTATGTGGTGGGGGGCCTCGCCGAGCAACGCGCAACGCGCCTCGCCGATTTGAAGAACGCTTACCTGGCGACGCTGGAAGTCCTGACATTCCACATCGAGTCGGCGGAGCGTCACCAGGAGGGCCACTCGACTCGCGTGGGCGAGCTCGCGGCGGCGATGGGCGACGAGCTGAAGCTCACCGAAGGCGAGATCGAGAACCTCCGCATCGCCGCGTTGCTCCACGAAGTGGGAACGGCCGATCAGCGGCTGCTGCGGCTCTTGTCGCGCTCCGTGACCGACGAGTCGCTCGCGGTGGCGCGCGCGCTGCGCGGCGCCGCCGAGATCATCGCGGAGTACTCACACTATTACGAGATCGTGGGCGACGATTGGGACATCGAGGCGCTGCCGATGGCGGTCACCGTGAAAGTGCTCGCCGTGGCCGACGCCTTTGAAACGCTGCAGATGGCGACGCCGGTGCGGCCGGCGTTTACGCGCTGGAGCGCGTTAGAGGAAGTGGAGAAGGGCGCGGGGAAGACATTCGCGCGTGAAGCGGTGCGAGCGCTGCGGGTGGTGGCGGGCCGTCCAGAGGTGACGTCACCCGCCAAGGCTCTGCGCGTCAGCTAGTTCCCGGCGGCAGCGGCGGCGGGGTGGGGCCCGAGCGCCCGCTCGCAACGCCGCCGGCGACGCCGATTCCGAAGGCAACCGCAGTGCCAATCGTTACGATCGGGAGCAGGGCGATCGGCAGCGCGACGACCGCCGCAGCTGCCCCGGCGATCAGGGGCGCTGCCGGCTTCTGAATCGCGTCGACGAAGCGGAGCCGGCGCCGGACGAAACCGCGTGTCACGACAAAACCGCCGATCAAAGCGGCGGCACTCACCGCAAGCCAGAGCATGCTGTTCTCCTTTAGGTAACCGCGCTCTACGCAACTTGCGCAGCCGGCGTTTCAGGCGCAATTCTGGACCGCGATGGCCAAAGGCCCCGGATACAGCGATGCGACGGATGTCATTCGCCTGTTGCGCGTGGCGACGTGGTTCGGGCCGGCGTGCTTCGTGATGCTGTCGTCGTTGTGGTACTTCATGCTGAACAAGGGGTGGATTTCGTCCGCCGTCTTCGTTGTCCTGCTCATTCTCAACGTCCCGATCACGCTCGCCGGCATCTTCGCGATTCATCGCACCGTCGGCGCCGCCGCCGTGCTGATGGTCAAGACGATCTACGCGGTCGGCGACATTCCGCCGCCGCCCACCTATCCGCGTCAGGACCTCCTGATCGTGCGGGGCAAGTACGCGGACGCCGCGGACTGGTTCCGCGACCATCTGCGCATCGAGCCGCAGGATCATGAGGCTCGGCTGCGCCTTGCGCACCTGTTGGAAACGCAGCTCAAGGGATTTGACGAAGCGGAGCGGCTCTACCTGGAGATCCGCAGCGCCAACCCCCCCGCGACCCCGCGCGAACAGATGAGTGCGACCAACGGCCTGATCGATCTGTACCGCAAGATGGGCAGGACCGCCCGATTGAAAGTGGAGTTGGCGCGCTTCGTCGACCGCTACCGCGGCTCAGCGCTGGCGGAAGGTGCGGCGCGAGAGCTCAAGGAATTGAAAGAGCTGGACGTTACCAGCGAATCGCGGCGCTCCCCCACGTAAAGCCCGAGCCGAACGCCGTCAGCACGAGCAGATCGCCCCGCTTGAGCCGCCCCTCGGCAAGCGCCTCGTCGAGCGCGATCGGAATCGAAGCCGCGGTGGTGTTGCCGTACTTCTGGATGTTGCTGTAGACCTGATCATCGCGCAGTCCCGTCGCTTTCTGGACCATCTCGATGATGCGCTGGTTGGCTTGATGGGGGACGAGCAGTTTGACGTCGGCGGGGGTGAAGTGGTTCGTCTGCAGCGCGATGGCGACGGACTCCGGCATCTTGAGTGACGCGAACTTGAAGACGTCGCGCCCCTCCATCACGGCGCGGTGCAGCCCCTGCTCCAGCATCTCCACGCTCACATACGGATCGTGCGCCAGGCCGGGCCCGTCGACCCACAGCTTCTCGGCGTAGCGCCCGTCGGCAAAGATGTGGGTGGAGAGCACGCCGCGGCCATTTTCATCCACCGGGCCGAGTACGGCGGCGCCGGCGCCGTCACCGAACAGCACGGCCGTGTCGCGCCCCCGCGTCGTCTTGTCGAGCCCGCGCGAGTGCACTTCGGCGCCGACCAGCAGAATGTTCCTGTACTGGCCGATACGGATCCACGCGTCGGCGATCGAGAGCCCGTAGATGAAACCGCTGCACTGATTGCGGACATCGACGGCGGGAATATCGGTGAGGCCCAGCTCGCGCTGCAGAAAGACGCCGTTGCCGGGCTCGAAATGATCGGGCGTGCAGGTGCAGTAGATGATGCAGTCGATGTCGCTCGCAGTGAGGCCGGCCTTTTTCAACGCTTTCTGCGACGCCTCACGCGCCAACGAGACCCCGGTGTCGCCCTTGTCCACCCAGTAACGCGTCTTGATGCCGCTGCGCTGCACGATCCACTCGTCGGAGGTGTCCATGATCTTTGCGAGATCGTCATTCGTGACGAGCCGCGTGGGGACATGAAAGCCCGTGGACAGGAATGCGGTGCGTGGCATCAGCGCTCTGGGTTGCGAGTGACTACGAAGGTACCCAAGATTAGCGCATGGATCTGACGGTGACCAGACAACAGTACGACGCGGTGCGCAGCGCCAAGCATCTGCCCGACGTACTCAAGCAGGTGCTCGACAAGGCGAGCAAGAACGCGCACGGTCACGTGCTGCATCTCACCTACGAGGAAGCGACCGCGCTGAACGAGCTGGCTGCGTGGAACGTGCACAGCGACGCAGACGGCAACGTGACGCCGGAGTCGAAGCTCTTCGACGATCTCGTGCGGGCGATCCTTACACATCCGGACTACTGAGGGGGAACGATGGAACGTTGGAATGTTGGAAGGAGCTTTATCCTCGGGATCGTTCTCACGTTCCAACTTTCCATCATTCCAACTGTTGTATCCGCGCAACGCAAAGCCATCACGTTCGAGGATTACATCGCCCTCAAAGCCGTCAGCGATCCGCAGCTGTCGCCCGACGGCAAGTGGGTGGCCTACACCGTTTCGACGCCGTCGCTCCAGGACAATCGCAACGTGGCCCGCGTCTGGGTCGCCGACGTCGCGACCGGCAAGGCGCGGCCGCTCACGAACGGGCCGGGATCCGACCGCCAGCCACGCTGGTCCCCCGACGGAAAGACGCTGGCGTTCATCTCGACGCGCGAGGGCGGGGCACAGGTCTGGCTGTTGCCGATCGCCGGCGGAGACGCCCACAAAGTGTCGAGCCTGGGCGACGGGGCGTCGGATCCGGTGTGGCTCCCTGACGGCTCGGGCCTGCTGGTCGTCAGCGACATCAAGTGGCCGGTGAATCAGGAGATCGATCAGCGCAACGGGGCGTATCCGACCGAGGCTCGTATCTGGACGGGCCTCATGTGGCGCCATTGGGACGATTTCCGGGCGGGCAAACGGCAGCATCTGTTTCGCGTCGATGTCGCAACAGGGAAAGCGACGGACCTGACACCGGTGGATCACGACGTGCCGACAATCGCGACGGGCGGCGACGGGGACGTCGCGGTGTCACCGGACGGCAAGGACATCCTCGTCGCGATCCACGACGACTCCACCGTCGCGGACAATACGAACGTCGATATCTACGCGGTGGACGGTCCGGTGCTCCGTCAGATCACCACCGCTCCGGGTGCCGACAACACGCCTCGCTATTCACCCGACGGCAAATGGCTGGCCTATCTCTCGATGGAACGCGCAGGGTTCGAGGCGGATAGGGTGCGACTGATGTTACAGCGACGCAAGGACGGAAGGACGGAACGTGGTCCAGTGGAGGCGACGCGCGGCTGGACGCTTTCAGTCGGTGCGTACACGTGGTGTCCGAATTCCACCTGTATTTATGCGGTCGTTGAGGAACGAGGGCGGGACAACATTCACCGCATCGACATTCCGTCCTTCCGTCATTCCGTCGCCGTTTCGAGTGGCGTCAACACCGGCATCCAGGTCGGGCTGGACAGTCGCTCACTGGTCTACTTGCACCAAAGCAACACCCAGCCGTCCGAGGTGTGGGTCTCCGGGAAGGCGCTTACCCATTACAACGATTCTGCCCTCGCGACGCTCGACCTGCCCCCGCTCGAGCCGTTTGGCTTCGTCGGCGCACTGGGCGACTCGGTGTTCGGCTGGTCTCAGAAGCCGCCCGGCTTCGACTCCGCCAGAAAGTATCCGCTGATCTATCTCATTCACGGCGGCCCGCAGGGAGCGTGGACCGACAGCTGGGGCCCGCGCTGGAACAATCAGATGTTCGCCGCCCGTGGATTCGTCGTCGCCGAGGTGAACTTCCACGGCTCGACGGGCTACGGCCAGAAGTTCACCGACGCGATCTCCCAGCATTGGGGCGACTACCCGTTCGAAGACCTGATGAAAGGCGTGGACGTCGTGGCCCGCCTGCCGTACGTCGACTCGACGCGCATGGGCGCCGCGGGCGCGTCGTACGGCGGCTACATGATTCTCTGGATCGCCGGCCACAGCAACCGGTTCAAGGTGCTCGTGGATCACGACGGTGTCTTCAATCCCACCAGCATGGCGGGGAGCACGGAAGAGCTGTGGTTCACCGATTGGGAGTTCGGCGGCCCCCTGTATGCGAATCGGGCTCTTTACGAAAAGTGGTCGCCGTTGAATCATGTGAGCGACTGGAAGACGCCGCTGCTGGTGGTGCACGGGCAGCTCGACTACCGGGTGGACCTGTCGGAAGGCTATCAGGCATTTACGGCGGCCAAGCGCATGGGCCTGGACGCGAAGTTCTTGTACTTCCCCGACGAAGGACACTGGGTGCTGCGGCCGCGGAATCGCCGCATCTGGTGGGGCACAGTCCTCGACTGGCTGGAGGTGCACCTGCATGAAAGCGCTCACCCGTAACACGCTGCTGGCGGTGCCGCTGGCACTGCTGCTCGCCGTCGTGCTGCCGCGTCATGGCCCCTTTGGCTGGGACTTTCTCGACGCATTCACGCTCGCGTTCTGCTTTACGTACGTCGGGCACCTGGTGGAAGTCCTGCTGCTGAAGCTCCCCGGCATCGAGACACCGACCGGGAAGTTCGTCCGGGTGCTGGGCTGGTTTGCGGGCGGGTTGTGGTGTTACGAGCTCGGCCGTTGGCTGCTGCTGCTCTACGGTCGTAACACGAGTGAGCTGCCGCCCTTGCTGTGGGGCGGTGTCTTCTTCGTGGGCCTGGAGTTCGTGGTGCACGGACTCTTGCAGGCGTCCGGCAAGCCCAATTTCTACAGCGGCCAACTGCAGCGGTCCGAGACTACGGCCGCGCGCTAGTCGTCTCCGACTTCGTCCACACGTTGTTCTGGCGGCGGACATCCGGGAAATTCTTGTCCGGATCGATCTCGACTTTGACGAGCTCCTTGGGGAATTGCCGCACGTACAGGAAATGATTTCCCTCATACCAGGCTTCGACCGGCAAACGCGCGTTCTCGACGCCGCCGTCGGCGAACGTCAAACGGAGGTCCACCGGCATCGGTAGACCGCCCGGACTCGACAGGAAAACCCCCGTCAACGATGTGCCGCTCGAGTCGCGCCGGGTCAGCACGGAGTCCACCGCCTGATCCACGACGTCGGTGCGGAAGAACCAGCCGCGCCAGAAGTACGACAGATCCTCGCCCACGCCGTCGTTCATCGAGCGGAAGAAGTCGGCCGGCGTGGGGTGCTTGAACGCCCAGCGTCTGATGTACTCACGGAAGGCGAGATCGAAGCGCGTCGAATCGAGGACGGCGTGGCGCAGCAGGTACAAGCCGGTCGCGGGTTTGTTGTAGGCGACCTGGCCCAATAACTCCGGCGTGACGCGGTCCGCCGGGGTGATCCCCGGCTCGTCGCGCCCCGTCACGGCGAACTGCGCCCACTGGTCCGCCTGGCCGCGCGTGCGCAGCCATGCCTGGTCGGGGAAATAGGTACGTTGGGAGTAGATGTTGATGAAAGTGTTGAACCCCTCGTCCATCCACGCGTACAGCCGCTCGTTGTTGCCGACGGTCATCGGGAACCACTGGTGGCCGAGCTCGTGCGTCGTGACGCCGAACAATCCCTCGCGGCTGCGCCGGTTGGCGCAGAACACGATCATCGGGTACTCCATCCCACCGACCGGACCGTTGACGTTGATCGCGGTCGGGTAGGGATACTGGAACCACTTTTCGGAGTAATGCTTGATGGAATGGCGCACCATGCGCGTCGATTCCCGCCAGATGGAGTCGGCGACGGGAGGATAGAACGACTGCATGAGGATGCCGTTCCAGCCGCTCGCGTCCCAGATGAAGTTCGGCGCCGCCGCCCAGGCGACGTCGCGCACGTGCTTCGCCGCAAACCGCCACGTGAGCGTCGGGCTGCTGCCCGCGGGACGACTCGCCGGCGTCCCGACCTCGTGCTTCGCGATGATCGCAACGGCGGAATCGGACCGCACGGCGCGCGCCAGCCGGGCGCGTTGCTGCGCCGTCAGCACCTGGAGCGGATTGGTGAGGCGGCCGGTGGCCGCGACGATGAAGCCGCGCGGCACCGTGATCGCGAAATCGATGTCGCCGTACTCGAGATAGAACTCTCCCTGGCCGAGGTACTGCTCGGTGTTCCAGCCGCGCACGTCGTCGTAGACGGCGAGCCGCGGATACCACTGCGCGATCTCGTACAGCCAGCCCGCGGGGAATTGTTCGCGCCCCATCCGGTCGGCGCCGTGCTCGGGCACCTGAAACGAGTAGCCTAGCTCGAGCGACGTGATGCCCTTGGGCGGCAGGGGGCGGTCGAGCTCGACGCGCATGACGGTGCCGTTCTCGATTGTTTTGAGCGGCGTGCGCTTCGCGACGGCCCGTCGGCCCGCCGGGCCGAAGGCCGATACACCCGTGAGCACGAAGCCGCCCTTGAATCCGCGAGCCGCAAAGCGTGCATCCGGCGGATTGAGGAGTGCGCCGCGGCTGTCATCGCGGAACAGATTCTGATCGAGCTGCAGCCAGAGATAGCGCAGCGTGTCGGGCGAGTTGTTGGTGTAGCGGATCGTCTCGCGGCCGTTGATCGTGTGCGTCGCGGTATCGAGCGACACCGCGATCGTGTAATCCACGCGCTGCTGCCAGTACACGGGACCGGGCCGGCCCGACCCTTCGCGAACCATCGTCGGCGTCGGCAGCTCGAGCGGTCGAAACGGCGACGTGTCGGTTCGGGCGGCAGGTAACGGCGGGAGCGTCGGCTGTTGCAACGCCGCCAGCAGCATCGGCAGAGCCAGCATGGCAAGTCCTCGGTTGGGTTGGCGGTGCCAGCAATGTACCCGGCCAAAACCGGTCCGTGCCTTTCCCGCAAAGCGTCGATACATTGTCGGACGCCATGATGCGGCCCCCACTGCGATTCGCGATCGCCGTAACCGTCGTGCTCGTTGCCTGCGAGCACGCGGCGCCGTTTCGTCCTGGTGAGTATGGCCCGCACGGGCCACTCGTCGGCGGGAATCCCACGCGACTGACATATAACCCCGGCCAGGATCTGATCCCGGCGTGGCTGCCGGATGGCAGCGGTATCGTGTACACCGCGGAGCGACTGGATCGCGACGATCGTGATCGTTGCCTTGCGTTCATGCCCGGCGGTGGCGGAGCCGTCTCTCGCTACGTCTGTCGCACGACGGCGGCCGACGACTCGTTGAACGTGTTCGAGGACGCCGCCATCTCGGGGCGCGACACCGTCGTCTACGTGCGCGCCAGCATGGACCGGTCCCTCCCGGGAGTCGGTCCGGACGCTCAGCAACTCGTAGTCGCGCCGGTCGCGGACCCTGGTGATGCGCGCGTGCTCCAAGTCATTCCTTTCACCGCGCCGTGGGGCACGACGTACGACGCCCTGTCCCACATCGCCTGGCTGGGGCCTGGTCGCGTCGCCGCTGTGGGCGAGCGCGTCACCTATCCGAAAGCATGTAGGACTTGTGTCGTCGATACGGTGCGAACGGGGCTCGGCATCCTCATCGTCGATTTCGTGGGTCCAACGCCGCTACTCACCCATCTGGTGGAGGCCGACAGCGCCTCGTCGCTCGCGGCGGACCGCTCCGGCGATACCCTCTACTTCACGCGCGACGGCGATTCGCGCGTGTACCGTCACATGTTCTCGAGCGGAGCGACGGACACGCTGTACGACTTCCTGTTCGGGATCGCCCGTGACGTGAGCGTGGCGACCGGCAGACTGGCCGCGATCGTCGGTGGCGCGGTCAGCTATACGGTCGATTCGATACTCGGCGGATCGCAGCCGGACCATGGCGGTTCGTTGTTTCTGATGAGTCCGGGCAATCCGCCCACGCAAATCGGCGACCCCGCGTGGCTGTTCCGGCGGCCCGCCGTTTCGCCGGACGGAACGCATCTCGTCGTTGCGGCATGGAATGCGGCGCCCACCGCCGATCTCTGGCTGTTTCAACTGCCGTGACATCCCGACTCACGCTTCTCAGTCTCGCGTTCCTTATTCCGGCATGGACGGCCGCCGCACAGACGAACGGCTCCATCACGGGGCACATCCGCCAACGCGTCGGCAATCAGCCGATCAGCGGGGCAGAGGTGGGATTCGACGGCCGCTGGGTGGCCCACACCGACAGCAGCGGGTCCTATCGCATTCGCGAAGTCCGCAGCGGCTGGCACCTGGTCACGGTGCGCGCGATCGGTTTCGAGACGGTGCGGCGCGACAGCGTCCTGGTGCGCGCCGGCCAGGTGACGGTCGTGAACTTTACGGTCGACATTTACACGATCGAGCGGCCGATCGTCGTCGAGGCCTATGCGGACTCGATTCTCGATCCGACACTCGTTGCGTCGGTGCAGCGCATCGGTGGTGACGAGCTGCGCCGCTTCCCGGTGACGACGGTCGAGGAGGCGATATCACTGTCCGCCGGCGCGGTCGGCGAGAGTTACCGCGGCGGCCGGTTAGGGCAGCAGGCCTTCGTGCTGGACGGCTTGGGCGTCAAGAATCAACTCGACGCCTCGACCGGCCCGCTCGGCGTGCGGATCCCGCCCGACATGCTCACCGAAGCGTCGCTCGCGACCAACGGTTTCTCGGCGCGCTACGGGCAGGCCGTTTCGGGGCTGATCAACGTCGTCACCAAGGACGGCGGCGATCGATGGACCGGGCGCGCGGCCTATGAGACCGATCGGCTGCTGACCGGGAGCGCCGATCTCGGGCAGGATCGCGTCGTCGTCTCGGTCGACGGGCCATTACCCCGCGGGGCCGGCGTCGTGGCCGTGCTCGATGCCGACGGGCGGCTCGATGCCGATCCGGTGAACGCGCCGCTCTCGGGCGACCCGCGCGATCCGCGCACCTCGAGCCCGACACTGCTGCCCCACAACAGCGGCGAGCGGTACGACGCCGCGGTGAAACTCCGCATCCCGCTCGGCGGTGTGCATACGCTGCGATTGTTCGCGCTGCGGTCGGTCGAGCAACGACTGCTGTTCGACCCCGCGTACAAATACGATCTCACGTTCGCGCCGGCCCGGCGGGTGACAGGCGATCTCCTGAGCGCACACCTGCAGCGCGCGACGAACAACTTCACGGCCGATCTCAGAGCCGGGTATTTCGCTCGCGCCTTCACCCGCGGTACGCTCACCCAGCAGCCGGCCTATCGGTTCGGCGCCTTTACCGGCCACACGTTCCACTTCGTCGGCGAGGATATCGCGCGGCGCCAGGACACCGTGCTGGCGTACGACCCGATCCCCGGCTTCACGGCACCGGATTGGAGCGATCGCACGCCGTGGGGCGTGCCGGCGTTCTTCCGGACCGCGGGATCGAATGGCGAGATCTCCTGGAACCGGTTCCGCGAGCTGCGTGGTCAGGCCGATTTCAGCGTCGGCGGCCCGCGAGCCGATTTCTATTTCGGCGCGGAGCTCGCCAAACAGCAGGTGCGCACGTTCCAGCGCGCACTCGGATATCTGCGAGTGGGAAGGATCAAGGGGGCGCCGCCCGCGACCGGTTCGCAGTTCGATCCCACGTCGGCCGCGGCGTACGTCGAGGGCCAGCTCCACGGCACCGATTTCGTCATCACGTTGGGGCTACGCTACGATCAGTTCAGCCCCGGCAGCGGAGTCCCGGGTCAGAATCTCGGCGCGCGCCGCAGCATCAACCCGAGGCTCGGCTTCTCGACCGTTCTGAAAGGCGCGACCTTCGTAGCGAGCATCGGGCGGTTCTCGCAGCCCCCGGACTTCCAGTATCTCGTGGATGCCGCGTTCGATGACACGCTGCGCACGGGGCGGTTCCGGCGCGGCAATCCCGATCTCGGTTTCGAGGGAGCGACGCAGTACGAGTTCTCGCTGCGGACGCGGCCAAGCGAAACGACCGCGCTGCGAATCAACGTGTTCAACAAGCTGATGAGCGGTCTGGTCGCGTCGGTGCCGCTCGGGGTCGATCCCGACTCGACGATTTTCGGCAACGCCGACTACGGCAACGTGAAGGGCGCCGAGGTCATCGCAGAACGGCCGCTGCGGGATGGATGGGGAGTGCGCGTCGCCTACACACTCCAGCAGGCGAAGGCGACCGCCACGAACGCGTTCGAGCTCGTGCGCCGGATCCGGATCGATCCGAAGGGCGACACGATCAATCCGGCGCGGGTGGAATTCCCACTGGACTACGACCGGCGCCATGGTCTCACCCTCATCGGCCAAGCGCAGCTGTCCGACAGCGGCGGACCGCGCATCGCGGGGATTCGCCCGTTCGCCGGATTCGAGGTGGCGACGATCGTGCGCGCCAGCTCGGGGCTGCCGTTCACGATGACGAACCTGACGGGGGACACGCTCATCGGCTTGCCCAACGGTCACCGTCAGTCCGGTTTGCTGACGGTGGATCTGCTATTGCGACAGCCGCTCCGTCTGGCCGGCCTGCACGGCAGCCTGTACGTCGATGTGAGGAATCTTCTGAACCGTCGCAACATCGAAGGGGTGCGACACGAGACCGGCATGCCGCAGATGACACCGGCGCAGATTCAAGCGATGGCTGACAGCGCGTACCTCAGGCGTCCGGAGCCGATTCCGTACGAATCGCCGCGCTATCGGCGGTTTGCGGACCTGGATGGCAATGGGATCATCGAAGGACAGGCGGAGCTGATCCCTCTCTACGTCGCGGCCGCACGCGACTTCACCCAGCCGCTGTTCTCATACGGGCCGCCCCGCCTCTTCCGCCTCGGGGTCGAGCTGGTTTTTTAGGCCTTCCAGCAGGTAACCGGCGGCGACGCCGCCGACCACCAGAAATAATCCGAGCCACCCGAATGCGGTCAGGCGCTGGCTGAAGAGCAGCAGCGCGAGCACGGCGCCGACGACGGGCTCGATCGTGGCGGCCACCGACGCGGGCGCGGCTTCGATCCGCTTCATGGCCCCGAAGAAGAGCAGATTGGCGGCGATCACGGATCCGGCCGCGAGGCCGAGCAGGCCCAGCCATGCTGCACCCGACGGCGGCAATGCCGGTGGTCGACCCCAAATCGCCAAGGCAATCCAGATCAGCACGACACCGCCGACCGCCTCGAGGAACAAGACCTTCACCACACCGTAGCGCGGCGCCGCGTAGCGTGCCATCAGAGATGTCAGCGCGTAGCTCAACGCCGACAGCAGGCCGCCCGCCACTCCCGCGGTCACGCCCATGCGGGCAGCCTCGGCGCCGGCATTGCTGCCGCCGGTCACGGTCAGGGCGACGCCGATCATGACGGTGCATGCGAGGACCACCCGCGTTGGCGTAAGGGCTTCCTTGAGGATCAGGCGAGCGAGCACGGCGACGATCACCGGCGCCGTGTAGAGGAGCGCCGCCGCGCCTGCGACGCCGACACCGCCGATCGCGAACTGATAGGCGATCTCGAACAGCGCGACCATGGCCCCGCCGCCCAGCCCAACCAGAAGCCAGCCGCGGCGGTCTGCCCGAAACAGATCACGGCGAAACAGGATGCCCCAGATCGCGAGCGCGATCGTGCCGATCAACACGCGCCAGAAGCCGATGCTCGTCGCCGGCATGAGACTGTACAGTCCCGTCGACAACGGTCCCGTCGTGCCCCAGGTGGCGCCGGCGCCGAGCGCACAGAGGTACCCGATGACGCGATTGCGGCGATTGGATTGCGTCACGACGCCAAACTGCCCGCGATGAGTTCGCCGCGCAACACCGTGACCGCTTGACCGCCGAGCCGCACGCGGTCGCCGTCGAGCCGCAGGCGCAGCACGCCGCCGCGCGCCGACGCTTGATAGGCGACGAGATAGGTCTTGCCGAGCTTCGCGCTCCAATACGGCATCAAGGCGCAGTGTGCCGAGCCGGTGACGGGATCTTCGGGAACCCCGGACTGCGGTGCGAAGAAGCGCGACACGAAATCGTACTCGCTCTTGCTGGTGGCGCGGCTCGTGACGATCACGCCGCGGGCCTCCACGCGGCTCAGCGCTCCGAGGTCGGGCGCAAGCTTGCGTACGGTGGATTCGCTGTCGACTTCGACGAGGTAATCGAAGCGGCTGCGGCCGACGAATTTCGGTTGGGCACCGAGTGCCTCGACGAGACCGGCCGGGGGTGGTGCCTCGGCCGCGGGGGTGGCGGGGAAATCGAGCTCGATCCAGGAGTCACGGCGATCGGCGGTCAGCAATCCGCTCTTGGTGTGAAAGCGGGCCTGTGCATCAGGCTTGAGATGACCGTCTTCCCACAACACATGCGCGCTGGCGAGCGTCGCGTGGCCGCAGAGATCGACTTCGACCGCCGGCGTGAACCAGCGGAGATCGTAGCCCTCGCGCTGCGGGACCAGGAACGCGGTCTCGGCGAGATTCATCTCGCGCGCGACGTTCAGCATCCAGGTGGGATCGGCGGCCTTGGACAGGATGACGACAGCCGCGGGATTTCCGGCAAATGGCTGATTGGTGAACGCGTCTACCTGTGTGACTCGGAGGCTCATGCCTCCAATCTACGCGCGCGATGGCGCAAGATGATTGCGGCGACCACGCATCCGATGAATGCACTCAGCAGGGAGTTGTACGGCCCAACCCCCGAGGTCGCCGTGATCCACCCAACCACGGCACCGATTGTTGTTCCAAGGGCACAACCGACGAACATCCTCCCGAGCGCGACGTGCCGCAGGAGTAACCAGGCAAGCACGGGCGCCGTAATCGCGCCCAGGAGGAATCCCAAGACGCTGCCAAACACGAATCCACCCACCACCGATCCAAGGGTGAACGTTTCCGTAATCACCATGCAGAAGGCTACCGAGAAGCCGCCTGCGATGGCCCCGAACACCGCACCCGCTCCGATCAGACCTGCCGTAACCGCAGCGATTCGACGAACCGGAAGCATGGTCAGCTCGTTGACGGCAACGCGAACGTGGTCTTGGCGTGAAACACACTGTTCTCGTGACCAATGATGACGTGCGATTCCGGATCCGCATTGCGCAGGATCAGGCGGAGTCCGGTCGCCTTCATGGGTACCTCGAAGGCGATATCGGTCGTGTACGACTCGCCGGGAATCAGTGTGCGCGTCAGACCGTCGGTCGAGCCCGGATACTGATGGCCGGCGTCATCCACCAATGCGACATAGCGGCTGTTCGGCCGCAGCGTCGCTGTTCGCGAGCGGCGGGGTGAAATCGTCTCCTCGTCGAAGCGCACCCTCACCGTGATCACATGGCGGACCAGACCGCCAGCGAGCGATTCCGATTTCGCGGCGGCGACAGAATACGCCAGGTGACAATCGATCTCGCAGATGTGCTTCTCCTCGCCGGGAGCGAGCACCCGACTGCGGCTCGTGACTGAGCCGATGAGGAGCAGAGCGACGTACACCCCCGCGCCGCCGAGCAGGAGCCGCCCGGTGAGCCGAGCCAGCGGTTCGCGTTTCATGACCCGCGCAACCACATAGGTCAGAGTGAGCGCGCCGCCGGCAAGAAGGGCACCGAGGAACAGCAGCGCCGTCAGCGGCCTCAATCCATCAGTAATCATGGTGCAGCTCCCGAGCGGCGAGCGGACACGCCGCGAGAAATTGATCCGTGCGAGCGTGGACGAGCCGCCGTGCCCGCGCGCGGCTCCAGTTCCAGGTGCGCCAATCCGCGTCCGGCTCACCGTCTACCCAGCGATTCAGCAAGCGCATCACGACGATGCATCGATCATCAGCGTTGAGTCGTGGTAACGCGTCGAGCAACGGCGGCACCGCGTCGGCGCCAAGCGACGCGGCGTAGCGTGCGTCGAAGGGGCGCTCCGCCGTGGGGCGGTTGAGATTCGTTTTCACGATAAACGCATCGGGATTGAGCACGTGGAGCCCGGCCAGCACCGCGAAGGCCTGCATCAGCGCCCCAAGCGCGAAGCGACTCCCCGAGCCTCGCAACACCGTCCACACGAACCAGGCGAACACGCCGATCAACAGGACCATGAAGGCCGTCGCGTAGAGTCGATCCGACGACAGCCCGTACGCCGCGACGTACAGGCGCATCCGCTGCAGCGCCGATGCCATGATCACCGCGAGCAGCCCCAGCAGCAGGCCGGCCAGCTGCCGGAAGACGCGCACCTGCGCCGGCGCTGCGCCCCGCACCAGGTGATCGGCGCCGAGGAGAATGGGCAGCACGAGCGCGCTGGCCGTGACCAGCTGGAAGAAGCCCTGACGCGCGTAGCCCGCGTACGTGAGCCCGCTCGTTTGCTCGATCAGTGCCGCGCTGCCAAAGAAGTAGCGCAGCTGGACCACGACAAACAGCAGAAACAGGACGTTCAGCAGGCCGAGCGCCGTTGCCAGGGGGACGACGCTGGGCAGCGGCTTCGGGTCCGCATTCACGAGAGTCACGGGGCGCCCGAGCATTCCCCAGCGCAGGTAGCCCGCGGTGAGTGCGCCCCAGAAGCAGATGAAGAAGGTGTGGGTGATGACGGACTCGGCGTCGAAGGCGAAGAGATTCGCCAGCACGTTGCCGAAGATCTGGTCAGCCGACGCGAACAGCGCTGCGAAGACGATGAGTAACGGTGCCGCGACGAGTACGCCGAGCAGAACCCCGCGCGCGTGGCGCAGCCGGCCGTCCTGCGGCAGCTCGCGCCACTGCACGTCCTTGAAGAGGAGCGGAAGACTGCCGACGATGCTTCCGAACGCGGCGGTCGCGACGCCGCGCACATAGTCGAGCGCATACCAGCGCGAAATCACTTCACCCTGGAGGCTCGCGGCGGTAAGCGCGAGCGCCAGGACCAGGGCCATCACGTCGAGCCGGGCCAGGTCGGCGGCGTCGCGGCGCAAAAAGGCCGCGCCGAGTAACAGCACCGTGATCGCGAGCCACGCCGCGTCCGGTCCCGGTTTGAGGCGGTGGCGGCGGACGAGCCAGGCTCCTGCGCCCACGAGCGCCGCGGTGCCGATCGTCACGTTCAGGCCCCATGGCATCGCCCTGAGCAGCGCATCGCCTGTCACGCCGGCGATCACGCCCAATGCGATGATCTCGATTCCCAGCCTGCTGCGTGGAGTGATGGCGTTCACACCGCCTCCCGCGAGGGCAACCCACCGAAGCGGCGGTCGCGTGAATGGAACTCGTGGATCGCGGCGGCCAGCTGCGGCGCGCCGAAGTCCGGCCACATCCGCTCCGTGAACCATAGCTCGGCGTAGGCGCATTCCCACAGCAGGAAATCGGACAGGCGCTGCTCGCCGCCGGTGCGGATGAGCAGATCGACGTCGGGGAGCAGCGCGCCGGCGCGAATTGCGGCGCGGCCGGAGTAATCCACGGCGATCCGGAGCTCGAGGCGCGTCCCACCCGCCGTGGCCTGCTCGGCGGCCGCGATCGCCGTGACGAGCGAGTGCGGCAGCCGGTCGCGCCGCCCGATCACCATGAGCTTGACGCCCTCGGCTGCGAGCTCGGCCGTCTCGCTCCGCAGGTGGCGCGCGAACAGCCGCATCAACAGCGAGACCTCGGCCGCCGGCCGGTTCCAGTTGTCGGACGAAAAGGCGTACAACGTGAGCGCCGTGATGCCGCAGCCCGGTGCGATGCGGACGGCGCGGCGCACCGCCTCCGCGCCGGCGCGGTGGCCGGCGGCGCGCGGCAGGCCGCGGCGCGTGGCCCAGCGGCCGTTGCCGTCCATCACGATGGCGACATGGAAAGAAGTACTTTGTTTCATAAAGCTAGCCCGCAAAAAAAGAGAGGGTCCACCGTCAGCGTGCCCGCGTCGCGCGAATCAACGCTTCCATGTGATCGAGGTAGCGCTCGAGCGCCCGCCTGCCGAGGGCGGTGAGTCG
>Ga0137409_10001222_pt1 | contig 28072 bp, 25 predicted proteins | sample CZODoug1_16funga_FD_122059 | JGI IMG/M metagenome (GOLD analysis project Ga0137409, IMG submission 122059) | Vadose zone soil fungal communities from Angelo Coast Range Reserve, California, USA - CZODoug1_16fungal (Hybrid Assembly) | ecosystem: Environmental > Terrestrial > Soil > Vadose zone...
CCAGCTTCGTGCTTTTTCCCGCGATCGTGACTTCCAGAGTGCCTGTGCTTATTACAAACAACTCTTCGCCCACGTGGCGATGGGGCGGATGCGGCATGGCGTTCGGTTCCAGAACAGTTTCGTGAGCCTCGAGGTAGTCGCCGGTGTGCGTGCGGCCTTCCAGAATGTCCCGGTAGGTGACGTCTTTCTCCTGGTTGATGGGAAGGTCTTCAAAGCGATAGGTTTTCGACTTTAACGACGTCGGTTGAGATGCCCAGGCGGAAACTCGGCTGAGCAGGAATAGCGACAGGCAGGCTTTTCTTCTGGTCAAATCCATGGCGCGCTACCTCTCGATCACTTTTGGAACTTCAAAGAACGTGCCGTCAGTTTCAGGAGCGTTTTTCAAAGCAGTTTCCTGAGGAAGGGACTCGCGCAGACCGTAGCGGATATCTTCGCGCGCGGCGTATACGAAGCGTTCGCTGGAGTCGTCTACGCCGTAGCGGTCCGAGACTTGTGCCATGGGCGCGACCTTGTCGGTGTCTAGCTCATTCAGTCGATCGATGTATTCGAGAATTGAATTCAAGTCGTGGAGCAAGCGAGTGCGCTCGTCGGCGGTCAGGTCGAGATTGGCCAGATCGGCGACGTAGGCGACGTCTTTTTCGGTGACCTTCATTTGGACTCGGGCCCTAAAAGGGCTAATCAAAACACAGACTTTCGGCATCGCTGAAGCGATGCCCTGATACGAACTGGTCCTCTTCGCGGAAACTACGCCTTCACCACGAACTCAATCCGCCGGACTTGCGCTGCGGAATATCGGTTGATGATAGCCACGTAGCGCGGGGCAAGCGACGTTAGTTCGTGACGCCATCCTGCGTCGGAAACTTCTACGCGTAGAATGCCACTCGAAAAGGCGACTGCACGGGTTCGCTCGGCGACGGCACTACCGCAGGCAACCGGCCAAGCGAGCAGCGGACTCTCTTGCGCGGGCGCTAAGTGAAGAGCCTTCGCGACAATCGATTCCAGGCGCGTTGCGGCACGTTCCACGGGGTTACTCCGGAAACCAATTAGAAGAGCAGATTGTAGCACTGGAGATCAGATCCCTCAGGGCGCGGTCGCGGCCTTCGCGCGCAACTTGGCAAGTTTTCTCAAATGCGCGGCGGAATACATGCTGCCCCGGCAACGCGGGGTGCGACAGAAGCAGGGTGCGTCGTCTTCGCCATCGAAGAGGCAGTAGTCATAAGTGAGTTCTTCGCCAGATGCGATGTCACGCATCGCGATCACCCACACACGTCCTCCGATGATGTCGGTTTCGCAGTTCGGCTGGCAGGAATGGTTGATGAAAGCGGCCACTCCATAGCCGTCCAGCACGTGCTTGCCGCTGTCAAGACCGAACAGATAGGTCATAGGGACATCGTCATACAGATCATCGGCCTGCTCGTTGCTCAGGCGCTCGCCGACGTATTCCACAATGCGCGTCCCCTTGCGGATGGGAGCGGTGGTATAGCAACCGCAGGAGTGGATGCGAGATTCGCGAAGCAGCAGGGCCATGGCGGTTCTTCCATCTTTAGCACATTCGGGCTACGGTCGAGCAAGAGGAACTTCAATGGCAAGCACAAAATTCCTCGGGGTGCGTGCCCCGATGCGAGCCGCCGCTGTTAAGATGCTGCCGGAGGTTGATCGTATGGCGCAACAACATCCACCTCGTTTCCTCAAGATTGTCGAAGACGCCAAACAGCGGGTGCGCGAGACGAACGTCGACGAAATCAAGGCTCGGCTGGACCAGCGCGACAAGTTTGTTCTGATTGATGTCCGCGAAGATCACGAATACGACAAGGATCATCTGCCGGGATCGGTCCACCTCGGCAAGGGGATCATCGAGCGCGATATCGAGGGAAAATATTCCGATCTCGCAACTCCGCTGGTGCTCTATTGTGGCGGCGGCTTCCGGTCCGCGCTGGCGGCCGACAACCTGCAAAAGATGGGTTACACCAACGTGCTTTCGATGGATGGCGGAATCCGCGAGTGGCGCGAGAAGGGGTATCCGCTGGAATCGTCGAAGTAGTCCGCTCGACGTACTCGGGGCTGTACTTCCACTTCTGGCTGGATCGGCCAAATTCCCCGATTGCATGCACTTGTGCGCTTCCCAGCGAATTGCGTTGCGGTCGTTTATCTGAAAAAATACCTCCGGGTTTCCTCCCATGTCTTATATCGGAAGCTTCGCGCTCATCCTGGCGCTCGGCCTTAGTTCGTACTCATTCCTTGCAGGTCTTCTTGCCTTGTTTGGCCGGGACGCCGGTTCGATGCGCCTGGGCGAAACTGCGCGTCGGGCTGGGATTGCCGCGTTCGGCGCCGTGCTGTTGGCGGCGGTCGTACTGGTGATAGCTGCGTTCCTGGACGATTTTTCTATCGCCTACATTTTCCATCACAGCAATCGCGACTTGCCGATTCCTTACAAGTTCGCCGTACTGTGGTCCGGGCAAGAGGGATCGCTTCTGTTCTGGTCGCTGCTGCTGGGCGGCTACGGATTCGTTCTGCGCCTGCGCTACAAGACCGATCAGCGACTGTTTGCGCACGCGTCTGTTGTGATCGCCGCGGTGCAGGTCTTCTTCCTGATGATCCTGAATTTCGCGGCGCATCCGTTCGCCATCATGGAAGGCGCGCTCCCGCCCGATGGCAACGGACTGAACCCGCTGCTCCAGTATCCGGAGATGGTGATTCATCCCCCCATGCTCTATCTGGGGTACGTCGGATTCACAGTCCCCTTCGCGTTCGCGCTGGGAGCGCTGATCATGAAGTACCCCGGCGAAAAATGGATCCAGATCACGCGCCGCTGGACGATGGTGACTTGGTGCTTTCTCACGATCGGAGTCTTTCTGGGCGCGCACTGGGCCTACGCCGTGTTGGGATGGGGTGGTTACTGGGGATGGGATCCGGTGGAAAACGCCTCTCTGATGCCGTGGCTCACGGGCACGGCTTTCCTGCACTCGGTGATGATGCAGGAGAAGCGCGGCATGTTGAAAGTCTGGAATATGCTACTTATCTTCGCGACGTTCCTGCTTTCAATGCTCGGAACATTTCTGACGCGCTCGGGCGTGATCAGCTCGGTGCATGCATTTGCACAATCGTCCATCGGCACGTGGTTCCTCGTCTTTATGGGGCTGACCGTAGGCGTCTGCACTCTTGCGCTCATCCTGAACATGCCCCACCTCAAGAGCGAACATAAGCTGGAGTCGCTGGTGTCGCGTGAATCAAGCTTCTTGTTCAACAATTTGCTGCTGCTGGTGGCCTGCTTCACGGTACTGTGGGGAACATTCTTTCCGATTCTGTCTGAGTGGGTTCAGGGACATAAAGTCACCGTGGGCGCTCCCTTCTTCAATCGGGTGGCCGTTCCGGTCGCGCTGCTCTTGCTCCTCCTCACTGCCGCCGGACCGTTGCTGGCCTGGCGCAAGACATCGTTGGAAAGCCTCAAGCGCAATTTCCTGCTACCGGCTGTGGGCGCGGTTTCCATCGGCATCGTGATGATTATTTTCGGCGTGCGGCCGTGGGAGGATCCTTCCTACTTCTACGCCACCATGGCGGCGGTTCTTTCCATGCTCGTGATCTTCACGGTCGCCTCGGAGTTCATCCGCGGCAGCCGCGTGATTGCAGGTAAGAGCGAGATGAACCTGATCGCCGCCATGGCGCACCTATGGCATCGCAACACTCGTCGTTATGGCGGATACATCGTCCATTTCGGCGTAGCGCTGGTGGTGATCGGAATTCTCGGCACTCCGTTCAACAAGGAAGTCGAGAAAGAGATGGCCTTTGGCGACAAGATTTTGATCGGCCCCTACACCCTGGTCTGTCAGTCTTATACGCAGGACGACAATCCCAACTATGGCAACGAGTGGGCAATCGTCAACGTGTTCCGCGGCGGACGCCAGATCACGACCATGTATCCCGAGCGGCGTTTCTACAAGTCCAGCGGACAGCCACAGACTCTGCCGCGAATCTATCCCAGCTTCAAAGAAGATTTTCTCCTCGTCACGGATCTCTATCTTGTCTACGAAGGTATTAACGAGACCACCGGACGCCCAATCATCAAGGCGCACCTCAACCCGATGGTGCCGTGGATCTGGACAGGACTGATTGTTATGGTATTTGGAACCATCCTCGCCCTGGTACCGAACGCGGCAGCGGTCCGCGTGACCGCTCCCGTCCCGGTGCGAACGCCCGCCACCGTGGGAGCAGGTGACTGAGTGGCCTCCCAATCTTCAAGGCGCTGTGTGCAACTGGCTGCCGTGATCGTGGCCATCTTTCTCTTCATGAGCTCCGGTGACGATGCCCGCTTCAACAAGCTCGGTCATCGCATGATGTGCACTTGCGGATGCGGACAGATACTGCTGGAATGCAATCACGTTGGGTGTCAGTCGTCGGACAAGATGCGGAACCAGTTGTTGGCGGCGCTGACCCGCAGCGGAGGCGGCGGTGACAGTGGCAACGGGGCTGGGGCCGAGAGCGATGACCTCATCCTGCAAGGGTTCGTGCAGGAGTACGGCCCCACCGTCATTGCCGCACCGACTGCCACTGGTTTCAATCGCGTGGCGTGGATCATGCCATTCCTAGCATTAGCGCTGGGCTTGGCGTTTGTAGTCGTCGTCGTGCGTTCCTGGAAAAATAAGCCCACGCCCGCGCTGGCAGACGGCATCGTCGTTTCCCATGGCGGCGAACTGGACGACTTCAAGCGCAGAGCGCGGCGGGAGACCGATCTATGATTCTCTACGTTTGCGCCGCCGTCACCGTCGCCGCACTCTATTACGTGTTTTTCTATCCGGGCAAGGTATATGCCGGACCGGAAAAGACGCGGCTCGTCTATCTTCGCGAGCGTAAGGAAGCCGTCTACGAAAATCTGCGCGACTTGAATTTCGAATTGAAGGCGGGCAAGATTCCGGACGCCGACTATCAATCCATGCGCGCCTCGCTCGAAGAGGAAGCGGCGGCAATCATGGCCGAGATCGCGCGACTGGAACAGGCCGTCGACGCCGCGCCGACGCCATCCCGCATCTAGAAATTGAAAGGAATGCTTTTGACGAAATTGGCAACTGTAGCGCCGGCGCCTCGCCAGCAACTGGTCGGCTCGGCGATTCTGGCGGTGATTCTCTCATCGTTCGCTCCCGCTCAAACTCTGACCGGCACCGCCACCAACGGCACCACCGGTAAACCGGCCGCGGGCGATGAGATCATCCTGATCAATTTGTCCAATGGGATGGAAATAGCTGCCAAGACCAAAGCAGACAGCGCGGGAAAATTCAGTTTCAAGCTCACCGATGACGCCGGACCGCACCTGATTCGCGCCGTTCACCAGGGCGTCACCTATCACCAGATGGCCCCATCTGGAACGAACTCGGTCGAGGTCCAGGTATACGACGTCGCCCGAAGAGTCGCGGACCTCAGCATGACCGCCGACGTCCTCCGCTTCGAGGCCGATGGCAATGAACTCCGTGGCAAGCGTCTGTTCGCGGTCAACAACAGGTCCGTTCCCGCAAAGACGCAGATGAACGACCACAACTTCGAGTTCTATTTGCCCGCAGGCGCGAAGATCGAGTTCTCCCAGGCGAAAGCTCCCAACGGGCAACCCATCGCCGCCGAGGCCACGCCGCAATCAGAGAAGAATCGTTACGCGATTGCTTTTCCGCTCCGTCCGGGCGAAACGCAGTTTCAGGTTGAGTACACCATGCCCTACTCGGGATCGCTCAAAGTCGACCCCAAGCCGTTATATCCGGCGCAGCATTTGGTGGTGGTGATTCCCAAGACGATGCAATTCAGCGCCGCGAATTCTTCGCTGTTCCAGCCCATGCAAGACCCCGGTTCAAGCGACACGCTGGTACAAGTCGCGCAACAGACGCAGGCTGGCCAGTCCCTCGTGTTCACAATCAGCGGGACGGGAACGATTTCTGAATCGCCAGCGCAGGTCGCTTCGGGAGCGGCTCAAGGCCAAGGACAGGAGCAAGGACGAGCTCAAGGCCGCGACAATCGTCCCGGTGGCGGACTCGGTGTGCCGATTGATGCGCCCGACCCATTGCAGCAATATCGCTGGCCGATTCTGATCGGCTTCGCCCTCGTTTTGGCGATAGGCGCATGGGTAGTGATGAAGCGGCAGCCAATGGCCGTCGGGGGAGCGGCGGCCTCGGTTTCCGACCCACGCGTAGCTCAACCTGCCTCTGCCGCATCCGCCGCCAGCGCTCCGGTCGCAAGGTCAGCCATGCTCCTCGAAGCCCTGAAAGAAGAAATGTTCCAGCTGGAACTGGAACGGCGGCAAGGCAAGATCGAGCCCGCCGAATACGAAAAGGCCAGAGCCGCACTAGACCAGACACTGGACCGGGCATTGAAGCGTCAAGGATAGCGCCGGCACCTCGCCGACAGTCTGGAGGCGCCCTCGCGCCGCCCCGGTGTAGCCAGAGCCGAAAGTTAGCTCGGCGCATCTAATTACCCAAGAGGCTCCTATAAATGGGCAACACCTTCAAAACCGCGTTCCTGCTGACGGCAATGACCCTGCTGCTGATGATCGCCGGCCGCGCTTTTGGCGGACAGCGCGGCATGCTGATGGCACTGATTTTCGCCGCAGTCATGAACTTTGTTTCTTATTTCTTTTCCGACAAGATCGCGCTCGCCATGTACCGCGCGCAGCCAATCTCTCGCGACGACCTGCCGCGCGTGTACAACATCGTCGAGCGCCTTTCGCAAAAAGTCGGCTTGCCTATGCCCAAGGTTTATCTGATTCCGAACGACTCGCCGAACGCCTTCGCCACTGGACGCAATCCAAATCACGCGTCGGTTGCGGTGACACAGGGCATTCTAGGCTTGCTGAATGACGAGGAACTTGAAGGCGTCCTGGCCCACGAACTCGGACACGTGCGCAATCGCGACATCCTGATCAGCTCCGTGGCAGCAACCATCGCCGGGGCCATCACCTATCTCGCGCACCTCGCCCAGTGGGGCATGATTTTCGGGGGTTACGGAGGCGATCGTAACGAGCGTCGCGAGGGCGGCGGAGGTCTAGCCGGATTGTTGATGATCTTCTTGGCACCGCTAGCAGCCACTCTGATTCAGCTAATGGTCTCGCGTTCGCGGGAGTATTCCGCCGACGACACTGGCGCGCACTGGACCGGCAATCCCTATGCTCTGGCCAGCGCGCTCGCCAAGATCGACGCCTATTCCCGCCGGATGCCGCTGGTGGCCACTCCTTCAACTGCGCATCTTTTTATCATTGCACCGTTCCTGGGCGGGATGAGCTTTGGCAACCTGTTCTCGACCCACCCGTCAACCGCCAAGCGGATCGAGCGGCTGACGGGTCGGCCAGCAGAATTCATGCAATAAAGACAGCCGTCAGCGTTCAGCCATCAGCCGTCAGTTCTCGTACAGTTTTGCTGAAGGCTGACGGCTGATCGCTGACCGCTCAGATGACATTGGTAACCGCGGCTGCTCGGCGGTGGCATAGTAAAATCGCCCTCAATGGCTCCCCAAGCAATGGTAGCGACATCCCGCCGCGCGGCGGATCTGGAACGCGCTCTCCGCAGCGTCATTCGTGGACAGGACGACGTTCTACGGCTCGCGCTAGTTTCCATCTTCGCCAAAGGACACCTGCTGATTGAAGGCGCTCCTGGAGTCGGCAAGACCACGCTTGGACAGACGCTGGCGCGCGCCATCGATTGCACTTTCCAGCGCGTTCAGTTCACCAGCGACATGCTGCCGTCGGACGTGCTGGGGATTTCGATTTATTCCGCGATCGAGCAGAAATTCGAATTCAAACGCGGCCCCGTCTTTGCCAATGTCCTGCTGGCGGATGAGATTAATCGCACCACCCCTAAAACGCAGTCTGCATTGCTTGAAGCGATGAACGAAGGGCAAGTCACAATGGACGCCCATTCGTATGCCCTGCCGCAGCCGTTCCTGGTCATCGCCACTCAGAATCCGATTGAACATCACGGCACGTATCCGCTGCCGGAGTCGCAACTCGACCGCTTCCTGATGCGGGTGCGCATGGGATATCCCGAAGGCGATACCGAGCGGGAAATTCTGCGCTCGGAGGCCGGCACGGCACAACTTGAGCAGCTGCGTCCCGTGCTCAATGCCGCCGATGTCCTCGAAATTCAGCAGGCCGTCCGCCAGGTGCACGTGGACGAAGCTCTCATCACATACGCGCTGGCGATCGTGCGCAAAACGCGCGAGTCCGATCACCTGTCTCTGGGAGTATCGCCGCGCGGCTCGCAGATGTTCTACCACGCCGCCCAGGCCATGGCATTCCTCGACGGCCGCGACTACTGCACTCCCGAAGACTTCAAGCCACTGGCGGTCGCGATCCTCGCTCACCGCGTCGTGGTCAGTTCCCTCTACGCTTCCACATTGAAAAAATCAGAGCAGGCCGAGCAAGTGGTACGCGAGATTGTGGAGAGCGTACCGGTACCGGTGTAGGCAGTTCCGGGTTCCCAGTCTTCCGAGCCCGTCCGCCACACGCCACCAGTAGATCTCATAACTGTCATCTCTCGAACTGTCATCCTGAGCGCAGCGAAGGACCTGCTTTCTTCTGATGGCCAGGAAAGCAGGTCCTTCGCTGCGCTCAGGATGACAGTTTTTTATTTGTTGGAGTGAGAACAACAGTCCTGATTCATTCCCCGCTGGCTGCAGGTTCCACACCCGGTTTCAAACTCGATAGCCGTGAGATCGCCGCCACCATCATCCCCGACAGAAACTGCATGGTTGCAACATCATTGTGATCGAAGGCGTTGGGTGTGGACGAGAGCACTTCGAAAACACCGAGCGTCCGGCGGAAATGGCGGAGGGGTGCGACCAGGATGGAGCGCACTCCGAGGTGGCGGCAAGTGGCCAAGTCCACTCTGGGGTTGAATTCAGTGTCGGGACACAGCATCACTTCACCCGTGCGGACACACTCGGCCGAAAATCCGCGGTCGGTTTGCAGCCGGCAACCAATATCGGGAGCGGTGCGTCCGGTACGGGCGCGGCAGACAATTTCGTTCCCTTGACGCAGGGCAATCGCCGCACCAGTGGCTCGGGTCAGGGCCTGGGCCTTTTCCGCGATGATGCTGATGCCGGGTTCCAGATCGATTTCACCAGGATCGATTCTAGGGTGCCGGTCGGATACTCCGCTCAGTCGATGGACCGCTGCCGGCCCGCGCTGGCGCAAGCGCACGTGATGGCGGATCGAGAAGTCAGATGCGAGCGATTCGACTTCATTTTCGTTGTTCGCCGGAATCTGCGGGACGCTGTGCAGCAGCGACCGCACTAACCGGTCCAGTTCGGCGTCGGCGATCAGGTGAGCGGCCGGCTGCCCGCGTAACGATCCACCCAGTACGCGGGACAAACTCAGGACCGCACCGCTACCACACGCCAGACAGCGAGGAGTGTTGTTGTCGCTCAACATCTCGCACTCCACGCAAAAGACCGCCAACTTAAGGGTCACAAAGTTCACATCTGCGTATGCAAGCGAACCTGTCATGCGGACTATTCTTCCTCCGGCCAGTGTTGGGGGGAAGGTAGAAAATAAATTCGATCGCGATCGCGTGTAAGTGACAGCGCTGGTTCAACCTGTGGATAAGCGGTCCCGGCGGCAGTTCTATAATCTCGGCCTATGGCATTTCTGCGTTTCCTGATGCTGCTGGCGCTGGTGGTATGGCTCGGCGGGCTGATCTTTTTTGCTTTCGTGGTCGCGCCCACGGTATTTTCGCCGGGACTACTTCCCACTCGGCATCTGGCCGGCGAGATCGTTGGCCGCTCGCTGGGCACCCTGCACTGGATGGGGATCGTTTCAGGAATTGTCTTCCTGATTACGTCGGCGATTTACAACCGAATGACTGTCGGAAGCGCGCGGCCCCTCGCCGGACGTCATCTGCTGATCGCTCTGATGCTGTTGTTGACCGTAATTTCGCAGTTTGCCATTTCACCCAAGATGCATGCCCTGCGTGCCGAAGCGGGCATCATCGATAACATCCCGCTGGACAACCCCGTGCGCATGGAATTTGACCGCATGCACGTCTGGTCGGAGAAGTTCGAGGAGGGAGTGCTTCTTCTGGGGCTGGCTGCGCTTTTTCTGACGGCGCGGGCGCTTCGCTGAGGGTGATGCTCGCGATCCTGTAGAGTGCGTACCCTCAGTGGCTAAAGCCGGATCCGTCGTGAACTCCGGCGGCACGGCTGAAGCCGTGCCCTCCCCTTCTTGGGTTTCCCATTCTTGGGTTTCCCCTATCAGCTACTCGAACTGCACAGGAGCGCAGCGGTCTCCCACGCATGATTTATCCTGTTTGTTTGGGCATTCGCCGAGCTTCTTATCTGTGAGCGGCGAGCTGTTGCTTTCATACTGAGAACTGAGAACCGGGAACTGAGAACTCATCATGAAGACTGGCATTATCGGCCTGCCCCAGGTAGGCAAGACATCTCTGTTTCGCATCCTGACCAAGGCAAATCTTTCCGAACAGGCGTATTCCAATCCGCGCGAGGCACACGTCGGCGTCGCCAAGGTTCCCGACGAACGCCTCGACAAGCTGGCCGCGCTCTATAGCCCAAAAAAGCTCACGCATGCGGCCGTCGAATATGTGGACGTGGGCGCGGTCGGGCAGGACGCGCTAAAGGAGACCGCGTACATCACGCACCTACGCAGCGTCGATGCGCTCATCCATGTGCTGCGGGCTTTCGAGGACGACACGATTCCGCACGTCGGCGGCATCGATCCTCTGCGCGACATCAAGAATGTCGAGTTCGATCTCATGGTCAGCGATCTCGGACAGATCGAGAAGCGGCTTGAGCGGCTGGAAAAAGATCTCAAGAAAATGAAGACGCCCGAACTCGAACGGGAGAACGAGTTGATGATCCAGGCCAAGGCGCATCTCGAAACCGAAAAGCCGCTGCGCGAAATGGAGATGACTCCCGAGGACAAGAAGCGCCTGCGCGGATTCATGTTCCTGAGCGAGAAGCCGATCCTCTACGTTCTCAACATCGGCGAAAGCACACAACTGGGCAAGGATCTGGAAGCAGCGGTCGCGAAATTCAATTTGAGTGAGGTAGCCGCGCGTCCGAATGCCGGGGGAAGCGCGATCTGCGGCAAAGTCGAAGCCGAGCTGTCGGAGATGGCTGACGAAGACGCTGCTGAATTTCTCGGCAGTTATGGCCTGACGGAAAGCGGCCTCTCGCGCCTGATCCGGACAAGCTACCACCTGCTCGGATTGATTTCTTTCTTCACAGCCGGGGAAGACGAGTGCCGCGCCTGGACGATCCCTCTGAATACACGAGCCCAAAACGCGGCGGGAGCCATTCACTCCGACTTGGAAAAACATTTCATCCGCGCCGAGACCATCCGCTGGGACCACCTACTGGAAGCCGGTTCCGAAGCCAACGCCCGCGCCAAAGGCACGCTGCGCATCGAGGGCAAGGACTACATTGTGAAAGACGGCGACGTGATGCACATCCGGCATTCAGGATAAGATGACCCAGTTCCTGGTATCAGGTGCGACAGAAAACGCAGCACGGCGTTTGGCAACAAGCTGTGGATCTAATCGCACTGGGTACCAGCCACTCGGCGCGGGTACTCGCTTCAATAGCGCCCTTGATTAATCCACAGACGCACTTTTTTCTTCGACTGAGAAGGTATTATGCACTGGCTCTCCGGCAAATTTTGATTCCAGCGCGAACGCATGCGCCTCCAGGGGCACGCTGATGTGGGAGCGTGTCCTTAAAAAGCTCTGAACAAAGAGTTCGGCGTAACGCTCCAAGCCCAGAATCTCGAACTGAACAGCATGCACCAAGGCGTGAAAGAGGGTTCGAGCGGCAATGTCGCCGTGAAAGACCACGACATCTTCAAAGGTCAGAGACGCCATGTGGGACAACTCGGGCAGGTTGGTAAAGCCCTGCGCTTTAGCTTCAGCATAAAAAGGAGGGTTCGGCACCCGGCGGCATTCCAAGGCAACGATCCGGACCTTTTCCAGCAAGGCAGGAGCAAAGAACGGCGTCATCGTTCGGCGATGATCGGCGCTAATGGACCGCCCGTTAGGCCGGAAGTGTTTCCGCTGCTCGTGAAGGTAGTGAGCGACTTTTCCGATCGCCTCTGTATATCTTTCTTCATTCCACGAATGAGCGCTGGATGCAATCGAGTTGGGATCGGTGACTTTGCGGGCAATGTCGCTGTAGTAGTGGTGCAAGGCATTTGCCGAAGACAAGGCTTTGCGCAAAACGTCCCGCTCGGCATGCCGGGCAAGGTCCTCCGTCGAAAAGCGGAGGCGGTCGGTCGCACACTTGGCACTGAGCATTTCTAGTTGCGCGTGACGTAATTCTGCATTCATTTGAACAATAGCGACGCGGTCGCCATTTTTTCCCACGAAAACATTTCTGTACTCCTAGAATTTTGAAATCCACGGGGAGGGCCGGAGGGTTGTTAATAAATCCATATTAATTTAACATTTTTACTTTTACTACGTCAATATATTAAATTTTAATCCATTTGTGACTTCTAGACATATACTAGTAACATGATACGTTTATCTACGGATTATTATCATATGACCCTTCGAGCATGAATTGACAAAACATCTGTTGATGATATGTAGTGTTTAGTTTATACATTGTAATATTTTCGTCCTGACGGAGATCAGGTGCTCGATGCCACCGATTGCAGACAAGTATCTGGAAGAACGGATCCTGAAAGCTGCGCGGCGGTTATGGCGAACGCGCGGCGAGAGAGGGTTGACGCTACGTGCGGTGGCCCACGAAGCCGACACCACGACTCCCACGCTCTACAAACGATTTCGCAACAAGGAGGCGCTACGGCTGGCGCTAGCCTATCGCCTCCGTGACGAGTTGAATTCTCAACTTTTCTCGTCCCCAAGCCTGGAAGAGGTGTACCGGCGATATCTGCGTTATGCGGAAGAAAATCCGCATGAGTACGAATTACTGCGCTTATCGTGGGGGCATTTCTTTTCGCCCGGCAATCCGCGGCCCGGACGCGCCTGGGCGCTGACGCAACTAGCGGCGCGCTTCGGCGGCGAGCCTGAAAAATACGCCTCGGTCTTTGACGCGCTGTTTCTCATTTGCCATGGGACTGCCACGCTGCTGACCGTAGCAGACGACAAAGACGTGCGCGAAGTACTTCGTGAGAGTTCCATCAACGTCTGCGACAAGTTACTGGCGAACGTGGCGGTTCTTCGTGAAGTGTAACCGCATTGCTGGATCAGTGCATCGCCCGGGAGCACGAGTCGGCCTCAGTTCGCCGAATGCTGAACGCTGCTTTCGCGCTCGCAGCGCGCCTTGACTACCTTCAGGATTCTGCCCTGGAGATCAGCCATGGTTGCGTCGCTCCAAATCCGCGCATACCAGTTGAAATCCGTGGAAAGACGTTGCTGGCTGGAAAGATGCAGCCTGACCACGCCGTCTTTCAATGGTTCCAGTAAATACTCGCCGCGCAGGACATCAAAGAAGGGTCCTCCGACTCTGACATGCTCGTCCAGTGTTGTGGGCGGGATTTTGTCGGTTTGCGCCTGGATGGAGAATGCCAGCCGCTGCTCGGGCTGCCAGACGTCGATGGTCTCGATGAAGAGGACACCTCCGGTGAAGGTGGCGTGACGGACGCCTCCGACGCTTTCCTGGGAGAGAGTGGCCTCGACGGGGTCGGGAAATCCGATGCGATGACTCCAGGAATCCGGCAACTCTCTTCGCTGGATGGCTCGGACGCGCTTGATATTGTTCCAGACGACGTCCGGTGGCGCTGAGATTTCGATAACGTTCTCCGTCGTGTGAATCTCCTTCGAATAGAGAACTCGCTGCTCCCACGGCGCAATCATCAGGGGAAAGAGCAGAACGATGCCGGCGATGATGTCGTTCGTGCGAGGGCGAGCCGACAACCGCACCAACGCTCCGGCAATGACACCGCCCAAACTGGCGCAGGCCATGCCGACCGGGAGCAACATTACTATGCAGATAATCCCCTCGTACAACGTGACGAACGTTCCAAGGGCAGCGGTGGCCAAAGGCGCCCATGGCCAGATGACCCAAACCGATGGCTCTGCGGGCTCTCTACGTTCGAGGATGAAGATGGTAATGAACCCTATCGCGAAGGGAACACCCAATAGGAATGCCCACGTCATCGCGCCGCCGAACCGCTCGAGCAATGCACTGCCGAACGCTATGCGTATGACTAGTCCGTAGAGAGCGCCCACGAAGGCTCCGCCCCAAAGAAACTTGTTTCGCAATCGACGGCGAATGGTCTCAGTCATATTTTTCGAATACAGTATTAGTCTTCTCGGCTTTGGCGGAGTATGTCATAGATCATGATGCAACTGTAATTTCATTCCCGGCGACGGCTTTGAAATTCTGGAAACGCCGCCTCACACCTGATAGGCTTGCAAATCCGCATGCATCCCATTACCACCAGTCTGCTGCTCGGCCTCACGGCGGCGATGGCCAATGTGTTTGGTGGCACCATCATTGTCCAGCGGCATTGGGAGCGGCGGTACCTGAAGTACTTCATCGCGCTAGGCGCTGGATTCATGCTGGCGACCGCTCTGCTGGAAGTAGTCCCCGCAAGTCTGGAGCTGCGGGGTCGGTCTGGAGCTCTGCTCATTCTTGCTGGGTATCTCATCATTCATTTTTTCGAGCACACGCTCTCGCCCCACTTTCACTTCGGCGAAGAAGTCCACAGCGACGAATTTGTTCACGCGCACAAAAGTTATTCCGTGCTGGTGGGACTGATCATCCACACTTTTTTTGACGGCATCGCGATCGCCTCTGGCTTCCTGGTCTCGAACTGGTTGGGCTGGATTATTTTTCTCGCGGTCTTCCTGCACAAAATTCCGGAAGGCTTTACGGTCGCGTCGGTCATGTTAGCAAGTGGACGCAGCCGCGCGACGGCCTGGTGGGCGTCGGCGGTGCTGGGCGCGGCCACAATGGCAGGTGTGTTTGTAATGGCAATTTTCCGCCACCAAGTGAGCGCCGGACTCCCCCTAGCAGCAGGCGTCACCATCTACGTCGCTGCGTCGGACCTGATACCGGAGGTCAACAAAGAGCCGGGCGTGAAGATGGCGCTGGTGGTTTTCTTAGGCGTGGGATTGATGTTTGTTTTGGACCATTTTTTTCATGTCCATTGAAAACTTCTCCGCACAGCTAACACTGCAAAGGTCAACTGCAAAAGCAACAACAACGGCGACGGACAAGAGTGCGTCCCACACACCGAGTACTGGCCACTGGGTACTGCTTCACTCAACTTGATGCTTAGCCGTGTAACCTTCCCGGGCGCTGATCAATACTTTTACGTCTTTGCCCTTCTGGTCGTGGATCTTGAGCGGGCCGCCCTCGGGGGCTTGCAACTCAACTTTTATTTTGCGATAGGTACCATCGAGTTTGGTGTTGGTGGGATGGTAGGCGAGCGAGTACTGGTTGCGAAGGTCGGCAGCGATGTCGTTAAAGATTCCCGGCAACTCGCCTTCAAAACGCGGAAAGTAGGCGTGTCCTCCGGTCAGGGCGGCGAACGTCTTCATCTCGTTGTCTGCTTGCAGGTAGTCCATGTTGTCAACCGGGATCCCGAAGCCATGGGTATAGCCGCAACGGTGCACTTCGCAGTAGTTGCGTACTGCGAAGCCGACGCTGATCGGGTAGATGGAAATGTCTTTGGTCGACTTGATTTTCTTGAGGATCTTGTCCAGAGTGAGCTTGCTGAAAGTATCGATTCCGGTGGTGACGAGAATGATGTACTTCTTGCCCTCAATGCGATCCAACCGGTCGATCGTGTCGAAAACGGCGTCAAACATGTTCGTTTCCGCAAAACCTGGTATCCGTAACTGGTTCAGCGCTCCGTAAACGGCGCGTTTATCCTGCGTAAAATCCGCCAGGATGTAAGGCTTCATGTCGTAGGAGATCACCGCTATCCAGTCGTTTTTCTTCAGGGTGTTCGCGAACGCATAGGATGCATTCAAGGCATCGACCATGAAGGAATAGTTCGTGGACGCAAATTCCACCAGCAGGACGGCCGTAATCGGCGCGTCTCCATTTAGGTTAAAGTTTGCGACTTTCTGTTCCGAGCCATCCTCGAGAATCTTGAAATTTTCCTTTGTGAGGCCGGGGATAAATTGGCCGTCCTTGCCGGTGACAAGAACGTCGAGGTTGACCAGCGGCACATCGACTTTGATTGAATAGTCGGGCATGCCTGCGATCTTCTTGGGCTTTTCGGGCGGAGGTTCGGGAGGCTCCTCTTTTTTCTTGGGGATCGCATAAGGCCCTACGTCGGTCTGCGGGCCGCCCGCTGCGGGCGGCGTGTCCTGCTTGTTTGGATTCGCCGGGGCGGGGGGTTGCTGAGATGTATCCTGGGAGCTGGCCAAGGTCGGGGCGCCGACCGCCACAAACAAGACTAGAGCCAATACAGTCAATCTGTTACGGAGAGTCGCAAAGGGCCTTTGGAGCCCGAAAAAAACATCTGAAAGCATGGGAACCCTCGAAAAAAACTTGTGCTAGTATAGATGCAAGAACTCCGCAGTTGGGATATTTTGCGGCCTTTACATACCTCCTCTGCACGTGAAACCACCGACAAGACGCGGAGTCTAATGAAATAGGCAGGCTTTTTTTGCCTCCGGGGCTATTCATGGGGAAAGTTGTCCGCGCAGTCGCCGCCCTTTTGTGTCTCACGTGTTCCACCTGGGTCACAGCACAAGTCGTCACAACACCAGACAAGAACAAAACCGCTATCATCCCGATTGATCAGATCCACGAAGGCATGCGCGGGACCGCTTACACGGTCTTCCAGGGCACCAAGCCTGAACCGATGGACGTGGAAGTGCTGGGCGTGCTGCGCAACATCAACGGCGCCAAAGGAGATCTCATCCTGGTGCGATTGCACGGGACCAAACCGGAATACACCGGCGTGGTAGCCGGCATGAGCGGCAGCCCCGTTTACTTCGACGGCAAACTAGCCGGCGCGCTCGCCTTCCGCATTGGAGAGTTCTCCAAAGAGCCCATTGCCGGCGTGACGCCGATCGAAAGAATGCTGGAGATTGACGCGACGGATCGGCGCCCCGCGCCTGGTCCGGCGGCGGTCGACTCGACTGCATCGAGTGCATCTACGCGCACTGCTGCTCCGGGTGGTAGCTCCACGTCGCCCATGCAGAGCTACAGCAACTACCTCAAGCCGATTGAAACTCCGCTAGTGTTTTCTGGATTTTCGGAAGAGACTTTGCGTCTGTACGCGCCGCAATTCGCGGCAGCCGGAATTGTCCCGGTGATGGGCGTTGGTTCCTCAAGCGATCGCAAGCAGCCGGAACCAATCGAGCCCGGATCTGCTGTCAGCGCGGTGCTGGTGCGCGGTGATATGGATATCGCTGCCACTTGCACGGTTACTTACATCGATCCGCAACGCCTGCTCGCTTGTGGCCACCCGCTGATGCAGTTCGGAGGGATCGATCTGCCCATGACCAAGGCGACGGTGGTCGCCACGCTGGCTTCTCCGCTGAACGCATTCAAGATCGTCAACACCACCGAGACGATTGGGTCGTTTGTACAGGACCGCCACAACGGCATCCTCGGACAGATGGGCAAAGAGTCGAAGATGATTCCGGTCACAGTCACCGTTCGCGGCGGACCGGCGACGAAGGAATTTCATTACGAAATTCTCAACAATGCGCGCCTGAGTCCAGTTGCGATGATGGCAACGGTCTTCAACGCACTCCACGGCACCAACGATTACGGCGATGACATCACCTACCGGATGAACGGCGCGCTCAGCGTAAAAGGATATCAGGACGTCGCGCTGAAGAACATGTTCGCCCCCCTGGACGGCGGGCAGCCGGCCGCGGCGCTTGCGGCGGCCACCATCGGCGACCGTTTCGGACGCATCTACGACAATCCTTACGACGCTCCCGAGATTCAAGGTGTCAAGCTGGATTTCGATCTGGTGCGCGAACGGCGCTCGGCGCGCCTTGAGGCTACCCGTGCCGATGCGACCGAAGCTCGTCCTGGCGACCAGATCACGGTGGAGACCGTGCTTCGTCCGTATCGCGGAGAACGTCTGGTCCGGCAGATTCCGATCCGGATCCCAACGTCCGCTTCGAAGGGAATACTTCGCATCCTGGTGAGTGACGGTGACACGCTCGACCGCATGCGTCGTGGGATGCCGCTGGCGAATCGCAAACTCGGGCTGGCATCGACGATCGCCCTGCTGAACAAAGAGCACTCCAACAATCGAGTGTACGTTTCACTGTTTGAATCCGACCCCGAAGCGATGGTCGCCGACAAAGTGATGCCGACCCTGCCACTCTCCGTCATGAATGTGATGGACAACATGCGCGGTACGCAAGAGATGGTCGTCCTCAATGAATCGTCGGTGAACGAAGCTTCGACCGAACCGCTGGATTACGTGGTCGCAGGCGCGCAAATGCTGACGGTGTACGTGAAATAGTATGGGTCGGACACTCTTGTCCGACGCCGTTGCCGTTGCTTGTTGCAGGACGGCTGACAGATTTAGGCATTTCGCGGGTGGTTGCGCTCTTCAGTCACCGGCGCGGGCAAGGGCCCGCGCGACAGCCGCCAAGGTAGCGGCGCTACAATTAATCTGCATGATTCCCCGCAAATTATCGCGCCATCGTTCTGAATCGAGGTTTCAATTTGGCTCGTAAGACTACTGTTCTGTTTTTTACCCTGCTTTCCACTATCGCCCTCGCTGAGGGTACCCGTATCTGGGAACAATCGAAGTTTGACGATCTCGTGAAGGGCACTCCGAAGGGCATTGCGCTCCGCAGCAACGGCGGACTGGAACTCGCACCGGCTTTCAAAACGCTCGCGACCCTCCCCTCGACATACGTCTGGGCGATTGCTTCGGACGCAGCCGGTAACGTCTACGCCGCAGCTGGATCGCCCGCGCGCGTCTACCGCATTACGCCCGATGGCCAGAGTGCGACCATCTTCGAACCGCAGGAACTTCAGGTGCAATCGCTACTGGTGGACAAGGGCGGTACGGTGTACGCGGCTACGGCTCCCGATGGCAAGGTGTACCGCATCGCGGCGAAGGCTCCGTCCGCGGGCGCGAAAGCCGATACGAAGACTTCGCCTTCGTGGAGCGCGACACCGTATTTCGATCCAGGCACGAAGTACATCTGGGACATCGTCCTCGACAGCGCAGGCAACCTTTATGTCGCGACGGGCGATCGCGGAGAGGTTTACAGAGTCACGCCCAGCGGCCAGCACACACTTTTTTTCAAGAGCGATGAAGTTCACATTCGGGTACTCGCGATCGATCCCAAGGGGAATGTGATTGCCGGGTCCGACGGAAGCGGCTTGATCTATCGCATCGCGACCAACGGCGAGGCGTTTGTACTGTACAGCGCGCCGAAGAAAGAAATCACATCGCTTGCCATTGATAGCGCCGGCAATATCTACGCCGCGGGAGCGGGGGAAAAACGTCCTGGCTCCAGCGGGCCTGGGCCTGCAATCACAAACATGATGAACCCTCCGGCGAACCAGCCCGGAACAGGTGCGCCGATTAGCGGGGGGCTCGCTTCAACTCCCGGCGCTTCGCCGTTTCCAGCACCCGGCCTGGGCGCGTCGGGCGGATCGGAAATCTATCGCATTGCTCCGGACGGCTCGCCGATGCGGCTGTGGACTTCGCGCGAGGATCTGGTATACGCCCTCGGCTTCGATCAGCGTGGACGCCTGCTGGCAGGCACCGGCAACCGCGGACACATCTTCGCCATCAACGGAGTGGATGACTTCACCGACCTCGTGAAGGCAAATGGCTCCCAGATCACGGCCTTCGCAAGTGCGCCAGGCGGCGGACTGTACGCTTCGAGCAGCAATCTGGGCAAGATTTTTTTGCTTGGTCCGGGACAGGAAGCGGAAGGCACCTACGAAAGCGACGTGCTGGACGCCCACGTATTTTCGCGCTGGGGACGAGCCAGCGTGCGCTCCGCCGGCAATGCCGAACTCTATGCGCGCAGCGGCAACGTCGATAATCCTGACCGCAACTGGAGTCCGTGGACGCCGGTCGATCTCGCGAACGGCGCAGACCTTAAAGTGCCGCCTGCGCGTTTTGTGCAGTGGAAAGCAGTGTTGCATGCGAACAATCCTGCGCCCCGTGTGGATTCCGTACAGATCTACTACCTTCCTAAGAACGTCGCCCCGCAAGTGGATGACGTCACTGTGCAGCCGGGCTATCGCTACCAGGTGATTCCTCACGTCACCGGCACCGACGCGCCAACGCCGGGCCAGCCGCGCTTTGACCCTCCGCCGCCAAGCGTACGCGATCGCGACTCGATCGGAATCCGCTGGTCGGCGCACGACGACAACGACGATCAGCTGGAATATTCCCTCTACTACCGCGGCGATGGCGAAACACGCTGGTTGCTGCTAAAGAACAACCTCAGCGACCGCTACTACTCTTTCGACGCCAGCCTGTTACCCGATGGCGGCTATACCGCGATGGTCGAAGCGTCCGACTCGCCTTCGCACTCACCAGGCGAATCACTCAGCGCACAACGCGAGAGTGCTCGCTTCGAAGTCGACACGACACCTCCTGCCATCACCGGTCTCACCGCGACTGCCGAAGGCAATCAATTGCGAGTACATTTTCGCGCCAGCGACTCCTTTTCTCCCATCAAGCGCGCGGAGTATTCCCTCGATGCCGGCGACTGGCAGTTTGTGGAGCCTGTAGGACAGTTGTCCGACTCGAAGACCGAAGACTATGACTTCCGCGTACCGCTGACGGTGGCCGCGTCGACGGGAACGACGCCCGTTTCGAACAACCATGTCGTGGTGGTTCGCGCGTATGACCGGTTCGATAATCTGGCGACGGCGAAAGTCGTAATTCGCGCGAAGTAGCGTACATGAAGTGAGTGGAAGAGCGGCACCTTCAGGGCCGCGTTTCGGACGCCCTTCGACGAGGCCTTTAGGCCCCCGTGATCGCCTTCGCGGGGCTAAAACCCTGATTTCTTCCTCGCATCGACGCCGGCCTAAAGGCCGGCTCTTCCACAGTGGTGCTTACTTTTATCTCTCCGCAAAAATGATCGTCGGATTCATGTTGGCTGGATCCACGTCGATCATTTCGAAATGCTGTATGAGGAAGGCCTGCTTGCTCGGATTATCGAGCGCGTAGATCACATATTTGGTGGCGGCGGGTGCGGTGAGTGTAATCGTGCCCGTCCCCGCGCTCGTCATCGTATTGGTGGGTGCGGTCACCGTTTGACCCTGGTGCTGTACTGGGTCCGTTTCATCCTGGGTGCCTGCAACCTTGAAATTCGTCAAACTGTCGGCGGTCATCAGGAGATTTATGGCGACCTGGCTTGAGCCAGAAACGCCCGAACTGCCGGTTGCGGCGTCGAACGTGCCCGACATTTCCGAAACTGCAAAACCAGATCCCGTTTGCTGATCCATTGTGCCGGTATAGACTGCTGTGCTCGATTGATCGAGCAGGAAGCCGCGGTTGGCGGCGGTCAGGTACAGAACAAAGTGTACGGCCGGGCTTAGCCAGTCGACGGTGTAGCGGCCGCTGCCCGTAGCGCTGTAAGTAGACGTGAAGGTCTTCGCGGCGACGATCGTACCGGCATTGTTGGCATCGTAGCTGGCCGAGATATTTCCGTTTCCGTCGCCACTGGCAGTCGTGAGAGAGACCTGAGTGTGCGATCCCGTGCTATCGACTCCCGTTAGATTGGATAACGAAAAACTGTTCAAAGCGCTCTTGTCGAAGGTTTGGGTCTTATCCTGGAAGACGATCGTACCGACCACAGCCGGCTTGTTGGCCAGCGGATCGGTCGAGATCATGTACAAGGTAAGCGGATTGGTCGCGTTCGTTGTTTTACCGCCCACGACGTAGATCGCGAACTGGTAAGTTGCGGCGCCATGATCGTTGTCGACCAGGGTCATCGTGCCGCTGCCATCCGACAAGATGTTGTAGGAACCCGTGACGTTGGAACTGGACGTTGCCACCGCGCCATCGTTGATATCCAACAGGCCCTTTGACGGACCGATATTGCCCGCGCCGTCGGCTACAAAGAAGCCAGCGGAACCCGCGCGTTTGCCGGTGAGGATGTCGGTGCCCGAGAGTCCGAACGCAAAGCCTCCGGTCAGCGCACCGTTATTGAAGGCAGACTTCGAAGCCAACGAGACCCTCCCTGAACCGCGCCCGACCGCGTCGAACTCGATCATCTGTCCGTCGCCATTCGCATTCAGCACAAAATTGTAAGTGCGCGCGTTGACAGAGCAGGCGCCGGAACTTGTTTTCAGAGTGAGCGTGCCGTGATTGTTCTGGGTGTTAAACGCATAACTGCTGGAGGAAAGAATGGCACAGCGATTATGACCTGCAGGTGTGAGCTCGTCCTGCACGCCGCTCGCGATTGTTCCGTTGCTATTCGCAACGAAGCCGCCGGCAATCGCCACCGGCTTATTGGTGCTGTCATATCCCGAAAAACGAAATGCATAAGGCCCGCTCATGCGTGAACTTACAACCGTGACGTTCCCCACGCCGATCCAATTGGGCGGATCAATCGTCGAGGTCGCCTCTAGCGAAAAGGAACCTCCCGAGGGGATGAGGTCCGGAGCTGTGTACAGACCGGACGCATCCACGGTTCCGCAATCATTGGCCGGGCAGTTCGCGCCCGAAAGCGGTCCCCACGTGACGGTCTGGGGCGCCGCGTCCGGCGTGACCGGCGCTGAGAACTGCTGCTGCAAACCAACTCCGACCAGGGCTGGCCCCGGAGTCACCGTTACAGTGATGGGTAGAACCGTGATCTCTACCGTGTCCGACTTGGTCGGGTTGGCCACGGAGGTGGCGGTAATATCGACTTTGGCTGGAGACGGTGGCGTGGAGGGAGCCGTGTAAAGTCCACTCGAGCTTAGTGTCCCGCAGGCCACTGTGCACGCGCCACCACCACTCTGAGTTAGACTCCAGGTCACCGCGGTGTTGTCGGTTCCCGATACCACTGCTGTGAATTGAAGAGTCAGGGTTACACCCACAACGTTCTGGTTCTGAGGGGTACTAACCGTTACCGTGATCTTGGCTCCGGTATGGCCGCCGCCACCAGTCGCGCATCCTGTCCACAACGCCACACTCAGCAACGCCACCACGAACAGCAGATTCTTCATCATTGTGAGATCTCTTCTTTGACTCAAGTCTTGACCCAAATCGGGAGAACACATCTTAGACTGTCCCGAGGGGCCGCAAGAGCGAACGGCGGCCAGCGCTGGGATTCTTACTCCTCTCGGTGCAGCCTGAAGGCCAATTCGCTATTCAAATCAGCGAGATACAAATCTGCCTGAATCCAGAGCACTTGCCTGCGAGAGGGTAGACGGGTGACGCGAAGAAGTATAGCCAAGTGCGCAACAAATTGCATCTGGGAGCGAGAGTTCTACCTTGATTTTGCAGACGCGACAGCGGCAGCGTGGTTGGCCTTTTCGATCATCGGCAGCAGATCGTACGCTGCAATGCCCAGAGTGCCGCCGGAGAAACCGTCGATATATGCGGAGTTGATGCCGACAACTTGTCCGCGTGTGTTCAGAACCGGCCCGCCACTGCCGCCGCGGGCGGTGGTTGCATCATAGATCAGCTTGTCGGCGGAGACGTCGCCGATGTGCCCAAAAGTTGCCGAGGGCCGGATGAGAGACAGGGCGGCCAATTCACCCGCGGTGCCGGCGTCGTCCTGATGCGACGACAGGCGCTCGTAAACCGCAGCCGGCGACTTGGCGACCATTCCCGTTACCCCCATTGGATAGGCCAGCACGCTGATAGGCTCGCCGACATGAGGCGCCGTAGACGCTAGGGGTAATGCCTTTAATTTGTCTGTGAACGCCGTCGGCTCGATGCGCAGGATAGCGAGGTCACCGTGATTCGACAGCACGACCGTATGCAACACCACTGGCACCGGTGATCCTGGGAAGTAGGCTTCCAGCCTCTCGAGGACGGCCGTCGCGCCATGGCGCAAGGAGACGGCGGCTTCGCGGTCTCCATACCAGGGCTCTGCGACGTGGCGATTCGTCGCCAACAGACCGGGCGCTACGATAAAGCCCGTCCCAGCAACGCGGGCGTGAATGGGCACCGATCCCGGAACGCCCGAGATCCTGTAAATGCCATAGATGTAAGCCACCGACTCGCGGGCATCGTCCACCGCAGCCGGGGAGAACGCTCCCTGCCGCTCAAGGTCTGCGACTTGTTGCGTAAGCTGATGCACCTGCTGCGCGAGCCCGGCGGTTTCAGGCGGAGCATAGTAATGGGCCATCGCTCCGGCGCCGATCAGCGCGAGCACACCCAGCAGCCCCTGCACAAAACGCTGCCAGGTTTCGACGACCTGAGAATCCTTGGACTCGGTATCGAACATGACGGAAGACCGCTTCGGCCCGGCGGAGGAGGGAGGTTCCGGGTAAGTCTCTATGCTGCCGGATTGGAACGAGCTGTTGTAGGGTACCGAAGTGTCTGGTACGAGCGTGCGTTTGCAATATAGAGGAAGGAAGGGGACAAAGCGGCAGCATGGCCTGATGGACTGTCCGCCTGGAAACGTCACCGCGTTGGGGTTTGGGTGGCGCAGCGGTTTACCGCTGCGGTAAGCCGGTTGTGATCGAGGGCTTCAGCCCCCTTAGGTCAGGGGCTGGAATGGTTCAGACCCTCTCCAATTCACGCACCGTCCGCTCGTTCGCCACATTGCCTGTGTTCAGAGTGCCCGCCGGCTCAAATAGCAGTAGCCAGCATTCTTCATCCGCAACGGGCTTGTGCTCGACCCCTCGCGGCACCACGATGAACTCACCTTCCTCGATCCACTCGTGACGGTCGCGAAATTCCATCCGGAAGCGGCCTTTCACGACCAGAAACATTTCGTCCTCATTTTCGTGATGGTGAAAGACGAACTCGCCCTTGAGCTTGTCGAACTTCACATGCTGTCCGTTGAGCTCGGCGCCGATGTAAGGCTTCCAGTATTCAGTGATTTTCGAGAATTTTTCGGCGATGTTGACTTTGGACATGATGACCTCGTTGCGGAAAGTGTCTGCTTCAGCTGTGAGATTTTGATTGCCTCTGGGCAACAAGGGTCGCAAGAAATCTGGACGCTTGACAAATTACCCTGATATATACCAAAATATATACCATGCCGCAGACCGCAAAACTGTTCCGTAACGGCCGCAGCCAGGCCGTCCGCTTGCCCTCCGAATATCGATTTGAGGGCTCGGAGGTCTATGTCCGTCGGGACCCGAAAACCGGCGACGTGATCCTGTCGCGGCGTCCGGAATCCTGGAAAGATTTCTTCGCGTTGCTGAAGACCGTCGACGTGCCCGAAGACTTCCTGTCGGATCGTAAGGACACGCCTCCGCAAAAGCGCGAGTTGTTCTAGATGACGGTCCGCTATTTTCTCGATACCAACACCGCGAGCTATGTCATCAAAGGCAACTTTCCCCGCGTGCGTGAGCGATTGCTCAAGGTGCCCATGTCCGAGGTTGGAATCTCGGTTGTGACCGAGGCAGAATTGCGTTTCGGCGTGGTGAGGCTTCCTGAAGCAACCAAGCTGAAGATAGTGGTCGAAGAGTTCCTACTCCGCGTCGAAGTGCTGCCGTGGAACTCGGAGGCCGCGCAACACTACGCCCGCATCCGCGCAATGCTGGAAAGAGAAGGGGAGCCGATGGGAAACCTGGACATGATGATTGCTGCGCAGGCAATGGCAGCGGAGGCTGTGTTGGTTACGCATGATCGTGTGTTTCGGCGGGTGAAGGGGTTGAAAGTCGAGGATTGGAGCAAGTGAAACCGCAACGTAGGCGCAAATAGGCCTATGCTCTGGCGCCTACGGCCGATTGGCTCGACTCTTGTCGATTCCGACGCATTGTCTCGAACCGCTCAAATAATATCCGGTCGTATTTCTTACCTTCCTCGCTTTGGAGGAACGCGATATGTGCATCCCAAGACTGGCGTTCAGCTCTGCCGACTGCCTCCGCAGCTGCACCAAATAACGTTCCGAACCGTTCGGCGCCGAACCACGACTCTGGAACAGATCCGTTTTGGTCGCACCACATCTTTGCAACTCGGATTGCATATTCGATCCTCACCGGCACCGGAGGATGGCTGAGCTGGCCTATGGACATGATTTTGATATCCTCGGGCCAGATGGTGCAGAAAAAGGCCGCTACTGCCAAGAAGAAACACATGAGAAAGAATTCGTCGGCGTCGCTTCTCGGCAGATCCTGCCGTCCCAGTTGCAAGAGGCCGCTCTGTCGTCCTCCTCCACCGAGATAATTCGCCAAAACGAGGTAAATCGCGTAACCATCCGCATCAAGCTCTTGCGCCTGGGAATCAAGGCTACCGTTCGTCTCGTTCTGCGAAAACTCGGTCCATACCTCAGCTATGCAATCTTCGTCTTGTTTGCAGTGCTGATGTACGTGGTGAGTGTACTCGTGTGAAACAAGAAAGCCGACCTGAAATTGGAATAGCAGCGCCTGAAGAGCTTTCAGCCTTTCCGTTTCAGGATCGATTTGCAGCAATCCTTGAACAAGCGCTGAGCTGCTTAGGCGTTGTGAAACGTCCCATAGCAGCTCAATCAAAGGCAACGTAACCGCAATGAACGAAAAGCCCGAGTGCTGGAAGGCGTGGGCGTTCTTGGCAGGGTCGTTTACCTGAGTACGGCCCTTTACTTCGAGGTAATCAAAATGAAATGGTGGATGTTCGACGCCGCCCGAGGCGTTGACGCTCTCTGATTGGAGAGCAACGTTCATGGCGTCTTGTATGAGGGCGAGAAGCGCACGGAGTGCAGGTGGATTTACTTTCTCAATATCCAGCTTCCCGACGTAGCCGATAAAACCGGGATGCGTGCGGGACTGTGTTTTCACCCATCGATCGAGAATAACTTCCGGCGGAATCATGTCTAAATTTTAACGTCGATGCGTCGATGTACGCATATTCTTGCCCATGGCAACAAGCGAGAAAGTCCTGACAATCAAAAGCCGCTAGCTTTTCGCTGACGGCTGAATTCCTGCCGAACTTCGCCCGACTTGGACGGGCCGAAGACCCGTCCTACGCGATCTAGCTTTCGTACAGCAGAACGCCTTCCGCCTTCTCCGCATCCACTGGACGGTAGTACAGCTTGTTGTCCTCGAGGAAGACTTCGATGAACGCTGGCCGGGTGGTGATAGTGCCCTGGATGAGCGCTTCTGAGAGTGGGTCTTCGATGTACTTCTGCAACGCGCGACGCAGGGGACGCGCTCCGTAGCTGCGGTCGGTGAGCGTCTGGTTCAGGATCCACTTCTTGGCTTCGTCGGCGACTGTCACTGTGATCGAACGCTGGGCCAGGTTCTGGTTCAGCTGGTTGACCATGAGTTCGAGAATCTGGATCAGGTCGGTCTCGCTGAGGGCCATGAACAGGATGATTTCGTCGACGCGGTTCAGGAATTCGGGGTTGAAAGTGCGTTTGACTTCGCTCTTCACCAAGTCTTCGACCTTCTCGGAAACCATGTCATCTTTCGACGACTGGAAGCCCAGGCCCTCGCGCTTCATCAGGTGCCGCGCACCGATATTCGACGTCATGATCAGGATCACGTTCTTGAAGTCAACCGTGTTGCCGAGGCCATCGGTTAGCTGGCCGTCTTCGAATACCTGCAACAGAATGTTGAAGACATCCGGATGCGCCTTTTCGATTTCGTCGAGCAGCACGACCGAATAGGGCGCACGCTTGACGCGTTCTGTCAGCTGTCCACCCTCTTCGTAACCGACGTAGCCCGGAGGCGAACCGATCAGCTTCGAGACCGAGTGCTTCTCCATGAATTCCGACATGTCGAAACGCACGAGAGCTTTTTCGCTGCCGAACATGAACTGTGCGAGTGTCCGGGCGACTTCGGTTTTGCCGACGCCGGTCGGTCCGAGGAACAGGAACGATCCGATGGGACGATTCGGACTCTTCAAGCCGGCGCGGCTGCGGCGGATGGCGCGGGCCAGGGCGCTGATGGCCTTGTCCTGCGAGATGATCCGCTTGTGCAGTTCTTCCTCAATGCGCAGCAGTTTCTGCGTTTCTTCTTCTTTAATTGAGGTGATGGGAACGCCGGTCCAGCGCGATACCACGTCCTCGATGTCCTCCCGACCGACAACGCCGGTGGAGGATTCATCGAGGTGGTATTTTTCGCGAAG
>Ga0137409_10001224_pt1 | contig 28057 bp, 28 predicted proteins | sample CZODoug1_16funga_FD_122059 | JGI IMG/M metagenome (GOLD analysis project Ga0137409, IMG submission 122059) | Vadose zone soil fungal communities from Angelo Coast Range Reserve, California, USA - CZODoug1_16fungal (Hybrid Assembly) | ecosystem: Environmental > Terrestrial > Soil > Vadose zone...
TGGTGCCCGGGAGAGGACTCGAACCTCCACGGTGTTACCCGCTAGTACCTGAAACTAGTGCGTCTACCAATTCCGCCACCCGGGCAGGCGAGGAAGGCCGCGAAATGTACGCACGGGTTCGGGGGCTGTCAATTGAAGGCGCGTAGAGGAAAGTCCGGACGGCGCGACCGCGGCGCCAGCGCACCGTCGCAGAGCCGCGGTGGCAGGACGCACAGCGCTAAGAGCGCTGGGCAGAGCGCGGCCGTCGGCCACAGCACGCGCGCGAGCGTGCGCACCGGACCGTCCGCGCCATCTGACTCCAGCGTAAGGCCGGGCTCACTCGTCGAGGGCACGGTCAGCGCGAATCGCGCCGGCTACGGCTTCCTGCGCGTGGAGGGATTTAAGGAAAGCGTGTTCCTGTCGCCGCCGGAAATGCGCGGCGTGATGCACGGGGACCGGCTGCGCGTGAAGGTGTCGCGTGATGCAACTGATCGCTGGTCGGGCGCCGTGCAGCAGGTGTTGGAGCGCGGTGTGACCGCGTTTCTCGGCACCGTGGAAGTGCAGGGCCGCAGCGCCTGGGTGAACGCTGCGGATCGGCGCCTGCAGCTGCGCTGTGCGGTGGCGCCGCAGGACCTGCACGGCGCACGCAGCGGCGATTGGGTTATTGCCCGGATTACGCGTCACGCCGGCTCCGCTTCTCCCGCTCAGGCGGTGATCGGCAAACGTCTGGATCCGGATCGACCGGTCGAACTCGCCACCGAGTCGGCGATCGCACGCTTTGACCTGCCGCACGAGTTTCCGGCCGCGGCGCTGCGTGAGGCGCAGGCACACGGTGAGCAGGTCGATGCGCGCGAAGCGAACGCGCGTGTAGATCTGCGCGAGCTTCCACTCGTCACCATCGATGGCGAGGATGCGCGGGATTTCGACGATGCGGTGTATGCGGAGCCGCACCCCGGGGGCTTCCGCCTGATCGTCGCGATCGCCGACGTGAGTCACTACGTGAGACCCGGCAGTGCGGTCGACGCCGAGGCGCAGGCGCGCGGCACCTCGGTCTACTTCCCGACCCGCGTGCTGCCGATGTTGCCGACCGCGCTGTCGGATCACCTGTGTTCGCTGGCACCGCGGGTCGATCGCCTGTGCTTTGCCGCCGACATGGTGGTCAGCCGCAGCGGTGCCCTGAAAGGCGCACGCTTCTATCCGGCGGTCATGCGCTCGGCGGCGCGCCTCACCTACACGCTCGCGCACGACGCGCTGTTCGCGGGCCGGCCGGCGGCGCGCACCCAGCTGGGTCCGCTGCTCGAGCGACTCATGGTGCTGGTCGATGTCTACCGCGCGCTCCACAAGGCGCGCGGCCACCGCGGTGCGCTGGACTTCGACGCGGCGGAAGCCGAGTTCGTCATCGACGCGAGCGAGCGGGTGCGCGCCATCGAGCTGCGCGCACGCAACGACGCGCACCGGCTCATCGAGGAGTGCATGATCCTGGCGAACGTCGCGGTGGCCGAGGCGCTCGAGAAGGCGCACATGCCGACCCTGTACCGCGTGCACGGCCAGCCGGAGAACGAGAAGCTCGAGAGGCTGGCGGCAACTCTCACCGCTTTGGGGCTAGATGCCCGCATACCGAAGACCGTGACCACGCGGGATTTGCAGGCGATCGCGCGTCGCGTGGGGAACGCCCCGGAGCGCGCGTTCGTCGAGTCACTCGTCGTGCGGGCGCTGCCACAGGCGATTTACCAGCCGACCAACATCGGCCACTTCGGACTGGCGCTCACTCACTACGCGCACTTCACCTCACCCATCCGCCGCTACCCGGACCTGGTCGTGCACCGGACCCTGAAGGCGCTGATCGGGGCGCAGGGTGACTCGGGCGTGCGCTACCCGACGGCGCAGCTCAGCGCACTGGGTGAGAGCACCTCGCGGCTGGAGAAGCGCGCCGACGAGGCGGACCGCTACGTCGCCGCCTTCCTCAAATGCACCTATTTAAAGGAGCGCGTCGGGCAGACCTTCCAGGGGCTGATCACCACGGTGGTGGATTTTGGCTGCTTCGTGCAGATCCTGGACGTCGCGGTGGACGGCCTGCTGCACGTCGACAGCCTGCGGGATGATCAGTACGTCATGGAGGACGACGGTCACGCCTGGCGGGGCCGGCGCACGGGACGGCGGCTGCGCACGGGCGGGCACGTGCGGGTGGTGGTGACCGCGGTGAATCCCATCGAGGGCCTGGTCGACCTCGCGCTGGCGGAAGAGGCGTAGCCGCGTGCGACAGGCCACGGAGACGATCTATGGCATGCACGCGGTGCGCATCATGCTCGAGCGGCATCCGGAACGCGTGCACAACGTGCGCATTGCACAGCAGCGCGAGGATCCGCGCGTGCGCGCCATCGACGAGCTGGCGCGCCGCCACCATCGACCGGTGCAGCGCGTCGACGTACACGCGCTGAAGCGGCTGCTGGGCGACGTCGCCCATCAGGGCGTTGCCGCCGACATCACGCCCCTGCCGCCCTGGAGCGAGGATGAGCTGCTCGCGGCCCTGCAGAGCGCGAGCGCACCCCTGCTGCTGGCGCTCGATGGCGTGCAGGACCCGCACAATCTCGGCGCCTGTCTGCGCAGCGCCGATGCCTGCGGCGCACTCGCCGTGATCGTGCCGCGCGACCGTGCCGCGCAGGTCACGCCCACCGTACGCAAAGTGGCGGTCGGCGCTGCGGAAACGACGCCCGTGGTCGCCGTGACCAACCTGGTGCGCACGCTCAGGCTTCTCAAGCAGGCCGGTCTGTGGGTCGTCGGTGCGGACGCCGCGGGTGACAAGAGCGCGCACCAGGCGGATCTCAAGGGACCGGTGGTGCTGGTGCTCGGGGCTGAAGGGACGGGCTTGAGGCGTCTGACGCAGCAGAACTGCGACTTTCTGGTCAGGCTGCCGCAGCTTGGCGCAGTCGAGAGTCTCAACGTCTCAGTGGCCGCGGGTATGCTGCTCTACGAGGCCGTGCGCCAGAGGCAAGCGCACTGAAGCGCGCGCCCCTCGGGGTGCGCGCGTCCGCCGCAGGAGGCAGACCGTGGATTTCGAATTCAGCGCCAGGACCAGGGACTACCTGCAGCGCCTCGGCGCGTTCATGGATGAGCACATCTATCCGAACGAGGAGCGCTTCCATACGCAGCTCGGGGAAGGCAATCGCTGGGAGGAACCCCCGCTGCTCGAGGAGCTTCAGCACAAGGCGCGGGCAGCGCAGTTGTGGAACCTGTTCCTGCCGGACTCGCGCCATGGCGCGGGACTGAGCAATCTCGAATACGCGCCGCTGTGCGAGATGATGGGCCGCGTGCGCTGGTCGTCCGAGGTGTTCAATTGCTCGGCGCCCGACACCGGCAACATGGAGACGCTCGAACGCTACGGCACCCCTGCCCAGAAGCAGCAGTGGCTCGAGCCGCTGCTCAACGGCGCGATTCGTTCCGCGTTTGCGATGACCGAGCCGCGCGTGGCCTCGAGCGATGCCACCAACATCGAGAGCTCCATCGTCCGCGATGGCGCCTCGTACCTCATCAACGGGCGCAAGTGGTGGACCTCCGGCGCGGGCAGCGCGCGCTGCCGGCTGTTCATATTCATGGGCAAGACCGACCCGGGCGCGCCGCAGCACCGCCAGCAGTCGATGATTCTCGTGCCGCGCGACACCCCCGGGATCACCATCCTGCGGCACCTGCCGGTATTTGGTTTCGATGATGCGCCCCACGGCCACATGGAAATCGAGTTCCAGGACGTGCGCGTGCCGGCGGAGAACCTGCTGCTGGGGGAGGGGCGGGGATTTGAGATTGCGCAGGGACGGCTGGGGCCCGGGCGGATTCATCACGCCATGCGACTCATCGGAGTCGCGGAGCGGGCGCTGGAGAAAATGTGCAAGCGGGTGAAGGCACGCATCGCCTTCGGCCGCCCGATCGGCGAGCAGTCGGTGACGCTCGAGCGCATCGCCGAGTCGCGGATCCGCATCGATCAGGCGCGGCTCCTGGTGTACAAGGCGGCCTGGCTCATGGACAAGGTGGGCAACAAGGCGGCCCGCGCCGAGATCGCCATGATCAAGACCGCCTCCGCAGACGCTGCCTGCCAGGTCGTCGACTGGGCGATCCAGGCCCACGGCGCCGCGGGCCTGTGCGATGACTATCTCGCGAACGCCTACGCACAGGCGCGTGCGCTGCGGCTCGCCGACGGACCCGATGAGGTGCACCGCAATCAGATCGGTCGGCTCGAACTGGACAAGTACCCGTAGCGGCGGCGCTGCGCGGCAGGCGTCCTGAGCCCCCGGGATCTCAACTCATTGATCCGTAAGCGCGGCAAGGTTTGCTGGCATTGCAGCGGCGAGGCCGTTTCAGTATGCTTCGCGCCCCTTTTTATCCAAAGGGGCGCGGGCGCTCGGCGCATCGGGTGAAGTCCGCGCATCTCCTTGCCGCACCGGGCAAGCCTTGAATCCGGGCGGCTTTAATCCGAAAGGAGCACACAATGAGGCATTACGAAATCGTCTTCCTGGTGCATCCGGATCAGAGCGAGCAGGTGCCCGCGATGATCGAGCGCTACAACGGCATGATCGCCGCCGGCGGCGGCCGCGTGCATCGCCTGGAGGACTGGGGGCGCCGCCAGCTCGCCTATCCGCTCGCCAAGGTGCACAAGGCACACTACGTGCTGATGAACATCGAGACCGATCAGAAGACGCTCGGTGAGCTCACCGGCTCCTTCCGCTTCAGCGACGCCGTGCTGCGTCATCTGGTCGTGAACATGGATGCCGCCGTAACCGATCCCTCCCCGATGGCGAAGGCCGCGGACGAGGAAGGCGAGGGTGGGCGGCGCCGCGACCGCCCACGTGACGAGCTCGGCGCGCCGCCCGACGACGATGACAACTCCGTCGCCGAGAGCGTCTGAGCGCGTCAGCACCTAACTGCTTGGAGGAATAACAGCCATGGCAATGTCCAGAGGACCCGGCGGGAGCAGCAGCGGCGGCGGCAGCCGCTTCTCGCGTCGCAGGAAATTCTGCCGTTTCACCGCCGAAGGCGTGAAGTCGATCGACTACAAGGATCTCGCCACCCTGAAGGGCTATGTCAGCGAGACGGGCAAGATCGTTCCGAGCCGCATCACCGGCACGAAATCTTTTTATCAGCGCCAGCTCGCGGTGGCGATCAAGCGGGCGCGCTTTCTGGCGCTGCTGCCCTACACCGATCAGCACTGAGGGCACTTCAGATGGAAGTCATTCTCCTGCAGAAGGTCGCCAATCTTGGCAGCATCGGCGAGCGCGTGAAGGTGCGCTCCGGCTACGGCCGCAATTTTCTGCTGCCGCAGGGCAAGGCGACCCTCGCAACCCCCGAGAACATTGCGCGCTTCGAGGCCCGCCGCGCCGAGCTCGAGCGCCTGGCGCGCGAGCAACTGGTCTCCGCGGAGGAGCGGGCGGCTGCCATCAAGGATTTCAAGCTCACCATTCATGCCAAGGCGGGTGCCGAGGGGAAGCTGTTCGGCTCGATCGGCACCAGCGACATCGCCGAGGCCTGTACGCGTGACGGCTTTAACATCGAGCGCAGCGAGGTGCGCTTGCCGGCAGGGCCGCTGCGCATGCTCGGCGAGCACCTGATCAGCCTGCACCTGCACGCCGACATCGACGTGCCTCTGCACGTGACGATCGTGGCCGAAGAGTAGCGCTAAGCGAGAGGCAAGTCGCGGTGGCCGGTACGCCCAAGGCGCGCGGGGATTCGGGCTCGGTCGCGCTGCTGGACGCGCCGGTACCGCCGCATTCGGTCGAGGCCGAGCAGGCGGTGCTGGGCGGCCTGCTGCTCGATCCGGTGGCCTGGGAAAACATCGCGGACGTCGTCACGCAGGAAGACTTCTACCGTCCCGATCACCAGCTGATTTTCGCCGCCATCGGCACGCTCGCCGGGGAAGGCAAACCCTGCGACGTAGTGACGGTGTCCCAGCATCTGGAGCGCACCGGCCGGCTCGAGCCGGCCGGCGGACTCGCCTACCTGAGCTCGGTTGCGCGCGACACCCCCACGGCCGCCAACGTGCGCGCCTACGCGGACATCGTGCGCGAGCGCTCGCTGCTGCGGCAGCTGATCCGCGCCGGCACCGACATCGCCTCCGCCGTGTTCAACAACGACGGCGAGACCGCGCGCGAGCTGGTCGACCGCGCCGAGCAGCGCGTGTTCGATATTGCCGAATGGGGCTTCCGCAAGCGCGACGGCGCGGTGGCGGTCCGCCAGCTGCTCCCCGGGGTCATCGATCAGATCGATGACTGGCACAACAATCCCGACAAGCTGCGGGGCCTGCCGACGGGGTTCACCGACTTCGACAAGCTCACCGGCGGCTTGCGCCCCGGGGATCTGGTGGTCGTCGCCGGACGGCCCTCGATGGGCAAGACCACGCTCGCCGTGAACATGGCCGAATACGCGGCCGTGAACCCCGCGACCCGAGCCTCGGTGGCGATCTTCAGCATGGAAATGCCCTCCGAGCAGGTCATCACCCGCATGCTGGCCTCGATCGGGGGCGTGCCGCTCAACAGTCTGCGCAGCGGCCGCATTTCCGACGACGACTGGGTGCGGATCACCGGCGCGACCAGCCAGCTGTCGGAAGCCAAGATCTTCGTCGACGAGACCCCGGCCCTCAACCCCACGGAGCTGCGCGCCCGTGCGCGGCGCGTCAAGCGCGAGCACGGCTTGAGCCTCATCGTGGTCGATTACCTGCAGCTCATGTACGTGCCGGGCACGCGGGAAAACCGCGCCACCGAGATCGCGGAAATCTCCCGCGGGCTCAAGGCGCTCGCCAAGGAATTGGCGGTTCCGGTCATTGCGCTCTCACAGTTGAATCGCGGCGTGGAGCAGCGCGAGCACAAGAGACCGGTCATGTCGGATCTGCGCGAGTGCGTCACCGGGGATACGTTGGTTTGTCTCGCAGATGGGCGGCGAGTACCCATCGCAAGTTTAGTGGGGCAGACCCCAACAGTATTGTCGGTCTCCACGGATGGACGCGTCACACGCGCGAAATCCGAAAAGGTGTGGTGCGTGGGCACGCGACCGATTTATGCGATCCGGCTTGCGAGCGGACGCTTCATGCGCGCAACAGCGAACCATAGGCTTTTAGGGGCGAATGGATGGCGCCGCATCGGGCAACTCAGAGTCGGCGACAGACTTGCGATTGCGCGCAGTCTGCCAGAGCCCGAGCACCCACAAGAATGGCCTGACGACCGCGTAGCTCTGCTGGGACACTTGATTGGTGACGGTAGCTATCTGAAGCACCAACCGATGCGCTACACGACAGGGTCTGAGGAGTGTAGTGAGTTGGTGCGACGGGCCGCAGAACAGGAGTTCGGCGTCAAGGTGACGCGCTACGCCGGTCGCGGAAACTGGCATCAATTGCTGCTTTCCGGGAATGGAAATCGGTGGAAGCCGGCCGGGATCAATTTGTGGCTGCGGGAACTCGGGATATTCGGCCAACGCTCGTTCGAGAAGAGAGTTCCGCAAGCCGCCTTTACCCTCCCAAATCGTCAGATTGGCCTCCTGTTACGTCATTTCTGGGCGACCGACGGTACGATTTCCGTGCGCAAACCCGGTCAGCGCGGTAGCCACGGAGTGCACTTTTCGAGCTGCAGCCGTGGGTTGGCCGAGGATGTCGCCGCGCTGTTACTGCGCTTGGGAATCGTGGCGCGAATTCAAACCGTCAGGGCCGGCTACACCCATCCGGTTCATATGGTTTGGATTCGTGGCGCTGAGCCTCAGAGGACGTTCTTGCGACAAGTCGGAGCATTTGGTCCCCGGCGAGGAGCCGCCCAGCTGTTGAAGGCAGCGATATCTGGCGTGCGAGCCAACCCGAACGTCGACACTCTTCCCGAGGAAGCGATGCAGCGGGTGTGTGCATTGATGTCAGCGAGAGGCATCTCGCGCTCGCAGATGGCTGGGATTCGCGGCTACCTGAACATCAATCTTGACCATGCACCGACGCGCGCCTTGATCAGTGAATATGCCGCCATTCTGGAAGACGACGAGTTGAAGGAGCTTTGCGAAAGCGACCTCTTTTGGGATCGAGTGTTGAGCATCACTCCCGAAGGTGAAGAGCCCGTGTTTGATCTCACCGTTCCAGGACCAGCAAGTTGGTTAGCCGACGGTGTTGCATCGCACAATAGCGGCGCCATAGAACAGGATGCGGACATGATCCTGCTCATCTATCGTGAAGAGGTCTACGACCGCAACACCACCAAGAAGGGCATCGCGGAAATCGATCTGGTCAAACACCGCAACGGCGAGATCGGCACCTTCCTGCTCACCTTCCAGGGACAGTTCACGCGCTTCGCCAACTACGCGCCCGACAGTTACGCGGAAGGCGTATTGCGGTGAGCCGGCTGATCCGGGCCGTCATCGACACGCACGCCCTGCGCCACAACCTCAGCGTCATCCGTGCGCGCGCCGGCAGCGCCCGTGTCATGGCGGTCGTCAAGGCCAACGCCTACGGGCATGGGCTGGTGCCGACCGCGCTCGCCCTGGGGCAGGCCGATGCCTTCGCCGTGGCGCGCCTGGAAGAGGGGCTGGCGCTGCGCGCCGCCGGCATCACGGCGCCCATCGTGCTGCTCGAGGGCGTGTTCAGCGCCGCGCAGCTGCAGGAGGCGGCGCACCATGGCCTCGAGCTGGTGGTGCACGATGCGCTGCAGCTCGAGCTGCTGGAGCAGATGCGCGGCACGCACCGCTTCGTGCTGTGGATCAAGATCGACACCGGCATGAACCGTCTCGGCTTCCCCGCCGCGGAGTTTGCGCTGGCGCTCGAGCGTGTTCGCCGTCTCACGCCCGCACCGCTCGAGATCCGCCTGCTCACGCATCTGGCGTGCGCCAACGAGCGCGACGAGGGCATGACGCAGGCGCAGCTGGCGCGCTTCCGGCAGGCGACACGCGGTCTTGAGTACGCGGTGAGCATCGCCAACTCCGCCGGCCTGTTCGGCACCGTGCAGCTGGGCTGCGACTGGGTGCGGCCCGGACTCGCGCTCTACGGCGCGTCCCCGTTTGCCGACTGCTCGGCGACCGACCTCACTCTCAAGCCCGTGATGACGCTCGCGAGCTCGGTGATCGCGGTGCGACGCGTGGCGCGCGGCGAGAGCGTCGGCTATGGCGGCGCCTGGGTCGCCACGGCTGATTCCCTCATCGCCATCATCGCGGCCGGCTACGGCGATGGCCTGCACCGCAGCCTTGCAGGAGGCACGCCGGTGCTGGTGGGCGGTGAGCGTGCACCGCTCGCGGGCCGGGTGTCGATGGACATGCTGGCGGTGGATGTATCGGGGTTGCGCGAGGTGCACGTCGGCACCCCGGCGGTTCTGTGGGGACCCGGATTACCGGTGGACGAGGTAGCGCGCCACGCCGGGACGATCCCGTACGAGCTGCTCTGCAGCGTCAGCCAGCGCGTGCCGCTCGAGCCGCACTGACGGGATCTGCTGCGCCGCGTCAGGCGCGTCAGTTCACGAAGAAACCCATCTTGACGCCGGCGAGCTGGATCACGTCGTTGTCGGAGAGGCGGGTCGCCTGGGCTCCGATCGGCGTACCGTTGAGCAACGGGAAGTCGTCGACCTTGCCGCTGTCGACGTGCACGATGTAGTAGGCCTCGGCGCGGCGCGTGATCGCGGCCACCTGCACCCCGGGACGGCCGAGCGTGGTGAGGGCCTTGCTGAGCTCGACCTCGCGGCCTGCGAACGCGCCCGACAGCACCTGCAGTTTCGCCTTCTTCAGCGCCGCGGCGCCGTCCGCGAGCGCGCGTGTTCGCCCGGTCGCCGAGAGCGAGCCGCCGGCCTGCTCGGCGGCCGCGGCGGCGGTGCGCACCTTCTCCACCGGCCGGGCGGAGGGCTGGATCACCATGGTCTTCTCGAACTCGTCCTGCTGCTCGTCGTCCTCGACGAAGCGCAGCTGATGGTGACCGACGGTGATGACGTCGCCGTGCTGCAGGGCATGCTTCTTGATCAGCTTGCCGTTGACGTAGGTGCCGTTGGTGCTGTTCAGATCCTCGAGGAACGAGTCATTGAGGATGTTGATGATCAGCGAGTGGTGACCGCTGACGGCAGCGTTGTCAATGCGGATGTCATTGTCAGGGAGCCTACCGATGGTGTAGCGCTCCTTGTTCATGTTGTATTCCGCCATCACCTGGCCATCCAGGCTCAAGACCAACCTTGCCATGTGCTTTTGCCTCTATCGCGTGTCAGCCGAACCAACCCAGGATCTTGTCGAATATCTTCGTGCGCGCCGGAAACGCATCCATGATGTGCGCCATGACTACCGAGACGTTGTCCCGGCCTCCATTGTCATTGGCCAGTTGGATCAATTGCTTGGCGACCGTATCCAGATTAGCACTAAAGGTGTTGATGGTTAAATGAATATCTTCGTCCTCGACCATGTCCGAAAGACCGTCCGAGCACAGGATGAACACCTCGCCTTTGCCCGCCGGAACTTCCTGGATCTCGACGTCCACGTTCGACTCGACGCCGAGCGCCCGTGTGACGTAGTTCTTGTTTCCCGCGCGCTGTGCTTCCTCGGCGGAGTAAAAACCCCGGTCGACGAGCTCCTGCAGCAGGGAGTGGTCCATGGTCACCTGCTCGAGCTTGTCGCCGCGCTGGCGGTACAGCCGTGAGTCGCCCACGTGCGCGATGGTGACCTTGTTGTCGAAAAACAGGGCGGCGACCACCGTGGTCCCCATCCCCTCGCATTGCGGCTGGGTGCGTGCAGTCTGATAGATGATCTTGTTGGCACGGCTGATGGCATCGCGCAGGATGATGTTGGGTCGTGACAGGCCGGACTCGCGGTCCGGTACCGAAAGGTCTTCGCGCTCCACGTGCTCGCGCACCAGGTTGACGATGGTCTTGACGGCGATGCCGCTCGCGACTTCGCCGGCGTTGTAGCCGCCCATGCCGTCGGCGAGCACCAGCAGCCCAATGTCCGCATCGACGGCAATGGTGTCCTCGTTGTGTTCGCGGACCTTGCCAGTGTCGCTGAGCCCGACGAAACGCAGCTTGTTTCGCAAGTTCATGCTGCGGCCTGGCCCGCCAATGGTCCACCGACTGTGATACGCGTCACTTTCCCGTCCCCGATTCGAGCCGCCATACGCTAGCATCGCCACTAGGCAGGCCGGGCGGCTTTGGTCACAAAAGAGGCCAATCGGACCTCCCCGGCGGCGAATCCTAGCCGAAAGTGGACCGAAGGCGCATCGATGGCTCGCCCTAATGCGGTGTTCGTGTGTGGTACCTGCGGAGGCGAGACCCTCAAGTGGCAGGGGCAGTGCCCGCTGTGCGGCGAGTGGAATTCGCTCGAGCAACGCAGCCCGGCGCGCGCGCGGCCCGCCGCGCCCGCGGCCGCCGTGAGTCTTGGCGCCCAGACGCGGCCCGCGGGCGACGCCCGGCGCTTTGGCAGCGGCCAGGCGGAACTGGACCGGGTCTTGGGCGGCGGCATCGTCCCGGGGTCGGTGATCCTCCTGGGGGGCGACCCCGGCATCGGCAAGTCCACGCTCCTCCTGCAGGTCGCGGCTCGCGTGGCCGCCTCACGCCCGGTGATCTACGCGAGCGGCGAGGAGTCGGTGGCCCAGGTCGGCCTGCGTGCGCAGCGTCTCGCGCTCAGCGCCGAGGCCCTGGGAGTGGTGGCGGACACCGATCTGCCCTCGATCCTGGCGCTTGCCGCAGAGCAGCGCGCCGCGCTGCTGGTCATCGATTCCATTCAGACGGTGCAGTCGGGCAGCGCGGGGGCGGGCGCGGGCGCGGTGTCGCAGCTGCGCGAGTGCACCGCCGAGCTGGTGCGCTACGCCAAGTCGAGCGGCACCGCCGTCATCATTGTCGGCCACGTGACCAAGGAGGGCACGATCGCAGGCCCGCGCCTGCTCGAGCACCTGGTGGACACCGTCCTGTATTTCGAAAGCGAAGCCGGCAGCCGCTATCGCATCGTGCGTGCCACCAAGAACCGCTTCGGCGCGGTGAACGAGCTGGGCTTCTTCGCCATGAGCGCGAGCGGACTGAAGGAGGTCAGGAACCCCGCCGCCATTTTTCTGGCGCGCTCGCCGGAACCGGCCGCCGGCAGCATTGTCACCGTGAGCCGCGACGGCGGGCGGCCGCTGCTCATCGAGCTGCAGGCGCTGGTGGATCGTATGCGCTTCGGCGCGCCGCGGCGCATCGCGCAGGGGCTCGACGCCAATCGCCTGGCGATGCTGCTGGCCGCCGCCAACCGGCACGCGGCCGTGTCGCTGCAGGAGCACGACGTGTTCGTGAACGTGGTCGGCGGCATTCAGATCACCGAGACGGCCTGGGACCTGCCGGTGATGATCGCACTCGCTTCCAGCCTCAAGGGCCGTGCGCTGCCGGCGCAGCTGGTGGCGTTCGGCGAGATCGGGCTCACCGGCGAGGTGCGTCCGGTCGCGTACGGGGACGAACGGCTGCGCGAAGCGTGCGCGCAGGGATTTCGCGTCGCGATCGTGCCGCGCGACAATGCGCCGCGCAAGCCACCTGCCGGGCTCACGGTGCTCGCGGTCGCGCGCGTGGCCGAGGCGCTGGAGGCGGCGTTTACGGCGAGCGCGTAACCGCGATGGGGGGTTTCGCGGCCGCCGGCACGCGCACCCGCACGGTGCGGATGGCGTTGTCTCCGACCTGCAGCACCTCGAACTCGTAGGCGCCGACGCGCACCATGGTGCCGGAGTCCGGGATGGTCTCCAGGTGCTCGAGCAGCAGGCCGTTGACGGTCTTGGGTCCCCCGGTCGGCAGCTGCCACCCCAGTGCGCGGTTGAGCGCGCGGATCGTGACACTGGCGTTGACGATGAACACCCCGGGGCGTTCGATGTGCACGTCCTTGTGCGTAACCGTGGCCGGATCGGTGGTGAACTCCCCGACGATCTCCTCGAGAATGTCCTCGAGCGTGACCAGTCCCTCGATGTCGCCGTACTCGTTGACGACGAAGGCAAGCCGGCGGCGATTGCGCTGGAACTGCCCGAGCTGCACGTTGAGCGCGGTTCCCTCGGGCACGAAGTACGACTCGCGGCCGCGCGCGATCTCGATGAGCCGCTCGCGGCTCAAGGTGCCGCGCACCAGCTCGTGCGCCACGCGCTTCATGTGCAGCAGGCCGATGAGGTTGTCGAGCTCGCCTTCGTACACCGGCAGCCGCGTGTGCGGGGTCTGCTGCAGCTGATCGAGAATGTCCTCCCAGCTCTCGCTCACGTCGATGCCCGAGATCTCCTGCCGTGGGATCATGATGTCGTTCACCGTGACGCGCCCCAGGTCGAGGATCGACAGCAGCATCTGCCGGTGCCGCGCGGGAATGACCGGCGCGGCCTCGGTGACCACCGTGCGCAGCTCCTCGGCGCTCAGGGTCTGCGTGGTGACGGCGGCGCGCACCACACCGAACAGGCGCAGAAAACCGTAGGCCATGATGTTGGTGAGCCACAGTGCCGGCCGCGCCACCAGCACCAGCACGCGGTAGACGCCGGCGGCGTGCAGCGCCACCCCTTCCGGATTCGCCGCCGCGTAGATCTTCGGCGCCAGCTCGCAGAACACGATCACCACGATCGTGAGCAGCACGCCGGCGAGGGGCACCGCGTACGGGTAGCCGGTGCGCTGCGCCAGGATGGTCGCGATGGCGGAGGAAAACACGCTGGCGGCGGCGAGGATGACGAGGTTCGCGCCCAGCCAGTCATCGGGCTTCTGCAGCAGCCGCTCCAGCACCCGCGCGGTGCCGTGGCCCGCCTGCGCGCGGTGCCTGATCCGGTAGCGGTTGACCGAGAGCATCGCGACTTCCGTGCCTGATGAGAAGGCAACAATGACCAGCAGCACGAGCAGCGCCAGCAGCAGCGGGGCGTTCGAAGCGACGTTCAAGGCGGCATCCCTCGGTTTGCCTGGCGGCGCGGACGCTCTAGCATAGAAGCTTAGGGCCGCGAGCGGGAAAACCGCCCCCACAACCCTATAATCCACGGATGTTCGACCATCTCACGGCGCGCCTTTCCCGCACCATCGAGAATCTGCGCGGCCGCGGCCGGATCACGGACGAGAACGTCGCCGAGACGCTGCGCGAGGCCCGCGTCGCGCTGCTGGAAGCGGACGTCGCGCTGCCGGTGGTGAAGTCGTTCATCGAGTCGGTCAGGGCCAAGGCGCTCGGCGCCGAGGTGCTGGCGAGCCTGACGCCGGGACAGGCGTTCATCGGTATTCTGCACACCGAGCTGGTGCAGCTCATGGGCGGATCGGGCGCGCCCTGGAAGCTGCGCGCGCAACCTCCGGTGGTGCTGCTGCTGGCGGGCCTGCAGGGCGCCGGCAAGACCACCACCGCGGCGAAGCTCGCGCGCTGGCTGATCGAGCGCGAGCGCAAGCGCGTGCTGCTCGCCAGCACCGACGTGCGCCGCCCGGCTGCGATGCTGCAGCTCGAGCGTCTCGCCGGCCAGGTGCAGGCCGAGTACTTCGCCGCCAGCAGCGACCAGACTCCCGCGTTGATTGCGCGCGCGGCGCTCGAGCGGGCGAAGAGCGGGGTGTTCGACGCGCTCATCGTCGACACCGCCGGGCGCCTGCATGTCGATGCGAGTCTCATGGCCGAAGTGCGCGACATCGATGCCGCGGTCGGCTCCGCCGAGCGCCTGTTCGTGGTGGACGCCATGGCCGGTCAGGACGCGGTGAACGCCGCGCGCGCGTTCGGCGCGGCGCTGGATCTCACCGGGATCATCCTCACCAAGGCCGATGGGGATGCACGCGGGGGTGCGGCGCTGTCGGTGCGGCAGGTCACCGGCAAGCCGATCGTGTTCATCGGCGTCGGCGAGAAGACCGAGGCGCTCGAGCCCTTTGACCCCGAGCGCATGGCCTCGCGCATTCTCGGCATGGGCGATGTCGTGAGCCTGGTCGAACAGGTTCACCGCCAGGTCGACACCGGGGAAGCCGAGCGCCTGGCGCGCAAGGCACTCAAGGGCAAGAGCTTCGACATGGTGGATCTGAAGAGTCAGCTCGAGCAGCTGCAGAAGATGGGGGGCGTCGGGGCGCTGCTGGACAAACTGCCCGGGGCAATGGCCAGGAAGGGCGCCGTGTCGGCGGACCAGGGGGATCGGGACCTGCGACGGCAGGTCGCCATCATCAATTCCATGACCCCCCGTGAGCGGCGCAACCCGGCGATCATCGACGGCTCGCGACGCCGGCGCATTGCCGGGGGCTCGGGCGTGCAGGTTCAGGACGTGAACCGGCTGCTGAAGCAGTTCCTGCAGATGCAGCGCGTCATGAAAAGCATGAAGGGCGGGCGGCTGCAGCAGCTCATGGGCGCCTTCAAGGGCGGCATGCCGCCCGGATTCCCGGGTGGCGGCTAGGGTGCGTGGAAAAACTGGCGCAGGATTCGCAGGTTGCGTAGAATCCGCGCTCTTTTTTGGGCGGCCCTTTTGCGGTCGCCCGCCGGAACGAGAGCGATACGATCATGGTAACCATTCGCCTGACGCGGCGCGGGGCGCGCAACCAGCCCTTCTATCACGTGGTCGTAACCGACAGCCGCAAGCGCCAGGGGGGCCTGAGCCTGGAGCACGTGGGGTTCTTCAACCCCATTGCCCGCCGCGGCGAGCAGAAGCTCAAGCTCGATCTGCCGCGCATCGACTATTGGGTCGACAAGGGCGCGCAACCTTCGGACCGGGTGCGCACTCTGGTGGCTTCCTACCGAAAACAGGCGACGGCCTGAAGTAAGGCGGGTGAGGCCCGCGGGCCGTGGCGTGGATGGAACTGGGTCGCCTGGGTGCGCCCTACGGCGTCAAGGGCTGGGTTCACGTGCAGTCGCATACCGATCCTCCGCGCCGGCTGCTGGAGTACCGGGAATGGGTTCTGAGGCTCGCCAGCGGCGAACGGCTCACGCGGCGCGTCACTGAGGCGCGAGCCCACGCCGACGGGCTGGTCGCGCACCTGGAAGGTGTGGCGGACCGGGACCAGGCTGCCGCACTCACGGGCGCCGTGGTGGAAGTGGATCGCGCGGCGCTGCCGCCGCCGGGTGATCGCGAATACTACCGCGCGGATCTCGCGGGCTTCAGCGTCCGCAACCTCGAGGGTGCGGAGCTCGGCACGGTGAGCCACTTCGTGGATATGCCCGCCGGGCCGGTGATGGTCACGCTGGCGCCGGGCGGGCGCCAGCATTGGGTGCTGGCGGTGCCGCGCCACCTGCGCAAGGTGGATCTGGCGGCGCGTACGATTCTGGTGGACTGGCCGGCGGAGCTGGAATAGAAGGCTCCATGAAGATCGAGGTTGTCACGCTGTTTCCGCGCATGATCGCGGGAGCCCTCGAGTTTGGCATCGTGGGGCGCGCCATCGCTCGCGGGCTCATGAGCGTGGGGACAGAAGATCCGCGCCTGCACGCCGCCGACGCGCATCGCACGGTCGATGATCGTCCCTACGGGGGCGGTCCGGGCATGGTGATGAAACCCGAGCCGCTGCTGGCGGCGATTCGCGCCGCGCACGCGCGGCTGCCGCCGGGGAGCCCGCGGGTGTACCTGTCGGCGCAGGGTCAGCGCTTTGGCCAGGCGCAGGCGCGGGAGCTGGCGGGGCTGCCCGGTATGCTGCTGCTGGCCGGACGGTACGAGGGTGTGGATGAGCGTGTGGTCGAGCTCGGCATCGATCGCGAGCTGTCGGTGGGCGACTACGTGCTCTCAGGCGGGGAGCTGCCGGCGCTCGTGATCATCGACGCGCTCGCGCGGCTGTTGCCTGGCGCGCTGGGAGATGAGCGCTCGAGCGCCGAGGATTCGTTTGCGCACGGCCTGCTCGACTGGCCGCACTACACACGGCCGGAGGTGTTCGAAGGCCGGGGCGTGCCGCCGGTGCTGCTGTCCGGTGACCACGCCGACATCCGCCGCTGGCGGCTCGCGCAGGCGGTGGCCCGCACCGCGGAGCGCCGGCCCGACGTGCTGGCGAACGTGCAGCTCGCGCCCGAGGCGCGGCGCGCATTGAATGAGTTCCTGACCGCAGGTGCGGCCGGAAGCGAAGATCGAGGTGACTGATATGAGCAAGATAATCCAGGAAATCGAGAAGCAGCGCATGACCCGCCAGGTTCCGGACTTCAAGCCCGGCGATACCGTGGTGGTGCAGGTCAAGGTGGTGGAAGGCGACCGTGAGCGGGTGCAGGCGTACGAGGGTGTCGTGATCGCGCGCAGCAATCGCGGACTCAACTCCTCGTTCACGGTGCGCAAGATCTCTCACGGCGAGGGCGTCGAGCGCGTGTTCCAGACCCACAGCCCGGCCATCAGCGAGATCTCCGTCAAGCGCCGCGGCAACGTGCGCCGCGCCAAGCTCTACTACCTGCGCGATCTGTCCGGCAAGGCAGCGAGGATCGAGGAAAAGATCTGAAGCAATCATGACGCCGCGTTCGTTTTTCTCCGGCCTGTGGCGCGGCCTGGACGGCCTGCGCAAGGCGCTGCATCTGATCGTGCTGCTGGCGATCTTCGCCCTGGTCGTGGGGCTGCTGCGGGCCGGGCTGCCACGCATCCCGGCGCGGGCGGCGCTGCTCATCGCTCCCCAGGGGGAGCTGGTCGAGCAGCTCTCGGGCGACCCGCTGGAGCGCGTGGTCGAAGAGGCACGCGGCGAGGGTCACGCGCAGACGCTGCTGTGGGATCTGACGGACTCGATCCACGCGGCGGCGAGCGACAGACGTATCCAGGTGCTGGCGCTGGACCTGGAGAAATTCGACGGCGCGACCCAGGTCACGCTCGAGGAGCTGGCGAATGCGCTGCGCGAGTTCCGCGCCGCCGGCAAGAAGGTGATCGCCTACGGCACGGAGTTCACCCAGGAGCGCTACTACCTCGCCGCTCAGGCCGATGAGATCTACCTCGATCCGATGGGATTCGTGCTGCTGCAGGGCTACGACCGCTACCGCACCTATCTGAAGGACGCGCTCGACAAGCTCGGCGTGGACATCAACGTGTTCCGCGTCGGTGCCTTCAAGAGCGCCGTCGAGACCTATACGCGCACCAGCATGTCGCCCGAGGATCGCGAGGAGAGCCGCAGTTACCTCAACGCGCTGTGGAACAGCTACCAGCAGGCCGTGACCCGCGCGCGCAAGCTGCCGGCGGATGCGCTGACGAAGTACGTCGGTACGCTCGCGAAGACCGTGCCCGCGGCGGGCGGCGATGCCCCGCAGGTCGCGCTGCAGGCGGGGCTCGTCACCGGCGTCAAGTCGCGCCTCGAGGCCGAGCGGCGGCTCATCGAGCTCGTCGGTCAGGACGACTTGAGCGGATCCTTCAAGTCGGTGTCGGCGGCCGATTACGTGCGCTACGCGCGCGCCGAGAAGAAACTGCAGGCCGGTAGCAAGCCGCGCGTCGGTGTGATCGTGGCCGCCGGCGAGATCCTCGACGGCGATCAGCCGCCCGGCACCGTGGGTGGAGAGTCCACCGCACGGCTGATCCGCGCAGCGCGCCTCGACAAGGAGGTGAAGGCGCTGGTGCTGCGCGTCGACAGCCCCGGGGGGAGCGTGCTCGCCTCGGAACAGATCTATCGCGAGCTGCTGGCGCTGCGCGCCGCCGGCAAGCCCGTGGTCGTGTCGATGAGCGGTTACGCCGCCTCCGGCGGCTACTACATTTCGGCGCCGGCGGACGAGATCTGGGCGAGCGCGGCGACGATCACCGGCTCGATCGGTATCTTCGCCATCATTCCGACCGTCGACAGGACCCTCGGCAAGATCGGCGTCAGCGTCGACGGAGTCGGCACGACGCCGCTGTCGGGTCAGCTGCGCATCGATCGTCCGCTGGGCGAGGAGGCGCGCGCGCTGCTGCAATCGCAGATCAGCCGCGGCTACGACGAGTTCCTCGCGCGCGTGGCCAGCGGCCGCAACAAGACCCACGAGCAGGTCGATGCCATCGCCCAGGGGCGGGTGTGGGCGGGTGCGGATGCACACCGCCTGGGGCTGGTCGATCAGCTCGGTTCCTTCAGCGACGCGGTCAAGGCCGCCGCGCGCCGCGCCAAGCTCACCGACTATGCACCCGAGTTCCTCGAGCCCGAGCTGACCTGGGCGCAGGCGCTGGCGCTGCAACTGAAGTCGCGCGCGGCGCAGGCGCTGTTTCGCGCCGGCCCGGGCGAGCTCGCGCTGCGCGAAGTCGCGCAGCGCTTCGATCCGCTGACGCGCGAAGTCGAGCGCCTGAGCCGCTTCAGCGTGCCGAACCGGCTGTACGCATACTGCTTCTGCGAGGCGCAGTAGCCTCACTACAGCGTCGACCAGTCGAGGATCACCTTGCCGGACTGGCCTGATCCCATGGTCTGGAAGCCCTTGAGATAGTCCTGCACCGGGAAGTGATGCGTGATGATGGGTTCGAGCTTAAGCCCGCTCTGCAGCAGGCTCGCCATTTTGTACCAGGTTTCAAACATCTCGCGGCCGTAAATGCCTTTGAGGGTGAGGCCCTTGAAGATCACCTGGCTCCAGTCGATGGCCGTGTCCTCGGGCGGAATGCCGAGAATGGCGATGGAGCCGCCGTGGTGCATGGTGCGCAGCATCTCGCGCAAGGCGCTCGCATTGCCCGACATCTCCAGGCCGACGTCGAAGCCCTCCTGCATCCCCAGCTCCTTCATGGTCTGATCGAGTGACTCGCGCTGCACGTTGATGGCGCGCGTGGCGCCCATCCTGCGCGCCAGCTCCAGGCGGTAGTCGTTCACGTCGGTGATGACGACGTGGCGCGCGCCGGTGAAGCGCGCGATCGCCGTGGCCATGATGCCGATCGGACCCGCCCCGGTGATCAGCACGTCCTCGCCGACCACGTTGAAGGCGAGTGCGGTATGGGTGGCATTGCCGAACGGATCGAGGATGGCGGCGATGTCATCGGGGATCGAGTCCGTGAGCTTGAAGGTGTTGCCCGCCGGAATCGCCAGGTACTGGGCAAAGGCACCCGGGCGGTTGACGCCGACGCCGACCGTATTGCGGCACAGGTGGCGGCGGCCGGCACGGCAGTTGCGGCAGTAACCGCAGGTGATGTGGCCTTCGCCCGAAACGCGATCGCCCTTTTGCAGGCCCTTCACTTCCGAGCCGAGCTCGACGATGCGGCCGCAATACTCATGACCCACGGCCATCGGCACCGGAATGGTTTTTTGCGCCCACGCGTCCCAGTTGTAGATATGCATGTCGGTGCCGCAGATCGCGGTCTTGGCGATCTCGATCAGCACGTCATTGGGGCCGACCCTGGGCTCGGGGATGTCCTCGAGCCAGATACCGGGCGCCGCCTGCCGCTTGACCAGTGCTTTCATGGGTTGATCTTTCAGCTAAAGCACGTCGAGCTCGCGGCCGACGCTGCTGAAGGCGTCCAGGGCCCGCTCGAGCTGCTCGCGCGTCAGCGCCGCGGACATCTGCGTGCGGATGCGCGCCTGCCCTTTGGGCACGACCGGATAGGAGAAGCCGATGACGTACACGCCGCGCTCCAGCAGCCGGTCGGCCATGCGGCCGGCGAGCGCCGCATCCCCGAGCATGACCGGGATGATCGGATGCTCGCCGGGCTTCAGATCGAAGCCGGCCTTGGTGAGCCCGGCGCGGAACAGGCGCGTGTTCTCGAACAGCTGTGCGCGCAGCTGCGGTGTGTGCTCCAGCAGCTCGAGCACCGCGAGGCTGGCGGCGGCCACCACCGGCGGAATGCTGTTGGAGAACAGGTATGGACGCGAACGCTGCCGCAGCCACTCGATGACTTCGCGGCGCGCGGCAACGTAGCCGCCGCTGCCGCCGCCCAGGGCCTTGCCGAGTGTGCCGGTGAGAATGTCGACGCGCGCGGCGACGCCGCAGTGTTCGGGCGTACCCCGGCCGGTGGCTCCCATGAAGCCGGTGGCGTGCGAATCATCGACCATCACCAGCGCGTCGTAGCGCGCCGCCAGGTCGCAGATCTCGCCGAGCCTTGCAATGAAGCCATCCATCGAGAACACCCCGTCGGTGGCGATGAGGCGCGTGCGCGCGCCCTGCGCCTGTTTGAGGCATTGCTCGAGCTCCGCCATGTCGTTGTTGGCGTAGCGGTGGCGCTGCGCCTTGCACAGCCGAATGCCGTCGATGATGCTCGCGTGATTGAGCGCGTCCGAGATCACCGCGTCGCGCTCATCGAGCAGCGTCTCGAACAGGCCGCCATTGGCGTCGAAGCAGGATGAATACAGGATCACGTCCTCGCTGCCGAGGAAGCGGGCGAGGCGCTGCTCGAGCGCCTTGTGGGTGGCGTGCGTGCCGCAGATGAAGCGCACCGAGGCCATGCCGTAGCCGTACTCATCGATCGCCCGCTGCGCCGCCGCCCGCACCGCCGGGTGGTTGGCGAGACCCAGGTAGTTGTTGGCGCACAGGTTGATGACGTCGCGCTCGCCGGCGCGCACCACGGCGCCCTGGGGGCCGCTGAGCACGCGCTCGCTCTTGTAGAGGCCCTGCTCGCGCAATCCGGTGAGCTCGCCGCGCAGGCGCTCGATGACAGCCTGATTCATGAGATGCAATTATACTTGAGCCTCAATGTCCGAGCCCGCAGCAAGCGGCCATCCCGGCACCGCCCGCATCGACCGCTGGCTGTTCGCCGTACGCCTGTTCAAGTCACGCTCGCTGGCCGCCCAGGCGGTGACTGGCGGCAGAGTGCACGTGAACGGCGCGCGCGTGAAGCCCGCCCACGAAGTGCGTGCCGGGGACCGGGTGAGCTTCGTGCGCGCCACGGTGCAATTCGAGTGCGCGGTGGCTGGCGTGCCAGCGCGCCGGGGAGCGGCGGCGGCGGCGGCGCGCTGCTACCAGGAGACGCCGGCAAGCGCCGCGCGCGGCGCCGAGTTCGCTGCGCGCATGAAGCTGGCTGCCGGGCTCACCGCGCGTCCCTCGGTGCGGCCCGACAAACGCGAGCGCCGGCAGCTGCGGCGTCTGCGGGGTCGCATTTGAGTCGCCGCACGTCGCCGCAAAGCATGTGGGGTTGCGCGTTACGCTGCAGACTGAAGCGCTCGTTGCCGGGGTGATACATGAGCTTAAGCGTTTTCGACATTTTCAAGGTAGGTCTGGGGCCGTCGAGCTCGCACACCATGGGTCCGATGCGGGCGGCGCGCGAGTTCGCGCTGGGACTCAAGCGCGATGGCCTGCTGGCTCCGACCGAGGAGATCGCGGTGCGCCTCTACGGCTCGCTCGCATTCACCGGGGTGGGCCATGGCACGGACCGCGCAATCCTCGCAGGCCTTGAAGGCGCGGAGCCCGAGAGCGTCGATCCGGACAGCATCGAACCCACCGTGCAGCGCATCCGCACCAGCGGGCGCATTCGGCTGCTCGGCGAGCACGAGATCGCCTTCGATGAGCCGATGCAGCTGCTGTTCATGCACCACGAGCGCCTGCCGGGGCATTCCAACGGCATGCGCTTCACCGCGCTCGGCTCGGATCGCCGCACGCTGCGGGAGGAGGACTACTACTCCATCGGCGGCGGTTTCATCGTGCGCGGTGACGAGCAGGAGGCGCGCGAGGCGCGTAGCCATGCGGCGCCGCCGTACCCGTTCACCTCGGGCGCGCAGCTGCTCGCCCAGTGCCGTGAGCACGGGCTGGAGATGTACGAGCTGGTCCTGGCGAACGAGCGCACCTGGGCGAGCGAGGCGCAGGTGCGCGCCAAGCTGCTGCACCTCTGGCAGGTGATGCAGGCGTGTGTCGAGCGCGGCTTCCGTCAGACCGGACTCCTCCCGGGGGTCCTCAAGGTGCGCCGCCGTGCGCCGCGCCTCTACCGCATGCTGACCGAGAGCGCCAAGGCGGGACCTCTGGATGTCATGGATTGGGTCAACGCCTACGCGCTCGCGGTGAATGAGGAGAACGCCGCCGGCGGCCGCGTGGTCACCGCGCCGACCAACGGGGCTGCGGGCATCGTGCCCGCCGTGCTGCACTTCTATCAGCGCTTCGAGCCGGGCGCGAACGATGACGGGGTGGTGCGCTTCCTGCTGGTGGCCGCGGCGATGGGCATGCTCTACAAGAAAAACGCCTCCATCTCGGGAGCGGAGATGGGTTGTATGGGCGAGGTGGGCGTGGCCTGCTCGATGGCCGCGGCGGGCCTGGTGGCGGCGCTGCAGGGCACCAGCGAGCAGATCGAAAACGCCGCCGAGATCGGCATGGAACACAACCTGGGTCTCACCTGCGATCCGGTCGCCGGGCTGGTGCAGATTCCCTGCATCGAGCGCAACGCCATGGGCGCGGTCAAGGCCATCAATGCCGCGCGCCTGGCGATGCGTGGCGATGGCACGCACAAGGTGTCGCTCGACCAGGTGATAGCCACCATGCGTCAGACCGGCGCCGACATGTCCACCATTTACAAGGAAACCTCGCAAGGCGGACTCGCGGTCAACGTGCCGGAGTGTTGAGGTGAGGCTGCCGCAGAGGCGCGCGTCGGCCTGACGCGTCAGCCAAGCAGCCCGAACAGCCGCGCCGGAGGTTTCTCGCGCTGCACGTCGGTGACCGCGGCGGGCCCGATGGCGCTCCAGTGCGCGGCATCGAAGGCGATCGAGCACAGCGCGGCGGTGGCCAGCCCGGCAGCGCTGCGCTGCGGGGTCAGCAGCTGCACCAGCTCCGACACGCCCGGATTGTGAGCGACGACCAGCAGGTGCGCGACGCGCGGGCCGGTGCCCTGCACCAGCTTCAGCATGTCCGGCGCGCTCGCCAGATACAGCGCCTCCTCGCGCAGCACGCGCCTGGCAGGCAGCGACAGCTCACGTGCCACGATGTCGGCGGTCTGCTGCGTACGGCGCGCCGGGCTCGCCAGCAGCAGGTCCGGAATGAGTTCCAGGTCCAGCAGCCGCCGCGCCATGGCTTCCGCCGCGGCGGTGCCGCGCCGGTTCAGCGGACGCTCCAGGTCGGAAATCGCCGGATCGTTCCAGCGCGCATCCGCATGCCGCATGAGAGTCAGCCGCTTCATGCGCCGCGTCTCACTCCGGCTGCTCCAGCAGAACCCGGCCATCCCGCTCGCGCGCCCGGTAGGTGCGCAGCGGCTCGTAGGCGGGCGGGGTCAGCGCCTCACCGGTGCGCAGGCAGAAGTGCGCACCATGCCGCGGGCAGATGATCTGACAGGCTTCCACTTGCGCTCCGCTGAGCGACTCGCCGTCGTGCGTACAACGGTCTTCTACCGCGTACAGCTCGGCGCCGCAGCGTACGACAACCACTGCCACGCCGTCGACCTCTACCGAGAGGGGCGCCGTCTCGCTGACGGCGTCCGCGCCCCCAATGTCGATCCATCGGGAGCTCAAAGGGAGACGATGGGCTTGAAACCGCCCCAGAACATTCGCTTGCCGTCGAATGGCATCGACTTCATCATCTTCGCCAGGCGCGGGTCTTGCATCACCTTGGCCATGATGCGGTCGCGGTCTTTGCGCGACTTGTAGACGACGTAGGAAAACACCACCGTCTCGCCGGCCTTTAACTTCACGCTTTGGGGAAAGGAGGTCCACTTGCCTGGCTTGACGTCGTCGGCGACGCATTCGCGGTACTCGAGCGCGCCATGCTCGCGCCACACCTTGCCGGCCGTCTGTGCCATGCGGCGATAGACCGCGAGGTTTTTCTTCGGAACCGGCACCACAAAGCCGTCAACGTAGTTGGCCATTGAGATCTCCTATCAGAACATCCCGGTCTGCAGGCGCGCAGCCTCGGACATCATGCTCTGGTTCCAGGGGGGATCGAAGGTGAGCGACACGCGCGCCTCGCGTACCGTCGGGATCCGCTGGATCTTGTCGCGCACGTCGTCCACCAGAATCTCGCCCATGCCACACCCGGGGGCGGTGAGGGTGATCGTCACCTCCACCGTGCGGGTGCCGTCCTCGTTCTGCGTCACGTCACATGCGTACACCAGACCCAGGTCGACGATGTTGATCGGGATCTCCGGGTCGAAGCAGGCGCGCATCTGCTCCCAGGCGAGCTTGCGCACATCCTCTTCATTGGCATTGGGCGGCAACTCGGGCGGTTTGACCGTCTCCTGGCCGATGGCGTCGGCATCCTCGCCGGCGATGCGGAACAGGTTGCCCTCGAGGTACACGGTGAAGCTGCCGCCGAGGGCCTGGGTGATGTAACCGGCCTGGCCGGGCCTGAGTTTCACCTCCTGGCCGGCCGGGACGATCACCGCGCGCACCTCGCGGTTGACGACAAAAGGCTCGTTCTCGTGTCGGCGCATCGGCGCGCTACTCGGTGGATATCGTCGCCGCGCCGTGCTCGAGCGCCGCATTGAGCGTGTGCCAGCACAGGCTGGCGCACTTCACGCGCACCGGAAATTCCCGCACTCCGGACAGCGCGGCCAGCTTGCCGAGCGCGCCGTCGGGTGCGGCATCGGCGCGTGTCAGCAGCGCGTGCACCTTGTCGAACAGCGCGCGGATCGCGGTGCGGTCCTTGCCCTTGACCGCTTCCGTCATGAGCGAGGCCGAGGCGGTGGAAATGGCGCAGCCCTTGCCCTCGAAGCGGATGTCCGCGACGCGTTCGCCCTCCATACGCACGAACACCGACAGCCGGTCGCCACACAGCGGGTTGTGCCCTTCGGCCCGGCCGTCGGCCGGCTCGATACGGCCAAAGTTCCGGGGGTGCCGGTTGTGGTCCAGGATCACGTCGCGGTACAGCTCCTTGAGGTCCATCAGGCGAACACCTCACGCGCCTTGCCCAGCGCCTGCACCAGGCTCGCCACGTCGCGCTCGGTGTTGTAGCAGCCGAACGAGGCGCGCGCCGTCGCCGGCAGCCCGAAGAACGTCATGACCGGCATGGCGCAGTGATGGCCGGTGCGCACGGCAACTCCCTCGGCGTCGAGGATCGTGCCGAGATCGTGCGGGTGCACGCCCTTCATGGTGAACGACAGCACCGACGCCTTGTGGGCCGCGGTGCCGATGATATCGATCTCCGGCAGGCGCGCGAGTTCCGCGCTGGCCAGCTGCAGCAGGCGCTGCTCGTGCGCGGCGATCGCATCCAACCCCAGGCTCTCGAGGTAGTCCATGGCGGCGGCGAGACCGACCGCGCCGGACATGTTGGGCGTGCCGGCCTCGAACTTCCACGGCAGCTCGTTGTAGGTGGTCTTCTCGAACGACACCGTCAGAATCATGTCCCCGCCCGCCTGCCACGGCGGCATGGCCGCGAGCAGCTCCTCGCGCCCATAGAGCACCCCGATGCCGGTGGGCCCGTAGAGCTTGTGGCCGGAGAAGGCGTAAAAATCGGCGCCCAGCGCACGCACGTCAACGCGCGAGTGCGGCACGGCCTGCGCCCCGTCGATCAGCACCACCGCGCCGAAGCCATGGGCAGCCTCGATGATGCGCTTTACCGGCAGCACCGTGCCGAGCGCGTTGGACACGTGCGCCACCGCCACCAGCCGCGTGCGCGGGTTGAGGAGCCTGAGGAACTCCTCCAGCTGCAGCTCGCCGCGGCGGTTGATCGGCGCCACTTTCAGCGTGCAGCCCGTCTGCTCGCACACCATCTGCCAGGGGACGATGTTGGCGTGATGCTCGAGCGCGCTGATGAGGATCTCGTCGCCTGCCCGCAGGCGCGGGCGGGCGTAGGCCTGCGCGACCAGGTTGATCCCCTCGGTGGTGCCGCGGACAAAAATGATCTCGCGCGTCGTGCGGGCATTGATGAAGCGCCGTACGCGCTCGCGGGCGCCTTCATACGCGGCGGTGGCCGCCTGACTGAGCGCGTGTACGCCGCGATGCACGTTGGCGTGCGAGTGCGTCTCGTAGTCCTCGACCGCGCGCAGCACCGCGAGCGGGCGCTGCGAGGATGCGGCGCTGTCGAGATACACGAGCGGATGCCCGTTCACCATGGTGTCGAGGATCGGGAAGTCGCGGCGCACGCGCTCGGCATCGTACGGCGGTGCTGCGGCGAGCGAGACGTTGGCGGCCATCAGGCTGACTCCGCGCTTGCCAAGGGCTCGTGTACCTGCAGCGCCAGGCGCTCCTCGATCTGGCGCCGCAGCTCCGCGACCTCGATCCTGGCGACCACATCCTCGAGGAATGCCCACTTCAGCAGCCGCTGCGCGACCTCGGGCTCGAGGCCGCGCGACAGCAGGTAGAACAGCATGCTCTCGTCGAGCTTGCCGGCGGTGGCGCCGTGGCTGCAGCGTACCTCGTCGGTGTAGATCTCCAGCTGCGGCCGCACGTCGAGTTCGGCTTCCGGGCCGGCGAGCAGTCCGCGCAACGACTGGCGCGAATCCGTCCCGGGCGCGTCCTTGCCCACCACGATCTTGCCGTTGAACGCGACGCGCGCGCGTCCGGCGGAAATTCCGCGAAACACCTGTTCGGTGCGCGCGCGCGGCGCGGCATGCTCGACCCGCGCGTAGGTATCCTGGACCTGCTGCCGGTCGCCGAGCGCCACGACCGCGAGCGTGAGGTCGGCGCGCTCCCCGGCGAGTCGCACTGCGAGGGTGGAGCGGGCCGACTGCGCGCCGCTACTGATGCCGTACAGCCGGTAGCAGGCGTCACGGCCGACTACGGCGCACAGCGTGTCGAACACGATGGCGCGCGCCGCCAGCTCCTGCAGCCGGTAATGGTGCAGCCTGGCGCCGCAGCCGAGATCGACCGTCACGGCGCTGTTCACGAAGCTCGCGTGGGGGCCGGCGCTGACGTGCCGCTCGATCAGCAGCAGCTGCGCCTGGCTGTCGAGCCGCAGTTCCACGCGCGGATACGACGCCCCGGTGAGCGCATCCGCGCTCGCCACGAACACCAGCTCGAGGCGCACCGGCTCATGGTGCGCGGCCACGCGGATGGCCGCGCCGTCGGTGGCGAACGCTTCGTTCAGCCGCGCAAAGCGCTCATCCGCGGATGCGCCCGGGGCGGGAGTCTGCGCGGGCATGGCGGCCGGTGCGCGGCCGGCATCGGGCGCGGCCGCGAGCGGTGTGACCGCGGCGGCGGTTGCATGCAGCGCCGCCGAGAGTGCCGGTGCAAACGCACCGTCGACGAACACGTAGCGGGCAAAGCCGGGTATCGCCGCCGGCAGATCCGTTGGCGTCAGCGGCTGTGCCGCAGGAGCGGGAATGAATCGCAGGCGCTCGAGCGGGCGCAGGTTCGCGTACTTCCAGTTCTCGTCGCGGGATGTCGGCAAGCCGCTCGCCGTCAGCGCCTCGAGCGCCGTGCGCCGGCGTGCCGCCGTGGCCCCGGCGGGCGGCAGCGCACCGAAGGCATTCGCGTGTTCCTCGATGATGCGGGCGGTGAGTGGCGTGCCCATGGCAACC
>Ga0137409_10001225_pt1 | contig 28034 bp, 27 predicted proteins | sample CZODoug1_16funga_FD_122059 | JGI IMG/M metagenome (GOLD analysis project Ga0137409, IMG submission 122059) | Vadose zone soil fungal communities from Angelo Coast Range Reserve, California, USA - CZODoug1_16fungal (Hybrid Assembly) | ecosystem: Environmental > Terrestrial > Soil > Vadose zone...
CAACCAGGCTGCGCGCCGCCGCAGGTATGCGAATGCGCGATCGTAGTAGCCGCCGCCGGTACCGAGACGCTCGCCACGAGGTCCGAAGGCGACGATCGGCACCAGGACGAGATCCAGGGTCCGTCCCGATACCATCGCATGCTGTGGTTCCGGAATACCGATGCGATTCGCTTTCAAGGTTCCGGCGAGCGGCGCGAACAACAGGGCGCCGTGCCGAGGCCGGTCGATGACCGGCGCGAACAGTTTGCAACCGCGCTGGCGCGCAAGTTCGATCACGGGTGCGGTATCGAGCTCACCGCGCACTGACAGGTAGACGCCGACGCGCGCGCCACGCCGCAGCAATCGGCAACCAGCCAGAGCCGCGCGAACTGCCAGCCCGGCGGCGCAGCGCTCTTCCGCTGTGAGGACGCGGCGTCGCTGACGCACCGAGCGGCGAATCTGCTCGCGAAATGGATCCTTCAAGGAAAGCCTGGCGCTGCAATGGAAGGGGTGGCGCCACCCGCCTGTGCCGTTAGTGACCGTTGCTCTCGAACCAGAGCAACAAGTGGGGCGACTGCGGACACTTAAGGCTTTCCGCACCGAGCGGACATGCACAATGCTGTCTGCAAGCCATGGCCCCAAGGGTTTCAAAATTAGGGTCGAGAGGTATTCCCGGTCCCTATCGAACACCGCAGGCGGCGCCAAACTGTTAAAAGGCCCTTCGGGGCGCTAAAGCTCGAGCTGCTTTCCCTTGCCGAGCACCGAGTCTACACGTTCTGTCAGGCGCCGCAGGCGGGCACCCAACTCGCCGGATACCGTCTGTTCTCGACCCCGTTTCAGCAATTCGTTGGCCATGTTGAGTGCCGCCATCACCGCGATGCGATCCAGCCCGACCACTTTGCCGCTGTCGCGAATCTCACGCATCTTGACGCTGAGATACTCGGCCGAGTCGAGCAGGTCCGCGCGCTCCTCGTGTCCGCAGGCGACGAAATATTCCTTTTCCAGTATCCGTACGCTGACGCGCGCGGGCTGTTCACTCATGTACCGTGCTCCATCGCCTTGAGGCGACCAATCATGGCCTCGACCCGGGCGCGCACCTGCTCGTTCTTCTGCAGGAGGGTTGCCCGCTCCGCAGTGAGCGCGTCCTGGCGCTGGCGTAGCGCGCGATTTTCATCCTTGAGCTGGCCGACGGCGCCGACCAGGTCGTCGATACGCTTTTCGAGCCGCTTGAGCTCGGAGTCGACCGACGCCTTGCCAGACGCATCATTCATGCACGCAATATAGAACCGGCGGTTGACGCCGGTCAATCGAGCGGCGGGCGCATTCTGTGAACTGCCGCGGTGCGCGAGTGCTACCATTGAAGGGCGGAGCGGAGGAACGCGGTTTGATGTCGAGTGTCAGGTTCCCGGAGCTCGAGGACACCCTCGCTGAGATCGGCTCGCTCGCCGAAGCCGCGGAAGCGCACGGCAGCCTGTGTGGCGCATTGTGCGCCGAGCCGCGCTTCTCACTGGACAGCTGGCTGGACGAGTTGCTGCAGGACCCCGTGCAGGTAAGCAGCTGGCGCGGTGTGTTCGAAAGCGTCTATAGCGACACACGCCAGGCGCTGGGAGGCGAGAGCATGCAGTTCGAGCCACTGCTGCCGGACGACAACGAGCCGCTGTCGGGGCGCACGCTCGCGCTCGCCGCGTGGTGCCAGGGATTCCTCTACGGCCTCGGAACCAGCGGGCTGCATTCGCTCGAGGAACTCCCCGGTGAGGTGAGCGAGATCGTGCAGGATCTCACCGAGATCAGCCATGCCAGCTTCGGGAACGATGAGGCCACCGAAACCGATGAGCAGGCCTACGCGGAGCTGGTCGAATTCGTCCGAGTCGGAGTTCAGCTGATCTTCGACGAGCTCGAGCAGCGCCGTTGCGCACCGGTGCCCGATTCGCAGCGCGTGCACTGAACGCCCATGAAGCGGGACGAGTTCGGGCGCCGGCGCCGGCAGTTGATGCGCATGATGGGCAAGGAGGCCATCGCCATACTGCCGGCCGCGCCGGTTCAGCACCGCAACAGCGACGTCGAATACGCCTATCGCCAGGACAGCGATTTCTTCTATCTCAGCGGCTTTCCCGAACCGGAAGCAGTGGCGGTGCTCATTCCGGGACGCGCCCAGGCCGAGTATGTGCTGTTCGTCCGTGATCGTGACGCTTCGCGCGAAGTCTGGGACGGCAGCCGCGCGGGCCCGGATGGAGCCACTCGCGAGTATGGCGCGGACGACGCATTTCCGATCGCCGACATCGATGAGATCCTGCCCGGGCTCCTCGAGCACCGCAGCCGCGTCTACTACGCCATGGGTGTGCACCACGACTTCGACCAGCGTGTCGTGGGCTGGGTGAACAGCCTGCGGGCGCAGGTTCGGCAGAGTTCGCAGACGCCGCACGAGTTCGTCGCGCTCGATCACCTGCTGCACGACATGCGGCTCTTCAAGAGCCGCGCGGAGCTCGACACGATGCGCCGCGCCGCGCAGATCGCCGCTCGTGCGCACCTGCGTGCGATGCGTTTCTGCAGGCCCGGACTGATGGAATACCAGGTCGAGGCCGAGATAATTCACGAGTTTCGCCGCAACCGCGCCGATACCTCGTACCTGCCGATCGTCGGTGCCGGCCGCAACTCCTGCGTCCTGCATTACCGCGATAACAATTGCGAGCTCAAGGACGGCGACCTGCTGCTGATCGATGCCGGCTGCGAGCTCGACTCTTACGCCTCGGATATCACCCGCACGTTCCCGGTGAATGGCCGTTACACGCCCGAGCAGCGCGCCATTTACGAAGTGGTTCTGCAAGCCCAGCGCGCGGCGCAGGCGAAGATCCGCCCGGGCAATCACTGGAATGACCCGCACGATGCCGCGGTGCGCGCGATTACGCAGGGCCTCGTCAAGCTGGGCATCCTGAAGGGCAAGGTCCCGGCGCTCATTCGCAGCGAAGCGTATCGCCAGTACTTCATGCATCGCACCGGCCACTGGCTCGGCATGGATGTGCACGATGTGGGCGACTACAAGATCGGCGGCGAATGGCGCGTCTTCGAGCCCGGCATGGCGATGACGGTGGAACCGGGGATCTATGTGCCCGCCGGCAGCAAAGGCGCGGCGCGCCGCTGGTGGAACATCGGGGTGCGCATCGAGGACGATGTCGCGGTCACGCGCACCGGGTGCGAAGTGCTCACCCGCCAGCTGCCGAAGGACCCGGACGAGATCGAACGGCTGATGCAGGCAGCGTAGGCCTGAGGAGCCGACCTCCTGGCGTTATCATTGGTGGGCTGCAACGCTACAGCGCCGGCCGCCACTACCACGAATGACTTCACGCTCCTTTGACATCGCGATCGTCGGCGGCGGCATGGTGGGCGCCAGCCTCGCCGTGGCGTTGCGTCCGCTCGGCATGCGGGTCGCGTTGATCGAATCCGTACCGATCCAGTCCGATGCCCAGCCGAGCTTCGACGATCGAACTACCGCGCTCTCCAACGGCAGCCGCAGGATTCTCGCGAGCATGGGCGTGTGGCCGGAGCTTGAAAGCGCCGCCGCCGCCATCCGCCGCATTCATGTGTCGGACCAGGGACGCTTCGGTTTCGCGCGCATCGACGCGCGCGAGGAGGGCGTCGCCGCCTTGGGCTACGTCGCCCCCAACCGGGTGATCGGCGCTGCCCTGTGGAAGGAGTTGCAGTCCGGCCAGGTAGAGGTCCTGTGTCCTGCGCGGGTCGAGCAAATCGAAACTGGCGCTGCCCACATGAAGCTGCTGGTCAGCGCTCAGGAAGCGGAGCATCAGCTTCAGGCACGCTTGCTGGTGGCGGCCGATGGCGCAAATTCGGTGATCCGCCGCCACGCCGGAATCGACGTGACGTCCTGGGACTACGGGCAGACTGCGATCATCACCAATGTCGCGACACAGCGCTTTCACGACCACATCGCTTATGAGCGGTTCACGCCAACAGGACCGCTCGCGGTGCTGCCCCTTGCGGATGGCCGCTGTACGGTGGTCTGGACGCTGCCACCGGAGATCGCTGCGGCCACGCTGAAGCTCGCGGATGATGCGTTCCTCGCGGCACTGCAGGACAGATTCGGCTTTCGACTCGGTCGGCTGACCCGCGTAGGGCGCCGGCATTCCTATCCCCTGGCGCTGACGAAGGCAGACGAGCGGATTGGCGAGCGGCTGGTGATCATCGGCAACGCAGCGCAGGGACTGCATCCGATTGCGGGACAAGGCTTCAACCTGGGACTGCGCGACGTGGCCGCACTGGCCGAGGCGATCGCTGATGCGCGCGACGACCCAGGCGGGCAGGGCATGCTCGAACGCTATGAGGAGTGGCGCCGCGCGGATCGGCGCAGCATCATCGCTTTTACGGACGGGCTCGTGCGCCTGTTTGGCAGCCCGTTGGGACCCGTCAAAGCGCTGCGCGACATGGGTCTGCTTCTTTTCGACGTACTGCCGCCGGCAAAGAGCGCCCTCGCGCTGGTCAGCATGGGGGTTGCCGGGCGTCTGCCGAAGCTCTCGCGGGGCATCGCGTTGTCATGAGATCCGGTGCGCAAATCATCATCCTGGGTGGCGGCATGGCGGGTGCCTGTCTGGCGAGCCTGCTGGCGAGGAGCGGCGCCGCGATCACGCTGGTCGAAGCCAGGTTGCCGGTGCGAGCCCCGGCGGATGAGAGCGTGGAACTGCGGGTCTCGGCGATCTCACGCGCCACCCAGCGCATTCTTACAGCGTGCGGCGCCTGGGAACTCATTGCCGCTGGCCCGATCTGTGCTTATGAACGCATGGTCGTCTGGGACGAGGCTGGACGTGCACAGGATCAAGGATCGATCGAGTTCGACTGCGCTGAAATCGGGCAGTCGAACCTGGGCTACATCGTCGAGAACCGACGCCTCCAGTGGGCGCTGCTGGAACGGGCGCGAGCTGCTGGCGTTCGGGTCATCGAGGCGCGGGTCTCCGGGCTCTGCAGCGCGACCGATTCGATCACCGTGGAACTTGAAGGTGGAAATCGCCTCACGGCTGCCCTCGCGGTCGCCGCTGACGGCGCCGAATCACCGGCCCGCAAGATGATGCGCATTGCAGTTCGCGAAGCCGAAGTCCGCCAGCGTGCAATCGTCTGCCATATTCGCACCGCGGATCCGCACCGGAATACTGCGTGGCAGCGCTTCCTGCAGAGCGGACCGATTGCGCTGCTCCCGCTGCCGGACGGCCGCTGCTCCATTGTGTGGACCACAACGCCCGCGCACGCCGCCACGCTCATGGCGCAATCGGAAGATGAATTCTGCCGCGCGGTCGAGGCTGCCGCGGATAGTGTCCTGGGGCGGGTCGAATCCGCGAGCGCTCGCGCCGACTTTCCCCTGCGCAGCGTGCACGCGGAGTGCTACGTGCTCCCGCGCTTCGCGCTGGTTGGCGATGCAGCGCACGCGGTCCATCCGCTCGCCGGGCAGGGTGTCAACCTCGGATTCCTCGATTGTGCGGCGCTCGCCGAGACGCTGGACGGCGCGGACAAGGATCCGGGCGAGCTGCGCCTGCTGCGCAGGTACGAGCGTTGGCGCAAGGGCGAAAATCTCCTCATGCTAGGCGCGCTCGACGGGCTCAACGGGCTGTTTTCGAATGACAATCCGCTGCTCGGCTTCCTGCGCCGCACGGGTTTGTCGCTCGTCGATCGCATGCGGCCGGTCAAGACCCTCTTCATGCGCCGCGCTCTGGGACTTTCGGGCGATCTGCCACAGGTCGCCCTCATTGACGGCTGAGCGGGGATGCACCCGTGGACGGCTACAGGCGCGCACTGACAGACCTACTCGCAAACGCCGGCATCGTCATCGATGGCGATCGGCCCTGGGACATATGTGTGCTCGATACCCGCACCTTTCGCCGGGTACTCGGAGACGGTTCGATCGGCGCCGGCGAGTCGTACATGGATGGCTGGTGGGACTGTGCGCGGCTCGATGAGATGCTGCGACGGGTATTTGCCGCGGGCTTGGATGCGAAGTTGCCAAGCTGGCGCGAGTTGCTGGCCAGCTTGCGTGCGCGATTGCTCAACCCGCAGACGCGCCGGCGTGCATTCACGGTTGGCAAACACCACTATGACATCGGTGATGATCTTTATCGGCTGATGCTCGACCGGCGCATGATTTACAGCTGCGCCTACTGGCGCGCAGCTGCGGACCTCGATCGGGCGCAGGAGGCCAAGCTCGATCTCGTGTGTCGCAAACTGGGACTGGAGCGCGGTATGCGCGTGCTGGATATCGGTTGCGGCTGGGGCGGGGCGGCGCAGTTCGCCGCCGAGCGTTATGGCGTGAACGTCACTGGGGTCACCGTATCGCGTCGCCAGGCCGACGCTGCAATTCAGCGCTGTCACGGGCTGCCGGTGAAGATCGTGCTCGACGACTATCGCAACGTCACCGGGCAATTCGACCGCATTTTCTCGCTCGGCATGTTCGAGCACGTCGGAATGCGCAACTACCGAACCTATTTCGCCACCGTGCGCAAACTCCTGGAGGCTGATGGTCTGTTCCTCCTGCACAGCATCGGCCGGAACACTTCCATCGAAGCCACCGATCCGTGGATCGAGCGCTATATCTTTCCGAACTCCATGTTGCCTTCAATGGCGCAGATCGCGATGGCCGTCGAGGACCTGTGGGTGCTGGAGGACTGGCACGGCTTCGGTGCGGACTACGATCGCACGCTCATGGCCTGGTATGAGAACTTCGAACGGCGCTGGGGAGAGATCGCGGCGAGCTACGGCGAGCGCTTTCGCCGCATGTGGCGGTTCTACCTGCTGAGTTCGGCCGCGGCATTTCGCGCGCGCCGCAATCAACTGTGGCAGATCGTGCTCTCGCCCTCTGGCGTGCCGGGAGGTTACCGCGAGGTGCGCTGATGGAGACGTTCGTTCAAAGCGCACCGCAGCTTGCCAACCAGTACCTCGACGACACGTTCCTGCGATCACTGCTCTCCCGCCGGCTGCCGGCCGAGGTGCTCTTCGCGATCGAACCGCAGCTCAAACGCGTCGGCGAGCTTGCCGCTGGTGAACTCTACGCTCTGCAGCTCTCCGATCGCCTCAATGAGCCACGACTGACGCACTGGGACGCCTGGGGAACGCGCGTCGATCGCATCGAGCTGACGCCGCTGTGGCGCCGCTCGGAAGCGCTGTCGGTTGAGCTGGGGCTCACGGCGATCCCCTACGAGCAGCGGCACGGACGGCATTCGCGCACGCATCAATTCGCCCTGGTGTACCTGTTCCATCCCTCCACCGACGTCTACACGTGCCCGCTCGCGATGACGGACGGCGCTGCACGAACCCTGATCGAGTCCGGCAATGCCGCTCTCATCGGGCGCGCTGTGCCGCACCTGACCAGCCGCGACTCGCAGACCTTCTGGACCAGCGGCCAGTGGATGACGGAGGCAACGGGCGGATCGGACGTCGGAGCTGCGCTCACCACGGCGCGCCTTGCTGCCGATGGGAGTTGGCACCTCGAAGGCAAGAAGTGGTTTACCTCGGCCGCCACCTCGCAAATGGCGCTGACGCTCGCGCGCCCGCAAGGAAACACGCCGGGCGGGAGCGGCCTCGCGCTTTTCTACGTCGAGACGCGCGATGCGCAGGGACGACTTCAGGCGATTCGTATCGAGCGACTGAAGGACAAGCTGGGGACGCGCAAGGTGCCCACCGCGGAGCTGACACTCGAAGGAACTCCGGCGATAGCAGTAGCCGGCACCACGCACGGCACGCGTCACATCGCACCGATGCTCAGGATCACCCGCGTGTGGAACAGTGTCTGTGCCTGCGCATTCATGCGTCGTGGACTCGCGCTGGCCGTCGACTACGCGCAGCGGCGCGAGGCGTTCGGCGCGCGGCTCATCGATCAGCCGTTGCACGCCGATACGCTCGCGGGTCTGCAGGCTGAGCTGGCAGGCGCCTTGCTCATGACATTCGAGCTGGTCGAGTTGCTTGGCGCCGATGAAGCACGCGAGCTGCAGGACTCCGGGCGGCAGCTCCTGCGATTGCTGCTGCCGATCACCAAGCTCGTGACCGGCAAGCAGGTGGTCGCCTGTGCGAGCGAAGTGCTGGAGTCCTTCGGCGGCGCCGGCTATGTCGAGGACACCGGGCTCCCGGTGCTATTACGGGACAGCCAGGTGCTGCCGATCTGGGAAGGGACCACGAATGTGCTGTCGCTCGACGCACTGCTGCGCACGGAGCTGCAGGACGGTCTGCGCGCGCTCGTTGCGCGAGTCGACCAGGCGCTTGCCGCTGCGCGCGATCCGCGTCTCGAAGACCCGGTCGCGGTGGCGCGTCACTTGCTGGAACGTGCCTCGCGCTGGGTCTCGGTGCCCCGCGAACGCGATGCCGCCCAGGCCGATGCACGTCGCTTCGCTCTGGTCGTCGGGCGGGCGCTGCAGCTCGCGCTGCTCATCGAGCAGGCGCAGTGGTCTGCAGAACAGGAAGGGAATGGAAGCGTGATTGTGCTCGCGCGGCGTTTCGCTTCAGTGCCGCTGCCAGCGATCGACGCAGCACCACCCGCGGAGTCGCGTGCGGTGCTACAGGGGCTCAAGCCCGCTCAGTAGATCCGAAACAGGTGAAAGGTGCCCGAGTGGTTGTCCTGGAAGTCAGTGAGCACACGGCGCTCACGGCCACCGAACAATCCGGAACTCGTCAGCAGCGCATCCACTTCGAACGGTGACAGCATTCTCTCGGTCTCACGGAATCGTGCCGCCGCAGTTGAAGCTGGACGCAGCTTTTCACTTGCCAGATTCTGTAAAGCCAGGTTCGGGTTGCGCATAGGTACCTTGTAATCAGGCACGCCCACGCTAGCGCCAGCGCAAGCTGCGAATGTTGTTTGAGGGCAAGTTTCGACCTCGAAATTGTCGAATTGCGAGCTGTCTCTCATTGCCGACAGGCATCCGCTATGCTGGCTGGAAAGCGGGGGAAGCGGGGATGTCGTCAGATTGGCGGTTGAGCCTGTGCGCGTGCGCGCTGCTCGCCGCATGCGGCGGCGGCAAGGTCGACCATCCGGCAGGTCCGGGCACCGAATGGACCAGCTTCGGGGGAAGTCCTGGCGGCGGTCGCTATTCACCAGCCAATGAAATCACTGCCGACAACGTCCACGCGCTGAAGCTCGCCTGGGTGCATCGCTCCGGTGATTTTCGCGGCCCGCCCAGGGAAGGAGTGGGCTCGATCAACGGCCCACTGCAGCAGACCGGTTTCGGTGCTACGCCCATTGTTGCAGGCGGCACGCTCTACTACTGCACGCCCTACAACCGCGTATTCGCGCTCGATGCGGCGACCGGCGAGGAACGCTGGATGTTCGACCCGCACGTCGACATGAGCCAGGAGAATGCGCCTGCTTGTCGCGGGGTCTCGCTTTGGGTGGGCTCCGCAGCGTCAGGCAAGTGTGGCAGACGCATTTTCACGGGAACCCTCGATGCGAGGCTGATCGCGCTGGATGCCGAAAGCGGTGCTGCCTGTACGGATTTCGGTGCTGGCGGGGAAGTGGATCTCAATGTCGGCCTGACACCGCACGGTTCCAAGGAATACAGCGTGACCAGTCCGCCGGCGATCCTGGGCGATATTGTCATTGTGGGCGCGCTGGTTGCCGACAGCTTCCGCAAAGGCGCGCCGGCCGGCGTCGTGCGCGCTTTCGATGTACGCAGCGGCGCACTCAAGTGGGCCTGGAATCCGGTTCCGCCGGGCGAACCCGACCGCAACGAAGACGGCACCTATCGCGCCGGTACGCCCAATGTGTGGTCAATCATTTCGGTAGATCCGGCGCGCAATCTCATCTTCCTGCCTACGGGCAACGCTGGTAACGACTATTTCGGCGGCGATCGCGCAGGACTCGACTACTACTCAAGTTCTGTAGTCGCATTGGACGGTGCGACCGGCAAGGTCGTGTGGCATTTCCAGGCCGTGCACCACGACGTCTGGGACTACGACATGCCGGCCCAGCCGACATTGATCGATCTCACGATCAACGGCGTGAGCGTTCCCGCACTGGTCGAAGTCACCAAGATGGGCTTTACGTTCGTGCTCAATCGCGAGTCCGGCGAGCCGTTGTTTCCAGTCGAGGAGAAGCCCGCGCCACAGGATGGCGCGGTGCCCGAGGAACATCTGAGTGCGACGCAGCCGGTGCCTTCGTTGCCCGCGCCGACCGGGAAGACCCGGCTGACTCCGGATGATGCGTGGGGCTTCACGTTCTGGGACCAGGGCGAATGCCGGACTGCTCTCGAGGCACTGCATACGGGAGACCTCTATCAGCCGCCATCGCTCAGGGGCTCGGTGGTCTTTCCGTCGACCTTTGGCGGCAACGATTGGGGATCACCGGCAATCGATCCCGTCAGCAAGCGCATGGTCGTGACCACGACTCGCATCGCATTGTCGGTCAAGCTGGTACCGCAGGCGCATTGCGCGGCGCTCGGCCCCGACTTGCCTCAGACCGGCTCCGCCTATTGTGCGGTGGTCGTTCCGGTGCTCTCTCCATGGGGCGCGCCGTGCACGCAGCCGCCGTGGGCCACACTCGATGCCATCGACCTGTCGTCCGGCAAGATTGCCTGGAGTCGTCCGTTGGGCAGGCTGGGCCCCGCGGCGAAATGGCCGCTGTCGTTGATGCACGGATCTGCGTTTTCGATCGGCGGTCCCCTGATCACAGCGACTGGCCTGATCTTCGTCGGCGCCAGTACCGATCCCGCATTCCGGGCCTACGATCTCAAGACGGGTGAGGCGCTATGGAAAGCGATACTGCCCACCACGGCCAACTCCGTGCCCATGAGTTATCGCCTCGGGGAAAACGGTCGCCAATTCGTCGTCGTTGCGGCGGGTGGGCACTTCGCGCTCAGCGGGATGGTTCCGGCCGGCGACTACCTGATGGCGTTCGCTTTGCCGGAGGAGTGATTTCAGCGCGGCAGCCGGTCGATCTTCGCCGCGCAGATGAAGTCGTTCTCGGAAAGACCCTTGATCGCGTGCGTCGTGAAGCGCACGTTGCAGTAGTTGTAGCCGACCTCGAGATCCGGGTGATGGTCCTCGAGGTTCGCGATGTGCGCCAGCGCGTTCACGAAACTCATGGTGCGAAAGAAATCCTTGAATTGGAATTCGCGCCGGATCTGACGCGCATCGTCCGAGAGCACCCAGCCCGAGTCGAGCTTGGCGAGGTATTTCTTTGCCTCAGCGGGCGTAAGCGCCGGGACACCCCCTTCGCAGGGGACACATTTCCGATCGACGAGCTCGCTCATGACTGGGGTCTCTGCGGGTAATTGCGCTCGATGTACTCTTCCACCAGTTGCTGGAATTCCTCAGCGATGCGCTGGCCCTTGAGCGTCACCGTCTTTTCACCGTCGACGTAGACGGGCGCGACCGGGCGTTCGCCAGTGCCCGGCAGGCTGATGCCGATGTTGGCGTGCTTGCTTTCGCCGGGACCGTTCACGACGCAGCCCATGACCGCCACTGTCATGTCCTCGACTCCGGCATGGTGCTTGCGCCACTCGGGCATGCGATGACGGATATGGCCCTGGATCTTCTGCGCGAGTTCCTGGAAATAGGTGCTGGTCGTGCGCCCGCAACCGGGGCAGGCCACCACCATCGGCATGAAAGCGCGCAGGCCCATGGTCTGCAATATTTCCTGCGCGACGATGACCTCGTTGGTGCGATCGCCGCCGGGCTCCGGAGTGAGTGACACGCGTATCGTGTCGCCGATGCCTTCCTGCAGCAGCACCGCCATCGCCGCAGTGGAGGCGACGATGCCCTTCGAGCCCATGCCGGCTTCCGTGAGACCGAGGTGCAACGGGTAGTCGCAGCGCGCCGCGAGATTGCGATACACCGCGATCAGGTCCTGCACGCCACTCACCTTCGCGCTGATGATGATGCGATCGTGCGCGAGGCCCAGTTCCTCGGCACGGCGCGCGCTCTCGAGCCCCGAGAGCACGATGGCTTCGCGCGTGACCTCGATGGCATCGAGCGGCTCGGCGCGCCGCGAATTCTCATCCATCAGGCGGGTCAGCAGATCCTGATCGAGACTGCCCCAGTTGACGCCGATGCGTACCGGCTTCTCGTTGCGACAGGCGATCTCGATCATGTCGGCGAACTGCGGATCGCGCTTGCTGCCGCGCCCCACGTTGCCGGGATTGATCCGGTACTTGTGCAGAGCCTGGGCGCAGGCGGGGTATTCCTTGAGGAGCTTATGGCCGTTGAAGTGAAAATCGCCGATCAGCGGCACGTGAACACCCGCCTGGTCCAGGCGCTCACGAATCACGGCCACCTGCGCCGCGGCCTCGGCGCTATTCACCGTGATGCGCACGAGCTCGGAGCCGGCGCGCGCGAGAGACTTCACCTGTTGAGTGGTCGCGTCCGCGTCGGCGGTGTCCGTGTTGGTCATCGACTGGACGACGATCGGCGCGCCACCGCCAACCTGAACGCGGCCGATGAGAACGGCGACGGAACGACGACGTTTGAGCGACATGTGCGCTCATTCTACCGCGGAGTCGCCGGCAGCCGGGTCGACTGCCACGTCGTCAGCTGCCAGCGACCACCCCGCAACACATAGGCGTCCGCATAGCGTATTTCGAGCACCATCGGCGGCGCGCCCGCCACGCTCGCGCGGACGCTGATGTAGCCGGCAGCAATTGTCACGTCGCCGTACTGGCGCGCATGGAATTCGTGCACGTCGATGGACTCGTACCGGTACTGTCCGGAACGGATCGCTTCGAGAAATTGCTGCTTGGTCTGGACGTCGCCGTTCGAGTGGCCGTAGTACAGCTCGTCGGCGAGCAGGGGCTCGAGCGCCGCGAGGTTCTGCGTCGTCATTGCGGCGAAGCGCTGCCGCTCCACCTGCTGCACTTTCTGGAGCGTGTCGTCGTCCTTCGTGACGGTGACCTTGCATGCCACCAGGACCGGCACCAGGCACAACGCAGCGAGAATCCGCACGCAATTCTTCATCGGTCCTCCTGGATCCAAGTCGGGTCAACCTGATGCGAGCTTCCTCGCAATCCAGTCATGCACCGTGCTCTCGAGCACATCGAGCGGCACGGCGCCGGTGCCGAGCACCGTGTCGTGAAATTCGCGAATGTCGAAGCGATCGCCGAGCCGCTGCTGCGCCTCGTCGCGCAGCGCGCGGATCTTCAACTGGCCGATCTTGTAGGCGAGTGCCTGGCCGGGCCAGGAGATGTAGCGGTCGATTTCGTTGACGATATCCGCATCGGTCTTGGCCGCGTTGGCCTTGAAGAAGTCGATCCGATCGGTGCGCAGGAAGGCGAGGAACTCCTGGAACGTACCCTTGAAGCCGACCTTGGCAATGATCGCTTCCATCTCCGCGTGGATGCGCGCCACTTCCTTCAGCCCGATCTCGTGGATCTGGTCGGCCGTGAGATTGGTGGTCGTGTGATAGGCGATGCGATTCTGGTAGTAGGCCGCTCCATCGCGCGTGTCCCAGATGCCGTCGGTCGCACGCAATTTTGGCAGGTACTGCTTCGCGAAGAACTCATCGAGACGGCGATAGGCGGGAATCACGACCTCGGTGATGGCGGCGCGTGCCTCGCGCGCCAAGCGTTCCTGATCAGCGGCGCTGATCTGCGCCGGGAATTTCCGCAGGGGCGCGTAGAAGGGGCTGTCCTGCGGCTTCGCCACCAACTGCTTGGCGATCTGTGCCGGGACGCGCTGCATGATGACCTTGGGCTGCGTGCGCTTCTCCCGCATACCCTGCTCGAGGAGCGCAATGTTCTGATCGACGTAGGTGCCGACATGGCGCAGCCGTCCGATCCAGTCCTGGTAGTCTTTCGCGGTGTCGAATGAAATCAGTTCGACGGTTTCGCTCAGTGCCGGCAGGCTCGCACGATGCGAGAAGCGGTAGAGCCAGGGCTTGAAAGGGTAGCTGGCGATCCGGTCCTGGTATTCGCGCTCGAACAGGTCGTAGTTGAGCTGCTCCGCGGGCGGCAGGGCGGCGCGCGGAATCTTCGCGAGATCCTCGAGCACCTTCTGATCGAGTTGGTGACTGCGCTCGATGGCGGCGGCGGAAAGATCCGGCAGGCGGTCGTTGTGGCGGGGATCGCCATAGGCGGTCGCGGACAGCGGATCTTCCTCCAGGTCGCGCTGCCACGCTGAATCGAACAACGCGTGCAGCCCGGGAACTGGCGCAGCCTCGGCAGCCAGGAGCGCAGCGGGCAGGACCATGAGCAAGCCGGGCAGGACTCGAAGGAATTTCATCGTGGTTTCCCCTGGAACCGCGCAGTTCGCGCGCAGCCTGGTTCAAAGGGGCGCAAAGATACCTCATCACGGCCCGCGGACTCCACGGCCGCGGGCTGACGCGCTGCACTATTCTGGTTTGCGGCCGAGGGCGCGGGAGATTTCGAAGATGACGGCGAACACGCGCTCGAGCGAGGCGTTTGGATACACGCCTGAGGCCTTGCTCAGCAGCGCCTCCGTCATGCGGCGTTCGCGTTCCGGATCGTGGACCGGGAGTGAAGACTCGCGCTTGATCTCCATGACCTCATGGACCAGGCGGCCGCGTTTTTCGAGCAGCGCGAGAAGCTCGTGATTGACGGCGTCGAGGGCTTCGCGCAGGCGGGCAATTCGCGGCTCGGCTGGCAGCGCTGGCGTCTTGTTTGCGGCGGGAATCGTGGCGACCGTGCGAGTCGGCTTGCGGACGGCGCGCATCAGTCCGCCACCACGACGTGGGTCTTCTTCAGCAGCCAGACCAGCAGCCACAGTGCCGCTGCGGCCGCGAGAACCTGCAGCAGCAGCGAGGCCACACGCAGCTCGTTTTCCGTCCAGCCCTCGTGGCTCAGGTTGTAGAGCGTGGCAAGGATCAGCACTCCGATCCAGCCAAAGGGTGTGCCGTACTCTTTGACCAGCAGCCGACGCCAATGAAACTGCGACTTCGAGAGCGTGTCGCCGAGCCCATGCAGGCGCGGCAGCCAGCGTGGTACGTCGCGGCAGTACGCTTCAAAGGCCGCACCGAACTTGCCTCGCAGGAAATCCTCTTCGGCCGCGGTGATGGCGGAATACGCGAACCAGACGAGCGGCAGCGCGACCAGCACCGTGGTGAGCGAATTCGATGCAATCGCCACTCCGATCACGATGAGGATATTGCCGACATACATCGGGTTGCGACAATGAGAATAGATGCCTTCGGTCACCAGGTCATCGGCGTAGACGCGCCCGCCGCGGCCCCCGCGCACGATGTAGCGCAACCCGATGGTGCCGGCGCGCACCAGCTGACCCAGGAGCGCGAACACCGCACCTGTCAGGGCCGCGTGCAGCGGATCCTGGAACAGCGCGCGGCCCGGCAATAACACCAGCAAGCAGGCGAAAGGGAAGAGCGCGTTGCGATAGCGAAACAGGAATCGACCGACAGCCACCATCATTTCACAGCCACTATTCCGCAGAAGTTGTACCACTTGAAGAATACGTCGACGCTGCGAAAGCCGGTCTCGAGCAACAGCTCGCGATTCTCGAGCAGCTTGTACGGGATCAGCACGTTCTCGAGCGCCTCGCGCTTCTGGCTGATCTCGAGCTCGCTGTACCCCTGGCGGCGCTTCATTTCGTAGTAGTAGTCGATGAACAGCCGGTTGATGAGCGATTCCTCGCCCAGCACCTTCTCGACCAGGATCAGGCAGCCTTGCTGGTTGAGGCCGCGAAAGATGTCGGTCACGAGACGCTGGCGACGCAGCGGGCGGATGAACTGCAGCGTCAGGATCAGCATCGCGAGCGACGCATTGTCCATGTCGACGCCTTCGTTGAGATCCCGGCAGCGCAGCTCCAGCGGGCGATCGACGCCTGCGGCACTGAGCTTGCTGCGGCAGCGGTCGAGCATCTCCTCGGAGTTGTCGATTCCTACGAAGCGCACGGTGGGATCCAGATCGCGATGCAGGTTGATGAAGGTGGTGCCGGTCGAGCAGCCGAGGTCATACACGGCGCTGTCGGGAGTGGTGAAGTCCCGGGCCATTTCCGCGATCATGCGCTGCATTTCGCCGTAGAACGGCACGGAGCGCGACACCATGTCGTCGAAGACCGTGGCGACGGTCTGGTCGAACTTGAAGTCTGCAACCCCCGCGCGTGGGTCCCGGTAGACTTCGTCCTTATCTACTTTTGCCGCCATTGGACCCCCCTGCTCACGCCGCAAGTCAGAGCGACCATTCGTAGGTTATACGTTTCATGAGCCGAAATCAGTCGCTGGTCGGGACCCTGACGCCTTTCGTGCTCCTGATCGTCGCTTCGCTGGTGATTGCAGCCGCCCTGACCCCGTTGGTTCAGCAAGGCTTGGCCGGGGTGCGCCTGTTTCCGCTGCACCGGGTATTCAACCGCATCGCCATGATCGTGTTTCTGATCGGTACCTGGCTGATGTTCCGGCGCGAGGGGCTCGCCAACCGCGAGGCGCTGGGCTACGGGGTCGAGCCTCGCAAGTTCTGCGGCAGTCTGGCGATGGGCCTCATTGTCGGAGTAGCTCTGATGCTGGCTGTCTGCGTTCTGCTCACGGCATTGCAGGTGCGCATGGTGCGGCCGGAGTACTCCGGCTCTCTGTCAGCGGTGTTGCGGGCCGTTCCTTCGGCCCTGCTGGCGGGTTTCGCGGTCGGCCTGATCGAGGAGACGTTCTTTCGCGGCGCAATGTTCGGCGCCCTGTCGCGACAGGGGCGCTGGATCAGCGCCGTCGTTCTGACCTCGGTGCTGTACTCACTGGTGCATTTCCTCGGCGAAAAGGTGCGCATTGTGCCCGAGGACGTGAACTGGCTGAGCGGCTGGGTGATTCTCGGCCGCTACTTCAGCGCCTTCGGGGATCCGGGGCGCATTTTCGACGCCGCCCTGGCTCTGTTCTTGGTTGGCGTGCTGCTCGCCCTGGTGCGTCGTGCGTCGGGACACATCGGCGGTTGCATCGGGTTGCACGCCGGTTTCGTCGCCGTGATTGCCTTGTTTCGTGAACTCACGCTGCCACTGTCCGATGGCAGCTGGTCCTTCCTGGTCAGCCGCTTCGACGGCCTGGTTGGATACCTCGTGGCAACACTCGCGGCGCTTTGCTGCGCAGGCTTTTACCTGTTACGCGGGGAAGAGCTGCGCCGAGGTGCGGCCGACAGGTGATTTGGCTATCATGCCGGCCACTCGTCGCAGCCCGTCCGGAGAGAATCCGGTCTTTGACCCGGATCGCCGAAGGCGCAACCCGCCCGGAAACGCTCAGGCACCAGGAACGGCAGGCTCGAAGACGAGCTCTGGAGAGCGGTTGTTCTTCCCCGTCTATCTCGGGGTGCAACCCACCGAAGGGGTGCGGCGCAACTGATTGCGCCTGATCTCTCAGGTCACAGGACAGAGGGGCGGCCGGCCGTTGAGGCCTGCCGCCCTTTTTTTTCGGGGGATCGATGGGACTCAGGACTCCTCTCTATGCACGCCATGTCGAACTGGGCGCCCGCATCGTCGATTTCGGTGGCTGGGATATGCCGGTCAACTACGGCTCGCAGATCGAGGAGCACCACGCCGTGCGCCGCGACGCGGGCATGTTCGACGTCTCGCACATGTGCGTCGTCGATCTCAAGGGTCCCCGCGTGCGCGGGTTCCTGCGCTACCTGCTGGCGAACGATGTCGCCCGACTGCAGGCGCCCGGCAAAGCGCTCTACAGCTGCATGCTGCGTGAGGATGCGGGGATTCTCGACGATCTCATCGTCTACTTCATGACCGAGTCCTGGTTCCGGATGGTGGTCAATGCCGGCACGCGCGATAAGGATCTCGCCTGGATCCGCAAGCACGCCGCCGCCTTCGACATCGAAGTCACCGAACGCAAGGATCTGGCGATGATCGCGTTGCAAGGACCGAACGCGCGTGCAAAGGCCGCGACGCAGATAGGGGCCGGGCATCGCGCAGCGGCGCTCGCGCTCGGAGCCTTCGTCGGCGCTGAGTGTGGCGATCTCTTCATTGCACGTACCGGTTACACCGGCGAGGACGGTTGGGAAGTGATGGTTCCTGCCACTCGCGCGGTCGCTATGTGGAATTCGTGGAGCGAAGCGGGCATCAAGCCCTGCGGGCTCGGCGCGCGCGATACGCTGCGCCTCGAAGCCGGCATGAACCTCTATGGCTCGGACATGAACGAATCCACGCACCCGCTGGAGTCGGGGCTCGGATGGACGATTGCGTGGGAGCCGGCGGAGCGCGATTTCATCGGGCGCGCGGCACTCGAAAAGACCAGGGCGCAAGGCAGTGCCCGCAAGCTGGTCGGGCTGCTTCTCGAGGAGCGGGGAGTGCTGAGGTCGCACCAGAAAGTGGTGAGCGCCAGCGGCGAAGGTGAAGTGACGAGCGGTACGTTTTCGCCGACGCTCGAGCGTTCGGTGGGTCTGGCGCGCGTGCCCGCGCGCACGGGTGCGGAAGTGCAGGTCGATATACGCGGCAAGCTCCTGGCGGCGAGAGTCGTCAAGCCGCCGTTTGTGAGAAATGGGAGGCCATTGGTGTCATGAGCAATATCCCCAAGGATCTGAGATACACGAAATCGCACGAGTGGGTGCGCACGCTGGCGAACGGCACGGTCGAGATCGGCATCAGCGATCATGCGCAGCACGCGCTCGGTGACCTGGTATTCGTGGAAGTGCCGGAGGCGGGGCGCGTAGTCGCCGCGGGCGACGGTTGTGCTGTAGTTGAATCCGTCAAGGCGGCCTCGGACGTCTACAGCCCGGTGAGCGGCGCAGTCACCGAGGGCAACGGCGCGCTGGCGGATGCGCCCGAACTCGTGAACCAGGATCCGTACGGTGATGGCTGGCTGATGCGACTGCGCCCACAGAGCGCCGCGGATCTCGCGGGTCTGATGGATGCGGATGCTTACAGCAAGCACCTGGAAAGCGAAGCGAGTTGATCGCGGCAACTGCCGCAGCTACGGAGTTTCTGAGATGCCCTTCATTCCCCACACAGAGTCGGACATTCGCACCATGCTCGACACCATCGGCGTGCGCAGCATCGATGACCTTTTCGACGAAATCCCGGTTGAGCTCAAGTCGCGCGGCCTGGATGGCGTGCCCGTTGCCGCGAACGAGATGGAGATTACGCGCGTCATGCAGGGGTTCGCGGCGCGCGACGGCAAAGCGCTCTGTTTCCTCGGGGCCGGCGCTTACGAGCATCACATTCCGGCAGTGGTGTGGGCGATCACGACGCGCGGTGAGTTCTACAGCGCCTACACACCCTACCAGGCTGAAGCGAGCCAGGGCACGCTGCAGCTCATCTACGAATACCAGACGATGATGGCGAGCCTGACCGGGCTCGACGTCTCGAACGCGTCTCTGTACGACGGCGGTTCCGCGCTGGCCGAAGCGTGCCTCATGGCGGTGCGCGCACATCGCAAGTCCAAGTCGGCGCGCATCCTGCTGCCCGCCTCGCTCAACCCGGCCTATCGCAAAGTCGCGCGCTCGATCGCGGGCCTGCAGGAGTTCGTGTTCGAGGATCTGCCGTATGACGCGGCCCGCGGAGCCACTTCGCTGGACTGCCTGCGCCCCTACGAAGGGCAGGACATCACGGCGCTCGTGATCCAGCAGCCCAATTTTTTCGGCGCGCTGGAGGAGGTCGATGAACTAGTAGACTGGGCGCATCGCAACGGGACGCTCGTGATCGCCGTCGTCAACCCAACCTCGCTCGCGTTGCTCAAGTCACCCGGGCAGTGGGGCGAGCGCGGCGCCGACATCGCCTGTGGAGAAGGTCAACCGCTGGGCGTGCCGCTGTCAGCCGGCGGCCCGTACTTTGGCTTCATGAGCACGCGCCAGGAGTTCGTGCGCCAGATGCCCGGGCGCATCGTCGGGCGCACCGTCGATCTCGAAGGAAGGCCCGGGTTCACGCTGACACTGCAGGCTCGGGAACAGCACATCCGTCGCGGCAAGGCCACCTCGAACATCTGCACCAACCAGGGCCTGCTGGTCACCGCGGCGACTATCTATCTCACGCTGCTTGGACCTGAGGGCCTGGAGCGCGTCGCGGCGCTGAGCCACGCGCGAACGAGTGAACTGTTGCAGGCGTTGTCGCGTGTGCCGGGGGTGAGAGGCAAGTTCGACGGCGCGCACTTTCACGAGGCGGTCATCGAGCTCGACCGTCCCGCCGGCCCGGTGCTTGCGGCGCTCGCCGAGCATTCGATCCTCGGCGGCTTCGACCTTGGGCAGGAGTACCCGGAGCTGAGTCATTGCATCCTGGTCTGCGCGACCGAGACGCGCAGCCAGGCCGACATTGAAACGTATGCGCGCGCCCTCTCTGACGTCATGAAGTCCAAGCGCGCGGCCTGAGGAGAGACAGCGTGAGTCAGACCAAGAAAGTCGCGGCGCCGGAGAAGGTGATCTTCGAGCATTCGCGTGCGGGTCGCACGGCGACAGCACAGCTACCGGCAAAGGCCACGCCCACGGATTTGCCGGCACATTTACTGCGCCGGACGCGTCCGGTTCTGCCGGAGGTGTCGGAGTTGCAGGCAGTGCGGCATTTCACCCGCTTGTCCCAGCTCAACTTCTCGATCGACACGCACTTCTATCCGCTCGGCTCGTGCACGATGAAATACAACCCGCGGGCCTGCAACGGCCTGGCGATGCTGCCGGAATTCCTCGGCCATCATCCGCTCGCGCCCGAATCCCTGAGCCAGGGATTTCTCGGCTGCATGCACGAGTTGCAGGAGATGCTCAAGGAAGTGACGGGCATGCAGGGCGTGTCGCTGACACCCATGGCGGGCGCGCAGGGTGAATTCGCGGGCGTGGCGATGATCATGGCCTATCATCGCGCGCGCGGGAATCTCGAACGCGAGGAGATCATCGTCCCCGAGGCCGCGCATGGCACGAATCCCGCGACCGCTACCATGTGTGGCTGCACGCTGCGCGAGATTCCTTGCGGCGACGATGGCGATGTCGACCTGGAAGCGTTGCGCTCAGCGGTGGGTCCGAAGACGGCCGGCATCATGCTGACCAACCCCTCCACGCTCGGCGTCTTCGAGCGGCGTATCGGCCAGGTATCCCGCATCGTGCACGATGCGGGCGGACTCCTGTATTACGATGGCGCGAATCTAAACGCGATCCTGGGCAAGGTGCGCCCCGGAGACATGGGCTTCGACGTCATCCACATGAACCTGCACAAGACGTTTTCCACGCCACACGGTGGTGGCGGCCCCGGCTCCGGTGCCGTCGGCGTCGGCAAGCGGCTGTTGCCGTTCCTGCCGGTTCCGGTGGTCGGACGCGAGGGTGAGCGCTATCGCTGGCTCACGGAGAAGGACCTGCCCCAGTCAATCGGCCGGCTGTCCGCCTTCATGGGCAATGCGGGCGTCCTGTTGCGCGCTTACGTGTACATGCGCATGCTCGGCCGCGCGGGCATGACACGCGTGGCGCAATTCGCCACGTTGAATGCCAACTACATGCTGGCGCGGCTGAAGGCGGCCGGCTTTGATGCCGCCTATCCGCAGCGGCGCGCGAGCCACGAATTCATCCTGACGCTGCGGCGCATGGCGAAAGAGCAGGGCGTGACCGCGATGGATGTCGCCAAGCGCCTTCTCGATTACGGCTTTCACGCGCCGACGACGTATTTTCCGCTGTTGGTCCCGGAGTGCCTGTTGATCGAGCCGACCGAAACCGAAGCCCTGGAAGATCTGGATGCTTTCATCGATGCCCTCATTGCCATCCGCACTGAAGCCGACGATCAACCGCAGACGGTGCGCGACGCGCCCCACGACCTGCCGGTGCGCCGCCTTGATGATGTGCGCGCTGCCAAGCAACTCGACCTGGTCTGGAAGCCCGCGGCGTGACTGAACGCAACAAGCCGCGCGGCCTGACGCGGCTGCTGCGAGCGTTCGGCAACAGCGTGCGCGGATTCATCGGCTGCTTTCGCGAGGAAGCGGCGTTTCGCCAGGAGCTGGGCCTCGCCGTGGCCGTCATCCCGGCTGGACTGTGGTTCGGACGCAGCGGCATCGAGCGGGCGCTGCTGGTCGGGCCGATGCTGCTGGTCCTGATCGTGGAACTGCTCAACAGCGCGGTCGAGGCGGCGATCGATCGCATCGGCCCGGAGCACCACGAACTGTCGGGCCTGGCGAAGGACATCGGCTCCGCCGCGGTGTTTCTCGCGTTCGTGCTGCTGGCGGCGGTGTGGGTGCTGGTATTCGCGGGCTAGAGTGAGCACGCTCATCTGCGGTGCCCGGATGCGGCGCAATTTCGGCGGCTGTGCCGGCAATACCGCCTGCAACCTCTCGCTCCTTGGGGGTGAGGCGCTCGCCATGGCGACCGTGGGGCACGATTTCGGCCCGTACGAAACCTGGATGCGAAACTGCGGTCTGAGCCTCAGGTACTTCACGCGGGTGGAGTCTGAGTACACCGCACAGGCATACATCACGACGGATTTCCCCCGACGGGCGCGATGGCATGCTGCAGCACGCCGAGCAGTTCGCGGCTGCGGGCATTGCGTTCCTTTTCGATCGCGGCCAGGCGTTGCCGATGTTCAGTGGCGCGGAACTGGTACGCTTCATCGAGCGGGCACGCAAGCGCACCGCTTCACGCACGCAGAATTCGCCGAGCGTTTCTTGCAGCAGTTCGATTACCGCTACACGTAAGGGCCATTCATGAGACGGACGTCACCGCTTGTCGCTCTCGCTCTGTGGCTGATCTGCGGCATTGCTGCCGGCCAGACCACTCCCCCGGCCACGCCGCAGGTCACGATGCCGCCGGAGGGCCAGCCGGTCCCGGGTCAGCCCGAGACGCAACCTGCGCAGCAGCCGGCGCAGACCCCACCCGAACAGGCCGCGCCGGGCGCTCCGCCGAACGTGGTGGCCGTCCCGTTGCAGACCATCGAGAGTGAAGAGAGTCCCGCCTGGGCCCGCACCCTGGAGCGCATCGCAAGCGGCGTGGTTTCTATCCAAGTGGATGAGGTGCGTGCGTTCGACACCGAGTGGAACACCTCCGCGCAGGCGACCGGGTTCGTGGTCGACGCCAAGCGCGGCCTGATCCTGACCAACCGCCACGTCGTCACCCCAGGCCCCGTGACCTCGCAGGCCACGTTCCTCAACCGCGAGGAAGTACGGCTCTACCCCGTGTACCGCGACCCGGTGCACGACTTCGGTCTGTACCATTACGACCCGCAGAAACTGCGCTTCATCAAGCCGACGGAATTGCCCCTCTATCCCGAGGGAGCGCAGGTCGGACGTGAAATCCGCGTGATTGGCAATGACGCCGGCGAGCAGATCTCGATCCTTGCCGGCACCCTGGCGCGGCTGGATCGCGATGCGCCGAATTACGGCATCGGCAAGTACAACGACTTCAACACGTTCTACCTGCAAGCTGCGTCGAGCACCTCGGGCGGCTCGTCCGGTTCGCCGGTGGTCGATGTCAATGGACGCGTCGTGGCCTTGAATGCCGGTGGCAGCACGGGCGCCGCTTCGAGCTTCTACCTGCCACTCGCGCGCGTGCAGCGCGCCCTGAAACTGATCCAGGACGGCAAGTCCGTCACGCGCGGCACGCTGCAGACCGTTTTCCAGTACACGCCCTACGACGAAGTACGCCGGCTCGGCCTCAAGCCCGAGACCGAGGCGCAGATGCGCGCGACCTTCCCGAAACTCACAGGCATGCTGGTGGTGACCGAAGTGCAGCCGGGCTCACCCACCGAAGGCGTGTTGCTGCCGGGCGATGTCGTCGTGCGCCTGAATGGCAGGCCGGTCGCGGAATTCGATCCGCTCGAGCAGGTGCTGGACGAGAACGTCGGCAACAAGGTCGAGATCGAGGCGCAACGCGGCGGCGATCCCCTCAAGGTGCAGCTGCAGGTGCAGAACCTGCACACGATCACGCCAGCTGCATACCTCGAGTTCGGCGAGGCCGTGGTGCATGAACTCTCCTATCAGCAGGCGCGACACTTCAACATGCCGGTGCGCGGGGTGTACATCGCCAATCCCGGCTATGTGTTCGGTTCGGCTGCCGTGCCGCGTGGCGCGGTGATCCAGAGCCTCAACGGCAAGCCGATGGAGTCGCTCACGGATTTCGAACGGGCCGTAACCACGCTTGCCGATGGCGAACGGGCCACGTTGCGTTATTTCACGCTTGACGATCCACGCGGCACCCAGTGGCGCGTGATCCGCATGGATAGAAGCTGGTTTCCAGCGGACAAGTGCCAGCGCGACGACCGGCTCGGCGTGTGGCCCTGCGATGCCCTGCCGGCGGCGCCGCCCGCGGCGCCGCTGCAGCCAGCCTCGACCTTCTTCACGCCGACCGGCGATTCGCGCATGGACCGCATCGCTCAGTCACTGGTGCTGGTCAATTTCGACATGCCGTACTCGGTGTCCGGTGTCACGGAACGCAACTATCACGGCACCGGGCTGATCGTCGACGCCGCCCACGGTTTGGTCGTCACCGATCGCAACACGGTGCCCGTGTCGATCGGCGATGTGCGTCTCACTTTCGCCGGGACGGTGGAAGTTCCGGGCAAGGTCGTTTTCATCCATCCCCTGCACAACCTCGCCGTCGTGGCCTATGACCCGAAGCTGATCGGGACGACGCCCGTGCGCAGCGCGAAACTCAATACCAACCCGCTCAAGTCGGGAGATAACGTGTGGGTGATCGGGCTGCGCCCGGATCACAAGGTCATGTCGCAGGAAACGCAGGTGGCGTCGGTCGATGCCACCACCTATCCGCTGTCACGCACGCTGCAGTTTCGCGACAGCAACCTGGAAACGGTTGGCGTCGTGAATCCGCCAACGGACTTTGACGGGGTGCTCGTCAACAAGTCCGGCGAGGTGACCGCCATGTGGTCGAGCTTCGCCTTCGAAAGCGGCCGCGAGCTGCAGCAGGAGAACAAGGGTATTCCTTCGGATCTGATTGCCGAAATGCTTCCGGCGGTCACGCAGGGGCAGCCGCTCTACTCGTTCGAAGCGGAGTTTTTCCCGGTGCCGCTCGCCGGGGCGAGCAAGCTCGGACTGCCCGCGCAATGGATCGAGAGCGTCGAGAAGCATGATCCGTCGCGTCGCCAGGCGCTTGCGATCACGCGGCTCGTGGCCGGCTCCCCCGCCGCGAAAGTTCTGCAGCCCGGCGATTTGCTGCTCGCGATCGACGGTCAGGTCGTCAACCGCTTCCGGGAAGTCGAACGCGCGGTGCAGAAGAGCCAGGTGAACGCAACGGTCTGGCGCAATGACGAGGAGCGCATCGTGCCGATCGATACGGTGGCGCTCAACGGGCAGGATCTCGATCGCGTGCTGATCTGGGCGGGTGCGACTCTGCAGGCGCCGCATCGGGCCATGGCCGCGCAGCGCGGCATCGCGCCGCAAGGCGTGTTTGTGGCGTATTTCTATTACGGCTCGCCTGCGACGCGGTATGGACTGTATGCGGGACGCCGGATCGTCGCGGTCGATGGTCAGCCCACTCCGGACCTGGACAGCTTCGAGAAAGCGGTCGCGGGGCGGGAGGACCGTGCCTCGGTGCGCCTCAACACCATCACCTGGAACAACGCGGTGGAAGTGATCACGCTGAAACTCGACCGGCATTATTGGCCGGCGTACGAGCTGCGGCGCAGCGATAAGGGCTGGACGCGCATCGAATTGGAATAGGTCTGTCGCCAACCGCCGACGTCAGACGGACTCCGGCAGCGCACCGCAAGCGGCTCTGATTAGATGCTCCCGGAACTGAGTTGCCGGGAGGCACACGTATGGGCGAATGCAGCTTAAGACGCATGGCGGTCCTCGGGTTGAGCGTTGCGCTCATCAACATGGGCACGCCTGCTATCGGTCACGCGGCGATCATCACCACCCCCACTTACGTCGCAGCCGCGCAGCGTGATGCGGATCTCACCAACGTCACCGCTGCCCTGAACCGGGCCGATGTGCGCGATCGCATGGTGGCGCTCGGCGTCGATCCGGCACGGGTCGAATCACGCCTGTCGACGATGACGGACGCGGAACTGCGCGAATTGTCGACTCAGTTCGACCAGCTGCCCGCGGGCGGCGACATCCTGGCCCTGATCGGGGTCGTGTTCATCGTGCTGCTCATTCTCGAGCTGGTCGGCGTCATCGACATCTTCAAGAAGACCTGATTGCGCATCGCTGTTCGACTGACGACGGTCGCCGCGGCGATCGCGCTCGCCGCGTTGCAGGGCTGTGCGAGCCGCGGGCCGACCATCGAGTCGAGGCTCGATGGCGCCGCGCGGCGGCACGTCGAGCTCGACTCCACGCCGTTTTTTCCGCAGAGCGAGTATCAGTGCGGGCCGGCGGCCCTCGCAACGGTCCTCGGTGCCTCGGGAGTTGAAGTCACTCCCGACGACTTGGCGGCGAAGGTCTATATCCCGGAGCGGCACGGCAGCCTGCAAGCCGAGATGATCGCGGCGACCCGCGGCTACGACCGGCTCGCGGTCGTTCTCGATGGCGGTCTCGATGCGGTGCTGCGCGAGATTGCAGCTGGAAATCCGGTGCTGGTGTTGCAGAACCTCGGGGTCGCCGCAGTGCCGTTCTGGCACTACGCCGTGGTCGTGGGGTTCGACGTCGACCGCGATTCGCTCATCCTGAGATCGGGCGCGGACAAGCGAAAGCACCTCTCCGCCGGGCGGTTCAACTACGGCTGGTCGCTGGCGCACAACTGGGCGGTGGTCGTGGTTGGTCCTGACTCCATTCCCGCGACTGCGTCCGCCGAACGGTACGTGGCTGCGGCGGCCGGACTCGAAGCAGCCAAGCGCGACGACGCGGCATTGATCGCATACCGGACGGCGCATGAGCGCTGGCCCGCGGATAGCACCGCGCTGCTCGGCATCGGCAATATCAGCTACGCGGAGGGTCACCTGGCTGATGCAGAGGCGGCGTATCGCGAGGTCCTGACGCTCGCCGAACATAACGCGGCGGCGCGTAACAACCTCGCCCAGGTCCTGCTGGAGCGCGGCGATCCGGAGGGCGCGCTGACAGAAATTCTACGTGCGCGGTCCGACCTGGCGGATGCCCGCTTGACAGCCATGCTGGCTGCCACGGAGTCGGAGATTCGTCGCGCCCTCGCAACGCCGGGTCCTGAGACGTCGGACGAGCGCGCCAGCAACAAGTAAAGCTATCATTTCGCTCATGCGAGCGAGTCAGAGCGAAATCGAGGCCGCGGTCGAGGCGTTGCGGGCAGGCGACCTGGTGGCGTTTCCCACGGAGACCGTCTATGGGCTGGGGGCGAACGCCTCTAACCCGGCAGCGGTGCGCAAAGTCTTTGCAGCCAAAGGGCGGCCCGCCAACCACCCCCTGATCGTTCATTTGGACAGCATTCGCTACCTGCATCGCTGGGTGCGTGACATTCCCGAGGCGGCGGAGAAGCTGGCCGCGCGCTTCTGGCCGGGCGCCCTGACCCTCGTGCTGCCGAAGGCCGCCAGCGTTCTCAACGTCGTGACCGGGGGCCAGGAGACGGTGGCGATCCGCGTTCCAGCCCACCCGATGGCGCAGCAGCTGCTCACCGCATTCGGGGGCGGTCTCGCAGCGCCGTCCGCCAATCGTTATGGACACGTGAGCCCGACGCGCGCCGATCATGTCCGCGACGAGCTCGGGGATGCGGTGCGCATCGTGCTCGATGGCGGTGAGTGCACGGTCGGCATCGAATCGACGATCGTGGCGTGCATTGACGGAACGGTCCGCGTGTTGCGCCCCGGCTCGATCGCCCTCAGCCAGTTGCGCAGCGTCGTCGGCGATGTCCTGGGTGGGCCAGCGACCGCTGAGCCGCGCGTGCCCGGCAGCGCCGCGACGCATTACGCGCCTACGACGCCGCTGGAAATCGTGCCGGGCGATGCGCTGGAAACCCTCGCCGGTGAGTACAACGATCGTGGCGAGCGCGTCGCCGTCATGGCGCTGCGCCTGCCGCTCAAGACCCTCAAGCTCGCCACCTGGATCAATGCCGGCCGCCGCCCCCAGCAATACGCACATGATCTCTACGCGCACCTGCGCAGGCTCGACAAGGCAGGTTGCGTGAAAATCCTGGTGCAGGAATTGCCGACCGATGAGCGCTGGGAGGCCGTGAACGACCGGCTGAAGAAAGCGGCGGCGAAGGGCGTTGCTGCCGAAGTGGCCCCGAATGTCTCCGGCGCGATGACCTAGTGGCCTGTACCAACTGATTGTGTACTGATGTGTCGCGATGGATCGGCGTATTTCCACTTCACGGTTCGGGGCG
>Ga0137409_10001226_pt1 | contig 28033 bp, 25 predicted proteins | sample CZODoug1_16funga_FD_122059 | JGI IMG/M metagenome (GOLD analysis project Ga0137409, IMG submission 122059) | Vadose zone soil fungal communities from Angelo Coast Range Reserve, California, USA - CZODoug1_16fungal (Hybrid Assembly) | ecosystem: Environmental > Terrestrial > Soil > Vadose zone...
GCATGCTGAAAGGCCTCGAGGTCCTGGAGGCGGCTGAAGCGGCCGGCGGTCCGCCGATCTGGATGGGCGCGCAGCTCGTCGACCCCGTCAAGCGCGCCGGCCTGCGGGGGCATCCCATCCTCTTCTCGGCTGCGCTGCCGTTTGAACGGTGCAAGACGCTGACCAAGATCTGGGAAGAGGGGTGGGTAGAAGCCGGCCGGCCACTTGCCTCGAAGCCTGCCCTTGGCGCTTTGCGCAATATCTGGCTCACCGAGGACGCGAAGGAGCGGGAGGCGGCGCGCGACTGGGTGCGCGCCAGCTACGTGCAGTACGCCGGGCTGGGTTGGACCCTGCCTGCGATAGGCGAGCATGAGCAGGCTGACTTCGCGGAGGAAACAGACAAGGCGATCGCCGACACCGTGGAGACCACGATCACCGGCTCGGCGGACGAGTGCATCCGGCAGCTGCGCGAGTTCGAGGCGATCGGGATCCACCACATCGCCTTCCGCCTCATGCTCGACGGCGCCCCGCGGCTTGCGCTCGAGTCACAGATCCGCCGCCTGGCCGAGGACGTGCTGCCGAGGCTTCGCGACCGGGTGACCGCATGAGAATCGGGCTCGTCCTGGTTGAAGGTCAAGAGACGGATCTCGCCAGGCTTGCCGAGACCAATGGCCTTTTCGGCGTGCTGGCCGGTACGGGCAATCCGTTGACGGCGATCAACGCGGCCGTATACGCATCCACTGCAACCGAGTTCGTGCGTGTCGTGACGCGGGTGCGCCTGGGGCTCGAGCACCCAGTGACCACCGCCGAGGAGCTGTCGATCCTCGACAACGTCAACAACGGGCGAACCATCGTGCTCGCCGACACCGGCGACCTGAATCACGAGGCCGCCGCGGACGAGGTCGCCGTCCTGCGTGAGGCTCTCTCGAGCCGGCCGATCCAGCACCAGGGTCCCGTCTGGAAGGTGCCTGCCGGGCTGCCCGCGAACGCCGCTGCTCCGAGGTCGATCTCGGTCACGCCCAAGCCGGCGCAGCTGGAGGTGCCGTTCTGGCTCACCGGTCTGGTTTCGCGCGAGGTCGGCGACGCCTCTGGACTGCCGGTGCTGGCGCAGGAACCACTCCAGTTGAGCCATCCGAAGCTTGTTGAGCCTGGTCGTGCGGCGATCTCCGGGAACTTGAAGCCTGACCGCGAGCTCGTCGCCGCGTGGGCTGCAGCAGGCGTGACCCACCTGTTCCTCGAGCTTCCCGCCGGCGCGGACCTCGGTCAGATCATGACGCTGGTGTCGCGACACCTGGCGCCCGAAGTTCTCATGCCGCACTTTCCGCGTGTGATGTCCGAGTCGAAGGTTCCCCTCCCATGGCCGGGCGACGGCAATGAGCCCGGCGGGCGACGCCGATAACTAGACTGGCTGCGATGTTTGACTACGCGGAGCGCCGGCGCAGGCTCGATGAAGTGCTCGAGCAAGAGGGCATCGATGCACTGTTCCTCGGCCCTTCGTCAGATCTCGAGTACCTGACTGGACTCGAGCGCAACATCCCGACGTTCGGCAACGTCTCATACGCCCACGGATGGGTCGGCGGCGCCTTCTTCCGACCGGGCAAGGAGCCGACCTTTCTCCTGCCGCGCATGTTCGCGGAGTTCGACCTGCCTCATGGCGCACCAGGCGAGCTTGTCGTGGTCAACGAGACCGACGACGGCCGAGCGATGTTCGACAAGGTCGCCAAGAGCCTTGGAGACGTCAAGGACCTGGCCATCGGTTCGCGTCTGTGGGGCGAGACCGTGATCAACCTGATTCGAGTGTTCGGCTCACCTCGGTTGCTCAATGCGGAGCCGCTGGTCAACCGGCTGCGCCGCGTGAAGTCGAAGGATGAGCTGGAGATGATGACCCGGGCGTGCCGCATCGCCGACGAGACGATGGGCGCGGTCACGTCTCATGTCAAACCCGGAGTCACGATGCACGAGCTCGTCGAGCAGGTTGAGCACGAGATGCGCGCGCGCGGGTCGCGGGCGCCGTCGTTCACGACGCACATCTTCACGATGGGCCTGGCTGACGAACGAGAGTCGATCGATGAACGCGGCATGCTGCCGCTCCGCGAAGGCGAAGCTGTCCTGTTCGACTTCGGGGCTGTGCTGGAGGGTTACTGCTCTGACTTCGGACGCACGATCTTCTGCGGCGAGCCCACCGCCGAATACCGGCGCGCGCACCAGGCGATGATCGACGCGCAGGCGGCTGGGCAGGCGGCGTCCAGGCCCGGAGTGACCGCGGCGCAGGTCAACCGCGCGTGCCGCGGACCAATCGAAGAAGCTGGATACGGGCCTTACTTCCGCCACCGCATGGGTCACTGCATCGGGATGGACGTCCACGAGCGGCCCTTCATCTCGGAAGAAGACCAGACGCCCCTCGAGGTTGGCATGACCTTCACCGACGAGCCGTCCATCATGTGGCACGGCAAGGTCGGCGTCCGGATCGAAAATATCGTCGTCTGCGAAGAAAAGGGCGGCCGCAAGCTCAACTCATACCCGGTCGATCTGGTCGCCGCCGGCTGACGCCGCGCCACCCGTGGGCCGGGCAAACTGCGAGGGCGCGCGCTCGCCGGCGCCAGGCTCATGCAGCCAGCAGGCGACGCGCCTGAGCTCGACGATCTCGATCAGCGGCGGCGGATCGGTGAGGCAGCGATCGAACGCATAGGGGCACCGCGGGTGGAATCGGCAGCCGGCCGGTGGGCGGGCCGGGTCTGGCACTTCGCCCGGTAAAGCTTCCGGCAGCCACCCGCTGCCGTCGGCACGTGGGATGGCCTGGATCAGGGCTTCGGTGTAGGGGTGCATCGGCGCTTCCCAGAGGCGTCGCGTCGGTGCGGTCTCGACGACGAGCCCCAGGTACATGACCGCGACGACGTCCGCGATGTGCCGCACGATCGCCAGGTCGTGGGAGATCAGAAGCAGGCCGACCTGAAGCTCGCGAGCGAGGCTTTTGAGCAGGTTGGCCACCTGCGCCTGGGCCGAGGCGTCAAGAGAGGAGAGCGGTTCGTCGAGCACGATGACCGATGGCTCGGCCGCCAGCGCTCGCGCGATGGCGATGCGCTGCCGCTGGCCGCCGCTGTACTGGTGGGGGAATCGCTGGGCGGCGCTGCGCGGTAGGCCCACCTGCTCGAGAAGATTCGAAACGCGATCCCGCCTCTGGTCCGCGGGAGCGAGCCCGAGTATGGCCATCGCGTCGGCGATCTGATCGCCCACCCGGCGGCGCGGGTTGAGCGAGCTGAACGGGTTCTGAAACACCATCTGCAGCCTTGCGTCGTCGCGGGATCGTGCCCGCCGCCCGAGCGGCCGCACCTGCCGGCCTTCGAACCACACCGAGCCGGCAGTCGGCGCCAGCAGACCGACGGCGGCTCGCGCGAGCGTCGACTTGCCGCAGCCCGTTTCGCCCACGAGCCCGACCACCTGGCCGGCCTCCACCGACAGGCTCGCGCCGGCCACCGCGCGGACCGGGATGCGTCCAGCCCGGCGGTACTCGACCTCGACCTCACGCAGCTCGAGCAGGCTCAAGCGGGCACCAGCAACGGATCGACCGGGCAGGCAAGCCTGCGGCTGTCGCCGACTCGAAGGAGATCCGGAACTTCGGTCGCACAGGACTCGATGGCGTATCTGCAGCGCGGGTGGAAGGCGCAGCCGGCCGGCCTGGCCTGTGGGCTTGGGGGTGCCCCGGAGATCGAAATCAGCGGCGTGTCCTCAGCCGCTTCTGGATGCGGCAAGGCGGCCAGAAGTCCAGCCGTGTATGGATGGCGAGGCTGCGCGAGCACGCCGGCGGTCGGCCCTGACTCGACGATCTTGCCCGCGTACATCACGCTGAGCCAGTCGGCGATGGACGACATCACGCCAAGGTCGTGCGTGATCATGATCACCGCCAGCCCGGACTGGCGGCGCAACCGGTCGAGCAGCCGCAGGATGCCGGCCTGCACGGTGACGTCGAGCGCTGTTGTCGGCTCGTCGGCGATCAAGAGGCGCGGGCCGCAAGCGAGGGCGATGGCGATGGCGATCCGCTGGCGCATGCCACCGCTGAACTGATGGGGATAGGCCCCAAGCGCTCCGGTAGGATCCGGGATGCGCACCTCATGGAGCAGCTCCACCGCCCGTGCTCGCGCTCGCTTCGCGTCGAACCCCAGGTGGTACCGCACGTGCTCGGTGAGCTGGCGTTCGATCGTCATCATCGGATGCAGCGATGTCATCGGGTCTTGAAAGACCATCGCGATCTCGTTGCCCCGAATCTCGCGCAGCGAACGCCGGCCGAGCGTCAGCAGCTCCTTGCCGTCGAACCTCGCAGAGCCACCGACCTCGGCGCCGCCCGGAAGCAGGCCGAGCAAGGCGAGGACTGAAATCGTCTTGCCGCTCCCGCTTTCGCCTGCGATCCCGAAGACCTGTCCACGCTCAACCTCGTAGTCGATGCCTTCAACCACGGTCACCTGGCCTGATGTCGTGGGCAGGCGAACCTCCAGGCCGTTGACCGAGAGGAGGGGGCTCATCGATCGCGCCCCTGCACCGCCCAGGAGGACCTTGGGTCAAGCGCGTCGCGCAGGCTGTCACCAAGGAAGTTGAACGCGAGCACCACCGAGAGGATCGCGAAACCGGGAAAGGTGCCCATCCACCACCGCTGGAAGAACTGCGTGCCGGTGTTGACCATCGAGCCCCACTCTGGCGTCGGCGGCTGTGCGCCGAGGCCCAGGAACGACAGGCCGGCGAGCAGCAGGACCGCGTTGCCGAGATCCAGCGTCGCCAGCACCATCACGGGCCCGGCGACATTTGGCAGCACGTCGACGACCAGCGCGCGCCGTGATGACGCGCCAAGCAGGCGTGTAGCGCTCACGTAATCTGCCTGGCCCAGTGACATCACGAGGCCACGCACGACCCGGGCGTAGGAAGGCCAGAAGACCACCAGCACGGCGAGCACCGCATTGCGAAGGCTGGGGCCGAGGGCCGCCGTCACGGCCATCGCGAGGATGATGGTCGGGAAGGCGAACACGAGGTCGGTGGCGCGCATGATCACCTCGTCGACCCAGCCGCCGAAATAGCCGGCCACCGCGCCCAGGACTGCGCCGACGGCGACCGCCATCGCGACCAGAAAGAAGGCGAGGGGAAGGGACAGGCGCGACCCCCAGAGCACCCGGCTGAAGACGTCGCGCCCCAGCTCGTCGGTGCCGAAGAGGTGGGCAGAGCTGGGCTCCAGGAACAGCTGGGAGCTCTGAGCAAGTGGGTCGTAAGGCGCGATCAGCGGCACGAAGATCGCCACGAGGAGCCATGCGCCGGCCAGGATCATGCCGGCGATTGCGAGCGGCTGGCTCCAGGCTGAGCCGAGGGTGCCGGGCCGCCGCCTGAACCCCACACGAAAACGCAAAGGCAGGGGCTGCGCGCTCATGCGACCCGGATCCGCGGGTCGACAACCCCATAGAGGATGTCGACGGTGAAGTTGACGACGATGTAGACGACGGCGACGAAGAGGCTGACGCCCATGATCGCGGGCAGGTCGAGGGTGGTCGCCGAGTGAAACGCATACTGCCCGATTCCCGGCCAGGAGAAGATGCTCTCGACAAGCACGGTCCCGGTCATGACGTTGGCGAAAGCCAGGCCGCCGACTGTGATGATCGGCGGGAGGGCAGCCTTCAGCACATGCCTCAAAACCACCGTCCGCTCGGGCAGGCCCTTGGCGCGGGCGGCCTGGACGTAGTCGTTGTTGATCACCTCGAGGACCGCCGACCGCGTGAACCTCGTCAGCAAACCGATGTTGTACGCGGCCAGCACGCAGGCCGGCAGGATCAGGTGCTGCAAGGCATTGGCCAGGACGTCGAATTGACCGGACAGCAGTGCATCGACGGTATATAGGCCCGTCACATGCGGGGCGGGGAGCAGGCCCGGATCCAGCCGTCCGCTTCCTGGCACCCAGCCCAGCTTGAAAAAGAACACATACAGCGCGACGAGGGCGAGCCAGAACGTGGGCATGGAGATCCCGCCCAGCGAGATGACACGCAGCACCTGGTCGGTCAACCGGTTGCGGCGGACCGCGGCCACCACGCCAAGCGTGATTCCGAGGAGGTACGCGATCAGGATCGAGGTGACCGCCAGCTCGGCGGTGGCGGGACCGTACTCGCTGAGGTCAGTCCGGACCGGCCGGTGGCTCTGCTCTGATTCTCCGAGGTCGCCGGTGACCAGGTGCTGGAGGTACAGGCCGTACTGGATCGGCAGCGGCTTGTCCAGGCCGTAGTGCTCGCGGAAGGCCTGGACGGCGGCCGGGTCCCCGATGGCGCGCTGCCCAAGGTTTGCCGCAGCTGGGTCGCCAGGGACCAGCTCGGTGAGCACGAAAGCAACGAAGGTGATTCCGAGGCCCAGCAGGAAAAGCGCGGCGAGACGCCGGCCGAGGAACCTGACGAAGGGCCGGGACGGCAGCCGCAGCCGCCATCCCGGCTGAATTTCGGGGTTAGCCGCCGGCCCCGCTGACGTCAAGTGTCCAGGTCGGGTTGTAGTCGGCGCCGGAAACGCCCTTGGTCGCCACTACCACCTGCCCCGGTTGGATCAGCGGGAAGAACGGCCCGTCCGTGTTCAGCTGATTCTGTATCTGCTGGAAGAGTTGACCGCGGGCGGTGTTGTCCGTCGTCGAGCCGGCCTTTGTGCCGAGCGCCTCGAGGGTCGGGTTGGCGCCGGCGGCCCAGCCTGCGCGCAGGCCGACCAGCTGGCCCGGAAGGAAGACGAGGTAGTCGTTAGGGTCGGGATAGTCGGGGCCCCACAGCCAGAGCCCGAGCTGCTCCGTGCCGGCGCGGTAGTCGGCGAGCGCCACGGAGATCGGGCTGCCGGTCAGGTTGACCTTGATGCCGACCTCCTGCAGGTTGGCCTGGACCTTCTGCGCGAGAGTGCTGAACGAGATGCCGTTCAGGGTGAAGTCACTGGGGAAACCAAGGTTCACCGTTGGGTTCGCGATCCCAGAAGCCGCGAGCTCGGCCTTGGCCTTGGTCACGTCGCGGGAGACAGCGGCCGACTGGGGCAGCGCCCCAAGAAACATGCTTGGGACCACGCCGGGAGTCTGGATCGCGCCCGCGCCCGCAAGCTGCACGAACGAGGCGTAATCGAGGCCGTACCGGATGGCGTTCTGAAAGTGCTTGTTGGGGGTGATGGAGGAGATCTTCGCGTTGTTGTTGGAGAAGAGGAAGAAGACGTTCGGGCCCGGGATGGCCTTGACCTGGAGCGAGCTGCTGCCGCTCAGAGTTGAAGCCTGGTCGGGCGAGAGGTCCAGCGCGATCTCGTTGCTGCCCTTCTGGATGTTGATCAGCTGAGCCGGAGCCTGGATGTTTCGAATCACCACGGTGTTGTAGTAGGGCTTGGGACCCCAGTAGGTCGGGTTTGCGGTCAGGTCCACCTCGGAGGTGGTGCTGAAGGATTTGAGCGTGTAGGGGCCGCTGCCGGCCGACGTGGTGTTGAGGAATGACTCGGCGGTGTCGGACTTGTCGGCGCCCGGCTGGTCGGTGCCGCCATGTGCCTTGACGACCTTGGAGTTGACGATGCCAAGGGCCGGGTTGGGGATGATGAATGGAATCGCAGGGTTCGCGCTTTTTGAGGTCAGAACCACAGTCGAGGTGTCAGGAGCCGACACCGTCACTCCGTCGAGCAGGAATGACGGGTTGCCTTTGATGTTGATCAGCCGGTTGAAAGAGAAGAGCACGTCGGCCGAGGTCAAAGCCGTGCCGTCGGAGAACTTGATGTCGGTCCGAAGCTTGAACGTATACGTCTTCGCGTCGGCCGAAGCGGTGTAAGAGCTCGCCACCGCCGGGACCGGCGTCGCGGAGTCGGATCCCTTGAATGTGAGCAGCGTGCTGTACAGCGCCTTGGCCACGATCCCGCCCGAAACCTCGAACTCGCGCTGCGGGTCGGCCGTCTTCATGTCGAAGGACTTGTCGACGACGAGCACGTGATTGGTGGTCGTGGTGCTTCCGCCTCCGCAGGCGGTCAGGACCACGAACGCAGCAATCACCACGCCCGCCATGACCCTCGGATAAGGTCTTCTGGCTGCGACCATCACTGTGTTCTCCTTGAGCGATCTCCCGACGGGATCAAGTCACGAAGTCGTGGGAAGCAGGGCTGCAATAATATGCCCACTCCACGATGAATGAACGCTCGTTTTCCGCCGGGCGGCGAGCGGTCACCGTGCTTTACGACCTGCGCGTCACGGTCGAACGAATCGAAGGCCGGTCTGTGTGCGGGCTCGGGGTCGGCGACTACTTCGAGGTGACCGAGTCAAGCCGGGTCCGGATACCCGACGGCCGCTTCTTCTGCATGTTCGCCATCGCCGCGGCACTGCCGCTGCTGGCCGCCAAGCAGCGGAAGCTGCCGGCCGGCGACTGGCTGGAGAAGGACTCGCTGGTGGCTTGCCCCGATCCTGACGAGCGGCTCGTGATGCGGGTCGAAAGAATCCGGAGGAGGAGGATCCCCACCGAGGAGCTCACGTGAAGCCGGCGCGCTTTGGCGTCGGGCTGCGCGCCGACCGCAATATCTCCGAGTACGGACGGCTCGGACGTCTTGCCGAGGAGCTCGGCTTCGATGTCGTGAGCGTCTTCGCGGACCTGGGCTACCAGCCACCGCTCCAAGCTCTGCTGGAGGTGGCCGCAGCGACCGATCGAGTGAGCCTCGGCCCGGCGTGCCTCAACCCCTACACCGTGCACCCGGTCGAGATCGCCGGCCAGGTCGCCGCGCTCGACGTCGCTTCAAACGGCAGGGCATACCTCGGGCTGGCCAAGGGCGCGTGGCTCGCATCGATCGGGCTGTCACAGCCGCGACCGGTGCAGACCATCAGGGAGGCCGCCGAGGTGGTGCGGATGCTCCTGGCCGGTGACTCCGCCGGGTATCGAGGCGAGGTCTTCACCGTCGAGCCTGGATTTCGCCTCCGCCACAACCTGGTTCGAACGAGTGCGCCGCTGCTCATCGGCGGTTGGGGCGAGCGAACCGTTGCGCTTGCGGGCGAGATCGCGGATGAGCTCAAGGTCGGCGGCAGCGCGAACGCCCTCCTCGTGCCTGTGATGTTGTCGCGCCTGGCAAAGGGCGCCGCGCGGGCCGGGCGTGAGGCCGGCTCGACCGGTGTCGTGATGGGCGCCGTCACGGTGGTCGACGATGATGGGGCAGCCGCACGGGACCGCGCGAGGTCGGCGGTCGCGATGTACTTCGAGGTCGTCGCCAGGCTCGATCCGACGGTCGCCGTGCTGAGCGGTCTGGTCGAGCAGATAGGGCGCCTGTTGAAGGCGGGCGATGAACGCGGCGCCGGCCGTTTGATCACAGACGACCTTCTCGATCGATTTGCGTTCTCAGGCACGCCGGAGCAAGTCGCCCGACAGGTTCGCGACATCTTTGACGCCGGCGCATCGAGGGTCGAGTTCGGAGCGCCTTTCGGCCTGGGCCGCGAGGGCGGTTTGCGGTTGCTCGGAAAGCGTGTTCTGTCGCAGTTCCGGTAGCTGCGATGATTCGGCCTAGATGAGTCGACAGCCCAAAGCTCTCGATGGCATTCGCGTGCTGGCTTTTGAAGTTCAGGTAGCCGGCCCTTACTGCACGATGATGCTGGCTGATCAGGGAGCTGACGTCGTCAAAGTCGAGCGCCCGGAAGGCGGCGATACGGCCCGCGGCGGAGCGCCCAGGATCAAGAACGACAAGGGCGAAACGCAGAGCGGTTACTTCCTTCGATTCAATCGAAACAAACGCAGCCTGACGCTCAACCTCAAGTCCGAGCAGGGTCGGCGGCTCTTCGGCGAGCTGGCGGAGAAATCGGACGTGGTGGTGGAGAATTTCCGGCCCGGGTTGCTCGACGAGATGGGCATCGGCTACAAGGCGCTGTCGGAGGGCAACCCGCGCCTGATCTACGCCTGCATTTCCGGCTTCGGCAGCATGGAGGGCTACCTGGGTCCGTACAGCAAGCGGCCCGCCTACGACATCGTGGCCCAGGCGATGGGCGGCCTCCTGAACACCAACGGTCAGGCGGACGGTCCGCCCACGTGGCTGGGGGTCGCACTGGGCGACATCGTCTCCGGCATGAACGCCGCTTACGCCATCATGCTCGCCCTCTACCAACGCGCCCAGACAGGTCGGGGTCAATACATCGACATCTCGATGTACGACACGATCATCGGTCTTGCCGAGCGCTCGGTCACGGCGTACTCATTGACCAACCAGGTGCTGGAAAGAGGCCGTGAGCTGTTCATGGCTCCGTGGGGGCCCTTCCAGTGTCAGGACGGTTGGATCGGCCTGATCGTCGCCACCGAAGGCGATTGGGCGAAGTTCTGCCAGGCGATCGAACGGCCGGACCTGGTCGGGCATGAGGGCGCGACCTCCGGCCCGGAACGGGCAGCGAACATGTCCGGCTGGTTGGGCGAGATCATCAACACCTGGTTCCGCAACCAGACCAAAGCCGGCGCCACGACCAGCCTGCTGGCCGTGGGATTGCCCATCGGCCCGGTGCAGAACGCCAAAGAAGTTTTTGACGATCCGCAGGTCGCAGCCCGGCGGCTGATGATCGATGTGGCCGATCCGATCCTCGGTTCGGTGAAGCTGGTCGGCCCGGTGGCCAAAATGTCCGGCGATCCGGAGCCGCTCACTGCGCCGGCCCCGCTTCTGGGCCAGCACAACTCGGAAGTGCTCACCGAAATTCTGGGTTATACCGACGACCAGGTGGGCCGGCTGAAAGCGGATGGGGTCATCTAAGGTGAAGGAGAAGTGCCCGTGAGCCGCGAGGAAGTTGCCGTCATCAGCGCCGTGCGCAGCCCGTTCGGGAAATTCGGCGGCACGTTGAAGGACTTCACACTGCCAAAACTCGGCGGCCTGGTCGCCGCCGAGGCCATTCGCAGGGCAGGGATCGCCCCGGAAGACGTGGAAGAGGTGGCCACCGGCGTCAACCTGCCCGGAGCCGATCGATCCATCGCCCGCCAGCTGCTGATCGAGGCCGGAATACCCACCGAGCGAGTCGCGTACACGGTGGACCGCGCCTGCTGCTCGTCGATGGCCGCGGTCAACATGGCTTCGCGCTCCATCCGGCTGGGCGAGGTCGCGGTGGCGCTGGCCGGCGGCGCCGAGAACATGAGCAGGGTGCCATATTTCCTGACCGACTTTCGGTGGGGTCACCGGCTGGGCGACGTGAACCTGAAAGACCAGCTTGTGATCGCGGATCCGATGACCGGCAAGCCGCGCGCTGTCCAGGCCGGTGAGGAAGGACTTGAGTTTGGCATCACCCGCGAAGAGCAGGACCGCTGGGCGGTGCGCAGCAACGAGCTGTATTTCAAGGCCAAGGCCGCCTGCAGCTTCAAAGATGAGCTGATGACCATCCAGGTTCCACAAGAGCGGGGTGAGCCGATCGAATTCGCGGACGACGAGTCGCCCCGTGCGGACGTTGCACTGGAGAAGCTGGCGAAGCTGCCGACCATCTACGGCAGCCCTACCGTTACTGCCGGCAATGCCCCCGGCCTCAGCACGGGCAGCTCGGCCATGGTGCTGATGTCGCTGGAAGAGGCCAAAAGGCGGGGCAAGGAGCCTCTGGCCACGCTCCTCGGGTGGGCCATGGCATCCGGCCACCCAGACAGGATCGCGTCGATCCCAGCCGAATCCGCGCGCCTGTCGCTGGCCAAGGCGGGCCTCACGATCGACGACATCGATCTGATCGAGATCAACGAGGCGTTTGCGGCCGTGCCGCTCGTTTCGACACTGATCATGGCGGGCCGCGATCAGAAGAAGGCGGAGGCGATTCGCGCCAAGACGAACGTTAACGGCGGCGCGATTGCGATCGGCCATCCAACCGGCGCTACCGGAGCAAGGATGATCATGACCCTGATGTACGAGCTGCGCCGCAGGCGTGCGGCGGCGAAAGACTCCCGGCCCTATTACGGCCTGGCCACGCTGTGCGGCGGCATCGGCGAAGGCGAGGCGGTGATCGTGAAGGTCGATAACTAAGCCCAGATCGCTCTCAGCGTCCTAGCGGTCATCCACGTGGCAGGGGCGGCTGGGGTTCACCCAGCCGCGACTTTGTTCTCAATACTCTCCACGTGGCTAGGCTTCAGCTTCTTAATAGATCCCAACCGTATACCGGAGGGTGAGCAGCCCCGTCGGCGACGCCGACCGGGCGATGAGCGGGAACCATCCGGGTTCCCGCTCATACGTCAGATCACTGCGTCCGGTTGATAGGAGCCGAGAACGCCCCGAAGCGTCTCGCTGATCTCCCCCACGGTCGCGTACGCGCGCACCGCCTCGATTGTCGGCGGCACGATGGATGAGCCGTCTCGCGCCGCCGCCTCCAGGCCGGCCAGCGCATCGCGCACGGGCCGTGCGTCCCGCGTCTCGCGCACCCGGCGCAGCCTCTCGACCTGATCTGCCTCGATCGACGCGTCGATGGCAAAAGGCTGTGGTCCTTGGCTGCCATCATCGACGACGAAGCAGTTGACGCCGACGACCTTGCGTTCACCGCTGTCGATCTCCGTCTGGATCCGGTATGCGGATTCCGCGATCTGTTCCTTGAACCAGCCTGACTCGATGCAGGCGAGCGCCCCGCCAAGCTCTTCGATCTTGTCCAGCTCAGCGCGCACGCGATGCTCGAGCTCCGCGGTCAGCGCTTCAATCGCATACGAGCCGCCGAGCGGATCGACCACGTTGGTCAGGCCGGTCTCCTCGAGGATCACCTGCTGGGTCCGGAGCGCGAGGGTCGCCGCCTCCTCGGTGGGAACGCCGAGCGCTTCGTCATACGCGGAGGTGTGGAGCGTCTGGACGCCCCCGAGGACGGCTGCCAGCGCGTTCAACGTCACGCGGACGACGTTCACCAATGGCTGCTGCGCGGTGAGGTTGGAACCGGCCGAGAACGCGAAGATGCGCAGCGCGCGGCTGTCGGCGTTCTGGGCGTGGAAGCGCCCGCCCATGATGCCGTCCCAAACCCTGCGCGCCGCACGGTATTTAGCGACCTCTTCGAGGAGCTCCATGTCGGCCGTGAGGAACGTGAAGAGAGAGGGAGCGAAGTCGTCCACGGTGAGCCCTCGCTCGACCGCAGCCTCACAGTAGGCGATGCCGTTGGCAAACGTGAATGCAAGCTCCTGTACCGCGCTGGCGCCGGCTTCGCGAATGTGGTAGCCGCTCATGGAGAGCGGCGTCCAGCTTGGGAGATTCCGCGCGCAGTACTCGATGACGTCGGCTGCGATACGTAGGCCCGCGCGCGGCGGATAGATCTGTGTGCCGCGCGCGATGTACTCCTTCAGGACGTCGTTCTGGATGAGAATCCGCACCGCGTTGGGGTCCTGTCCCTTCTTCTCGGCGAGAGCGACGTTGAGCGCGAGCCACAGGTGCCCGATCGAGTTGGCGGTGGTCCGAACCTGGCGGATGCTCTCGAGCGGGATGCCGTCGAACAGCACCTCCATGTCGGCGAGGGAATCGATGGCGACCCCGACCTTGCCCACTTCTCCGCGAGCGAGCGGGTGATCCGAGTCGAAGCCAAGCTGCGTCGGCAGATCCAGCGCGACCGAGAACCCGGTCTGGCCCGCCTTCAGAAGCTCCTTGAACCTCGCGTTGGTCTGCTCCGCCGATCCGAAGCCGGCGTACTGGCCCATGATCCACGGACGCTCCGAATACATCCGCGCTGTGATGCCGCGAGTGAACGGCGGCTGGCCGGGCGGCTCTGGGTCAGCGGCTCCGGCGGCTTCCATCTCGGCCTGTCCATAGACCGGCGCGAGCGGGATCCTCGAGCGCGTCTCAGCCATGCTGCTTCCCCAGTGAGTTCCTCAGCTCCGACGACGCCCGGAAGAGCATGAGCTCGTTATTGCTCACAGTCACGAAACGGACTCCGTGCTCGACCCAGAAGTGGGCGGAAGGCGCGTCGGGCACCCAGATACCGACCGCGACATTTCGCTCACCTGCCTTGTCCACGATCTCGGTGATCGCCTCGCGCACCTTGGGGTGATCGAACTGCCCAGGCAGCCCCAGTGACGTCGACAGGTCGTATGGACCGATGAACACCACATCGAGGCCCTCGATGGCAAGGATGCTGCCCAGGTCCGACGTGGCCAGGCGCGCCTCCACCTGCAGCACGATCAGGGGATGCTGTGCATCTTTCCCGGTGAGAGACGCAAACGGCACGCCTGAGTAGTGAAGCTGCCTGGTCGAGGGCGAAGATCCCCGGCTGCCATGCGGAGGGAAGCGTGTGAGGCGCACCGCCGCCGCGCCGTCTTTGGCCGACGTGACTCCTGGGATCACGATGCCCGCGGCTCCAAGGTCCAGAGCCTTGCCGACCTCTTGCGGAGCGCTCAACGGCACGCGCACGAAGGGCGCCGCCTCCGACGCCTCCGCGGCGCGGATCAGGTGTGGCAGGCCCTCCGGGCCGTAAGGCCCATGCTCGAGGTCGAGGATGACGAAGTCCCAGCCCGACCAGCCGAGTATCTCGACGACCTCCGGGCTCGGCGTCTGCACCCAGGTGCCGTACAGCACCTTTTTCGCGGCGAGCGCCTCCCGCAGACGCTCCGGTTTCATGAACCGGGTGTTTTGTTGAGAAGGATCTTGATCGTGCCGGCGACGCAGACATTCTCATGCTGGTTGCAAATCTGAAACTCGACGTCGGCCAGGCCGCGCCCGTCGCCTTTCGGCTCCAGCTTTGCGATCTTAGACGTGTACGTGATCGTGTCGCCGAGGAGGACCGGGTTCACAAAGCGGACTCGGTCAAATCCGTAGAGCGCCACCACCGCCTGGCCGGAGATCGGCGCCAGGCCCGTCATCATGGAGACGAGCAGCAGGCCGTGCGCGATGCGCGTTCCAAACGGTCCGTTGGCGGCGTACGCCGCGTCATTGTGCAGCGGGCTCCAGTCGCCGCTGACCGCGCTGAACAAGGCGATATCGGTCTCGGTGATGGTGCGGCCGCGTGTGCCGGCGAACACGTCGCCCACGGCCAATTGGTCGAAATACTTGTCCAGCAATGTCCCCTCCAAAAGGGCGTGCGAGCCGGCAAATCATATACCCGGCGCGTCATGCCCAGGACTCTCAGCGGCTAATAAACGAACGCTCGTTAGCCAATAGAATGCAACGCGTGGACGCAGCCCGACGATTTGACGGCCAGACCGCCATCGTCACGGGCGCCGGGCGGGGCATGGGCCGGGCGATCGCGGTGGCGCTGGCGGCAGAGGGGGCCAACGTTGTCGTGGCCGAGGTTGACGAGCCTGCCGCGAAAGAGGTCGTTCAAGCGATCCAGAAGGCGGGCGGGCGCGCGCTCGCTGCGAAGATCGACATCAGCAGCGTCAGCGACGTCCGCCGGCTCTTCAGGGAAACGCTCGCCGAATTCGGCGGCGTCGACATCCTCATCAACAATGCCGGCATCGGCATCGCCAAGCCGCTGGTCGAATACACCGAGGCTGATTGGGACAAGCAGCTCGGCGTCAACCTCAAGGGCATGTTCTTCGCCACCCAGGAGGCTGCTCGCGTCATGATGCCCAGGCGGCGCGGCAAGATCGTGAACTTTGCATCGACGGCCGCCTTCGTGTCGTCCTCGACGCCGGAAACTGCCTATGACATCAGCAAAGGGGGCGTCCGGCAGCTCACCGTTTCGGTCGCCGCCGAGCTGGCGCCGTACCACATCAACGTCAACGCCGTGGCGCCGGGGACGATCATGACCGACCTCACCTTGCGCGTCCTGGATACTGAGGAGAAGATGGCCAGGGCCTCGGCCAAGATCCCGCTCGGCCGCCTGGGCAAGCCCGAGGACATGGTCGGCCCCGTCCTCTTCTTGTGCTCGGACGAAGCGGACTACGTCACCGGCCACGTGCTCGTGGTCGATGGGGGATGGTTGCTTTTCTGACCGCTTCGCCCGCCCTGCCCACCCCAGGCTCACTGTTCGGGCTTCGCTGGCGGTTGTGGCTGATGACCCTCGGCCATCTCGTGATCGACTCCAACGCGGCGCTGCTCTTCGCCCTGCTTCCCCTCTTTGTCACGCAGCTGCACATCAACCTGGCCCAGGCCGGCGCCCTGTCCACCCTCTTGCTGATGACGTCCAGCATCACGCAGCCCCTGTTCGGCTACGCGCACGACCGCTATCCGCTTTTTCCGATGGCGGCCGCCGGCCTTCTGCTCGCGGGCATAGGAATGGGACTGACAGGTTTCGCGACGAGTTATGTGCAGATGGTCGCCCTGGTGCTGATTTCGGGGATTGGCATCGCTGCGTTCCACCCACAGGCGGTCGCGCAGGCCTCGCGTGCCAGCGCAGGCAGCCAGGAATGGGGCATTGCGATGTTTTTCACGGGTGCTTCATTGGGCACCGGGATCATGTCCCTCCTGATCGTCCCCCTCGCGTTCAGGTTCGGTCCGCACGCGACCCTGGTGACCGTGATCCCGGCCGTCATCGCGGCTGCGCTCTTTCTGCGCGCCTATCCGAGCTGGATGCGTCCTGTGACGAGGCCGCCCGGAGGCGCCACGGCAGCGGCTTCGGTGCGCGCCGTGGGCCTGCCGCTCGGCATGTTGCTGGTCGTTTCAATCCTCCGCTCGGCGGTGCTGACGGCTTACCTCACCTTCCTGCCGACGCTGGTCGTCTTTCGCACGGGAAGCCTGGGGCTGGGAGCAATAGCACTGGCGGCCTTTCTGTTTTCTGGATCGCTCGGCGCCATCATCGGCGGCGCCGTGGCGCACCGCATCGGCAGCACGCCGGTCGTGGTGGTGTCGCTTGTCGCGGGACTGCTTGCGCTCCTGCCGGTGCCGTGGCTTCCCACGCCACTCCTCGTGCCCTGGATGGTCGGCGCCGGGGTGCTCATGTTTGCGTCTGAAGCCCAGGTGACCGCGCTCGCGCAGCGGCTGCTGCCGGCGTTCGTCGGCACCGCCTCGAGCCTGATCATGGGCGTCGGGCTCGGCCTGGGCAACGCCGGCGCCCTGGTTACGGGCGCTGTTGCGGACCGGCGCGGCATCCAGGTCGCCATGACCGCGACCACGCTCCTGATGGTCGGGGCGATCGCGGCCGCCTGCGTCTACGCGCTGTCCATGCGCGGGCAGCGCTCGACCACGATCCAGGACGCGCAGCGATGAAGTTTGGAATCGGCATGTACAGCGCGCAGCGACCACCTGACTCGCCACGCACCCACCGTGGGCTCTACAGGGACATGCTGCACCAGGCTCGTATCGCCGAAGAGGTGGGCCTCGACTCCTTCTGGATCGCCGAGCACCATTTCGCCGAAGACGGTTATGCGCCCGCGGTGATCCCGGTCTGCGCCGCCGTCCTTGGTGCGACGGACAGGTTGATCGCCGGCACCAGCGTCGCGATCGCCTCGTTCTACAACCCGGTCAGGCTGGCCGAGGACGCCATCGCCGCCGACCTTCTCAGCGGTGGTCGGTTCGTGCTCGGCCTCGGCACCGGCTACCGCCCGGAGGAGTTCGCCGGCATGGCCATCGAGCCCGAGACCGATGAGGCCCGGCTCGACGAGGTCACCGAGATCCTGAAAAAGGCTTTCACCGGCCGGCCGTTTGCACACCACGGGCGCTTTTACGAGATTCCGCAGCTCACGATCACGCCGGCTCCATTCACTGCGGGCGGGCCGCCGATCATGCTGGCGGGGGATGGCGTCATCGATCGCGACGCCGTCCGCGCCGCCGAGCGGGGCAAGCGGTACATGATCGACCCTTCGCTGCCCCTCGACGAGATCTCTCGCCTGGTCGCGCTGTATGACGCCGCGTACGCGGGTAATTCCACGATGGAGCTGCCTTTTTTCAACTATGGGTTCATCAGCGAGGACTCCGATCCGTGGGAGGAGATGCGCGACGGCTTCACCTATCTCAGGCAGACCTACGACCGGTGGGCGGGCCGACCGGTCCGTGAGGTCCACCGCGCCAACCACCGCTTGATCCTGGGCAACGCTAAGCAAGTGACTGAGCAGGTGCTCGAGTACCACCGGATGTTCGGCGACCGGCTGCATTTCGTCCTGCGACTCGAATATCCGGGCCAACTTCCGGCGAGCGCGGAGCGGGCCATGCGGTTGTGGGGTCAGGTGGCGAGTTCGGTGCGGGACGAGCTTTCGCAAGCGGCCCGCACATGACTCTGCGGGTGATCGAGACGATCGACACGCACACGCTCGGGGAGCCGACTCGGATCGTCCTCGGTGGGTTTCCCGAGCTGCGCGGCCGCACGCTGAAAGATCGATCCCGCGACCTGCTGCGCCGTCACGGCGACCTCCGCCGAGCGCTCATGTGGGAGCCCCGCGGCCACCTGGTGATGTTCGGCGCCGTGGTCGTCCCACCCGCCGACCCGGCCGCCGACCTGGGTCTGGTGTTCATGGACGGAGGCGGAGCGGTGGAGATGTGCGTCCACGGCACGATCGGTGCGGTGACCGCCCTGGTGGAGACAGGCCGCCTGAAGCCGCCGCGCGACGGGGTGCTGACGGTCGACACGCCGGCTGCGGCGGTGCGCGTGCGCCTCCGCCGGTCGAAGGGTCGGGTCAGCGCGGTCGAGCTGGAAGGAGTTCCGAGCCGGAGCGTGGCAACAGGGCTCAGAGCCCGCGCGGCCGAAAAAGATGTCGTGTACGACCTCGCCTACGGCGGCAACCTCATCGCGATCGTGCGCGGCCCGGAACTGGGGATCAAAGTGCATGCTCCTGCCTTCCGCGCGCTGGTCGAGGCCGGCATGGAGGTCAAGACGCAGGCCCAGAAGGCGTGGGTGGCGGCGAGAGGGCGCCTTGGTCCGTGGGGCGAGGTCGTCTCGACGCTCATCTACTCAAAACTTGGCGCCGGACGCTATCGCGACCTGGTCGTCTTTCGCGACCACTCGGTGGATCGCTCGCCATGCGGTTCCTGCTTCTCCGCCCTCATGGCGCAGCTGCATGCGACGCGGCGCCTGCGCCTCGACGAATGGGTGGAGTGCGAGAACCTGCTCGGCCTTTTCTTTCGAGGACGGCTTATCGATCGAGGCGGCGAGCTCATACCGGAGCTCTCCGGCTCCGCCTTCATCACCGGCGAGCATCGCTTTCACATCGATTCCCGCGATCCCCTTCGTCACGGGTTCCAGCTCAGATGAAAGCCCGCCGCTTGAAGGTGGGTGTCGTGCTGCCCACGTACCGGCGACTCGCCACGGCCGAGAACATCCGCCTTGCGGCGCAGCTCAGCGAATCGCTCGGCTTTGACTCCATCTGGGTGACCGATCACGTGGTCGTGCCGTCCGCGAGCGTGGAGGCGTTCGGCCCAACGTTCTACGAAGCGGTCACTGTGATGTCGTACGTCGCGGCCATCACGAGCCGGGTGCGGATCGGCGCCGCAATCCTGATCGTCCCGTACCGGCATCCGCTCGTGCTCGCCAAGATGCTGGCCACCGTCGACCAGCTGTCAGACGGAAGGGTGATCTTCGGCGCCGGCCTGGGCTGGCTCGAGAGCGAATCCCACCTGATGGGGGTGCCCCACAAGCGGCGGGCGCGGATCGCCGACGAAGCGCTCGGCGCGATCCGTGCTTGCTGGGAGGCGGACCAGCCAGAGTTTCACGGCGAGGCATACGACTTTGCGGGTTTTCATTTCGCGCCGAGGCCGCACTCGAATCGCCGCCTGCCCATCTTTGTCGGCGGCGCTTCCACGGCTGCGCTTCGCCGCGCGGCACGCTTCGGCGACGGGTGGATCGGCGACGGCCAGACGTTCGAGGAGCTCGAGGTGGCGCTTGGTCAGCTGTCGAAGGAGCTCGAAGCGCAAGGCCGCGGACTGGGCGAGATGGAGGTGGCCATGCGCACGGGGCTCCAGGTCGCCGCCGACCGGACCGGCATCACAGAGTCGCCTTCCGAGCAGGGCTGGAAGAGCGCTGAGTTCGTGACCGCGGGCCGCACTCCGTTTCGCGGGCTTCGCGAAGAGGTGGTCGCCGATTTCAAGCGGGCGGCCGAGCTTGGTGTCGGCCACCTCATTTTTGAGTTTCCGGTCTCGAGGGGCGAGGAGTCGATGGCGCTTTTCGACACGCTTGCCGGAATCCGCGAGGAATCAGGTGTCTGATTTGAATCTGCGCCCTGCGCGCGCGCCGGTGCATTTCAGCCGCGAGGAGATCATGGCGATCGACCCCGCCCAGGTGGCAGACGCCATGGCGGCTGCCCTGGCCATGGTGTCGCGCGGCGCGGCGGTGGCTCCGGTCCGCGCCCACATCGACCTGGGCGATGGAGCGGGCACATTCCTCATCTCAGGCGCGCTGCCCGACCTCGACCTGCTCAGCGTGAAGGTGATCAACGTGCGGCCGCAAAATCCCGCCCGCGGGCTCGAGCGCCTGCAGGGCTCGCTGACAGTTTTCGAATCCAGCACCGGACTTCCGCTCGCGACCCTCGACGCCCGGGCCGCGACCGAGGTCCGAACTGCGGCATGCAGCGCCGTATCGCTCCGGCTGCTCGCCCGATCCGATGCGACCGTGCTGACCGTTTTCGGCACCGGTCCGCAAGCTGTCGCACACCTGCGGGCGATGACACGTGAGCGGGAGTTCGGCGAGATCCGCATCGTCGGCCGGAACCAGGACGCCGCCCGCAAGCTGGCGGCGCAGCACGCCGGCGCGAAAGCTACAAGCGCGGACGAGGCTTTGTCCGGGGCACATGTCGTCGTCACCGCGACCAATTCGACCTCGGCGCTGTTTCCCTCGGCCGCCGTGGATCCGGGGACCCACATCGCCATGGTCGGGAGCGGCAGCGCGGCTGCCTGTGAGATCGAGCCCCAGCTGCTGGCTCGCGCGGCTGCGATCGAGTACCCGAACCTCCGATGCATGCGAGTGGACCTGGAGCCGCGACGAGAATCGGACACTTGGCGATCGGAGGCAGCCGCGGGGGTCGTCAACCTGCTCAGCTCGCGGGACGGCGACGATCAGGTGGCGATCCGAGACGGGCGGCGCTACGTGCCCCGGCTCCATGGCGTGGCCTTCGACAAGACGGCGTCCCCGGAGATCGACGAGCGTCCAACTGCGACGGTTCAACGCACGCCGCAACGAATCTCGCACCCGCTCATAATTGCTCGCAACAAAGACTTGGAGGAGCCCGGCGGGACTGGTGAGCTTGAGTTCCGCGTAGCGGACCCTCGGCAACTGGTAGTTATCCCGAAAGCGCATATCCCGGCTACCGTCGATATTGGCCTTTCGCCATGTCGTGCCGACGATTTCGGCGTCGCTCGGGACGGTCTCGGACTCGACGCAGTTCGCGCTGACGAGCTCGATGGATAGGTCGGCAATGGCGATGAGGGTTGTTTGGCCGGAAGCTTTGCTGCGCAGGAGAGCGAAGCCTGGGTAGATGTAGAGATCCTGTCCGATGACATTTACGAAGTGCATGACCTCGTGGTGCGAACGCAAGACGGGGAAATCGGCGAGATCGAAGGAGACCCGTCTTGCGTCGGCTCAGGCGCGGGCTCCTTCGTTTGAATCCTATTTGCCCCAGCACCCTGGAATGTACACAGCAATTCGCAGCGCGGTGCGTGGTGCGTCGATGCAGCGGCTGATCCGGGTCGAGTTTCAGCTTGGCCGCCCCGCGACCCGGCGCTAGGATCTTCGCCTGGGCCGGATCGTTGCTATATCAACGTCATGACTGCGTCGCGCCCCTTCACCAACGCCCTTGAGCTGCTGCGCGCGGCGCATTTGCGGCCGACCCGGCAGAGGCTGGCGCTGGTACGGCTCCTGTTCGAGCAGGGTGACCGGCACGTCACCGCCGAGCAGCTGTACGGCGAAGCGGTCGAGGCCGCGGTCCGGGTGTCGCTCGCGACCGTCTACAATACGCTGCACCAGTTCATCGAGGCAGGGCTGCTGCGCGAGGTGGTGGTGAATTCCGGCCGCTTCTATTTCGACACCAACGTCAGTGACCATCATCACTTCTTTTTCGAGGATACCGGCCGGCTGCTCGACATTCCGGGCGAGCTCGCCGTCTCCGGCCTGCCGAAGCCGCCCGCGGGCGCCGCCATCCGCCGCATCGACGTGATCATCCGCGTCGACCGGAACCCGGCTCCAGCCGCAGATTAGAAATTCTCTAGACTGTATTGACTCCCGGCTCCGGCCGGCGCATCGTCCTCGCATCATCGGTTTTTCCGACCAAGCTGAGGAGGGGACATGCCTTCTCTCAAGGGAACCGAGACCGAGCAGAATCTGAAGGACGCGTTTGCCGGCGAGAGCTTGGCGAACCGCCGCTATCTCTATTTCGCCCAGAAGGCCGACGTCGAGGGCTTCAACGATGTCGCCGCCGTGTTCCGCTCGACTGCCGAGGGCGAGACCGGGCACGCGCACGGCCATCTCGAATATCTCGAGGAAGTGGGCGACCCGGCGACCGGCAAGTCGATCGGTCCGACCGGCGACAACCTCAAGGCCGCGATCGCCAGCGAGACCCACGAATACACCGACATGTATCCGGGCATGGCCCGCGCAGCCCGCCAGGAAGGCTTCGACGAGATCGCCGACTGGTTCGAGACGCTCGCCAAGGCCGGGAAGTCGCATGCCGGCCGCTTCCAAAAGGCGCTCGACGCGCTTTGATCTAAATGGTTCCTTACGAACAATCGAAGAGAACTGGAACACGATCGGAGGGAAACATGGACGCAAAGACTGACGAGAAAGCGGGCAAGTGCCCGGTCGTGCACGGCACCACAAATGTTGGAATGAGGTCGAACAGCGACTGGTGGCCGAACCAGCTGAACCTCAGGATTCTCCGCCAGAACTCGCCCCAGTCCGATCCCATGGGGAAGGACTTCAACTACGCCGAGGAGTTCAGGAAGGTCGACCTCAAGGCTCTGAAGAAAGATCTCACCGCGCTTATGACGGAGAGCCAAGACTGGTGGCCGGCGGATTTCGGCCATTACGGGGGGCTCTTCATTCGCATGGCGTGGCACGCTGCGGGCACATACCGCATCGGCGACGGCCGCGGCGGCGCCGGCGCCGGCCAACAGCGCTTCGCGCCCCTCAACTCTTGGCCTGACAATGCGAACCTCGACAAGGCGCGCCGGCTCTTGTGGCCGATCAAGCAGAAATATGGCCGGAAAATCTCCTGGGCCGATCTCATGATCCTCGCCGGCAATGTCGCGCTCGAGTCGATGGGCTTCAAGACATTCGGCTTCGGCGGCGGGCGCCGCGACGTGTGGGAGCCTGACGAAGCCGTCTACTGGGGCAAGGAGAAGGTTTGGTTCCCTGATCCTCATAGCGACGAGCGCTACACCGGCGACCGCCAGCTCGAGAATCCGCTTGCCGCCGTGCAGATGGGACTCATCTACGTGAATCCGAATGGGCCGAACGGCAAGCCGGATCCGCTCGCCGCCGCCGTCGACATCCGCGAGACCTTCAAGCGCATGGCCATGAACGATGAGGAGACCGTTGCGCTGATCGCCGGCGGGCATAGCTTCGGCAAGGCCCACGGCGCCGGCGATGCGGCGCTGGTCGGTCCAGACCCGGAAGCCGCCCCCATCGAGGAGATGGGCTTCGGCTGGAGGAGCAAGTTCGGCACGGGCAAAGGTAAAGACGCCATCACCGGTGGCCCGGAAGTCACCTGGACCACGACGCCGACGAAGTGGAGCAACAATTACTTCGAGAACCTGTTTAGTTACGAATGGGAGCTGACGAAGAGCCCGGCCGGTGCGAATCAGTTTAAGGCGAAAGGCGACGCCGCCACGATTCCGGATGCCTTCGACCCGTCGAAACGTCACGCGCCGACCATGCTGGTCACGGACCTCTCGTTGCGGCTCGATCCGGCCTACGAGAAGATCTCCCGGCGCTTCTACGCGCATCCGGATGAGTTCGCGGACGCGTTTGCCCGCGCGTGGTTCAAGCTCACCCACCGCGACATGGGCCCGCGCGCACGCTATCTCGGCCCGGAGGTCCCGGCGGAGGAGCTGATCTGGCAAGACCCCGTTCCGGCGGTCGATCACAAGCTGATCGACGCCAAGGACATCGCGGACCTCAAGGCCAAGATCCTCGCATCCGGACTTTCCGTCTCCGAGCTCGTCTCGACCGCTTGGGCCTCGGCGTCAAGCTTCCGCGGCTCCGACAAGCGCGGCGGGGCGAACGGCGCGCGCATCCGTCTCAGCCCGCAGAAGGATTGGGAGGTCAACCAGCCGGCCCAACTGAAGAAGGTGCTCGGAACCCTCGAAGGCATTCAGAAGGCGTTCAACAGTACGGCAAGCGGCGGCAAGAAAGTGTCGCTCGCCGATCTCATTGTCCTCGGCGGCTCGGCCGCCATCGAGCAAGCCGCCAAAAAGGGCGGGCACGATGTGACAGTTCCCTTCGCGCCGGGCCGCACCGACGCCTCGCAAGAGCAAACCGATGTGGAGTCCGTTGCCTATCTCGAGCCGTTCGCGGACGGGTTCCGCAACTACCTCAAGGCCAAGTTCAGCGTATCGGCAGAGGAGCTTCTCGTCGACAAGGCGCAACTGTTGACGCTGACGGCGCCCGAGATGACGGTTCTCGTTGGCGGCATGCGCGTCTTGGGTGCGAACTACGGCAAGTCCCAGCACGGCGTCCTCACAAAGCGTCCGGAGACGCTAACCAACGACTTCTTCGTAAACCTCTTGGACATGGGCACCGAGTGGAAAGCGACCTCGGACGAAAACGTGTTCGCGGGGCACGACCGCAAGAGCGGCAAACCGAAATGGACCGGCACGCGTGTCGATCTCATCTTCGGTTCGAACTCTGAGCTGAGCGTCCTTGCCGAAGTCTATGGCTCCGCCGACGCGCAACAGAAGTTCGTGAAGGACTTCGCAGCGGCCTGGACCAAGGTGATGAACGCCGATCGCTTCGACCTTGCTTGATCTCTGCCAAAAGGTTTTCGAAGGCTTTTAAGGCCAAGGTGCTCCAGCCGTCCGGCTTGGCCGGAACGATTCAACAAGTTAGCCATCCGCAGCGATAGAGGGCGATAGATGGCGAAAGGCTATGGATTATTCCCACTCAATAGTTTCCAGCGCTTGCAACCGCTTGAAACAACTATAGTTCTCTCTGCATCAAATCAATTCTACCGCCACATTGACCGTCAAAATATTTTGCTTGGCGCCGATAGATGGCGATAGATCCCGAAAGCAATATTTACTGCGCAGTGAATTTATCTGAATGGTGCGTCTCTCCGAGGGCCACACACTTCGCATCTATATCGCGCCATAGAATTCCGCGTCTTTCATCGTCAAGCTAGCTCGGCCACGCACTGCGCCAGCGACATGACTTCGACCTTTGAACGGAGCGTATAGCGCGTCGAACCCGGATAAACCACCAACAACCGGTGCAGTTCTAAATCCTCGAGCGCCGAACCCATCGACGGAGTCATCTTCGGTGCATCCGCCCGTTTGATCTCGATTCCAATACGCCGCCCTTTCAGAAACAACAGCAGATCGAGTTCTGCGCCGGCTTGCGTTCGCCAGTAATAGGCGTTGGCTTTCGGCAAATGGGCAAGTAGTTGCTCGATGACAAACCCCTCCCATGATCCACCAACCACAGGGTGCCCCTCGAGTTGCGAGCGTTCGCCGATTCCGAGCAACGCATGCAGCAGGCCTGAATCCCGAATGTAAACCTTCGGAGACTTGACCAGTCGCTTACCGACGTTGGCGTACCAAGGCTCCAGCACGCGCACGACGAGCGCGCCGGATAGAGCGTCAAGATGCCGCTTGACAGTGGTATGAGCTTCTCCGAGGGATCGTCCAATCTCCGAGCTGTTCCAGATACCGCCTGAGTAATGTGCGGTCATAGTCCAGAATCTGCGCATCGTTCCCGACGGCACTTGCACGCCGAGCTGAGCCAAGTCGCGTTCTAGGAAAGTGCTAATAAAATCTTCGCGCCAGGCAGTGCTCGCAGCTTCCGTACGGGCCAAAAATGACCGCGGAAAACCGCCGCGCAACCATAAGCGATTGAGATCCGTGCTCTCAAGCTCCTCAAGCGTGAAGCCGCCCATCTCGATGATTGCTATCCGACCCGCCAGCGTTTCGGAGCTCTGCCGCAGTAACTCTGGCGAGGCGCTACCCAGGATGAGAAATCGTGCCCGAACCGGCTTGCGATCCAACAATACCCTGAGAATCGGAAAAAGATCGGGATGACGCTGCACCTCATCGATCACGATCAGCCCGCGCAGAGATTCGAGCGCCGTCATGGGCTCGGACAGTCGCGCCAGATCGACGGAATTTTCCAGATCGAAGTAAGTGCTCTTCGATCCCTCTGCCAACTGCCGCGCTAGTGTAGTTTTGCCGCACTGACGAGGACCCAGCAACGCCACCGCAGGACCCATTTTTAGGCCTGAGCGCAGCCTAGCCAAGAGTTGAGGTCGTTTCAACATACCTTGAATATTGAGCTAGTGCCGCTCAATATTCAAGGCCTAAATTTCGGTCACCTAATTGGCGTGATAGTCTGACAGGTATGCCGGCCGGTGGGGCGCAACTTGGGCCACCGACCGCCTCAAGCCGACCGAGGTTGTGTGAAAACGCCAGTAATTTTGATAATTTAGAGATCACTCTTTGAGCAGCGGAAGTGACTGATGAAGCGATCTATCGAAGGCGAGGATCGTTCTCAAAGCGCCTTGTTCCCCGAGCATCTCGATGACTACATCGCTGAGGATAACCCGGTGCGGGTCATTGATGTATTTGTCGATGAGCTGGAACTTTCTGCGCTGGGTTTTGAGGGTATGCAGCCTGAAGCGAGCGGCCGCCCCGGTTACCATCCGGCCTCGCTGCTAAAGATCTACATCTACGGTTATTTGAACCGCGTTCAGTCCAGTCGTCGCCTCGAGCGCGAGACTCAACGGAACGTGGAGCTTATATGGCTCACTGGACGGCTGACGCCGGACTTTAAGACGATCGCCGACTTTCGCAAAGACAATGGCAAGGCGATCCGCGGCGTGTGTCGCGAGTTTATCCTCATGTGCCGCGATTTGAAGCTGTTCTCCGAAGCGATCGTGGCCATCGATGGCAGCAAGTTTAGGGCCGTTAATAATCGCGATAAGAACTTCACGGATCGCAAGCTCAAGGCGCGCATGCAGCAACTGGATGAGAGCATCGCGCGTTACATGACGGAGCTGGATCGAGCGGACCGAGAACCTGCCCTGGTGACCGAAGCGCGCGTTGAGCACATCAAGCAGAAGATGGAGACGGTCAAAAAGCAAATGCGCGAACTCAAGCAGATTGGGAAGCAAATGTCCCAGGCTCCTGACGGCCAGATCTCCTTGACCGATCCCGACGCGCGATCGATGGCTACCAGCGGTCGCGGTACCGGTGTGGTCGGCTATAACGTTCAGACAGCTGTAGATACGAAGCATCACATGATCGTCGCGCACAAGGTGACCAACAGCGGCCACGACCGCGATCAGCTCTTCTCGATGTCCCACCAAGCCCGCGACGCAATCGGCAAGGACAGATTGACCGTGTTTGCTGATCGGGGATATTACAAAGGTGAAGAAATTGTCGAGTGTGAAGGAGCGGGCATCAAGACATTGGTGCCAAAGCCGCAGACCTCGAACAACAAAGCACAAGGAAAATTCGATAAAGCAGACTTTCGGTACGTCCCATCCAAGGACGTGTATATCTGTCCCGCCGGTCACCGAGCCAAATGGCGCTACTCGACTATTGAAGGAGGCCTAACGGTCCACCGGTATTGGACGTCCGCTTGCTATCGATGTGCACTCAAACCGCAATGTACTACCAACCAATATCGGCGCATCGCTCGAACCGAGCACGAAGACGTACTCGACGCGATGCAAAAACGGTTAGACCGAACTCTGCGAGCCGCACGAATACGACGCCAGACCGTCGAGCACCCCTTCGGCACCCTCAAAGCTTGGATGGGAGCGACGCATTTTCTGACCAAGACATTGCCACGCGTGAGTACAGAGATGAGTTTGCATGTACTTGCATACAACCTAAAGCGAGCGATGCAGATCCTCGGAATCGAGCCTCTCATGTCAGCGATCAGGGCTTAAAAGCCCTATTTGTTCCCACCCCAACACGGTCAATAGCGATTTTCTCAACATCTGCATCGCCGGCGTCGCTCACGCTAACCGCTGCGTTCAGCGTTTCCACATAGCCTCGACCCGCAGCGGTCCTTGATCACCGTCCGCTTTGAGCAGCGCTAACCGCTCAGTTGACCGCATTTTGGCGGGCGCAAATGCATGGAAGG
>Ga0137409_10001227_pt1 | contig 28029 bp, 28 predicted proteins | sample CZODoug1_16funga_FD_122059 | JGI IMG/M metagenome (GOLD analysis project Ga0137409, IMG submission 122059) | Vadose zone soil fungal communities from Angelo Coast Range Reserve, California, USA - CZODoug1_16fungal (Hybrid Assembly) | ecosystem: Environmental > Terrestrial > Soil > Vadose zone...
CAGCTTCAAGCGCATGTTAGGCGGCACAGCGGGCTAAGCGCGGCCCTTTTGCCGTGGTGTCTTGGGTTTCACTGGCACGGCGGATACGTGCGCGAAGATCGCGCCTGCGCAGGCAACAACATGACCTTTGCGCCAGGGTGGTCCGAGGGTTGTTCCGAACGCTTGCAATTGACGCTCAAGATCGCGAGCGGTTTTGCCGCGGGCCTGCGCTGCGAGTTCAAGAACATTGTCTTTCTCGAAATAGAAAACCCTCAGGTTGAGTTGTGCCGCAGCCTGCGTGAGAGCTTGATGATAGATCATGCCGTCAGCGCGATTCATGATCCAAGTATTCGTGTGAACCTCTGCAACAGTGGCAGGCAAGTCGGGAAGCGGAGGTACTCGGATCGCGATGCCGCGACACTTTGCCGGTGCGAGTTCTCCGATTAGCGACGAGAGGGCCAATTTAGCCCGCTTGTTGGCAGATGTCTTTACATCTCGAACGAGCTTCTCGCCTCCTGTAAGCGGCATTTGGAGTGTTTCATGGTGATAAGGGGAAGCCGTAAGTTGCTGATCAAGCAACTCGACACGTCGCTTATCCAGGAGAATTTCGTTAGGGCCAGAGGTCGTGACGCTCACCAGATTGGCCCACGCGTAATGGTCTTCGATGCCGATAGAGTATTCGCTCATGGGATCTGCACGGCGCTCGATCGTGGGTGTGCCGCCTAACGGACCGCGCTTAAGCTGCGGGCGCAATGCCCGCTGGCGCAAGGTGGTGGAGCCGCAGAAGAAAAGGCTCGCCGGCGAGGCAACGCAATTGCTCCATACTTGTGAGCGCCCGTCAGCTTCAAGCGCTTGTTAGGCGGCACGCCTGATGCTCTCAAACTCTGCGCGCACGCGAGCCGAGCGGAACGTGTAGAGCAGCCACATAAGGATCGCGACGATCCCGACTCCAAAAAGGCCCCCGAGCGCGAGACCGGAACCCATGCCCGGCGGCACCTGACCGCTTCGCGACCGTGCTGCGAGTTGGGTGGCCAGCTTCATCCCAATTGATTGGCCTACGACAATTCCTAAGATGACTAAGACGATTTCGATTCCGAGGACGGCAACAAACGCCCGGCGTGCCCACTCCTTCCTGCGAAGGACTCCGATGGACGCGACTAGAACTGCGGCCCACATACGACCTTTATGAGGGCGACAAGATAGACGTGGTGTGCCATGAATTGGTACGGCGCGGGGAGCAGTTGGAATGAACTGTCTTGGGTGACGTGATTCACAACAGCATTGACCGTGGCCGTCGGTGTGACCGCGAGGACGAGGAGGCTCCCCAGCGCGCCGAGTGTAACCAATGCGCTCCAGGCAAGGGCGATCCATGCCACGACCGTTACGAGCGTGGATCTCGGGCTCGATTCCGCAGGCATTACTGGGATCGCGGTCATGCGCCTCTGTGCGTGCCGCCTAACTAGGATTGGACTGCGACTCCCGCAGCCTAATTCCTCTGGTAGATCTCAGAACTCCGTGAAAATGCAGCAACCCCGCAGCCCCGCTAGGGCCGTGGTCCCGAACACGACCGTACTCCGCCGCTCCGATTGGTCGAATATATTCCCACCCATGCGAATCGGCGCGCTGCTAGCGCTTCTGTGCGTGGCCGCGTGCCGCACCCGGCCGCTCGACAGAATGGCGCAGAAAAGCGACTCACTGGAATTCGCGCGGATCGGGCCACAGGACTCGACCGACGGCTCCCTGCTCGCCCCGCGGGTGGTGGCGGAGCCGAGCGTGGTCCTGTTCTGGCTGCGCGCGGCGGACACCATGGCCGCGGAGGACCGCGCCGACACCTTCGACGACCTGAAGTATTACACCGAGCAGATCGCACCCGCGCTGGAAGCGGGCGGGATCAAGCTGCTCGCCACCAACGCCGAAACCGTCTACGTCGAGCTCCCCAATCACACGCGCCGCGCCGTCCTCTTGTCGGGTCTCGACTATCCCTACGGGTACTTGCTGATCGATCCCGGCGGACCGGAGCGTATCCTGACGGGCGTGTACTCGGAGGACGACCTGCTGGAAGAGCTGCGCGTCTACTTCGACCTGCCGGACGACACGACCAGCGCCCAACCGCGCGTCGCGACCTGACGCCGTGCCGTCACACTCCGAAACCCCCGACCTGCTCCTCGCCGGCGGTGATGTGCTGCTGCACGACGGCGAGTGGCGAGTCGAACGGGCGGATGTCACCGTGCGGGACGGCAGGATTCATTCGGTCGGCCTGACGGCCGGACGGGCGGACCGCAAAGCCACGCCCGTGTCGGTCCGTGATTGCAGCGGTGGTCTGATCATCCCCGGTCTCATCCAGGCCCACATCCATCTCTGTCAGACGCTGTTCCGCGGGCTCGCCGACGATCTGCGGCTCGAGGACTGGCTGGTGCGCCGCATCTGGCCACTCGAGGCCGCCCACACCGAGGAGACCGTCTACTGGTCCGCCATGCTCGGCGCCGCGGAGCTCCTGCTCGGCGGCACTACCGCCATCCTCGACATGGAGACGGTGCGGCACACCGGCGCGGCCTTCCAGGCGCTCGAGCGCATCGGCATCCGGGCGGCGGTGGGGAAATGCCTCATGGACGCGCATCCCGAGGGCGCGCCGCTCGAGCTGGCCGAATCGACCGATAACGCGTTGGCGGAAGCCGAGGCGCTGGCCCAACGCTGGCACAATGGGGCGGGCGCCGGCGGCCGGCTGCAGGTGTGCTTCGCCCCGCGCTTCGTCCCCAGCTGCTCAGGACCGTTGCTCCGGGCCGCGAGCGACCTGGCCGAGCGGTTCGACGCCCAGCTGCACACGCATGCCGCCGAGACGATCGTCGAGCGCGAGACGGTACTGCGCACCACGGGAATCGAGGAGATCGCCTACCTGGACTCGGTCGGCATCGCGGGCCCGCGCGCGGCGCTGGCCCACTGCGTGTGGGTGGACGCGCACGAGACGGCGCGTCTGGCGCGCCAGGGAACCACGGTGGTGCACTGCCCGTCGTCTAACCTGAAGCTCGCGAGCGGCGTCGCCAAGATTCCGGAGCTCCTGGCCGCCGGGTGTCGCGTCGCGATCGGGGCCGACGGCGCTCCCTGCAACAACCGGCTCGACGTGTTCACCGAGATGCGGCTCGCCGCCCTGATCCAGAAGCCGCGGCTCGGCGCTGATGCACTCCCGGCCGGCCGGGTGCTGGAGCTGGCCACGCTCGGTGGCGCCCGCGCCCTGGGCCTCGAGGATGAGATCGGGTCCATCGCGCCCGGCAAGCGCGCCGACCTGGTCGTGCTCGACCTGCGCGAGCCGCACCTCCACCCCGCGACCGGCGATCCCGTGTCGCTGGTGGTGTACGCCGCGCGCGCCAGCGACGTGCGCGATGTGTTCGTGGATGGCAAGCCGGTGGTGCTCGGCCACGAGCTCCTCACCGCGCCGGTCGAAGAGATCGTGCGGGAGGCGGATCGCTGCGCGGCCGAGCTGCAGCGCGCGGTCAGCCCTTCAGGTGGGCCCTGACCGCTCCCTCGGCGTGAGCTTCGACGAACCACAGCCACTTGTCGGTGCCGCGCGAGATCTCTGTGCATATATCAGACGAGCCCACGTCGCCCAGATCCGCCGTCTGGTCGATGGCCCGGCGGATGCGCTCGCCGAAATTGGACAGGGCCGATGACAGCGCCCACACGTGCTCCTCGCCCGTCGAGATCGTGAGGGGATACTCCGGCAGCTCCGAGCGCTCGGCCACGATCCGCGCGGTTCCCTCGGCCGTACCGCCGAGCTGAACGACGCGCTCCGCGAGCAGGTCCACGTACTCCTCCACTGCTTCGTCGATCTCGTCGAACAGCTTGTGCAGGGCGATGAAGTTCGGGCCCTTTACGTTCCAGTGCGCCTGCTTCGTTTGCGTCTGGAGGTCGATCGCCTCCGCCAGCCGGTTGTTGAGCAGATCGCTCACCTGGCTGCGCACATTCTCGGGCAGGTCGTTCATGGTTTCGTGAGCCATGGTGCTACTCCTCTGTGTGACGGGTTGATCGAGGGTTTGTCGCGCTAGCTTGCCCGCAGCAGCGCCGCCCGCAGGGTCCGGGCGTCGCCCGGCTCCTCGTGGCGTCGGCCGTTGATGAAGAACATCGGGGTGCCGCTCACGCCGCTGCGCAATCCGCTTTCAATGTCGTCCCGCACGCGCGCGCGATACACCTGCCGCTCGAGCTCGCGCTCCACGCGCACGGCATCCAGTCCCAGCTCGCCAACGTACGCGAGCAGATGGCCGGCGTCTAGCGCGGCCTGCCGCCGGAATAACAGATCGTGCATCTCCCAGAACTTCCCCTGGGCAGCCGCCGCCTCGGCAACCTCGGCCGCGGACTCGGCGTGGGGGTGCTGCTCGCTGATGGGAAAGTGCCGAAATACAAAGCGAACGCGCGGCCCCAGGTCTTGCAGCACACGCTGCAGCTCTGGGAACCAGCGCCCGCAGAACGGACACTCGAAGTCCGCGTACTCGACCAGGGTAACGGGCGCATCGATAGATCCCCGAACGTGGTCGCGCGCGCCCACAGCGTCGGTGAGCAGGGTAGGGCGCTTTGCCGGCACGCCGGTGGACCCTACCGTTGCTTGATGAAGGTGCCGTCCTGCAGCTCGGCGTACGCCCGCCGCAGCTCGTCCGGCGTGTTCATCACGATGGGGCCGTACCACGCCACCGGTTCCTCGATCGGCTTCCCCGAGACGAGCAGGAACCGGATACCGGCGTCGCCGGCTTGGACCGTCACCGCGTCGCCGCTGTCGAACAGCACCAGCGACCGGTTTTGCACCTCTCCACGGCCCGGATTCCCGCCGGTCACCACGGGTCCCACCTGCTCCGTGCGGACGGCGCCCGGCTCCGAGGCGTCGCGGAATGTGCCGCCGCCCTCGAACACATAGGCAAACGCGTGCCCGGACGTCTCGACCGGCAGCGACTTGCGCTTGCCCGGCGGGACCCACACGTCGAGATAGCGCGGGTCCGCCGCCACTCCCTCGACCGGGCCCGTTTTCCCCCAGAAGCTCCCGCAAATCACCCGCACGCGCGTGCCGTCGTCATCCGTCACCTCGGGGATGTCGCCGCCCGAGATGTCCTGGTAGCGCGGACGGGTCATCTTCAGGGAGGACGGCAGGTTGGCCCAGAGCTGGAAGCCGTGCATCCGCCCCCGTGGGTCGCCCTTCGGCATCTCCTGGTGGAGGATGCCGCTGCCGGCCGTCATCCACTGTACGTCACCGGCCCCCAGGGCGCCCTTGTTTCCGAGGCTGTCACCGTGGTTCACCGTCCCGGCGAGAACGTAGGTGATGGTTTCGATGCCGCGATGCGGATGCCAGGGGAACCCCGCGAGATAGTCCTCAGGGTTCTCGTTGCGAAAGTCGTCGAACAGCAGAAAAGGGTCGAACTCTTTAGTGTCACCGAAGCCGAACGCGCGCCGCAGCCGCACGCCGGCGCCCTCGATGGTCGGCTGCGACTGCAGGATTCGCTTGATCGGTCGAATCGACATGATTGCTCCTCGGAGTCTCAAGTTACCGCACCTTGCTCAAAACTCCGGCGGCGGCTCTGGGGTTCCGCCTACGCTTTTCCGTTCACGTTGAACCGCTGAATCGTCTCCGACAACTTGGCAGCCGCGACCGAGAGGTGCTGCGAGGTCGTGGTGAGCTCGCCCAGCGAAGCGATCTGCTGTTGCGTCGCCGCCGAGGTCTGCTCGGCGCCCTGGGCCGCCGTCTCGGCGATCCCCGCGACTTCTTCCATCCGCTTCACCACCTCGCGGATCCGCTGCGTCTGTCCTTCCGTCTCACCGGCGAAGGCGCTGGCGAACTTCACGGTGGCGTTCAGGTCGCCGAAGATGGCGTCTAGCGCCTGCCGGGCCGCCGCGGACACGGCGCCCACGCCCTGGGCCGTGCGCCGCCCCTCGTCCATGGCCGCGATCACTTGCCCGATCTGGTCCTGGGTCTGGCGCACCCGGGCCCGCACCTCCTCCGCCGAGCGGGAGCTCTGCTCGGCCAGCTTGCGCACCTCGTCGGCCACCACTCGGAATCCCAGGCCGTGCTGACCCGCGCGCGCCGCTTCGATCGCCGCGTTCAGGGCGAGCAGGTCGGTCTGGCTGGCGATGCGCGTGATCGCATCCACCAGCTTGCCGATCTCGCGCGAGCCCAGCTCCAGGGTGCCGGCGGCGCGGGACACCTGGTCGAGGTGGTCGACGAGGGTCACGAGCAGCTCGCTCGCCCGCGCGATCTCCTGGCCATGGCGCTGCGCCTGCTGCGCCACGCCGGCGATCTGGCGCTCGGCCTCTTGCGCCCGCGCGTGCAGCTGCGCCGCGACGTCGGCCGCGGCCTCCGAGTCGTCGCGCCCGTGCCCAATGAGCTGCCGCTGGCGCGACGTGCCTTCTGTAAGCCGTTCCGCTTCTTTGGAGATTTCGTGGGACGCGGCCTGCAGCTCCTGGGCGGACGCGGCGAGCTGCTGCGCCATGGCAGCGAGGTCTTGAGACTGGCTCTGAACCTGTCGCACCACCCCGGCGATCGCGCCGGTCGTGCGGTTCACGCTCGCGCCGAGGTATCCCAGCTCGTCCAGCTCGTCGTCCTGGACCTGCACCGTGAGGTCGCCGCCCTCTACTTGCGCCAGCGTGCCTCTGGCAGTCTGCAGCCGGGTGACGAACCTCCCCAACGTCGGCACCAGCGCCGCGCTCACGAACCCCAGAACCAGCGTCTCCTGCGTGAACGCACTCCACGTCCAGCCTGGCGTGCCCTGGCTGACCCGGACGGCGGTGGCGAGCCCGAAGCCGGTGAGATTCACGAGCAGGGCCTGCCAGGCCTCGGTCTGGCCCAGGTACAGCGCCACCTGGAGGGGCGCGATCAGGTACACGACGTACAGCAGGTGTCCGCTCGGTCCCACCGCATACAGGATCGCGGAGATCATCGCGCCACTCACCGCGATGTCGGCCTGCGCGTACCAGGCGCGGAATTCCCCGCCGCGCACCAGACGGGCCATTGCGTAGCTGATGCCGGCGAACACGCCCGCGAAGCCCAGGATAAAGAGCCACGAAACGGGTGTCACCCGCGCGAGGCGGAGGATCGCGAGCAGCGCCGCTCCCAAGGCGACGAAGCGCCAGCGCACGCGGGTATTCGCGAGCACGTAGCGGCGCTGTTTTGCGCGATCTTCGTCGGCGAGCTGCTGGGTCAGGTCGGCCGCATCGGGCATGGAGGAGAAAATGGCCCGGAGCGGAGGGGAGGGGTAGAGGGGCTACATGCGGAAGAGGTAGCTCAGCTTGAGGAAAAACCCGTCCGAGGCGCGGCTCAGGTTCCGGAACCGGAAGGCGTCCGCTTCGGTGAGCGACGCGCCATAGCCCAGGAACACGACGGTCCCCGGCGTCGGCTTGTAGGAAAACAACAGGTCGTTCCGGAAGTCGTTCGTCACGATGGCGCGCGCGGTGTCGCCGTTCACGAGCAGTGGCTGCCCCGTGCGCGGGTCGAGCAGCGCGGCCTGGTCCTCCGCGAAGTACTGCCCGATGTAGCGCACGAAGATCGCGCGCGTCAGCTGGTACTCGAGCTTGAGTCGGGGGATGTTCGCGGTCGAGAACCGGCTGCCGTCGCGCGCGCGGGTGAGGCGCTGGTGCACCCAGCGCGCCTCGAGGCGCAGCGCCGGCGTGGGTCGCAGGGCGGCGACCGTGGTCAACGCGACCTGGTGGCCCTCGGACGCCTCGGGGAAGATGGCCACGGCCGAATAGCCCAGCACCACGCTGCCCGACACGGCGCGGTTCGGTGCGTTCAAAATGAACGCGGCGCCGGGGAGGTGATACAGGTCGTGCGGCACGACGAACGGCGTGGTGCCCACGGTGTAGCCCGAGTAGTCCGCGCCGTCGAACCCGAAGTGGTTGAGGCTAAGCGTGACCTGGGACTGCCACCCGCCGCGCAGAGTCGCGATCCAGAAGGTCTGCAGCGTGTCCTCGATGGTCCGGTTCAGACGGCCGAAGTCGCGGTAGCGCCAGATCGGCGCGAATCCGACGATGGCCGTGAACTGTTCGACCAGCGCGCCCGGGCGGCCGTACCAGCTGAACCGGTTGAAGGTCCGGCCGGCCACGAAGTCCGTGCGATTCACGAACCCGCTCGTATCCTGGAAGCTCCTCTGGATGCCGAGCAGCTCGTAGTGGTTGCCGTAGGCGCGGCCGGTGCGGTCGCCGAAGGTGACGGTCCACAGCTTGCCCGCGCGGGCAGCGCCCTGTCCCCGCGTCCACGACCCGGCGACCTGCACTTCCGAGAACCAGACCTTGCGCCACACGACGTGCGCGTCGACGCCCAGCACGCGGTTGTAGTCGTCGCCGTCGATCCGGTCGGTGTAGGCCATGCCCAGCGTGGACGTCGGCCCGAGGTCGCGCCGCAGGCGCAGCATGTTGTATATCGGGTGCGCGCCCGTGGCCGACTGGTCGCTGTTGTCCACGGCGCCGAGATACGCGACTCCCAGGCCGCCGAGCTTGCCGGCGAGCTTCGCGCCGAATACCGGCTGCGCGATGCGCCGGGTGTAAATGAGGCTGTTGGGCGTGTCGAACTGCTCGAGCCCTTCGAGAAAGAACGGCCGCTTCTCGGGATAGAACAGCGCGAACCGCTGGTTGAGGGTCACCTGGCCGATGTCGGCCTCGACCTGCGAGAAGTCCGGGTGGGCGGTGGCGGTCGCACCGAGATTCTGCGTCACGCCCCAGCGGACGTTGCCTGCGACTTCGGGCGTGCCGCGATAGTCGTAGCCCGGCGTGGTGGGCGCCCCGTCCACCTTGGTGGTGAATTCGGGGGTCAGATCGAGCACCAGGCCGCGCCGCAGCGCGGTCAGGCCCACCAGGCGGCCCGCCTGAATGAGAAAGCTCGCGCTGGCGCGGACCGCGGGGGTCCAGGTCTCTTCGTAGCCGGAGTGTTGCACCGCCCGCACGATCTGGATGCCCCAATCCTGGGGATCGGCGCTCTGATAGCGCAGACTCTTGAACGGGATCCGCACCTCGACTTCGTAGCCCCGGTCGGTCACGCGGCCGCGGGACTCGTAGACGTAGTCGGGGTTCAAGTCGATCGTCGCGTCGAACCTGCCGCCGGCGCTAGGGCCTCCCGCGGCGCCCGCGGCCACGCCGTCGCTCCACACGCCATCCTGCTGCACGCCGAGCGGATTGACCGCGAACATGGTGGCGCGACGGTGGTCGAGGTAGGTGTCGAGCAGGATGGCGACGTTGTCGTCCGAGTCGATGTTGTCGCGATCGGCCAGCGTGGCCCGCACCACGGCGCCGTGGCGTTCGAACGCGCGGATTCCGAAATAGATCGCGTCGGGGGCGTACCACACCAGCACCGCGGTCGAATCCTCGGCGGGACGGCCGTCCACCGGCCGGTATTGCGAGAAGCCCGTCAGCATCGCCGCCCGATTCCACACGGGCTCGTCGAGCACGCCGTCGATTTTCACCTGCGCCTCGAAGCGCGGGATGCGCACGTCGAGCTGTTTGGTCAGACCGCTGTAGGTCGCGCCGCCGTCCGCGGCGCCCTGGAGGACGAAAAGCAGGGCGAACATGGGAAGAAAATATGCGTAGTGCGTGGGGCGTGGTACTATCCGGATATTGCGGTATTAGCGATGCGGCAGGCGACCTACGAACCGTCAGCAACCACATACCACGCACTACGCACAACAGGCTGTAACCGACTATTCGTAACGCAGGGCCACTATCGGATCGAGGGCGGCCGCGCGCCGTGCCGGCCAGATGCCGAAGAACAACCCGACCGCGGCGCTGAACACGAACGCCAGGAGAATCGCCAGCGGCGAAATGAGGGTATTCCAGTGCGCCAGCTTGGACAGGACCACCGCGCCGAGTGAGCCGAGCACCACGCCGATCAGGCCGCCCAGAAGGCACAGCACCAGTGCCTCGACCAAAAACTGAATCATGATGTTGATCTGCGTAGCCCCGAGTGCCTTGCGCACACCGATCTCGCGGGTGCGCTCGGTGACCGACACCAGCATGATATTCATGATCCCGATGCCGCCGACCAGCAGGCTCACGGCCGCGATGCCGGCGAGCAGGTACTTGAAGGTCTCGGTCGTCTGCTGCAGCGTGCTCAGGATGTCGGTCTGATTGCGGATCTGGAAGTCGTTGTCCTGGCCGGGGCGGATCTTGTGCTGGCGCCGCATCACCCGCTCGATCTCGAGGGTCGCCAGGTTCATCGAGTTCAGGTCGGCGGCCTGAACCGTGATCGCGCGCAGCCGGTTCGTGCCCATCACCCGGTAGCGGGCCGTCTCGAGGGGAATGAGAATCTGCTCGTCGGGGTTGAAGAACGAGCCCTGCGACCCCTTTTCGGACAGCACACCGATGACCTCGAAGGAGATACCGCGGATCATGATCTCCTGACCGATGATCGCGTCTCGGTTCGCGTTCAGCATGTCGGGGATGGCGGAGCCGAGCACCGCGTAGCGGCGCCGCGCCGCGTCGTCCCCCGCGGTGAACGTGCGGCCCGCGGTGAGCGTGTAGCTGCGTACCGGCACGTACGATGGCGTCGTGCCGACGACGTTCACGTTGATGTTCAGGTTGCCCTTCTGCACCTGGAGGCTGCGGCTCAGCTCCGGTACCACGGCGGTCACGAAACGCGCGTTGTTCGCGAGCGCCGTGTCATCGTCCATCGTGAGGCTCACCCGCTGGTCGCTCGCGACGCCGCGCATGAAACTCTGGCCGGGATAGACGCTGAGCAAGGTGGGCCCGAGCGCCTGAATCCGGTCCTGCACCGACTTCTGCGCCCCGGACCCCAGCGCGATCATGGTGATCACCGCGCCCACGCCGATGATGATGCCCAGCATGGTGAGGAGCGAGCGGAGCTTGTTGGCCCGCAGCGCCTCGAGCGCGACCCGGATGATCTCGCCGACGAGCATCGCTACCGCGGGGTCGCGGGCTGCGCCTGCTGCTGCCGCACACCCGGCAAGCCGCCGCCCGTCACGTTCTGGAAGCGCTGGCGGAACTGCTGCTGCGACTGCACCAGCGACGCGCTCGGCAGCACCAGCACCGTATCCTGCTGCGTGAGCCCACGGGCGACCTCGATGTAATCCTGATCGGTCAGCCCCGTGCGGATCGGCACGGCCATGATTTTCCCGCCCCGCAGCACGAACACGATGTAGCTCGCGCCCTCTCCCTGGTTGGCCGCGCGTCCTGGACGGCTCCCTCCCGCCCCCCCTCCCCCTCCGCCCCGGAACTGGCTGCGCAGCTGCGTCAGCAGCGCCTGCTCCGCGGGTGACAACTCGGCGCCGCTCATCCGCTTGGCGAACGCGGCCTGCACCTGCTCCGGCGTGACCCCCGGCGGCAGGGTGATGGTCCGCCCGCTGGGTGTCGTGAAGGTCGCCGGCGCGCCCGGCTTGGTCGCTTCGGCCGCGTGCAGCTTGCCGGCGTCCGCCGAGTCTCGCGCGGGGGAGCGCGGCGTCTCGGCCTGCGCCAGCTGCTGCTGCACGGTCTGGAGGTCGAGCCCCAGGACCTGCGCGGCGGACGCGACGTCTCGCGGTGTCCGCAGCGCGGCGTTCGGCACGGCCAACACGTTCTGCCGGTTGCCGATGTGGATCTCGACTTCGCTGTTCATCCCCGGTTTGAGCTGGTGGCTCGGATTCACAATGTCGACGATGACGGGGAACATCGTGACGTTCTGATTGACCTGCGCCTGCGGCTCGATTTTCAGGACGCTGCCGTCGAATGGGCGATTGGGAAACGCGTCCACCGTGATCGTCACCGGCATCCCGGGCTGCACCTTGCCGACGTCGGTTTCGTCCACCAACGCCTGGACCTGCACGGTGTCGAGGTTTGCCATCTTGAGGATCACGGTACCCCCGCCCACGTCGCGCGTGGGGCTCGAGATCACGGTGCCGAGCACGGCATCGAGCTCGAGCACCGTGCCGGCGCCCGGCGCGCGGACTTGCGTATCCTCCATCGCGTCCTTGGCGGTCTGGAGGCTCGCCGCGGCGTTGACGACGGCCGACTGCGCGGTCGCGTAGCTCAGCTTCGCGGCCTCGTAGTCGGTTTCGGCGATGGACTTGCTCTGGTACAGGGCCTCACTGCGCTTGAGCTGCGCGGTGGCGTTGTCGAGTTGGGCCTTGGCGACCGCAAGGCTCGCCTCGGCCTGCGTGAGGTCGTTCCGCGGGATGCGCGGGTCGATCTTCGCGAGCAGTTGTCCCTTCTTGACGTCGTCGCCGGTCTGCACCGGCATGTCAAGAATCTCGCCCGAGGCCTTGGACTTCACGCTCAGGGTGAGGATCGGCTGGATCGCGCCTGAGGCGGACGCCGAGACCACGATGTCGCGGTGCGCCACGGGGACTTTCTCGTACAGCGGTGCCGACTGCGCCTTGTGGCAGGCAGCGAGGCCGAGCAGCAGGGCCAGGAATCGCTTCACGCTTTGCCTTTCGTCTGCACGTCGCGCTCGACGAGCCCATCCCGCAGGTGGATCTGGCGGGCGGCGTGCGCCGCAATGTCGGCTTCGTGCGTGACCAGCACGATGGTTTGGCCGGTGTCGTGCAGCTCACGGAACAGCCGCATGATCTCCTCGCCGGTAGCGGAGTCGAGATTGCCGGTCGGCTCGTCCGCCAACAGGATCGAGGGTTGGTTCACGAGCGCGCGGGCGATCGCCACCCGCTGGCGCTGTCCGCCCGACAGCTCGTTCGGCCGATGCGACATCCGGTCGGCGAGCCCGACGTGCTCGAGCGCCCGGGCCGCCTGGGCACGGCGCTCCTTCGCGGCCACGCCCGCGTAAATCAGCGGCAGCTCGACGTTGTGGAGGGCACTGGCGCGCGGCAGCAGGTTGAAGGTCTGGAACACGAACCCGATCTCCTTATTGCGGATCCGCGCCAATTCATCGTCGGACAAATCGCTCACCTGCTGACCGTTGAGCCAGTATTCGCCCCCCGTCGGCGTGTCGAGGCAGCCGATGAGGTTCATGAGCGTCGATTTTCCAGAACCCGAAGGGCCCATGACGGCCACGAACTCGTTGCGCTGCATCTGGATCTCGACGCCGCGCAGCGCGTGCACCACCTCGCCGCCCATGTCGTAGTCGCGCGTCAGCTTGTGCGTGAGGATGACGGTATCGGGCAGCGGCGTGTCGCCGGTGCGGAACGCGGTCGGCTGGACGCTGGTCACAGGGGATGCCCCACGAGCGCCTCGACTTGGGCGCGGCCAATCAGGTAGTTGTAGCGTGCCTGGACCTGGTTCACGTCGGCCTGCGTCATGTTGGCCTGGGCGGTCAGCAGGTCGAGCAGGGTGCTCGCGCCGAGCCGGTAGCGCTCTTGCTGCACACGCAGCGCTTCGGTCGCGGCGGCCACGTTCGCCTGGGTGATGCTGATTTGCGTGTACGCGGTGAACAACGCCGCGAGTTGCTGGGTAAGCTGTGCGCTGACCAGTCGGCGGGCGTCGGCAGCTTGGGATTCTGCGACGTCGCGCGACACGCTGGCCGCCACCTGGTTCTGCTCACGTCCGAATCCGTTGAACAGCGTCCACTGGACCGAAAAGCGCCACACGAATGTCTCGGGGTACCCATTGAACAGCGGGAGATTGGGCGAGCTGACGCCGGTCCGGCTGTTGTTATAGGAGAGGCTCAACGTGGGCCAGTATAGGGAACGGGCGCTCCACGTCTGGGCGCGCGCCGCGCGGGCCTGGGCGTCCGCCTGGCTCACGAGCGGTGCAGTGGCGACCGCCGACGAGCGCAAGGCGGTCGTGTCGGGAAGCTCCGGAAACGTCGAGTCGGGGGCCGCCTCCACCGGCTGATCGATTCCGATCTGGCGACCGAGGCTGGCCTGCGCAGTGGCCAGATTGGCCTGCGCCTGAAGCAGCGCAAGCCGGGCGTTGCCGAGATCCACGGTTGCCGTGAGCGTATCGGAGCGGGTGGCGGCTCCGGCCTGGAACTTGTTCACCGCGATCTGCAGCTCCTCCCTGGCGCGCTGCAGCTGCGCTTCGGCGACGCGAACGAACTCTCCATCGGCGAGGGCGGTGAAGAACGCCTGCTGGGTCGCGAGCGTCGTCTGGTACCGCTGGTTTATGAGCCCCGCGCTGGCTGCGTCCTCGGTTGCCGCGGTCGCACGCAGGTTGGCGAACCGCTGGAACCCGTCGAACAGCTGGAGGGAAGCGAACAGGCCGCCCGAGTACGCGTAGCCGGGTGGCAGGCGCGTGGTGCTGTTAGGATCGAAGCGGTCCTGGTTGCTACGCGACGCCGAGGCACTGGTGCTCACGGTCGGCAAGAAGGCGCCCCAGGCGGACCGCTTGTTCGCGCCCGCGTTGCGCGCGTCGCCCCGCGCCTGGACCATGGCCGGCTGCACGTCGAGCGCGCGCCGCACCGCTTCGGCCAGCGACACTTGGAGCCGTGCCGCCCGCGCGGGGGCGGGCTGCTGTTGCGCCGCGACTCCGCTCGAGACGAGCGCCGACACGATTCCCGTGAACACTCCCCGTCGCCCGGCCCTCATTGCCTCCGTCCTCCCCTCCGTCCCCCCGACCCCGTGTCGGCTTTCTCCTGATCCTTTTGATGCCGGTACCGGGCCACATGGTCGCGGTACTTGGCCTGTTGATCGGGAGTGAGCTGGCGGGCGACCTCGGAGTCCATCTGCGCCCGCATCGAGTCGAAGCGTGGGCGCACCGTCTCCCACACCGCGGTCATCCGAGTCCGGTGGCGCTGCACGATCGCCCGCACCGAATCGCGCTGCACGGGGTCGAGCCGCAACTCCTCGTTCAGCTCGTCCATCATCCGATCGAGGCCGCGCTCGCGATCGGGCGACGCCGCGGACGCGTGGCGCACCCAGAGCGCGCGGCCGCCGGCCCCGACGGCGATCCCCGCCGCGAACGTCGCGACGAGGAACACCACGGCCCAGATTGTGGAGCGGTTCAACATGACGGTCCTTTCCCTTGCTAGTTGTTGCCGATCACGGAAGCGAGGACGACCTCGACCTCCCCCGGGTGCGCCGGCGGCGCGATCAGGACGTCCGAGACCGTCGGGCGGGCTGCAGCGGGCGACGCCGCCGCGCGGCCCACGAAGTAGCCTCCGGCCAGCGCGATGACGAGGGCGGCCGCCACGCCGGCCCGCGCCCACCGGGCGAGCACGGCGTCCCACGATGCCACGCGAACGTGCTCGGCGCGCGCCAGCACGCGCGCGATGAAGGCCGGCGCGTCGCCGGGGTCGAGTGCCTCTCGCAGCGCCTTCCCGAGCACCGGATCGGGCCGATGATCGAACGGCAGTGGATCCTTCATTATTCCTCCTTCCAGTCCGCGAGCAGCACCCGTAAGCGGCGCCTCGCGTGAAACACCTCCGATCGCACCGTTCCTTCGGGGATCCCGAGGACCGCGGCGATCTCACCGTGCGTATAGCCTTCGACGTCGAACAGTACCACCGCCATGCGGCGCCGCTCGGGCAGCTCGGCCAGCGCCTGTCGCAGCCGCTCGTTCAGGGCCCGCCGCTCGGCCGTCGTGTCGGGCCGGGGACCACCCGCCGTGAGCCCGACGTCCAGGGGCTCGACCCGGCGCACCGAGCGGCGCCGCCGCCGGTCCGTCGCGGCGTTGGCGACGATCCGCAACAACCAGGGGCCGAATGGGCGCCGCGGGTCGTACTGCTGGAGCTTCACCAGCGCCGAGAGCATGGCATCCTGCGCGGCGTCGTCCGCGTCCTCGGGATTGCCCAGCACCGCGCGCGCCACCCGGCGTGCCACGCCGGCATAGCGCTCCACCAGGATGCCGAAGGCCTCCCGCTCGCCGGCTACCGCCCGGGCGACCAGATCGGCCTCGTCCTGCTGAGCTATACGCGCGGCTTGCGGCGGGGGTTGGGGATCAGCCACCGCCCGCCTCCCGCGTGCGGCGCCGCTCGAAGGTGTAGAGACCGAACGCTAGAGCCAGTGAGAACGCCCCCGCGGCCAGCACCATCGCCATCACACGCGGAAACACCAGTAGCAGCACCCCGACGCCGGCAAACAACAGGGTCGCCGCCGAGCTGATGGCGCGACGCAGCCCGCCCGCCACGCGCCGCACCGTGACCACGGCGACGGCCCCGAGCTCGTACCCCGAGCGTTTGTGGGGTTGCTCAGGAACGGGCGACGCCGCGGTGGCGGGCGCGCCCACGAGCCGGGCAGGGAGGAAGCGCCGACGGGCCTGCAGCACGATCTCGCGGCTGGACGCGAGGTCGCGCAGGAACTGCTGCGCCAGCTGGGCGGCGAGGTGATTGCATTCGGCGAACAGATCCAGCTCGTAGTTCCCGAGTAAGCTCGAGACGTTGAGGTTGCTCGAGCCGACGCGCGCCCAGCGGTGATCGACCAACAGGGTCTTGGCGTGCAGCATGGGCCCCTGCCACTCGAAGATGCGGGCGCCCGCGCGGAGCAGGTCGCGGTAGCCGATCCGGGTGGAATCTCGCAGGACCGGGAGATCGCTCGTCCCTGGGACCAGCAGGCGCACGTCCACGCCGGCCCGGGCGGCGTCGAGCAAACTGGCGTACAGGGGCGGTGGCGCGATCAGGTACGCATCGGTGATCCACAGTCGGTCCGTCGCGGTCGCGGCCAGGAGCTGGACGGCGCGGTACATGCGCGCCCGGCCGGGGACGCCCGACACCACGCGCGCCGTCGAGGACCCGCATTCCGCGGGATCGGCTTCCAGCTCGTCGGGCGGGAGCGGCTCGCCGGCACGCCGCCAGATGCGGGCGAACGCGTCGTCGAGCGCCGCGGCGGCTGGTCCGGTGACGGCCACCATGGTGTCGCGCCACGGCCGCCGACCGCGCGCGGCGTCGCCCGCCCACTCGTCGCCGATGCACAGCCCGCCGGTCATCGCCCAGCTGCCGTCGGTGACGAGCAGCTTGCGGTGGTCGCGGGAGAGGGTGTCGAACGGGTGGCGCGTCAGGAGCGGATGGAAAGCGCGCACCTCGGCGCCGGCTTGGGTGAGCCGCCGCCAGTAGCGGCGGGAGGTTCCGAACGAGCCGAGGGCGTCGTACAAGACGCGTACGCCGACGCCGGCACGGGCCCGCTCGACGAGCGCGTCGGCGAAGCGCCGGCCCGTCGCGTCGTCGCGGATGATGTAGTTCTCGAAGTGCACCCAGCGGCGCGCGGCGGGGATCGCGGCGAGCATCGCCTCGAGCGCGCGCGGGCTGTCGGGGTGAAGCTCCAGGCGGTTGCCCTCGATCGGTCGGGCGCCTGCAGCCCGGTCGATCGCGAGGGCGAGCGGGTCGGGCGCGCCCGGCCCGGCTGCGGCAGGAAGGCTCACCCGACCGCCGCCTGCGGGCCGAGGCCGAGGTCGCTCTCCGCGGGACGGAGCGCCTGAATCACGAAGGCGACGTGCTCCTCGAGCGGCACGGCGATCTCCGCGGCGCCCTGATTCACGTCGTCGCGGTTCACCCCGCGTGCAAACGCCTTGTCCTTGAGCTTTTTCTTCACCGATGACACCTCGAGGTCCGCGAAGCTCCTGGAGGGGCGTACCAGCGCGCACGCCACCAGGAACCCGCACAGCTCGTCCACCGCGAACAACGTCTGGGCCATTTTGGTGTCGCGCGGCACACCGGTGTAGTTCCCATGACCGAGAATGGCGCGGCACAAGGGCTCGGGCACGCCCTTGTCGCGGAGCAGCCGCACGCCCCACGCGGGATGACCCTCGGTGGGCGAGTGCTCGTGATTCGGGAACTTCTCGTAGTCGAAGTCGTGCAGCAGCCCGACGATCCCCCACGTCTCCGGGTCTTCGCCGTCCTTCTCGGCGTAGGCGCGCATTGCCGCCTCGACGGCCAGCATGTGCTGGCGCAGCGAGGGGGACTGGGTGTGCTCGTGCATCAGGTGCAGGGCTTCGGTGCGGTTCATGCCGTCTCCACGTTCCAGCGCTCTGCCCACAGCTCTGCCATGAGAATGGGCCATAGCTTGCGGGCGTTGTTGCGCGCGCCCGTGCGGTGCTCGGCGAGCAGATGTGCCATCGGCGCGTCCGGGAACAGGCGGGGTGCCGCGAGATAGCGATCGGCGAGCGACCGCAGTCCCGTGTTGAGCCACCGCGCTACGGGCACCGACAGCCCGCGCTTCTTGCGCCGGATCGCCGCCTCTGGAACGAGCCCGCGCGCCGCTTCCTTTAATATCGCCTTGGTGCTGAACCCCCGCACCTTGAGCCCCGCAGGCGACGGCAGCGCCAGCTCCATCACCTCGCGGTCGAGGTAGGGCGCCCGTGCTTCAATCGACGCGAGCATTGTCCCCCGGTCCACTTTCACGAGCAGGTTATCGGGGAGATAGCTGAGGAAGTCGAGCCACAACACCCGGTTGAGCGACGAATCCCCGGGAAAGCCACTCAACAGGCTGCCGGCCCACGCGAGGACGCGCTCGTCCGGCCCCAGCGCACCGAACCACGTCAGGTGACGCTGGACGAGCGGCAGCTCGGCGCCAGCGACGAACTGCTTGAGCAGGAACTCGAGCGTGACCTTGCCGGTCGACGTCGGCAGCCGGTTCACGAGCCAGCGGAGCGCCGCTCGCCCGGGGATGCCGAGATACCACCCCGCCGCCTTGTGGCCCAGGTACGTCGGGTAGCCGCCGAACAGCTCGTCCGCGCCCTCTCCGGAGAGCACCACTTTGACGTGCGCCCGGGCCGACTCGGCCAGAAGAAACGTGGGCAGAATGGCGGGGTCGCCCACGGGCTCGGCGAGCGAGCGGGTGACGTGATCGAACGCGCGCTCGAGCGCTGCGTCGTCCGCGGTGACCACGTGGTGAATGGTGCGGATGTGGTGCGTCACCGCTTCGGCGTGAGGGCTCTCGTCGTAGCCCGGTTCGGCGAACTTGACGGAGTACGTGTGGATCCGCTCGCCCGACATGACCCGCGCGGCCGCGGCCGCGAGCAGCGACGAATCGAGCCCGCCGCTGGTGAACACGCCCACCGGTACGTCGGACATGAGCTCGCGTTCGACCGCGCGGAGCAGCACGTTGCGCAGCGTGGCCGGGCCGTCGAGCCGCGACGGCCGCGCGGCGACGGCGGCGGGGTCCCAGTAGCGGCGCACCGCCAATCCCCTGCGGTCGGCGACCAGCAGGTGCGCCGGCGCGAGCTTCGAGATGCCGTCGAGCATGGTGTACGGGGCGGGGACGTAGCCGAGCGCGCCGTACAGCGCCGCCGCCGCGGCGTGCACGCGGCGCGGCTGGTCGGGGAAGGCGAGCAGCGCCTGAATCTCCGACGCGAACCGCAGCTCGCCGTTCACCTCGGTCCAGAACAGCGGCTTCTCGCCGGCGCGGTCGCGCGCCAGCACCAGCCGCGCGTGCCGGTCGTCCCACACGGCCAGGCCGAACATTCCCTCGAGCCGTCCGACGCCGTCCGCGCCGAAGCGCTCGTACAGCGGCACGATCGTTTCGATGTCGCCCGTGGAGCGGAACGGATACCCGGCGAGGGTATACTCGCGGCGCAGCTCCGGCGCATTGTAGATCTCGCCGTTGCAGACCATCCAGATGGAAGCATCGGGGCTCTGAAACGGCTGGTCACCGGTGGTCAGGTCCATGATGGCGAGACGGCGGGCGCCCAGGCGCGCGCGCTCGTGCCCGACGATGCGCTCCCCGTCGGGACCGCGGTGGGCCAACGCTGCGGCCATGGCGGCGACACAATCGGGATGCTTGAGCGGTGCGCCCGAGAGTGAGACGGCGCCGAAGATGCCACACATTACCGCCCCCCTCCGCCCCGCCGGGGAGGTTGTAGAGGTTGCGGGGGACGGCAGGGTCCGTAGGCCGCGTAGTGGTCGTCGGCCGCGAGCAGGGGCAGGGTAGCACCGAGGGTCGCGCGTACCTCGCGGTGCCCCGCCCCCGCCAAGAACACCGTGGGCATGGAGCAACGCGCCAACGCCTCACGCCAGTAGCCCACCGGAAGCAGCGGCGAGCCGGGAATGGAACGGAACCGCTCTACGTTGTCCGCGATGTAGTTGCTGGTGAGCTCCTGGCCGCTCGGAGTCGCCACCGGGATGGTGCGACCAAGATAGAACGGCAGCGACGGTGGGTAGGCGAGCACGCCGAGCACGGTGCCGGTGTCACCGCTGCCCTCGAGCGCCGCGGCGGTGGCGCTCGCCACGGCGGCGGAAGAGCGGTCCTCTCCTACCGCGACGAGCAGGTTTCCGGACACGAACGGGATGGCCATAACAACGACAGCATACCCGAAAAACGTGATGCGGGGCCGGCGGGTGACGGCGCCGAGCCCGACAAGGACTGCTGAGCAGAGCACGACGATCCCCAGCGCCACCGCGGCCGGCGGGATGGCGGTCTTCTCGGCGGGTGTCAGGCTGATGGGCGCGGGGAGCCAGTGCGTAAGCGCCACCAGCGCCAGGCCCGCCAGGCCTGAGACGCCGACATAGACCCGCGCCGCCGTGTGGCTCCCACCGGTCACCAGGTTCCGCGTCGCGGCGAGCGCCAGCGCCGGCATCAGCGGCAGCACGTACTGCGGCAACTTGGACTGGTTGAGGGACAGGAACACCAGCGGCACGACCACCCAGCACGCGAAGAGCAGCGGCTCGGTGGCCCCGGCGTCATGTCTCGCCTGCCAGGTGGCACGGAGGTTCTTCACGCGAGCGAGCGCCGGGACAATCCACGGGAAGGCTGCCAGGGGAACGATCGGCAGATAGTACCAGAACGGCGCCGTGCGGTGGAAGCTCCGCGTGGTCACGCGCTCGAGCGTCTCACGCAGGAACACGTAGCCGGGAAAGTCCGGATGCTCGATCGATACGACGATGACCCAGGGCAGGGCGATGGCGCAGAACAGCGCGAGCCCGCGCCGCGGGAACAGTCGCCGAACCGGCGTGCCCGTGACCAGGGCGTGCGCGACCAGGGCGAGCAGCGGGATGGCGACGGCGATGGGGCCCTTCGTGAGGGCGCCGGCGGCCATCGCGGCCCAGGCGAGGACGGGCCGCTCCTCGGTGAAGCAGACGATGGCGGCCGTGGTCCACAGCGTCAGGGTGCTGTCGAAGATGGCAGTGCGGGCGTAGGCGAGCGGCAGCACCATGGTGGCGTAGGCGAGTCCGGCCAGCCAGCCGGCCTCTTCGCCCCAGCGGCGCCGCGCGAACCACACCAGCAACCAGATGGTGGCGAGCGTGGCGAGGTAGGCGGGCAACCGGGCGGCGGCCTCGGTCGGGCCAAACAACTCCATCATGGCGGCTGCGGCGGCGAAGTAGACGATCGGCTTGTCGAGATAAGGAAGGCCGTCCAGGTGCGGCACGACGTAGTCGTTGGTGTGCGCCATCTCGCGCGCCACTTCGGCGTTGCGGCCTTCGTCGGGGTCGAGGAGGCGGTAGCCGTTCAGGTTCCAGCCCAGCGCGACCGCCGCGAGCAGGACGAGGAACCGCAGGCTGATAAACGGGCGCGATGGCGACGGCGGCGAGGTCTGAATAAGCTTGGCGTGTGGGTGATCGAGCTCGGGCGCTAAAGTTATTCGAGCGCGCGTACCAGTGCCAGTTGGCGGGCGATTTGGCGGGCGCGGTGCAGCTGTATCAGGCGTCGCTCGCGGAGCGGCCGACGGCGGAAGCGCACACGTTTCTCGGCTGGGTGTACTCGTTCGAGCGGCGCTACGAAGAGGCGATCGCCGAGTGCAAACGCGCGATCGCGGTGGATCCCACCTTCGGCAATCCGTACAACGACATCGGGTGCTATTTGATCGAGCTGGGATGCGAGGACGACGCGGTTCCGTGGCTCAAGCGCGCGATGGACGCCCCGCGCTACGAAGCGCCGCAGTTCCCACATGTGAACCTGGCGCGGATCTACGAGAAGAAAGGCCGGGTGCTGGAGGCGGTGGCCGAGTATGGGCGCGCTTTGGATAAAATGCCGGGCTACGCTCCGGCGATCGGGGGATTACGACGCTTGCAGGGAAAGGTGAACTAGAGGCAGGGCGGCAAGGGCGCCAAAGGGCGGCAAGGGCGGCAGAGGAGGTTAAGGAGAGACATGCATCTGCAACTGCAGCTGATCGCCGATGAGTATCGCAGTGCGCAAGCGCGACTCCACGAGCTGGTGCGCGCGGTTCCGGCCGAGCAGTGGAGCCGGCGGTCCGATCCGGCGCGCTGGTCCGTGGCCGAGTGCGTGGCGCATCTGAATCTCACGTCGCTGGCTTATGTGCCGCTGTTGAGCCATGCCGTGTCGCGCGCCCGCATGCTCGAGCGGCGCCCACCGGGTCGCTACCGGCGCGATCCCATCGGTTGGCTGTTGTGGGCGACCATGGGACCGCCGGTTCGGGTCCGTCTCAAGACCATCGCGCGGTTCCTGCCGTCGAGCCTGGCCGCGCCTGAGCTGCTCGTCCAGGAATTCGATCGCCTGCAGGCGGCGCAGCTCGACTGCCTCGCCCAGGCGGACGGCCTGCCACTTTCCCAGGTGCGCGTCACGTCTCCGTTCAACGCGCGCGTGCGGTACAACTTGTACTCGTGCTTTACGATTCTGCCGCGGCACCAGCATCGGCACGTGTGGCAGGCGGAGCGAGTGTGGGGGAAGAAGGACTACGCCGCGCGCGGTATGCGCGAGTGAACTCGCGGCTCGGCGTCTGCCCGTAAACGGGCGTGCAGAGCCGCTTCCGCGCCGCCTCGACGCTCAGAAATGTGCCGAGCATCCGAACGCCCAACGGCCAGGTCCGCTCGGCGCGAAGCCAACCTGGATCGGAGACTCTACTGTGTGCCAATGCTCGGCGCCGAGGACGCCGCCGACGATCATCCCCACGAGCGCGCCGCCGGGTATGGTGAACGCATAGATCATCTCGCACAGGTTCTCACCGCACTGCTTCGGCCCGCCTTGCGATTGGACGGAGACAAAGCCCACGGCGGCTCCGAGCGCTGCACCGCCGAACAGCCCGAGGACGACGCATTCGCCACGGCGACCCCCGCACGCGCCCGAGCCTGCGCTCAGCTCGAGCCGGGTATACGGTCCTCGTGGAAACTCACGTCTTATTCCCTTCGCGTCGTTCAAGACGATCGTTAGACTGTCGATCGAGGCGAGCGTCCCGATCTCCTGGCGCCGCGGGCAGAATCGGGCTTCCGATGGCTCGCAATCTGGTGCGGGTGCGGTCACGCGAACCCGGGCGCCCGGAGCGAGCGTGAGAGTGTCCTGGGCGCTGACGTTGCCGAGCGGCAAGCTCAAGAGCAGCACGACTGTGCAGAAGGTGTATCTCATGTGACCTCCCGCGTCGACGGTAGCGGGCCGGTCTCAAGCGGGTTTCAAGCACGGTATTGCGCCGGTGCAACGGCCGACCACGTAGCTGCAGGGCACCCGCGCTCAGCCCAAAACTTGCAGCGCGGTTGCCACACCCCCTCAGAGATGGAAATCATGGGGCCGGCTCGCTCGATCACCTTCGTCTGCGTCGCGCTGCTGCTCGGCGAGTGCGATGCCAAACGGGTCATTGGTCCCCCGCCGCTCGTGCAATCCGCCACAGAGGTCGTATTCAGCGCGCCGGCGGTGATTCACGCCAGCAACCCAGCCGCCCCAGGGAGCTCCTTCACTTGCCAGCCGGGCATCGGCGTCTCGCTGGCCGGTCCGGTCGGCACCCGACTCACGTGGACAGGGATGGGGCTCCATATCGTCGATACTCCACCCTACGATGAGACGTTCGACCTCGCGTTCGTGCAACGGTTCTGGGCCGGGGAGGGGCTGTCAGCCGGTGAGACGACTTCGTCGAACGGGATGGCGTTCGGTACCACGAGGCCCTGGCTGATCACGCTGCGTTTCTCATATACCTTGACCGGCGCTGCCGCCGTGCAGACTGACTCCGTGAAAATCCTGTGCGATTGACGCGCGGACCTCTGATGCTTGCCCTTTGGGCGGTCGCCTGTCGCGGCACCGAGGTTGTGGCGCCCTCGGTCGGAACGCTACGCGTGGACGTGGCCATGACGGGCGTCGACGTCGATCGCAACGGAGTGGTCGTGACGTTGGACGACTCGATCGCCGTGGCCGTTCCGTCAAACGGGAGTTACCAGTTTTCGGACGTCGTTGCGGGGAGTCACCGCGTGGCGCTGGGTGGGGTGACCACGAACTGCACCAGCCTCGATGCGTTCACGCGCACCGTGATGGTCATCGCCGACCCGCCCGCGGCCGTCGCGTTCGCGCTGACGTGCACGACAACACCCCTCGCCACCTCCGGAATCATCGCATTTGCACGCGGCGATATCGACCACACGTACGATCTCTGGCTCATGAATGCGGACGGCACCGGGCAGATCCGCGTGCGAAACGCGCCCGGGGCGAACGATTTTCTGCCGTCGTGGACGCCGAACGGCACGCACCTCGTGTTCGTGACCACGTCGCAAATCGCCGTCATCGCTCTGGACGGCACCGGGTTCAGGCCTCTCACGCCGGGTGGTGTCACGGCGTATACCCCGAGTGTGTCGCACGACGGGACGCGCATCGCCTACAGCCGGCAGAACAGCGGGTCGGACTATGACATCTGGGTGATGAACATCGACGGCACCAACCAGCACCGGATCACGGCCGACCCGGCGTATGAGGATCACCCCACCTGGTCGCCCGACGGGACGCGCATCGCGTTCACGCGGGACTACGCCATCTATGTGATGGATGCCGACGGCGCCAATGTACGGCGCCTGAGCCCGGCCGGGACGACCAACGACGGTGGGCCGGCATGGTCGCCGGACGGAACGCGAATTGCCTTTTATAGCGGCTCCGGCGTCCCGGCGCACATCTACACCGTAAAGCCGGACGGCAGCGCCCTCACGCCGCTCACGAGCGGGCTCGACAACGACTACTTCCCCACGTGGTCGACCGACGGCAGCCGTATTGCCTTCAACAGCGGACGGGGCAGCGTGGCCGGCATCTGGTCCATGCGGGCTGACGGCACCGACCTCCGTCGCCTGTCGAGCAGCTTCGACACGTATGCAGCCTGGAGCCCGTAGGTCGGCTAGTCGGGCTGGCGCGGGTGGCTCCGCAGCCGTCCCGCCGCCTCATCGATCCTGACGACGTACGCGCGCACTGTCTCGCCGGGCCCGCGTCGCGGCACGACGAAGTGCTGGTCGTCTGGCTGCGAGCTCTTCAAATCGTCGACCATCAAGTCTCCGCCGTGTGCCTCGACCACCGCTTCGAAGCGCTCCACCGCGGATAGCAGGTCGGCCAGGTCGTCAGGGCGCTCGGCGCCGGTCAGTGCGATTCCGCGTTGGCGCAGTCGCGCCGCGACCTCCGCCGCAGCGCGTGCCTGCTCCTCATCGAGGGCCATACTCAGGTCTCCTTGGCTATAGGCATCCGACGCTCCTGAGGTCGCTCCACCACCGATTGCCAGAGCCACTGCCGGGCCGCTTCGACCTCGCCGTCGCTCAACGAATGGCCGCCCGGCTCCCAGTGGATCATCACAGCCGTCCCCGCGCGGCGCAACAGCTCGGCCAGATGCTCGGCCTGCGCGGGGGGCGCGATCGAGTCCGCGCGCCCGGCCCCGATGAACACCGACGTGCCCGTGAGGTCGGGAACCGTATCGGGCTCGAATGGGATCATGGGACTCAAAAGCACCGCTCCGCGCAACAGCCCCGGGCGTCGCAGCAACAAGCTTGCGGCGATGTTCGCGCCGTTCGAGAACCCCACCGCCACTATTCCCGTGCGATCGAGCTCGTACGTCCTGGCGGCCGCTTCGATGAACTGCGCCAGCTCTTCGGTGCGGCGGGCCAGGTCCTCCTGGTCGAACACCCCCTCGGCCAGGCGGTGAAAGAAGCGCGGTGCGCCGCGCTCGAGCACGTTGCCGCGCGGGCTCAAGAGCCCGGCACCCGGGACCAGGGCTCGGCCGAGGGGAATGAGATCTTCCTCGTCCCCGCCCGTGCCGTGCAGTAGCAGCAGCGTCGTGCTGCTCGCGAGCTCCGCTCCGGCGGCTGGCGGGATGTACCGGTGGATGAAGCCGAGCGCGTCACCGCTCACGTCCTCAGGCCCCGTGGTGCTCGCGAGGAGCGTGGCCGCCGACGCCGTGACGGGAAGATGAATGGGAGGCAGGATGGCCTCGATTTGGGCACGGTGAGTCTCGTACTGTCGCGGCAACATCAGGCGCTGCCCGAGCTCGGCGACCGGCTCGTCGATGGCAAAGCCGGGTGGGTCGGTGGCGAGCTCGAACAACACGCCACCCGGCTCGCGAAAATAGACCGAGTGGAAGTAGTTCCGATCGATCACCGGCGTCGGGTCGAGCCCCGCCTGTGTGACCAGCTCACGCATCTGGAGCTGCACGCCGTCGTCGGGGACACGCCAGGCCACGTGGTGGACCGTCCCCGCGCCGCCAGCGCCGTGCACGAAGCCGCCCACCGAGCGCACGTCCACGACGGTTCCCGGCCCGCCGTCGCCGGCGGCGAAGCGCCGGGTGCTGCCGTCCTCATGCACCGGACGGAAGCCGAGCGTGTCCACGAGCACCCGTTCGGTGACGTCCCCCTTGTCCGCCCAGATGGTCACGCCGTGAAAGCCGTGGATCGCGTGCTCGCGCGGTATGCCGGGGGCCGCTCCCCAGGCGGGCCTCGCCTCGGCGCCGCGGTCACCGACGATTTCGAGCATCAACCCATCGTGGTCCCTGAACGAGATCGCCTGCCTGGTCGGCCCCTCGTACCGGATGCCGTGACGCACCAGCCGCTCGACCCAGAATCCGAGCGAGCGTGGCAGCACGGCGAACGCTGTGACGGCGACCTGTCCAGTCCCGTGGCGCCCGGGTCTGGCGCCGGGCCAGGGGAAGAAGGTCATGATGCTCCCCGGAGTGCCCACCTCATCGCCGTAGTAGAGATGGTATGTCTCCGGATCGTCGAAATTCACGGTGCGCTTGACGAGTCGGAGGCCGAGCAACCCGACGTAGAAGTCAAGGTTGCGCTGGGGGTCGCTCGCGATCGCGGTGACGTGATGGATGCCGAGCACGCCGGCCATGGTCAATACTCTGCGAACGCGTCGTCCGGATAGCAGTATAGCCAGCGCTCTCCTGGCTCCGCGGACGCGATCACGGGATGGCCGCTCGCCCGGGCGTGCTTGCTGGCGTGCCGGTTGGGTGAGTCGTCGCAGCACTGGGTCGTGCCGCACTGCTGGCACGTCCGCAAGTGGACCCACTGCGCGCCGATCTTCACGCACTCCTCGCACTCCCGGCGCTTTGCGTGGCGGACGGTGGTGATCGCGGCGATGTGAACGCAAGGCTGGTCGGGCATGATGCTCGCTCTGCTGGTGGAGGACCTGACGGACGCAGGCTGGCTGTGTGAGGTTACAACGGGCGCGGGCTTCGTGGAAGGCCGACCCTGGTAGATTGAGGCGACTCGCGGCAATCTTGATTGGCTTCGAAGGTCGGTCGAAGCGGTGGTGACTTCCACAAAGGAACCCACGATGACCGCTCCAAGACACGCGCTGGCATTGACGTTCGCTGCAGCGGTGCTGACGACTCCGGTACGCGCGCAGCGGCGTCCGGCGCCGGTCGACCCTGCGAAAACCACTACGATTCGGCGCTTGCTGGATCTGACCGGCGCCGCTCGGCTTGCCCTGAGCGGAATGGAGTCGATGGTCCCGGCCCAGCGGGCCGCGAACCCGCAAATCCCGGGTGCCTTCTGGGACGCGTTCCTGGCGCGAGCTCGACGCAGCCTGCCGCAGCTCGTGGAGGCCATAGTCCCGGTCTACGCGTCTCATTTCAGTCAGGCGGAGCTGGAGCAGCTGGTGCGTTTCTACGAGAGCCCGCTCGGTAAGCACCTGAGCGAAGTCCAGCCGCTGATCCTCCAGGAGAGCATGCAGGCCGGCCAGACCTGGGGCGCCGCCATTGGGAGGGAAGTGGGTGAAAGCCTGTCGCGGAGCGGTGCCAAGCCCCCGAATCCAAACTAGCTGGGAGATTCATGACGATCCGATGGCTGCTGGCCGCATTCCATTTGCTCGGGCTGGGCGTGGGCCTCGGGGCGGTGCTCGTGGTCCTCATGGTCTTGGCGGCGACGGCGATGGCGCGCGGGTACGGCGTGCCGGCGCGATAAGGAGCGGCGCACTTTTTCATCCCGCCCGGGGTATTTTCGAGCGTCGGTAAATCACGAAAGGTCTGACATTATGTGCAGAAACATCAAGCGACTGCGACACCCGGATCACGCACCGACCGACGCGGAGCTGCACGACGCGGCGCTGCAGTTCGTGCGCAAGATCAGCGGCTTCCACGCTCCCTCGAAGGCCAATG
>Ga0137409_10001228_pt1 | contig 28024 bp, 25 predicted proteins | sample CZODoug1_16funga_FD_122059 | JGI IMG/M metagenome (GOLD analysis project Ga0137409, IMG submission 122059) | Vadose zone soil fungal communities from Angelo Coast Range Reserve, California, USA - CZODoug1_16fungal (Hybrid Assembly) | ecosystem: Environmental > Terrestrial > Soil > Vadose zone...
CGTGGACTGACGGAGAGCCGGCCTCATGGTACGCGATGCGCTTCGGTTTACCCGAAACCGAATCCGTTTGTACTTGTCATCCGCTTGGTTCGGAAGCTCCGGTCGATGACATGTCCCTTCGGCTTCGATGTGCGCCCAATACCCGCGCGGTGGGGCGGGTATATCCGATCGACGGCAGACCTTGGTAAGTCCCCTATCTGATATTCCGAAACGCTCGGCAAGTGCTGTTATCGGCGTGGACCAGATGAGGTTATAGAGTTCTTTTCTCGAGATCTGGTGAATGCGCGGCAATTTTCGCGGCTGGGCCTCCGATAGCGCGTCGACCACGACCTTGTGTTTGGCTCGACGTCGCGTACCGCCATTGGCGATTTGCACGATCTTTCTGCCATGACGGTCCAAGACCCTTTGCCTATCTTCGGTTTGAAAATAGGCGTAACCGGCGGTGGTCTTTTGATCCTTATGATTAAGGACCGCGCCGACCAGGTGCAATGAAGCACCGTCCCGGACCAACCAAGATCCGACGGTTCTGCGCAAATCATGAATTCTCAAGTCGTGAAATCCAGTTTCCACCCGGATGCGGCGCCACATCGCATCCAGATAGGCAAGGGGCTTCCCCGGGATCGCTCCGCAAATGATGTAGGGATTGTCCTTGAGCTTCGGGATCATCTTGAGGCGTACGATGGCGGCACGGCTCAGCGGGGTGAGCACAGGCTCTCCGTTCTTGGTCCTGCCGATGTAGAGCGTTTTGTTGTCCCAATCGACGTCCGCCCACTTGGCCGCCAGAATCTCATTGCGCCGGACGCCGGTCAGGAGCAGCAGCCACAATGCATGCCCGGCGAACTCATTGGGATCGTCATTGATCGCGGCCGCCAGGCGCGGCATCTCGGCCGGCGTCACGTAGCGGCGCCGTTTGTGTTCAGGAAATCGCTGGATCTCGGTTCCGGGGTTGGGCATTTCCGCTGGAATCATGCCCAACTGACGACCGACGTTGTACATCTTGCGAACCACGCAAATGAAGCGATTGGCGCCGTAGGGGTGCGACTTGCCGTATCCCGCGTGAATGCCCGCGATGTCAGCTCTCGTGATGGAAGCGGCCAAGTGAGATCCAAAACGGGGTAGCAAGAGCCGATTGAGGGCCGCTTCATCCGTCTTCCACGTTCTCTTCTTGGGCTTCGCGTGCCGCTCGATGTAGAGTTCGGCCAGCATTTTGACGGTTGCAGATTCCCGCATCTCGTCGATATTGGATTTGGGGTCTTTGCCGTCCGCGGCGGTCCCAAAATAGAGCCGGGCTTTCCGCCGCGCCTGCTCCAAGGTGATGGCGTCGGATCGCCCCAAATCGACCAGCCGCTTGCGCTTTTGAATGCGGTACGTGCAGACATAGCTGCCGCGGCCGTTCGGAAATTTGCGAAGGCCAAAGCCGGGTAGGGCGAGGTCCCAATAGATGCATTGCGACTTTCCGTGGGCGGTGCCAACATATTCGAGCGATCTGATGTTGTCTTGGCGAAGTTTTGCTTTTGGCATGAAGGAGTCGAACCGTTACGGGAGTGACCAAAGAGTGACCACGGCGGATAGTACTTGGGACCAATTGGGCGAACCAAGTCGCAAGGCGCTTAGGGTAACTCGTTGATTACTCTAGATAAACCGTACTCCAGCGTACTGGGGCGTAGTGGGAATCCGCGCTCTTAATCAATTGGTCGTAGGTTCGATCCCTACACGGCCCACCATCCAAAAAAAATCCCTTAGAAATCAAGAATAAAGGGACAGAACATGGCGAGGGGGCGAATCGAACCTACACAGTTTGCACGCTAACTGAGAAAATCGCAGTTTCGCCTTCTGTAACTCTCCACCTCTCCACCACTCACACTCTCCACCATATACACGCTCCACGCGTCCCACACTTGGTCTGCGAATCTGGGATTCAACCATTCAACCTAGCTCCGGACGGTCACATTGTGAATCGGCAAGCCGGTTTGATGGTTCGATACCGATCGGCGCCGCAACTCCTTGCTTCGATTGGCGCGGCCTGCAAAATCCCTGGTCAATGTTCAACGCCGGTTCGCACTAGGACTTGCCGAGATTCTCAACAAGCATATTGCAAAACAGCGCACCCTGTTCGATGGCGTCGTCGAGGGCGACGTGGGTATGGGCATGCGAGTCGAACCAATGTTTGGGCATGCCGCCTTTAGTGCTTTTGCGATAGTCCTTTTTCAGCAAGGCCATTGCGTAGGTTTTGATATCGAGGGCGGAGAAGCTGAAGGGGCTTTCGCCGGCGAAGCGAATCAGGTACCAGTAAACGAATAGGAAATCGAATCCGGCTGGGTAGCCGACGAATACTGGCTTTCCGGGAAGGGCTTTGAGCCAGAGGACGTAGCGGCGCATGGCCGTTTCAGGCATTTCCAGTTCTTGCCGGCACGCGGCCCAGGCCTCGGGCTGTTGGGCCCACCATTTTGCCGTCTTGGGATCGGCCGTTGCGCCCGGCAGCGTTTCAAGGTTCGCGCTGAATGTGCCTATCAATTCCTTTCCGCCTGTATACGCCGCCGAGCCAAAACTCAACATCGAGTTCGGGCCGGGGATCGGCCCGTCGGCCTCAACGTCGGTGCTCACATAGATTTCTTTGCTGCTCATGGCTGCGACTTGTGCCGCAAGACATCCCACCGTTCGGTGACTGCCACCCGTAGCTTGCTATCGTCGATCTTTGCGATCCACTCGCGTAATTCGCGACGAGAGAAGTTCGCTGGCCAACTCAGCTCGGGGAAATGTCGCAGCCGCCGGCCGCGCCGGGTCGATAAATACAGCGCGTCGAATAGAGCTTTAGCAGGGGTAGCGATGTCGAAGTTGCCGGTGTTTCGATACGGACCGTAGCCGCCGATGAGTGCGGGGTCGAGTCGGTGGAACTGATATGTCCCAAATGGGGTTCGTACGGTGGGACGTATACGTTCCGCCACGATCTGAATCACGTGCGGCGCTTGGTCGATCATGCCGTGAAGATTAAGGGCGGAGAGTAGCGATACATAACCGCGAACGTCGGTCTTTTCTCCTTTTGTGGCGCGCAGCAATTGTGGAATGATGGCGTAGGGTGAGAAGTCAGCATGGCCGGGCAATGCCCAAAGTCCACGTCGAACTTTGGCAATCAGCCCTTCCTTTGCCAAAGCCGAAAGTGATTGGGTCGCCCAGACGGGCGAACCTCCAGTGGTTTTGATGACGTCGGCCGTAGTGAATACGGGTTGATGATGCGTCAGTTCGCCGAAGACAGCGGTATCTACGGCGTTCATGTGATTGTTTCCGGTGGTACGGCGAGGATCTGGTCGATGAGATCGCCGACAAACAATTGACGCGCGATCCAGGTGTCCTCGTCCTGCAACTGCTCGCGTTGCGCTGGATCCAGGTAGGCCAGAACCGTGTCTGAATACTCGGCGTGGGATATTTCGAGCGCTCGGCCGCGCGCGTTGCATAGCGTGGCATCGTCTAGCCAGCGTCTTAGGAAACCAGTGTCGATACCTCTGAGCGTTCCATTTCCAAGAACAAACAGATCGAATACATCACGGGCCTGCACGTGCGTGCGCGAGGCAAGGGCATTGATCTTCTGACGGATGGCTGCAGGCCGTGTGTAGCTCGGCAATAGAAGCGGCGGGTCATCTGGGCGAAGATACTCGCGGACGGCGGAATCATTCGCCGGGCTGACCGCGTGCTCGTCTCCCTCGCATCTATCCCGGTAAGACACGTCGATTTTGGTCGGCGGTCGGATGCCGCCGCGTCCGACCAGCTCAATTTTGTAGCGCAGTGTCGTATCGGTCGACTTACTCGATCGTCCGCCGATCAGCGAGGCCTGGAGTATGCCGAGGGCCTGCAGACGCCGTTGCACATCTCCGTCAGCCAGCGTCGCCGGAATGGCGCGTTGCATGGCGCCCGCGACGTCCTTGCCCACATCCAGATCAATGTCTTCGCTGAATCGGATACTGCCGAAGTAAAGGCGTAGATTGGTTCCACCTTTCAGAACCCAATCGCGTCCTTGCAGTCGCTCTGCCAGAGCTCTGAGCAGCACGACATGAAAGCCCTCGCGCAGGGCAAGCGGAGAAGTGGTTGTTTTATTAATCGACATAATTATCCTAAAGCCATAATAATATCGATTAATAACGAGGGCAACTATTTTCAAAACAAGCGCTTGAGAAGAGGTGCCAAGCCACGTCGGGATCAGGAGCGCGCTGTCGCGAGTCAGGATGCCGGCCATCATTGGCCTGCGCAAGCGATTGAAATTACTTAAGTTTTATGCGCATCATGATCGGAGGAACAGCCCAAATCGCCCACGGCCCACCATTTACCGCGGGGTGCTTACCGGGCACTAGGTGGTCGAACGTTCGAATCGTAATCCGATATCGCACTAAATCAAGAATTTGCAGTGAATCGGGCGGAACCTCTCGCTGCTGGGAGTGACCAAAGAGTGACCAAGCGCCCGCTGACCTAACCTGACCCGAAGAAACCTCGGGTGGCCGGCAATAGGTAACGATGACCCGTTGCTGACAGTCGCCAACGACCGCAATCGGGCACGCCAACACGGGATTTTCGGGAAGTCGGAGGCGTATTGAACGACGATCCCGGTGGTGTTACCTTAGTAATACCTGACGTTGGGAGGAGTTATGAGTACCCCTGTAGCGACCACGCTCAAGATTGCCGCCGACCTCAAACGACGGGTCGTAGCGGCAGCCAAAGCAGCTGATAAATCGCCCCACGCATTTATGCTGGAGGCGATTGAGCACCAGACTCGACTGGACGAACAGCGCCGAGCATTTGTTGCCGAAGCAATGGCTGCGCGTTCCGAAGCGCTCACGAGCGGCGAGGGTTTCGCAGCGGCGGACGTGCATCGCTACATGGCTGCTCGCGTCCGTGGCGACCGGGCAGCGCGACCGAAAGTGCGAACGTGGCGGAAGTAATCTACTCTCGACACGCATTTGCTGACCTGGAGCGATTGGCCGATTTTCTAGCTAAAGATGCACCAAAGGCTGCCATTACAGCGATTGACGTCATTCGCGACGGGATCGAGATTCTTGGGCGACATCCTCTGGTCGGCCGGCCATGTGAGGAGGGGCTGAGAGAACTCCTGATCTCTTACGGCAAGAGTGGCTATGTGGCGCTCTATAGCTATGAGCAACGGCACGATGTCGTGTTGGTGCTCGCAATTCGTCATCAGCGCGAAGCTGGCTATTCGACGTAGAGCCACCACGAATAACCATTCGGAGTCGATCTGTTGGCATCGCGGGCCCTAAAAGTAAAGTAAACCTAATCCGAACCATTGAGCGGCATTACTGCGGCGAGTTACACCGTCTCGACCAACCGTGTCGCGCAAAAAAACCGAGATCCCAACTATTCCTTCGATCGGCCCGAAACCAATCCACCGTTCTGAATCCTTCCATCCCTGAAAACCGCGACGGTCACGACTGTTCCTACCTGTGTCTCAAAGTATGGACCAGAAATATGCGTGCAGCGGCGCTTTCTAGGAGCCGCAAACTTGCAATTCTAAGGTCCGAAATTTCCCGTTCGGTTACATGCGAAACCAACGGAGCTTCCATTCAATCTATGTGTCGTCGTCGGATGTTCCCTTCGCAAATGATTTCGGAAATCATTTTCCCATCGAAACGCAGTTAGTCTCGGTACGGCGCACCCCCGTATGGCTCGCGCAAGGCGCGGCGTGCCGAGTTATTGCTGATTGGCTTACTCGCCATCGGGTTGCGACGCATCATTGACACGAGGCACGGGAATTTGCTACTAGTGTGACGAACATTAAATACTTTCTGAAGAATTTGGATAGTGCAACACGTCTGCACGTCGGAGAGTCAAATGGCGATACTGACGGTCGGGCATTTCGAAGAGGTCGCGTCCGGCAATTATCTTGAAGGGCTCGCTGTCGATTACGAGCGCGGGATCGTCTGGTACAGCGACGTCATTGGTGGGGGCGTGCATAGCCTCAAGCCGGACGGAAGTAGCGTATCTCTGAAAGCAGGCCGGATGTGGACGGGGGGTGTGCTGGTGGCCGGCTCGCTTCAAACTTGGGTGATCGGAGCCAACGGAATGCGATTCCCGGATTAACCGCAGCAAGAAGAAGGTTGCGCGTTTGGCGATGTAACTGTAGGAATAATTGCATGTCAGATAGCCGTCAGCGTATTCCGAACATCACGCCCGCCGAATGGACCGACAAGTTACTCGATATCTTCGAGTTTATGGAAGGCCCTGCAGCACGGGTGAAGGGGCCAAAATACAATGCGGTTAAGGCGCTGGTACATGCCCCCGAAGTCTCGCTGGCCTCGATGCGTTTCCACAAGGCCCTCACCCAGTCTCAAGGACTTGCACCGCGTCTGAAGGAATTGATCATCCTTCGTGTGTTGTGGTTGAACCGAGCGGAGTACCAATGGTCTCAGCATCTCCTGATCAGTTCTCGGTACGGGTTCGATAGTGCGGATTACACAGCAATTAAGACCGGTACGGTATCCCCCGGGTGGTCTGGGCTGGAAGCTCTGGCGGTTGAGGCCGTCGATCAACTTGAGAGATTGGGAAACATTGATGATGCGCTGTGGGCGGGGCTGACCCAACATCTCAACCATGGCCAGATTCTGGAACTACTGTATCTAGTCGGTAGCTTCAAAATGGTTGCGTGGATCTTCAATGCCATACGCCTGGATCTGGATCCCGGAATGCAGGGATTTTCCGATGAGGATTGGAATCTATTAGATCGCTTGCGCCCGGGGAATGAGAAACGGGATGTGTAATATGCGAGAGCGGGGCCAAATCGGTAGGGCTCCTACGTTTGAGCAACCCCACTGCCGGCCGGCGGGTGTGTCGCTTTAACTCGCGTCTTTAGTCCAGAGAGACTTAGCTCGGCCGAGGAGGGTCGAAGGCGATCGGCAGGTGCTTCGGCCCCCACACACCGGGAAAAAGCCGCCAGACCAGCTCGCCGTCACGGCGCGGGTTCTTCAGTTGCTGCGCGATGAGGTGTAACCCTTCGCCAATCTGCAATTTGGCGAGGAACATGCCGAGGCAGCTGTGCATGCCACGGCTGAAGGCTGTGTGACGGTTGTTGACGTTGGGCCGTTCTGGATCGAACGCCAGACCGTTCTCGAACGGCCCGGAGTAGCGGCAGACGACACCCATTGGGAATATCAGCATTGTCCCCGCCGGTAGGGTTATGCCACGGTATTCCACGTCATGTGTGGCGTTGCGGTAGCTGGTTGCCACGCCCGAATGCCGCAAGACTTCATCGACGACTTTGTCGCAATAGCGCCGGTCGCCTGCGCATCGTAGCCACTGTGCCGGCCGATCGAGCATGAAGTTCATGATGTGAGCGAGTTGGTTCTTCGACGTGTCATAGCCGGCGACGAAGAGGAACAGCAGGAGGTCTCGCAGCTCCGTTGCGTCGACCGTGCCTCCGCTTTCCGCGGCGATGAGCGCGTCCAGCAAATCCGCCTCGCCCGGATGGCCACTGGCCTTGCGTTCTTTCACTAAACCATCGACGAATTCCCACAAGTCGTCAAAGCCCTGACGGATCTTTGGGAATATACGCCGGTCGAGGCTGAAGCTCTGGCCGACGATCTCAAGCCAGTCTTTAACTTCGGGAATGCGAGCAAGTGGGACGCCGATGAGGCTGAACATGACCGCCACCGGGAACCTAGAGGCAAAGTCCTCGAAGTCAAAGCGGCCCTTTGGCGCCCATTCATCGAGCAGTGACAAGATGACCTTCTGAATGCGCTCCCGATAGAAGTTGACGGCTCGTGGCGAGAATGCCGCTTTTGCGGCTGAGCGAATTCGGTCATGGTCGGCCCCATCCCGGGCGATCAAGCACTCGACTTCGAAGCGCGCCCAATTGGTGCCTTCACCGCCCATGATTTCGACTATGTGGGCGGCCGGCGTCTTGAGTTGCTGATCCATCAACAGGATTTCGGTGCAAGCGCTATATTCGGTAACCACGATACCGAAATCGCTTTTCGCAAGCCAGGGGTGCTTCGCGCGGGCAGCAAACATGTGTGGGTTGGGATCGTCGGCAAAGTGCTGCTCGCCGATCGGTAGCTGGTAGAGGTCAAGTTCCGTTACTGAGAGCACAGTCTTTGCCTTTTAGGTACAACAGCCGCCGTTTACGCCGAGAGTCTGACCGGTGATGTAGCCGGCATCGTCGGATGCGAAGAAAGCACAGGCGACGGCTACTTCCTCGGGCTGGCCGATCCTGGGGATCGGGTAGGAAGCAAGGATCTGTTCGTGCGATACAGGAAAAAGATTTCCATCAATTGCCCGCTTGCTCATCGGCGTCAGGATGAATCCGGGCGAGACCGAGTTGACGGTGATCCCCTTGGGCCCTAGCTCCACCGCCAGAGAGCGGGTCATTGCGATGACGCCGCCTTTCGTCGCGGTGTAACTCACCATATTGGGCGCACCGATTTGCGCTCCCACCGCGGAAAGGTTCACGATTCGGCCCCACCCGGCGGCGACCATGTCGGGCAGCACCGCTTGAGCCACAAAATAGACGCCCGTGAGGTTCACCGCTATCAGGCGGTCCCAGGTCTCCTCGGAGATCTCGGGGAAGGGACAAAAACTCTCGATGGCGGCATTGTTGATGAGGATAGTGATCGGTCCAAGCGCCTCGCGAATACTGGCGACGGCGGCATTGACCTCAGCGCGGACCGATACATCGGCTTGCACGGGGAAGGCTCGGCCACCTTCCCGAGTAATCTCCCGGACAACTTCCGCAACATTTTTGCCATCTATCCCGAGGATACCGACCGACCTCCCTTCGCGGGCCAATCGCAGGCATGTCGCCCGGCCTATGCCCGAGCCCCCTCCGGTAACCAATGCGGTCCTGCTGCTTGGTGTCATGGTGTCGTTACCTTCTCGTATGGTCCGTCGTGTCCGGCTCGAACAAAGTTCTCGCGCGCGTGTTCGTCACTATGTTAGCACGTTCGAGAGGCAACAAGTGAAACTGATACAGTGCGGTGCCCAAGGTGCGTCAAGGGCATCCCTCGATCTGCTGCTTGAGAGCGCAACGCTCCATCAGGCCAATGGTCTCCTCACCATCCCAGCTATAGCCGACCGCGCATTGCTGGAGCACTGACGAGTCCGCCATCTCAAACAGATGGTGATCGAAGGTGGAGAGGACGGTCTTTCCCGCGATCCGGATCGTATCGTTCCCGGATTCGAGTATGAGCGGTACATCTTCGCCGTTGGCTTCTAGCCGCGTCATCCACGGCGCCTGCACGATCCGAGCCGGCACCTGCTCTGCGTCGCCCGTAAAAACGAAGCCTTCGTTGAACGAAGGCGAGCCGTCTGCCTTTGGCGCGAACGCAATCGCTCCCATGGCGCGACCCGAAGGGAACAGTGCGGAGTGCTGGCAATGGCCGGTTGCTGCACTCATGTTGCGCACGCCTTGACGGCGAACACGCATACCTGTCCCTTTGATCGGATGCTTCTCGCCAGCGACGTTGACAACGCCAGTGATCCGACATACCTGCTCGTAGCGCAAGCCGCCCATAAGCTCACCCTCGATCGAAGATTTCATCAGCCGGGCGGTCTCTGCTGTCATAGCGCCCATCAGCCAGGGCGGTGCCGCCATCTGCGCTTCCATGCAGAAAGCGAGTTCTACGGGTCTGCCGCCGGTCTGCCCGGCCATTTGTGATGCAGTTGTGGATTCCTCGGCCGTACCTTGAAATTCCACTAACCACCGGCGGAACGGCTCGACGCAACGGAAGCGCAAGGGGCCCGCGCCGAGGATGGAGTACTTGCCTTCCGGCCCAAGGGGCGAATGGCGAGGAAACTCGTCCCAGACTCGCAAGGCCCGACCATCTGCGAGCGCAAGGTTAAGCTGTACCCAGGGTCGGTCCCATCGTGAGCCGACCGCATCAATGGTCACCCGCGGAAAGGCAAACGAACCGGCCTCGTCCATGATCCACAACGAGGCGGAGTCTCGCATCTCAGGAACTGCAGGCCGTTCCGGCATGAAATATTCAAACTCATGGCCGAGGCCGCCGGTAAGGTCGATTGGCATACCGTTCACTCCGTCAGCGGCGGCCGAATGCCGAAGCCGAACCCGAAGCGATCGACGTACTCATTGAACTGCCGGTTGATTGCGTCGGCATCCATCCCGAACTCCTCAGGCGAGTGCTTGTGCGCGCCATGTTTGGTCTGTGAATTGTCGGCCAGCCAATTGCGAATATTGGTGGCATGTTCGTCGGAAACCTTGAGACCGAAACGTTCATAGATACGTGCGACAGTCCGCATTGGATCAGCCATCACGTCGTGGTAAGACACATCCATGAATCGGTCTTCGCCCAGCGCATCACGCGTGCGCATGCCTTTGAGGAAGGAGACACACTGGTGGTCGATTGCCAGCCGGCCGCGCAGCTTTCGCTCCGTACTGGAAACGGGATGACCGGACAGACCCCCGAGGATCGATTGCACGCTGGCTAGCGAACCGAGCTGCTTCGCAAGGTCTCGATGCGTCCAAATGAGCATTGCGTCGGGATATTGCGCTGCAAGTTCGCCAAGCCAGAGCAAGTGGTCAGATCCCTTGAGGGCCCAGCGCTTGCCTTGGTCACCCCATTGCAGGTGCTGCAGGAAATCGTGGTGGAAGCCTAGCGCCGCCCGATGATCGCCGTCCAGGAGGTAGCGCCGGTAGCGCTCGCTCCCGTAAAAGCACCAGAGCTCTTGGCAGGTGAAGACCATGTTCAAAATGTCGCTGCCGCATTCGGCGAGCGCTCCCGCTCCCTCCTCGATCATGTAGGGATGCGTCACAAAGATGTCGGGAATCAAGTCGAATAGCGCCATCATCCGCTTGTGCGCGCCATCAAGTCGCTCCCGCGAGGGCTCGCCGAGCCTAACAGGGGGACTTGGCTCAAGGCAGATCCAGTGCTCTGGCGCCATATTGTCCGGGTCCTGGCTGATCAGGGTGTGCAGCAGCGTCGATCCCGAGCGGGGCGGACCAACAATGATGAAGGGCTGCCGGATCTCCTGTTTAGAAATCTCCGGATAGGTCTTGCGATCCGCGACGAGCTGAAGCCTTGTGCCGAGGTGATGCAGGATATAGTCGAGTGCCACTTCACGCGCGCGATTGGTCATCCCAGCCCAAGCATCTCGCTGCAGCGACGAGACATAGGCTTCGAGCGGCCTCTTGCGCACCGGATCGCCAAAATCACTCAAGCCGCTCCGTGCACTGGCGATCTCCATCAAAGCATCGGCGTCCGGACACGGTCCCATTTCGCGTTCAATTGTTGCCATTCACTTCTCTCCCACGATTCGCCTCTTTAGGGCCGGACTCCGAGGGGGGTGGTGGCGGCTGATAGGGGGCTGCGTTAGTCGGCCATGAAGCACGCGTAAACAGGCCGCCATCGAGATGGATGACTTGCCCGGTGATGACGGAGGCTCGATCGGACAGTAGGAACACGACGGCCTCGCCGATTTCTTCCGCCGTTCCTGACCGGCCGATGCAGTTCTGCGAACCCGCAACCGCGCCTACCTCGCCGCCGACCACAAAGGGCAGAGTGGCGTTGGCCCGTATTCCGTGTCGGCCATATTTGGCGGCAATGAAGCGCGTGACCGCATTGAGGCCCGCCTTCGCCACTTGATACCCGAACCGAACCTGGCCCGCGACCAGCGAAGCGGCCGATGAATTGAAGACGAAGGACCCGCCGCCCCGCTCGACCATCGACGGAATCGTCAGCTTCGCCAGCGCCAAAGCGCCGTTGAGATTAACGTCCATGGTCATCTGCCAGACATCGTCGTCCGTTTCGATGCTGGAATGCGCGTTGTCGTAGAAGCCGGCATTGTAGAAAACGCAATCGATGGTACCGAGAGCGCGGACGGTCGCCTCGACCGCGGCGCTCAGCGAATCAAGGTTGGTGAGGTCGCATTGCAGCGCAATGGCGGTGCCATCGGCTTTATGGATGTCGCGGGCAAGCTCGTTGGATAGCTCCGTCCCGCGGGCCGCCAATGCCACCCGCGCACCTTCCCGCGCCGCAATCAGCGCAGTTGCCGAGCCCATCTGCGGACCCACGCCCGCTAGGAACAGAACCTTTCCCGCAAGTTCGCCATCGCGCTGCAAAGTCGATCTCCCGCTCAATGCTCGTCAGTTTGTTAGCAATCGGCGACAAAGTCAAACAGATGACGCGACCAACGTCGGCTCACACCTACCCACTTCTGAACCTCATACCTCGCAACTATGCGTCCTGGAATGGAATGACGTGATCGGCGTAGTCAATATCGCCCAGAACAAACCAACTATTCATGACGGGCGGTGCCATCCGCTCCCTCAGCACCAGCTTTTGGTGCCAGGGCGAGTCCGGGTGGTCGTCCATCAGTGGACCGAGAGGCAGGCCGATACTCTCCAAACGAGCCTTGTGCTTGTCCAAATCCCGCACGCCGAACACGACCGCGAGCACGCCTTCGCCATGCGTCTCGAGACGGTCATAGAGGGCCTGATTGAAGTCCGTGCGCTGCGGCAGCGGGGCGACAATCTCCAGCCCCGCTTCCCAGCTCAAATACATGACGAACCCCATTTCTTTGCGCTCGAAGCGCACGAGTTTTGCTTCGGTGAGCCTTTCAAGAGCGACTGCGTTCTCCTCGATGTTCTCGGGGCGCGAAATCCACGTCACGTGGTCTATGTGATTGATGAATTTTTTCATGTCTGATTTTCCTTTCGTCGGTTCTTAGCGGTCGTTTCGAACGGTCGGTTCTAGCAGTGGCAGTAGGCGCCATGTTCGTCTATTTGTTAGCATCCGGTGGCGGCGTAGTCAACTTGTTAGTTCCGGCCTGGTGTGCCCGCAGTGCCGTTGACGAGGGATTTTCGGCACGCGCGGTCCAGCTACCGAACGGCAAGGAGTCCCAGGGTCCCCAAGTCGCAGGCGAGACGAAACCGAGGTGCTAATAACGTACGGCGGTGCAACGTTGACCAATTAGCGCCATCGTGCTAATAAGATGACGAACAGTCGGTAAGGAAACGGGAGGCAGATGATGAATGGCAACGAGAATCGCCTGAAAGGAAGCGTGGCAATCATCACGGGGGCTGGTCAGGGCATTGGCGAGGCGATCGCCAAGGCATATGCGAGGGCAGGCGCCAAGCTCGTCATTACCGGCCGCACTTTGAGCAAACTCGAAGCGGTGGCTGAGCAAATCAAGGCCGCGGGTGGAGAAGTGCGCTGCCTTGAAGCACTAGCCGGCAATCGCGAGCATGCGGAAAAGACGGTGGGATCTGCGATATCCACCTGGGGCCGGGTGGATATCCTGGTGAACAATGCCCATACCTTCACCGACTACCTGGCTATTGAGAACCCGACGCTTGAGGACAATATACGTATCGACATGGACTCGTCCTTCATCGGCTCGCTCCAGCTGATGCAATGCGTATTTCCTCACATGCGCGACGCCGGTGGCGGTTCGATCATCAACTTCGGCTCGAGTTACGGTATCCGTTGCGAACCCGGCTTCCTGGCCTATGCCGCCAGCAAAGAGGCCATTCGGACGTTAACCAGGACGGCGGCTAAAGAATGGGGCAAGCTCAAAATCCGCGTCAACACGATCCTGCCCTCCGCGATGTCGCCCAAGGCACTGTGGTATCTCGAGCAGAGCAAGACATATGACTTAGAGCTGTCCAAGGTCGCGCTGGGCTATTTCGGCACTCCAGACGATATCGCGCCGCTCGCCCTTTTCCTTGCCAGCGATGAATCCAAATACATCACCGGCCAGACGATCGGCGCCGACGGCGGCAGCACAATGCTTTGAAGCTCGGATCTTGAATAATGCTCCCCAGAGATGAGAAAACGATCGTCGTGGTCACCGGTGCCAGCCGTGGGGCCGGTCGCGGTATTGCGATCGCGCTCGGCAGTTACGGATGCACGGTCTACGTGACCGGGAGATCTGAAAAGCCTGGGGATGCACCTCTTGCGGGAACCATCCATGAGACGGCCGCGGCGGTGACAGCGGCCGGCGGGAAAGGCATTGCGGTACGAGTCGATCACGGCAACGATGAGCAGGTGAGAGCGCTCTTTGCGCGGGTGCGCAGCGAGCAGGGACGACTTGACATCCTGGTTAACAACGCCTGTGCTCTGCATGACCAGCTGACGGCGCCCGGAAACTTCTGGGAGAAGCCGCTGGCGATCGGCGACATGCTGGATGTTGGGCTTCGCAGCAGCTACGTCGCAAGTTATTACGCAGCGCCCATGATGATCGAACAGAGAAGCGGGCTTGTGATCTTCACCTCCGCCTCGGGTGCGGTTCATTACGTTTACGGTCCCGCCTACGGCGCCCATAAAGCCGGATTGGACAAGTTCGCCGCCGATATGGCCGTCGACTGTAAGGACTACAACGTCGCCGTGATGTCCGTCTGGATGGGTGCCCTGCTCACCGACCGGCTCAGGATGGTGATTGCATCCGATCCGGCCAAATACGGACACCTCGAAAGGACGTCGGAGACACCGGAGTTCACGGGTCATGTCATCTGGGGACTTTATAGCGATCCGCAGCGGATGGAAATGAGTGGCCAGGCTGTCATCGGAGCGGAGATGGCAGTGAAGTATGGCATCAGGGACAGCGACGGCCGGCAGCCGCTATCCTACCGCGACACGCATCATGTGGCACCGCGAGTGCAGTACCCGAATATCATCCGCTAGTGGCATGAATGTCACCGCAGATTCATCGGCGATCATAAATAGGAGTCAGGGCAATGGGCACAGACGATCAACTTGAGCGACTTCAGCGTGATGTCCGGTATTTGATGGATCGGCAGGCAATTTTGGATTGCATCGCGCGTCATGCGCGCGGTCACGACCGCCACGATGTTGATCTTCTCGCGGCCGCTTACCATCAAGACGGCGTCGATGAGCACGGCTATGCCATCAATGCCGGACCCAAATATGCAGAATGGGCGAATGCCGCACACAACGCTGGCGCTCGGCTGCACTTGCACAACATCACCACGCACATCTGTGAAATCGATGGTGATGTCGCGCACTGCGAGAGCTATGTCCTGGTGGGTTTGCTCAACCACGATGAGAAGTCCGCCCGACTAATCAACGGCCGCTATATCGACCGGATGGAGCGCCGCAATGGAGAATGGAAGATCGCGCTGCGTCGCTCGACCGTTGATTTACTGATCTCAGGGGACGCCTCGATACTGAAAGCGCCAATGTTCATTGAGCAAGGTTACATTAAAGGAATGCAGGACAAGCGCGATCTTTGCTATCAACGCCCGCTCACCCTCGAGGAGACCCCAGCCGATCGTTGGTGAGTTGTTGTCTCCGGTGACGCGAGCGGGCCTAGTCCTCAAAAATGAAAGACGTTCTGGTCGACGGTCAATCCTATTTAGCGGGCTGCGGGGCTCTCGAAGGCCCGCCCCATTACCGGCGCCACACCTGGCGCCGGCCACTGTGCCGCCTGGGCTAAACCACTACCTGCGTACATCACTCGAGAGTTCCGATTAAGCACCTTGCTTTATGGTACCGTTCGTCAATGTAATATTTGCTCCTTAGTTGGCACTGGCACCCACGATGATCGATGAATGCACTGGCCCAAGCGGCCACCGCATAGACAACTTCGGACCCTTTGGACGACAAGACCATTTACGATCCGGCGTCCATCAAGGAAGCGGCTCGCTCCAGCCTCGCACTGGTTCCGATAGGCTCACTTTCGTACGATCTTGTTCCTTGCAAGGCTCCAACCTCAAATGACTTCTACCAGACGCTTGGCATCACCGGGATCTCCCATATGGCACTCCATGCTCGACAGCGCCGAAGATATTTTGCGTGAGGAGGGGTATGGCGCGCTAACTTCGCGCCGGGTCGCGGAACGCCTCGGAGTGAAGCAGAGGCTGGTTTACTACTATTTTCGGACCATGGACGACCTCATCGCCGAAACATTCCGACGCCTAGCGACCCGAGAGCTGGAGCGGCTGGAAAAGGCTCTTTCAGGCATGTTCCCTTTGCGGGAAATCTGGGACGTCTGCATTCATACTCATGATGCACGGATGGTCGCCGAATTCATGGCGTTGGCAAATCGGTCCGATTCTTTACGGAAAGAGGTGGTCAACTACATCGAGGAGTCCCGCAGAATGCATGTGGACGCGCTGAAGAAGGCTATGCCCGCAGCAGAAGCGGAAGGTCACCTTTCTCCGATTGCGCTCGTAATTTTCGCGACGAGCGCGGCGCTCACACTACACCGTGAATCTGGCATTGGGGTAAGGATGGGACATGACCAAGTCCTACGCGTGATCAGCAGATCCATCGAACAATGGGAAGGATCGCGCGTGGTAAGTAAAGCAGACCGGGCAACTGGTCGCGGCAAAGCACTTGTCACAAGGCGGGGCGCCTCGCAGCGCCACAAAAGAAAATTGCCGAAATCTCGCACCTGAAAAACCGAGAGAATGTCGCTTCCTCCCTGAGAATCGCGCTGAGCAGGCGTTCGAAGCGAGTGGCCACAAAAGCGGTAGGGCTATTCGGATTGCGGCGGGACTAAGCTGGAGTGCGGCAACGCGCGATCGGCGCTCGTTAGTTTTGCACGAATTCACGCTCGAAATCAGATACTCCGCCCGAGATCTTTGTCTTATCGCTGTTTTTGACCGGGTACCTATCGATGCCGCGCCGTGCGCGCGCCGTCTCCCGGCGGTCGCACGAGAGTGGACCAATACTTAAATTCGTCAGGTCGAAATTGCATCTGGTTCCGGGCTTCAATCACGTGAGGGTCTTCGGGGCACGGATCGCCGCCGCCTCGCTCTCATCGGCAAAAATGTCAACGACAGGGTAACCTCAGGAAATTGCAACTCCGCCCCGCTGCTGACAGGGGCAGTTCTTGCTACTCCGTACGGAGGTACCGTTCGAAGTCCGTTCGGAATCGATCCGGCGCAATGCTTCGCCGATCCGGGGCGGGAGATCTGGTTGCGTCTGACCGTCAGGCCACTCGCTGGAAGTCACTGAAGCAGATGTCTTTCGGTAATGCGAACGCTAGCAGAAGTGGTTAGGTAGTGACATTGTTAGCCTATCGAACCTGGTTGGAACTGTATGCTTTACGGGTATCTGGGAATGGCAACCCACGAACATCATTAGGAGGCGTTCGATGGCGTTTGCAGGATCGCAGGAGACCGGTTGATGATCCGCGCGCGCCTCCGCGGTTCGCTACGTCTATCGGCAGGTCGAAAAGCCTATTTTTGTCACTGAAAACGGCATTTCGACAAGAGACGATGCTGTACGCGCGCACTATATTCCAGAAGTGCTCGCCAGCCTGAAGTCAGCCATCGATGACGGCATACCGGTCATCGGGTGCATGCACTGGAGCCTCCCCGACAACTTCGAATGGATGCTGGCTTACGGTCAACAGTTTGGACTTGCATCGGTAGACCAACTTTTCAGCGCACGCTCAAGCCGAGCGCTGAAGTCTTGGGCAGCATTGTGCGGGCCGATACGCTTGCTTAATGGTGGAAACGATGTGCAGGCGCTTTGGCAAGACTCCCGGGTTGCCGAGTCCCGCGAATGGCTGAGTGACTGCAAAGAGACGTCGGCCATTCTAAGGAAGAGAAATGACAATTGACTCCTCAATGTCCAGATTGAGCACCACAATCTAGCTGCCCTCCAAGTAAGTCTTTTCAAGCGCAAGCGCGGCGGTTCCTCTCCATCGCCAATCGGTGTTAGCGATGTCAAAGTCTATCTTTGTACAACGCAGTATCACTGGGAGCGAATATTTCCTAATCGTTGAAAAGAGTGACCCGGAGATGAGGTCGCGAAAACGTCGATCACGCACTAATATAAGTACGTTACCCGGGTCATCGGCATTGACATGATTGGCGATAACCAGCCCAAGATGAAACCCCGCATCTTCAAATAGTCTAACCGCCTTCTTATCTCCCGTCTCCGCAGTATTTAGGAGGCGATTGAACTTCATGACTAAGTGCGCTACGTCCGGGAAAGCCGAGCGCTTGAGGAGGCCCGAATGCTGCACTATTCCGTAGATAGAGCTGTACATCATCAGACACCCCGTGCCACCACACATACATGGACGCGCATAAGCGCCGAAGGCGTTTTTTGCGTGACCTAGTTCTTGATTAAATCCGTTGCGTGTGGGCTTCGGAAGGCCGTTGGCATATTGTGCTGAGCCGATAGCCAAGTCTACATTTACCAGCGTGAAGTCATCGAGGGCGCGCGCGCTGCCAAACCAATGTTCTGCACGAGCCAGGCAATTCATGTCGTTTTCCAGCGTGACGGGAAGTTTCAGCCGGTCTTGGATAACCTCAGCAAATGCAAATGGTGGGGTTCGAAAGGTCGTCATAGAGTGAATGATGCCGTGAACGCTGTCGATCACAGCGGGAAGCGCTATTCCAATGCGGCCAATCTTGGAGCGGGCGAATGGGTAGTCTTCAATCGCTTCTTCTAAAGCCTCCGCAACTTCTAGTGCGAGTTCACGGAGCGAGCGCGGTGCTTTGAGCGTGTAGTCCTTGGCGAATATTTTGTTGCCGGTTAGGTTGACGAAAGCAGTTGTAAGCACCCGTTCTCCCGTCAAGCTGACGCCTACCACCACGGTTCCCTCCGCATTAAGCTCAAGGTAGCTTCTCGGCCGGCCGCCAGTCCGATTAGTGGCCCCCTTCCTCTCGATGACTAGTCCGCGTCGGATCAGATCCGAGGTCAACTGCGTGATCGTGCCACCAGAAAGGCCGGTCAGCGCTGGGAGTTCAATACGCGAGACCGGGCCGCGACGGATCGCTTTTAGGACTTGAAGGCGATTGAAGGTGTGATCAGTAATGCGCATTTGAACTCTCGAATACTCTATCACAGGCCCTCAGCTTACCAACCCGCAACAACGTTTGATCTTGGTTCATTCATAGACAAAAATAACTATGCCCAGTCCAACAAAGGGGGATTCGGCGCCAGATTAAGAGCGGAATGACGCGGGCGACACGATCCAAATGCGATGAACCCCAATTCTTTAATGTTCTGCGTTTGCCCCATGGCTCAGCGCCTATCCCTTCCTGCGTTTGCACAGAAACGCATCGATCGGCGGCGCCGACTGCGGCGCCGGTTGCGTTCGCCATCGGGTCCGCCGGGCCTCTATTTTTGGTGTTGATGAATGGCTCGATTTGCCGTTGCTGTACCGGTGCGTCCATGGTGGATGCAAAGGATCGGACATGCGTATTATCCGATATCTACTTCATTGCGCTCCCGCCCGGCGCTAGCTCAATCTCGCCGCCAGTGGGACCTCGACGGTGCCGAGTCTTTTTTCGATTGGTTTCCGAGTGCCGAAGCATCGGCGCAAATGGATTGGAGTCGCAGCCTCCTGTTGCGGTGCGCAATTTTCCGTCCCCCGTGGCCGACCTATTTAAGATGCCTAAGCGCGCTGGATCGGTCCAAAGTGTAGCGGGATACCATCGTTCCTTTAGCGACTAAAATAACCTTGACACGGGAATATGACTTGTGGTCGGATTACTCATACAAAAGGATTTCAATACACTTTGAGCGGGAGCAAGGTGAACACCCGCATGTCTGCGCGCTAAAATGGGAGCGCTAACATTAGGTTCGGAAATAATTGACGCAACTTGACCGGCCAATTTAGGGGGAAGGATGTCTACTAGAAACCTGTCGTCTGTGATTTCGTCAGCGCTGTGCCTAGGCAGTATGGGACTGTCTCTGTGCACGTTGTCGGTCGCGGCCTTCGGCGATGATGGCCCGCCGCAGGCCAAAGCTTCCGATGTCAATTCGCTGGCAGAGATTGTGGTCACTGGCACACTGATTCGCGGAGCGGGGCCAGTCGGCTCCTACGAGATCACCGCCGGGCCGGAGACGATTGAAGCGCAGGGCGCGGTGACTGCAAATGACCTGCTTTCGACAATCCCGCAGGTCAGCAACTTGTTCAATAATGTTCCCGGTTCAGTGCTTAACATTGCGCCGAACCAAATCCAAGTTGTGACGCCCAACCTGCGTAACCTAACGCCGCCAACGGGTTCCTCCTCCTCCACCCTCGTGCTGATCGATGGCCATCGTATCGCCGGCGTCGGCGTGACTCAGTCAGCGGTCGATCCTGACGTTATTCTGACCGGCGCAATCGAGCGTGTTGAGGTGGTGCTCGACGGCGGATCGGCGACATATGGCACGGACGCAGTCGGCGGCGTGGTCAATTTCATCACCCGCAAGCGCTACGATGGCCTCCAAGTCGACGCTCATTATGGTGACGCCGGAGGCTATCACACCACCGACGGCAACTTCACTGCCGGCAAGGACTGGGGCTCGGGCTCGCTATGGGGCTCTTTCATGATGCAGGAGAATGACGCGCTTTTCGGCCACGACCGCGATTTCATCCGTCAAGTCGATTGGACCACACCGGCGCTGAAGCCCATCGGGCGCGAGTGCAACCCCGGCAACGTCACCCTGCCTGGTGCCTTCAGTTTCACGACGTTCACCTTTGGGCCGAGCACCAATTACGGGCTTCCGAATCTGACCAAGCCGGGTTTCAACGCTTGCGACTTGACCAAGGATGACAGCTTCGTCCCCCAAGCCAAACGCTACAACGGGATTATCGGCCTCCACCAGGACGTCAACGATGCGGTCACGGTCGATGCCAAGGCCTTCTATAGCGTCCGGACCACGACTTCCTACATGCCATTGCGAGGCGTTGCGACGGTTACTCCGGCAAACGCGTTCTATGAGCCCGCAGCTGCTAATCCGACCGCAGTGCAGACGGTGGATTTTACGTTCGCTCCGGTGCTCGGAAGCGAAAGCGCCCCGTCTGGCACTGCCTACCATGAATGGGGCACCAACGCCGAGATCGCGGTCAAGCTCACTGACAACTGGCAGATCCGGTCGCTGCTCAATATCAGCGCCAGCAACAGCAAGTTCTACATCACGAGCCTCAACGAGACGCTTCTGACCGCTGCAGGCAGTGCGCCGAACCCGCAGGCGGCGGTGAATTTCTATAATCCTGCTGCGACCCCAAACCTTGCAGTAATCCGGGCGATCGCCAATAGCGAAATCGCGGGGCAGGGCAAAGACACGCTGCTGAACGCAAGGTCGGTCATCGATGGGCCACTGTTCAAACTTCCGGGCGGCGATGTTCGCATGGCGGCTGGCTACGAATTCCTCAGCGACGAGTTCCAGCAACGTGTTGCGCCACCCAATTCGGCGATTGGAGCACTTTATTCAGTTGCCTTTACCACCTACCAGCGGCACACGAACGCGGTCTTTGGCGAAACGCAGGTGCCAATCGTCGGCGAGGACAACCGGATTGCCGGGATCGACTCCATGACCCTCGCGGCGTCCGTGCGCCACGATCAGTACAGCGACTTTGGCGGCACGACCAACTACAAGTTTGGCGTGACCTATAAGCCCGTGCAATGGCTGACTTTCTTGGGTAACTACGCCACTTCGTTCCAGGCTCCCTCGCCCGTCGACCAACTCGGGTCCCAGCTCAACACGATCAGCTTCTTCCCGTTCAACGCTTTTGTCAGGCCGGGCGAAATACCGGTTGCCACTGGCACATTGGGCCTGCAGGGAGCACAAGCAAATCTCAGTCCCCAAACTGCAAAGATATACTCATTCGGCGCAGAAATTAATCCAGTTTCCGACCTACATGCCAGGGTCGACTACTACCATGTGAAGTTCCAGAACCTTCTGACCATTCCGACGCCGAACGCCGCGATTTTCACGAACTTCCCCAATAACGTCACTACCAACGTCAATGGGCTATCCGCCGCTCAGTTGCTGGCTTTCGCCAAGCTCGCACCGAATGGGCTGTCCGTGGTTCAGCCGTTGGTCGCGGCGGGTGTGCCTGTTTACGAGACCGTGAACTTTCTTGAGGGAAATTACGGCACGCTAACAGACGATGGCATGGATTTCGCGGTCAACTATCGGCACGCGACCGGCTTCGGTGCCGTAGACAGCTCGCTCGCCGGAACCTACACGCTTGACCGCAAGTCCCAGCTCGGACCGGGCGCGCAGGTCATCGACGTACTCGCCTCCGACACATCAAAACTACAACTGCAAGCGACGCTCGGTGCTGACATCAAGAATTTTCGTGTACAGGCAACCCTGAATCATAGCAGCGGCTTCAACGTGGTCCCCAGCGCGACCTTGCCGCAACATTCGGTGAGCAACTACGACGTCGTTAATCTGTTCTTCAAATATACGATTCCGGGTGATGACTTGCTGACTAAGAACCTGAGCTTCACGCTCAATGTCAACAACGTGTTCGACCAGGACCCGCCCGTGTACCGGTCGAACACGGGGAACGGTTACGAAAACTCTTTCACCTTGGGTCGCCTATGGATGCTCGGCGTGTCGAAGAAATTTTGATACGCATGCTGCGCTACATTGCAAGTCGGCGCTCCTTTCGCGCCAACAGATCATGGTTCCACATCTTGGCTTTTGTCATGTTGGGCCTCTCCGTGCGCCTGAGCCTCGCCCAGACTGACGCGCCCATTGCGACGGCGACCGGGGCCGCCGTCGATCCGCTGTTTGTGGATCCGTATATCGATTTGGATGAATGGCGCGATGTGCCGGTGCGCCACCGATACGTGCACGGCGGGTTCAAGGGAACCGAGACGCGTTTTTCTTTTTATTTCCCGCCGAGGGAGCAATATCAAGGTCGCTTTTTCCAGCACATCACTCCGGTACCTGACAGCGAGAATCTTGAATCGAAGGTACCCGCCGGCGAGTACAACAAAATTGGGTTTGCCATTGCCAGCGGCGCCTACTTCATTGAAACCAACGGCGGCGGCCACATGGACCTCGGCAAGGCCGCCGGGGCACAGCTCGGATCCCCGGTTAGTGCGTACCGCGCTAACGCGGCTGCCGCCCAATATTCACGCGTCGTTGCCCTGCAAATGTACGGAGGTAAACGACCTTGGGGCTATGCCTATGGAGGATCCGGCGGTGCCTACCGCACCATCGGCTCCATCGAGAACACAACCGGGGTGTGGGACGGCGTGGTGCCCTATGTCGTCGGCTCGACCATGGCGATCCCGAACATGTTCACGGTGCGCATGCATGCCATGCGGATTCTCAAGGACAAGTTTCCGCAGATCATCGACGCGGTGGAACCCGGCGGCAGCGGTGACCCTTATGCGGAACTGACGGCCAATGAAGCGGCGGCGCTGCGCGAAGTGACACGGATGGGTTTCCCCCTACCGTCTTGGTTCGGTTACAAAACGATGGGCGTCCACGGCTTCGCGGCGCTCTACCAAGGTGTCGTGGCCGCTGACCCGAGTTACTTCACGGATTTCTGGACCAAACCCGGATACCTAGGTTTTGATCACCCGGAGCAATTGCTCGACGCGCGGATGCAGTTTGTGAGCACGATTGCGGCGCCAATCACCGCAGCGCAAGCGGCTCGGTCACACATCAATACCGATGCGTCGAGTGGCGGGAACCGGGGCGGCGTCGACAGTGCTTTTCGTATTCCGGAGGGCGAGGAAGGCCAGCGCGTTGTCGGCTTCCGACTGTCGGGGACACCGCCGGCGATCGACTTCCTCGGCGGCGATCTGATCGTGCAGAGCGGTGCCGCCAAAGGTCGCAAGCTGCCACTCAGTCACATTGTCGGCGATGTCTTGGTACTAGGAATTGCGGATTCGTCCGTTGCGGCCCAGCTAAAGACGGGTGATTCGGTTCAGGTCGACAACTCCAACTTCGTTGCCGCGCAAACCTACCACCGTCACCAAGTGCCGGGCTCTGAATTCAAAGTGTGGGACCAATTCCGCGGGCCGGATGGCAAGCCACTCTACCCGCAACGGCCGATGCTACTGGGACCGCTATTTGTCCAAGCAACTGCCGGGTCGCTGCAGACAGGCAAGTTCGAAGGCAAGATGATCGTGGCAGCTTCGCTATGGGATCGGGAGGCGATGCCATGGCAGGCAGACTGGTACCGATCACGGGTGGAGCAGCATTTCGGAGCGAAGACCGACGATCATTTTCGCCTTTGGTATACGGACCATGCGCTGCATGGCGATGAGCCGGTATTGGAGGACGTCACCCGGGTCGTAAGCTATCAGGGTGTGCTCCAGCAAGCGTTGCGCGATCTCGCGGCGTGGGTGGAAAGGGACATTCCGCCGCCAATGTCCACCGCCTACAAAATTGACGACGGACAAGTAATCGTTCCTGCCTCCGCGGCTCAGCGGCTGGGAATACAGCCCGTGGTCACGCTCACGGCAAATAAACATGTCCGTGCCGATGTCGAAGTCGGCCAGTCGGTGACCTTTACCGGAACCATTACGGTCCCCCCCGGCGCCGGTTCGGTAGTCGCCGCACAATGGGACTTTGATGGCACCGGTACCTTCGCGACAAGTTCCCCCGTACCGAAGCACAAGGCCACTGTAACGGTCAACATCACTCACCGGTTTGACAAAACAGGCACTTATTTTCCCGCGCTTCGCGGCATCTCGCAGCGGCAGGACGATGTCTCAACGCCGTATGCGCGCATTCAAAATCTGGGCCGGGTGCGGGTCGTGGTGCAATGATGTCGATGTCTGCGGCTACACCCGTGGGCGGCGGCCCTTAAAAAATGCCAGCAGGTGAGAGACAATCACAGTGAGCACGAGTTGGGCGAAATCCTGCTTAGTTGCCGGTATCGCACTCATCCCTGTTTCTATGGCCCTGACGCAAAACGCAGTGCCCCGCACGCCATGGAGGGCACAGTGGATTTCGGCCGCCAACACACCACCGCATGCGCCAGGCGTGTTTCATTTCCGCAAGACCATCGAACTCCCCAACAAGCCTGAGCAATTCATCGTCAACATTTCGGCGGACAATCGCTATCGACTCTTGGTGAACGGTCAACTGGCTTCTAGCGGTCCGGCGCGCGGAGACCCCGCGCATTGGCGTTATGAGACAGCTGATCTTGCGCCCTATTTGCATGCTGGACGCAATGTGCTTGCCGCACTCGTTTGGAATTGGGGCGACTATCGTCCGACGGCGCAAATGAGCCTGCGCACCGGTTTTTTGGTGAGTGGCGAAAATGAGCACTCGGCAGACACCAACGACAACTGGAAAGCCGTTGCGGATCCGGCCTATAGCTTCAGTCGCGTTGGCGCACCCGACGATGGCGGATTTTACGCCGCCTCTCCGGGTGAGAATCTTGATGCCCGGCTCTATCCATGGGGATGGGAATCACCGGTCTACGATGACACTCGGTGGCCAGCTGCCATCCCTCTCGCAGCGATGCTCGCCTTGCGCAGAGCAACCGAGGACCACGGCCAGTCGAACACTTGGCAGCTGGTGCCGCGCAACATTCCCTCGATGGAAGAGAGACCGGTGTCCTTTGTACGCATCCGCCGAGCGGCCGGCATGAAAGTGGATCCAGCGTTCATCACGGGCGGCCGCGCGCTTCTCATCCCCGCGCATCAGCGCGTCTCCGTGCTGCTAGATCAGAACCGCCCAATACATTCCTCCCTTCTCACTTTGGTGGGTCGCGATGGTCCACGATTACTGGATGTTGCGTGACGATCCCGCCTTTGTGCAGCGTTTTCTGCCGGGCATACGCGGTGTGCTGGAGTGGTACGAAAGGCACCTCGACGGAACAGGAATGCTCGGTCCGATGCCGTGGTGGAATTTCCTGGATTGGACCGATGCGTTCGAGCGGGGGGTACCGCCCGGCGCCGACGATGGCCACTCAACCGCGATCACCCTGCAATACGTCTACGCGCTTCAACAGACCGCGGAGATGGAGACGGCGCTCGGCCGGCCGGAGGCAGCTGGCCGCGATCGTGCGATGGCAGAGAGGTCCATCGCGGCTGTACGCGAGCACGCATGGAGCGAGGAGCGGCGTTTGTTTTCGGACTCGTTAGAGAGCCAATCCTTTAGTCAGCAGACAAATGCGCTCGCGGTTCTGACCGGCGCGGCGCGCGATCGCCGCGCTGTAACTGTCCAGCTACTAAAGGATCCTCAGATTGTTCAGGCCAGCTATTACTTCCGCTTCTATGTAGACGAGGCAATGCACGCAGCCGGCGTCGCCGACGCCTACCTGACGCGTCTCGTCCCGTGGCGTGAAATGATCCGCAATGGTCTGACGACGACGCCGGAGACTCCGGACCCCTCCCGTTCCGATTCACATGCGTGGAGTGCACATCCGAACTATCACCTGCTCGCCACAGTCCTTGGTGTGCGCCCGGATTCGCCGGGATTTCGTACGGTCGCCATCGCTCCGGCTTTGGGGGCGCTAAAGTGGGTCGAAGGACGCATACCTCACCCGGCCGGCGAAATTCGTATGCGGCTTGAGCGTGTCGGTGCGGCGGGTGTGAAGGGACTTATCACGCTCCCGCCCAATATTTCCGGGAATTTTGCTTGGAACGGCCATACGCTGGCGCTCCAATCTGGTCAAAACGTAATCCAGCAATGAAATTGCAGGCATGCATTGTGGGGCTATTGATCACAGCAGCACGAGCGGCAGCGACGGTTATGTACTTCATGCATGAGTTAAATGCCTCACGCAACACAGGTTGGCTGATAGGCGTTTCTATGCAGGCTCCGGCGGGAACGGATACGAGAAGCCAAGCCTTCGTCACGCTGTTCCACCGATTTTGCAAATCGCGACGGCTAAAGGGGCATTTGGAGATGTTCCATGAGTTAGCGGTCATGGCAAGAAGCTCGACCGATAGCTTTTTAACAGTCGCGCTCCTCGCTCTGGGCGTAATAACCTTCTGCGCTCCCGTACTCGCAGTGGAACCGACCAACACTTCGAATAGCTCCACTTGGGAGCCGACAGTCCAGCAGTGGGGCTTGCAGGAACTCATCCTCCACAGTCACCGAAACTACAACAACCCGTTTCAAGACGTGAAAGTTGCAGCCGTGTTCGGCTGCTCCGGGCAAACCGTGAAGGTTGACGGCTTCTACGATGGCGAAGGTACTTGGAAAGTGCGGCTGATGCCAACGCAGCGGGGCTCCTGCACGTTCAAGACGAGTTCCAAAGATACCGCACTGAGCGGTGTAACTGGACGGTTTGTCGTCGAAGCTCCCAGCGCCGGTGAGCATGGACCAGTCCAGGTGGCGAAGACCTATCACTTCGACTATGCAGACGGCGCACCCTATTTCCCGCTTGGCACCACATCCTACAACTGGCTGAATCGCGATCCCGAGCTGCAGGAGCACACGCTGGCGGCTCTGAGACAGACCGGCTTTACTAAACTCAGATTCGGTCTGTTTCCCAAATGGTATCGGTTCAACCGGGTGGATCCACCTACATTTCCATTTCCCCGCAACGCTGAGGGGCAATTTGATTTTGAGCGCTTCGATCCACGATTCTTCGCTAACGTCGAAGCACGTATTCGGGAACTGAACGCCGTGGGTGTGCAGGCCGATGTGATCCTGTTCCATCCCTATGACAAATGGGGCTTCGCGAAGCTGGATCAGGCTCACAATGAAGCGTACCTGCGCTATGTCGTTGCCCGCCTCGCTGCCTACAGCAACGTCTGGTGGACGATGGCAAATGAGTACGATCTACTACCTCCACGAGACTGGGATCGCTTGACGGCGCTGGTGCACGCCAGCGATCCGTACGGCCACCCGGTCGGTGTCCACAATTTCGCCACCTGGTACGACCACAAGAAGCCATCGATCGACCACGTAATTCTTCAGGACGGAAGTCCTAAGGCTGCGCGAACGGCTGCCATCGCGCGCAAGCGTTATCACAAGCCGGTGGTGGTCGACGAATATGGGTATGAGGGCAACAACAGTGAACCTTGGGGTGAGCTGACGGGGCCTGAGGAAGTCTCGCGGCATTGGGACATTACGATGGCCGGGGCCTACGCGTCGCACGGCGATACGTATGTGCACCCAGGTGGTGTGCTGTGGTGGGCGGCGGGCGGCGAACTGGATGGCGAGAGTCCTGCGCGGCTGGCGTTCCTCAAGTTGGTCATGACGTCCTTGCCATTTCAGGACATGGTCCCGGCGCCCGAATTGGTCGTGAACGGGACCGCGTTGGCCAAGCCGGGCGAGGCTTATTTGTTTCGCGTGGTTTGGGGTGAAAAGGCTCTTACGATACCGCCGACCCAGGTTCGACTCGCGGGCGCGGAGCTGTTCAAGGTCGAGCTCATCGATCCCTG
>Ga0137409_10001229_pt1 | contig 28021 bp, 22 predicted proteins | sample CZODoug1_16funga_FD_122059 | JGI IMG/M metagenome (GOLD analysis project Ga0137409, IMG submission 122059) | Vadose zone soil fungal communities from Angelo Coast Range Reserve, California, USA - CZODoug1_16fungal (Hybrid Assembly) | ecosystem: Environmental > Terrestrial > Soil > Vadose zone...
CGGGTCGGAGCGAACTCCCCGTGGAGGACGTGGATGTCGGTGCCGCAGATGCCGCACGCCTCGACCTTGATCACCGCCTCGCCGGCCGCCGGCGTCGGATCGTCGATGCGGCTGACCGCCATGCTGTTCGGCTTTTCGATGACGACTGCCTTCACTTGACGGCTCCCAGGGTCAGCCCACGAATCAGCTGCTTCTGCGCGATCCAGCCCGCCAGCAGGACGGGCAGGCTGGCCAGCGTGGCGGCGGCTGCAAGCTTCGCGTAAAACAGGCCGCGGCCGCTGATGAACCCGACCAGGAATACCGGCGCCGTCGCTGCGACGGAAGATGTGAAGTTGACCGCGTAGAAGAACTCGTTCCAGGTGAAGATCAGGCAGATCAGCGACGTGGCCGCGATTCCAGGCGCGATCAGCGGCACGACGATGCGCACGATCTCAGTGAAAAATGACGCGCCATCTACACGCGCGGCTTCAAACAGGTCATGGGGGATCTCGAGGAGGAACGAGCGCAGCAGCCAGACTCCGAGCGGCAGGTTGATCGTGGTGTAGATCAGGGTCAGGGCAAAGATGTTGTCCAGCAGGTGCAGGTCGCGTGCCAGCAGATAGAGCGGCACCAGGCTGGCGGCAAAGGGAAGAAATCGAGTCGAGATGAAGAAGAAAAGCACGTCCTGGGTCCGCTTGACCGGCCTGATTGCAAGTGCGTAGGCGGCGGGTAGGCCCAAGACCAGGACCAAGAAGGTCGAGCCGAGGCTCGCGATTGCCGAGTTGATGAAGAACGGTGGGAAATCGCCTGATGTGATTTCCCGGAATTCCTCCAGGGTAGGTATGAAGAAGATCGTCGGCGGAGAGCTGGCGGCCTGCGGTTCCGTCTTGAAAGCTTCCAGCCACATCCACAGGACCGGGAAGAAGAAGATGAACACCACCAACCAACCGACCGCCGTCCAAATGATCTTCGAAGTTGGGAACCCGCCGGTCGGATTGGCCCTAATCGCGTTGGCGCTCATCGCCTGGCCTCCACCTGGAAGATGGAGAACATCGTGCGGAGCGCGACTGTCGCGATGATCGTGGTCATGATGACTGCGACCACTCCAATCGCGGACGCCTGTCCGATGTTGAAGCCCTGGAAGGCCACGAGATAGAGCAAGAACGGAATGTTGGTCGTGTCTTCACCCGGGCCGCCGTGGGTCAGCATGAAAATCGAGTCAAAGGTCTGCACGACGAAAAGCGATCCAAGCAGCGCGCCCAACTCGATGAAAGGCCGGACCAGGGGAAGCGTGATGCGACGAAAAGCCTGAAGTGCGGTCGCTCCGTCGACGCGCGCCGCTTCCAGGACCTCGGGGTTCTGCGACTGCAGGCCCGCGAGGATGATCAGCATCATGAACGGCGTCCAGCGCCAGACCTCCACGGCCACCACAGACACCATCGGATACTGATTCACCCAGTCCACCCGGCCGAGACCAATTGGGGCCAACAGATAGGGCAAGAGCCCGAACAGCGGGTTGAGGAGCGTGTCCTTCCAGATCAACGCGCCGGCTGTCGGCATGATCAGGAAGGGCGCAATCATCAGTGTCCGCATGAAACCTTTTCCGAAGACTTCCGAGTTGAGGAGCGTGGCCACACCCAGGCCGAGGACGACCGAGATCGCGATGACGGAGATCGTCAGAAGCACTGTGTTCCACACCGCGATGCGGAGGCTCTCGTCGGTGACGAGCCTCGCGTAGTTCGCGAGGCCGGCGAATTTGAAGCTGTTGTCCTTGAGCAGGTTCCAGTCGAAGAAGCTGTAATAGACCGTCAGCGCGAACGGGATCTGGGTCACGAGGACGACGTAGATGAAGGCCGGCAGCAGCGGCAGTCGCCGCAGCCAGGCCTCCCGGCGAGCGTGGGAGGCGGCGGTTGTTCCCCGCACGCCTCCCATCTCAGCGATCGTGCTCATTTAAGACCGCTAACCTACTACTGGTAAATCTTGCCGACGGCCTGTGCGAGCGTCTGTGCTTTCGCCAGTGCCTGATCGACTGTTTGACCGCCAGAGATCACCTTGGCGAACTCTTGAGAAACCTGGTCGCCAAGTTGCTGGAATTCGTCGATGTCGACGTACTGCACGCCAACGTAGGGGACGGGATCCACAGTCGGGTGATTGACGTCTGCATGTGCGATCGAGTCAAGCGTCACCTGGGCGAAAGCGCCCGCGGCCGCCTTGTACTCGGCGATCGCATAGGTCGAGGTGCGCGTTCCTGGCGAGACCCTGGCCCAACCCAGCTTGGTCCCGACCAGCTTCGTGTAGTCCTTGTTGGTGGCCCAGTCCGCGAAGGTCCACGCCGCGTCTTTCTTCGTACTGGTGGAGGGCATACCAAGCGCCCAGGCCCACAGCCAACCCGACCAATCCTTGACCTTGATCGGAGCGTACGCGTACCCCGAGTTCTTCGCCGCGTCGCCGGTGAAGAAGCTCGCTGCGACTGTGGCGTCATACCACATCGCGACCTTGCCGGCGTTGTAGGCGTTCAGGCATTCGGTGAATCCGGCGTTGCCGGCGCCCGGCTCGCCTGCGTCCTTGAGCAGGCTCGTGTAGAACGTCACCGCGGACTTCCATTGCGGCGAGTTCAGCTGGGCGTTCCACTTCTCGTCATACCAGCGTCCGCCGAACGTGTTGACGACCGTGGTCAGTGGAGCGAGCTGCTCGCCCCATCCGGGAAGGCCGCGCAAGCAGATTCCGCTGACACTCGAGCTGTTGACTGCCCGGGCCACCGCTGCCACCTGGTCCCAGGTCGGGTGGTCGGGCATCGTCTGCCCTTTGGCCGCGAGAAGGTCCTTGCGGTACATGAGCATCGAGGACTCGCCGTAGAAGGGCACCGCGTAGAGGTTGCTCTTGTAGCTGAGCGCCCCACTGATTCCGGGGATCAGGTCGGCCGCGTCGTACTCGGAATTCTTGGCGATAAATGGGCTGAGGTTCTCAATCCACCCCTTCTTCGCCCACAGGGGCACCTCGTAGGTGCCGATCGTGAACAGGTCGTAGCGCCCACTCTTGGCGGCCACGTCCTGGGTCACCTGCTGCCGGAGCTGGTCTTCGGGCAGGGTCACGATGTTGACCTTGATGGTCGGGTGTGAGCTCTGGAACTCGGGAAGGAGCTTTTTCAGGTCCGCCATCGACGGGTTGTCGACCGCTGCCAGCGTGATCGTGGTCTGGCCTGCGCCTCCTCCGCCGCCCGCTCCCGAACATGCGGTGCCCGCCAAGGCAACCAGCAGTCCAAGGACCAAAGTTCGAAGCAATCCGTCCCTCATTCAGAGTCACCCCTTTTCTTTAACCGGGCCTTTCCCGACTGTTGTGACAACGTTGTCAAAAGACAACGTTGTCTTTTGTATCACAGATCGGTTTAGACTGCAACAAGAGATTTTGTAGGTGCCCTTTGGGGGTGCAGCCTTGAGGGACAAGGAGTCCGACGTTGACATCTGAGTCAGCCGACAGGTCCCGGCCGACGATGCGTGAGGTCGCGGCCCTGGCCAAGGTCAGCATCAAGACGGTTTCCAGGGTGGTGAACGGCGAATCCGGGGTGTCGCCCAGGCTCGCCAGGCAGGTGGAGGCCGCGACCGAGCGCCTGAGCTACAGGCACAACCTGACCGCCAGCAGCCTCCGCAGGTCTGACGGCAGGACCGCCACGATCGGCGTGGTCGTCGAAGACGTGGCCAACCCGTTCTCCTCCGCACTGAACCGAGCCATCGAAGACGTGGCCGTCCAGCGGGGGGTGCTGGTCCTGGCCGGCAGCTCAGACGAAGACGCGGATCGTGAGCGGAAGCTGGTCTCGGCGTTTGCCTCCAGGCGGGTTGACGGCCTGATCATCCAGCCTTCGAGTGACGACCACAGCTACCTCATGTCGGAACGCAAGGCAGGGACTGCCATCGTGTTCGTCGACCGCCCGCCGGCATTCTTCGACGCAGATTCGGTGGTGACCGACAATGCTGCCGGTGTGCGCCGCGGCGTCCGGCACCTGGTAACGCAGGGCCACCGCCGGATCGGCTACATCGGCGACCTGCACACGATCGCCACGGCGGCCGAACGGCATAGAGGCTATGTCGATGAGCTTGCGGATCAAAAGATCGAGTACGACGAGAGGCTTGTGCGACTGGACATGCAGGGCATCGAGCGGGCAGAGGCGGCCGCCATCGAATTGCTGCGCGAGCCGAATCCCCCCACGGCTCTCTTCACCGGACAGAACCTGATCACCATCGGGGCATTCCGCGCGCTTCGACACCTGGAGCTTCACCGGCGTGTCGCATTGATAGGCTTCGACGACATCTTGCTTGCCGATCTGCTTGAGCCCGGGATCACAGTCATCGCGCAGGATCCCGCTGCCATCGGGCGCACCGCCGCGCAAGTGCTCTTCCGCCGCCTTGATGGAGACCGGTCGCCATCCGAGCACCACATCGTCTTGACTCGGATGATCACCAGGGGCTCGGGCGAGATCCTCCCGTGATCGTAGTCGGCGGCGAAGCGCTGATCGACAGGATTCACAACGGTGACGGCACGCAGCGCGCAGCGCCGGGAGGAGGGCCGTTCAACACTGCACGCGGGCTGGCCCGGCTCGGCGTGCCGACCGCTTTTCTTGGACGTCTTTCGGAGGACGTTTTCGGCCGCGAGCTTGCAACCCTGCTGCGCTCCGAGGGCGTCAGCCTCGAGCTCGCGAGCATCGGGCCCGAACCCACCACGATCGCCATAGCGGACGTGGGCGATGAGGGCTTCGCGGAATACGAGTTCCTAGTCCAGGGAACGTCTGCTCCCAACCTCACGCGCGAGATGGTTCCCGAACAGTTCGGCCCAGACGTGGGCGCTTTGCATGTTGGCACGCTGGGGCTGATCCTGGAGCCCATGGCGTCCACGCTGGCCGAGCTGGCCAGTCGTGAGTGCGACAAGCGTCTTGTGATGCTCGATCCAAACATCCGCGTCGGGCTGATCCCCGACGCTGAGTACCGTGACCGATTGAAGACGGCCATCTCAACGAGCACGATCGTCAAGGCGAGCGAGGCCGACCTTGCCTGGATCTATCCTGGACTCGACCACGAGCAGGCTGCTGAAGAAATTCTCCGCGCCGGTGCGAGCCTGGTTGTCGTAACGCTTGGGGCTCGAGGTGCGTTCGGCGCCCACCGGAGCGCGCGAATACACGTTGACGCTCCACATGTCGACGTCGTCGACACCATCGGAGCCGGCGACGCCTTCGGGGCAGCTTTCCTCGCCTGGCTGCACGACCACGGCGCACTCGGTCCAGCTCTCAGCCTCGAACCTGAAGCGCTCAAGTCAGCCCTCGAATTTGCGTGCCTTGCCGGAGCGCTGACCTGCACACGCGCCGGCGCCGAGCCGCCGTGGAAGTCAGAGATGACCGGTCGAGACTCTTGATGTGCTGATCGGCCTCGACATCGGTACGTCCGGCGCCCGCGCGCTGGCCGTGAGCGAGTCGGGCGATGTCATCGCGGCGGCCGCGCAGGACTATCCGCTGCTCACTCCGCGGCCGGGATGGACAGAGCAGAACCCGGAGGATTGGTGGCAGGCATCGCGCAAGGTCCTGGCCGAAGTCGCCAAGGCAGTTAACGGAAAGGTGGCCGGCATAGGGCTGACCGGCCAGATGCACGGCGCTGTGTTCCTGGACGCCAACGATCGCGTCATCCGGCCGGCGCTGCTCTGGAACGACCAGCGCACCGCGGCTCAGTGCGCCGAGATCACAGAGCGAGTCGGGCGGGAAAGACTTCTGGCCATCGCAGGCAACCCGGCTCTGACGGGATTCCAGGCGCCCAAGCTGCTGTGGCTGCGCGAGGTGGAGCCGGAGCACTACAGGCGCATCGCCCACGTGCTTCTGCCCAAAGACTTCATACGGCTGCGTCTTGCGGGCGAATACGCAACCGACGCGTCCGATGCCTCAGGCACGTTGCTGCTCGATCTGCGCCGGCGTTCCTGGTCGGCGGAGATTCTCGACGCGCTCGAGCTGCCTCGCGAATGGTTGCCCGCGGTATATGAAGGTCCCGAGGAAGCGGGGCGGCTTCGGGCCGACGTCGCAGCCGATCTCGGCCTTCCAGCTGGCGTCCCGATCGCGGCTGGTGGCGGCGACAATGCCGCGGCTGCGGTGGGGTGTGGAATCGTCGAGGAAGGCCTCGCCAGCTCGTCGATCGGTACAAGCGGCGTGCTTTTCGCTTACACGCCGCAGTTCACGCCGGATCCGTCGGGCCGGCTCCACGCTTTCTGCCACGCAGTCCCCGGCGCCTACCACCTCATGGGCGTCACCCTGTCTGCCGGCGGGTCGCTCAACTGGTGGCGGCAGGTCCTTGGCGAGCAGCACGAGTACGACGCTTTGATCGAGCTGGCGGAGGGGGCTCCGGTGGGGTCGGAGGGATTGCTGTTCCTTCCCTATTTGAGCGGGGAGCGCACCCCGCACCTCGATCCGTCCGCGCGCGGCGCCTTCTTCGGCCTGACCGCACGACATCGCCTGAACCACTTGACGCGCGCGGTGATGGAAGGAGTCACGTACAGCCTTGCGGACTGCCTCCAGCTGATGCTCGACCTTGGCGTCGAGGTGAACCAGGTGCGCGCGATCGGAGGCGGCGCCCGCAGCCGGCTCTGGCGGCAGATGCAGGCCGACGTCTTTGGAATGCCTGTGCACCGGACGACTGTGGACGAGGGCCCAGCCTATGGCGCCGCGCTGCTGGCCGGCGTGACGGCGGGCCACTTCAAGAGCGTCAACGAAGCCTGTTCCGTAATCCAGCTTCGACCCGATGTTGCGGAACCGAACAAGGACAACGCTGAGCTGTACAGCCGGTACCTGAAGGTCTATCGAGATCTCTATCCAGCTACCGCTGCCGCGATGGCGCAGCTCTCCGACCTGGGCTCGGCGGCCGACCGCTGACGAGCGAGGAAGGGCTGCCCGGCTGGGCAGCCCTTCCACCGATCGCCGATCAGGCTTCCGCCCCGGCTGCGCCACCGTTGATCGCAATCTTCACCGGCTGCGGCTTGGACGGCGCGGGCACGGTGACGGTAAGCACGCCGTTCTCGAGCTGCGCGCTGATCGCGCTCGGGTCGACCTCGCCGACAGGGATCTGCCGGTAGAAGCTCCCCGACACGACCTCCCGGCGGACGTAGCCGTCGCGGTCGTCCTTCTTCTCCTCGCTGCGCCTGGCGCTGATCGTGAGCGCGCCGTCAGCGAAGGTGACGTCGACCTCCTCCGGCTTGAAACCGGCCAGCGGAGCCGTGATCACGTACTTCCCGTCCTTCTCCTCGACGTTCACGGGCAGACGGAAGAACGTGGGCTCGTTGCCGTTGGCAGGCCGAGCGAGCACCTCACTGAAGATGCGGTCCACGTTGCGCTCCAGCGCGGCGAGCTCCATGAACGGGTTCCTGCGGATCGTCAACATGTCGTTTCACCTCCTTTTCCTTGGTCTTGGCCCTCGAGGGCTTTCGCCGTTTTCGTTACCAACCGTCGGGGCGGCCTAAACATGGATTTCCGGCACATCAGTAGGCTTTTGGGCGGCGATGCGAGAGGTGGGGTTCAACGTCCGGCTGCTTTCGGCCGGGCCGTTCGTGACGATGCTGGACCGGTTCGCCATCGCACCCGTCCTGATTCCCATCGCGCTGGAGTTCCGCGCCCCGCTTGGCGCCGTCGCAGTCGCGGCCACCGCCTACTACTTCGCGTACGGGTTGGCGCAGCCGTTCTGGGGATTCGCCTCCGACCGTTTCGGCCGTATCCGCATCATCCGGATCAGCCTCAGCGCCACCGCGGCAGCCTGCGCGTTTTCGGCGCTCGCGCCTAACCTCGACTTCCTGATTTTCGCCCGCATCGTGGCCGGCGCTTCGGTCTGCGCGATCCTGCCCACCGCGCTCGTCTACGTGGGCGACATGATCCCGTTCAAGGCGCGCCTCTCGGTCACCGCGGACCTGCTGGCCGCGGTTGCGGTCGGCACCGCCGCCGGCAGCCTTGGCGGAGGCTTCTTCGCCCACTTCCTCAGCTGGAGGGTGATCTTCGGCGTCAGCGCGGTGCTCGCCGCAGCGGTCGCCGTCGCGCTGGGCAGGGTGCCGGAGTCAAACGCGCGGCCGTCCACCGGCGGGCCGATCGCGCAGCTGCGGGCCGCATTGCGCCGGCCGTGGGCGCGGTTCCTGATCCTGTTCGCCATCCCAGAGGGCGCCATGGTGCTTGGCTTCCTCGTCTACTTCGCCCCGGCGCTCGAGGCGACCGGGACCAACCCCGCGGTTGCCGGCCTGGTGGTCGCGACCTACGGGGCTGCGGTTCTTGCAGGCACGCGGGTGATCAGGCGCCTGGCGCCGCGTGTGCCCGGGTGGGTCCCGCTTGTGGTCGGCGGGGCGCTAGGTGTGGCCGGCTACCTCGTGGCTGCCTTGGACCAGCATGCCGTCGCCATCCTCATCGCCAGCTTGCTCATCGGCGGGCTGTACGCGATCTTCCACTCGACGATGCAGGTGTGGGCCACCGACATCGCGCCTGAGGCGCGGGGCACCGCCGCAGCGCTGTTCGTCACCGGCGCATTCATGGGCGGCTCGATCGGAACAGGGCTGGGCGCTCTTTTTGCCCAGCAGCACCAGTACGGGCGCCTTTTCCTCGTTGCCGCCGCCCTCAGCGTGCCGGTCGTGATCGCCGCCGCCCTGACCCGAGCGCGCTACCCAGGAACGGTGCTTGCCACCCAGATGGGGGAGGTGGCCGGCTCCTAGCGGGCGGAGTACGATTTCGCAGTCGGGGAGCGGCTTTTTCGGGGGAGGTTGTGACCATGGCGAAGTTGGCGTTGGTCGCGTTGGCGGCGGTGGCTGCGTTTGCTTGCGGAGGAACAACCGCGGGCCCAACCACCGGGTCCACCATCATCCTCGGCGCCCCGCTGGGGCTCACCGGGTCTCTGACCAAGGAGTCGATCCTCACACAGCAGGGCTACAACCTCTGGCAGGACTGGATCAACGAGCGTGGTGGCATCGTCGTGAATGGGGTCAAGCACCCGGTCACGATCAAGTACTACGACGACACGAGCAATGCCAACCAGTCGGCGGTGCTGATGCAGAAGCTCATCACCGAAGACAAGGCGAACTTCCTGCTCGGCCCCTATGGAAGCGCGGCCACGGCGACTGACGCCGCCATCGCCGAGCAGAACGAGATCCCGATGGTCGAGGCCAACGGCGCGGCCCAGTCGATCTTCAACCAGGGCTACAAGTACACGTTCGGCGTGTTGAGCCCGGCCAACAAGTACCTCCAGGGCGTGATCGACATGGCAGCCACGCTCAGCCCCAAGCCGACGACCATCGCGATGCTGAGCGCGGATGACAACTTCAGCCTCGAGGTCGCCGAGGGCGTCAACACCTATGCGGCCGGCAAGGGCATGAACGTCGTCCTGTACAAGAAGTACAAGAACGGCGCTACCAACCTTTCCGCCGAGGTCCAGGCGGCGAAGGCGGCCAACGCCGACATGGTGCTCAACTCCGGCCACCTGCAGGAGGCGATCGCCATCAACAAGGCGGCCAAGGAACAGAAGGTGAACGCGAAGATCTTCGCGTACTCGGTGGGCCCGTCAACGCCCGACTTCATCACCGCGCTGGGCAAGGACGCCGACTACGTCTACGGCGGCTCGCAGTGGACTCCGCAGGTCAAGTACACGCCGGCTTTCTACCTGACCGTGGCGGAATACGTCGCGGCGTACAAGGCGAAGTATCCGGGCCTCGGCGATCCGGACTACCACGTCGCCGAATCAACCGCCGCGTGCCTGGCCCTTCAGCGCGCCATCGAGAACGCCAAGTCGCTCGATCCCAAGAAGGTTCGCGACGCGCTCGCGGCGCTGGACGTGACGGTGTTCTTCGGGCAGGTCAAGTTCGACAGCCGCGGGATCAACATCTACAAGCCGATGGTCGTCGAGCAGATCCAGAACGGCGCGCACCACACCGTCTTCCCCGCCAGTGTCGCGGACGCGCAGCCGAAGTACCCAACCCCCGCCTGGGACCAACGCTGATCGCAACGAGACCATAGGTTTTGGACGCCTTCGTCCAGCTGGTCATTCTCGGCCTGCTGGCCGGAGGCGTTTACGTGGCGGTGGGAGTGGGCTTCGGCCTGGTGTGGGGCGTGCTCAACATCGTCAACCTCGCCCATGGGGCGCTGGTCGTCGTCGGCGGCTACATCACCTGGCAGCTCTTCACATCGTTCGGTCTCGACCCCTTCCTCACGCTGCCGGTGGACGCCGTAGCCCTGTTCGTGCTCGGCTACGCGCTTCAGCGGGGGGTGATCAACCGGATCATCCGCGCCCCCCTGCTCTTCACCTTCCTGCTCACGTTCGGGTTGAACCTCGTGATCGTCAATCTCCTGCTCCTCCACTTCGGCTCGGACTTCCGCTCTGTCACCCCAACGTATTCGGGCCAGGGCATGGAGATCGGCGACGTGGTCATCCCCTACGTCCGGCTGACGTCTTTGGTCGCGGCGATTGTGCTGGCGGCCGGGCTGGCCTTCCTCCTCAACAGGACCCGAATCGGCCTTGCGATCAACGCGATCGCCGCCGACCGTGACGCGGCGCAGCTCGTGGGCATCGACCTGCGCCACGCCTATGCGGTCACGTATGGGCTGGGCGCCGCGTGCGCCGGCGTCGCCGGGGGCCTCATCGCCATGATCCAGGCGATCACGCCGACCGCGGGGGAGCCATACACGCTGCAGGCGTTCGTGGTCGTGATCCTTGGCGGACTGGGTCGCGTCAGCGCGACAGTGGTGGGTGGTCTGGCCTTCGGGCTCGTCGAGGCGTTTGGGCAATCGATCCCGGGCTCGGGTTCCGTTTTCGCCAACGCGATCGCATTCGGCCTCATGGTGCTCGTCCTGGTGACACGGCCTCAGGGCCTGATGGGTCGCCTGCATTGATCGCGACTGCCGATTCACAGCGGCGCTGGCGCCGCATCTTCTTGATCGTCGGGGGGATCGTCGCCGCCTATGCGCTGCTCGCTCCCCTGACCTCTCTCGACGCCGCCCAGTCAGCCAACATCCCGCTCCTCGCGGACAAGTTCTGGTTCCGGATCGCCACGTACATCGTGATGTTCGCCGTCATGGCGACCGCCTGGAACATCATCGGGGGGATCACCGGTTACGCCGCCTTCGGCAACGTCGCCTTTTTCGGTATCGGCGCGTACACGACCGGCATGTTGATCGCCAAGGCGAAATGGCCTTTCTTGCTCGCGCTGCCGCTGGCGCCGGTTCTGGCGGCCTTGTTCGCGGCGCTGGTGGGACTACCGCTGCTCCGCTTGCGTGGTCACTATTTCGCCGTCGCGAGCCTGGGCGTGGGGGTGGCTCTGGGCGAGCTGGTTCAGAACATCGACTACGACGGCAAGCCGGTGTTCGGCGGAGCCAGCGGGCTTTTCCTTCCTATATATGCCGTCGGCCACCGCGGCCTCTTTTTCTTCTACTTGATGTGTGGTGCCGCGGCTCTCGCCATCGCAGTTACGTGGTTGGTGCTGCGCAGCCGGTTCGGCTACGGCCTGATCGCCATCCGTGAGAACGAGGACGCGGCCGCTGTCCTCGGCGTCAACACGACGGCCTACAAGGTGGCGGCGTTCGCGCTCGCCGCTGCCCTGACCGGCCTCGCGGGCGGCATCTTCTCCCAGTGGAACGTCTTCATCAACCAGGACAACGCGTTTCCCATCGAATACAACGTCCAGATGATCCTGATGGCCCTGCTCGGTGGCACCGGCACGGTGTTCGGCCCGGCGGCGGGCGCCGTCTTGCTTCAGCTGCTGATCCAGTTCCTCGGCGGCAGCCTGCCGATATCGATCGAGATTCCCTTCGTCTCGACAGAGGCGCACCCGATCGTGGCCCAGATCATCCTCGGGCTGCTGCTGATCGTTGTCGTGATCTTCGTACCGCGCGGCGTGATCGACATGTTCGGCGGCCGCACGCGCCTGAGCCTGGCTTATCTGCGCCGATCGCTCAGGGAAACGTCGCTGTGAGCGCGGCGACCGTCCAGCTCGAGCTGCGCGGCGTGACCAAGCGCTTTGGAGGCGTGGCGGCCGTCGACGGCGTCAACTTCCAGGTCGAAAAGGGCGAGATCGTCGGCATCATCGGCCCCAACGGAGCCGGCAAAACCACGCTGCTCAACTGCATCAGCGGCGTGTACCGGCTGGACAGCGGCGACATCCGGTGGCAGGGCGCCTCGATCGCAGGCATGGCGCCGCACCGGGTCGCGTCGCTGGGTATCGGGCGCACCTTCCAGATCGTCAGGCCGTTCGGCTCGATGACGGTGCGTGAGAACGCCGCCGTAGGCGCCCTGTTCGGCAATGCCGCCGGTCGCCGCGGAGTTCGTGGGGCCTTTGCTCTGGCCGACGAGGTGCTCGAGCTGGTCGGCCTTCGGGCGAAGGCCGGCCACCCGGTGTCGACGCTGACGATCCCAGATCGCAAACGGCTCGAGGTGGCGCGCGCGGTGGCGACGAGGCCCGAGCTTCTGCTGCTGGATGAGGTGATGGCGGGTCTCAACAACGTGGAGATCGACGAGGCGCTGGATATGGTTCGGGCGGTGCACGCGACGGGCGTCACGGTGCTGCTGATCGAGCACGTGATGCGGGTGATCGTCGGGGTTTGCCGGCGGGCGGTCGTGCTCGACTTCGGACAGGTGCTGGCTGAGGGCGAGCCGGAGGTCGTGCTGCGCGACGAGAGGGTGATCAAGGCTTACCTGGGGGAGCGCTATGCGAAACGGCTGCGCGCATAGCGGCGATGAGGATGGGACTAATTGATTGCAAGTCCTGAGCCTTTGCTCGACGTCCGCGCGCTGAACGCCGGGTACGACGCCGGACCGGTGCTGTTTGGGATCGACCTGGAGGTTGCGGCGGGCGAGCTGATCGCACTGGTCGGCGCGAATGGGGCTGGGAAGTCCACCCTGCTCGGCGTCCTGAGCGGCCTCGTCCGCGCGACATCCGGCACGGTGACCCTCGGCGGGGAGGACGCCACCAATGCGCGGCCAGAGGTCCTCGTGCGCAAAGGCGTCGCGCACGTGCCCCAGGGCCGCCGGTTGTTCGGGACCATGTCGGTCGAGAAAAACCTGCTCCTCGGCGCGTACCTGCGGCGCGATCAAGAGGTGCGCGACGACCTGTCGCGCGTGCTCGACCACTTCCCGGCGCTCAAGGACAAGCTCGCGCGCGAGGCGGGCACCCTGTCGGGCGGGGAGCAGCAGATGGTCGCGATCGGTCGCGGCATGATGGCCCGGCCGAAGCTGCTGATGGTCGACGAGCTGTCGCTGGGCCTGGCCCCGAACGTCGTGGACCGCCTGATCGACGTGATTCGAGACATCAATCGGGAAGGCATGGCGCTGCTGCTGGTCGAGCAGGACGTGCTCGTGGCGCTGGATGTGGCGAATCGGGCCTACGTGCTGGAGAACGGACGTGTCGCGCTGAGCGGCCCGGCCGCCGAGGTCAAAGACGATCCCGGCGTGCGGCGGGCGTATCTGGGCCTCTAATCCAGCCAGAATGATGTAGCTGTGCCTTTTGGACTCCACCCGCTCTGGGCTGTGGCGATCGTCGTGATCGTGCTGATCATCTTCGGCGTGGGGAGGCTGCCGAGCGTCGGGGGAGCGCTCGGACGCGGGATCACAGAATTCCGCAAGTCCTTCCGCGGGGACGACACGCCGGCTCCTCCGACCGACTCGACCAAGTAGGCCCGGCCCGGCCGCGTCGGGTCTAGAGCATCGTCCGGCCAAGGACCGGTTCGTTCGCAACCTCGCCTCGTTCCTTTCGACGAAGGCGGTAGGCACAGCCGTTTGGATCCCGATGGCCGAGCGCCTCGACGGTGGCGGCCGCCGGAGTGCGTTCCAGGAGTCCCTCGAGCAAGCCGGCATGGAAGCTGCAGATCACAGGGGTGCGGCGGCAAACCTCGGCGAAAAGACAGTTGACACAGGCGATCGCTCCGGCCGGGCCGACCTCGTACTCGCCGCCCATCTCGATGACGGGCTCGAGAGCGGTGCTCACCGACCGAGCATCTGGGCGCGCCATGGTCAAACCCAGCGCGCGTCCCGCTTGCCGGATCGCGTTGGTCCCGCCGTCGCCCATGCGCTGGAATTCCTTGGCCAGCGCTTCGGCCAGGACGTCGTACCGGCGCATGGGATGGCTGATCTGGACCGGACCTGCCGTGAGGCGGTAGATCTTGGCCGGCTTGCCGGGAAAGCCACGCCGGCGCTCGCTCTCGAGGTATCCCAGCGAGACCAACCGCTCCAGGTGCTCGAAGGCCACCGAACGGTGGACTCCGGCTTCTCCGGCTACCTGCTCGACGCTTCGCGGCTTGCGGTCGGCATAGAACCTGAGCAGGATGTCGCGACGGGTGAAGTCCCGGAGCGCCCCAAGCGCACGCTCCATGTCTGTCGCCACTCGCCCAGCATACCCGGCGCTGTCGTATGTCGGGGATTCACCGGAAATCAGTCGATCTGTCGTTAATCCATTGACGAAAGGCGGCAGATTTGAAAGAGTTGGCGCCTCGTTTGGTTGGGAGAGGGAAAGGAATTGATTGCTGAGTCGGCCCCGATGCAATAAGGATTCAGCCGGTTGGCGGCCGTTTCGGGCTCCTTTGGAGCTGTTCATCGCCGCGGTTGCCGCGGTGCTTTTCTTCCCGATCTCAGCTTCGGCTCACTTAACACTTGCAGTTGTGGATGGTCAGGTCGCCACCCTGGCGGACCTTCCGTCCCCGCCCCCGCTTCCTTCGCTACCCGTCCCGTCGCCAAGCATTCCGGCGGTCACCCCGCCGGTCTTGCCCTCGCCCAGCTTGCCGCCGCTGCCCACACCACTGCCGACACCCTCGGTCCCGGTCAGCGTCAGCCCATCTCCTCCGGTCGGAGGATCGCCGGCTCCGCCGCCCAGCCCGGGCGTAGTCGGCGGCGCGGGTCCTGGTTCGGGTGGTGGTGGCACCACGCCGGGCGGGGCTCCGCCCGACGGCGGCATCCACGTGCCGCTGCCCTTCACGACGATCGTCCTTTCATCGCCCCTGGATGTGGCTTTGGCCGTGGCCCTGGCCGTGCTTCCCCTGCTGCTTGGGATCTGGCTCCTGGTGTTCGGCCGAACCTGGAACGAGGCCCGCCGGCAGCGAGATGCGAGCGTCCGGCTGGCGTTGGCGAGCGACCTCGGTTTGAGCCCCCGGGAGGTGGCTTCGCTGACCACCAAGGGTCTGTTCAAGCTTCGCGAGCAGGCCGCGTTTGACGACCTCACCGGCGTGATGCGGCGGGCAGCCGGGATCGCGGCCACCGAACGTGAAATTGCGCGGGCCCGCCGCCAGAAGAGCCCTCTCACGGTGGCTTTTCTAGACGTCGATGGGCTGAAAGCGGTCAACGACAGCCGGGGTCACGCCGCCGGGGACGAGCAGCTGCGCGGTCTGGCCTCGGGCCTCAGGTCGGGGCTTCGCGGACAGGACCTCGTGGTGCGTTATGGGGGGGACGAGTTCGTCTGCGTCCTGCCGGACACAACCGCGGAAGGAGCGCAGGCCAAGCTTCATCAGATCCGTGGCGAGCTCGAGAAAGTCGGGATCAGGTTCTCCGTCGGCCTGGTGCAGCTGGAGCGAAATGACGACGTCGTCAGCCTCCTCGGCCGCGCCGACACCAACCTGTACGACGCCAAGGCGAAGCGCCCGAGAATAGCCACCGCTCCTAAGGATCAGCGCAAAACAGCCCTGGCCTGAGGGTCGCCGAACTTGGGTCTTGACAAAACCCTCGAATCCGTGTTTAGTGGGTGCTTACCCGACAAACCGGGTGGAGGTTTCAATGCGACGAGGAAGGCTTCTCACACTTGCGATCACAGCTTCTGGACTGCTCGTGGCGGCCGGGAGCGTCACTGCAGCTGCGGCTGATTCGCCGGTTCCGGGCACCCCGTCAGGTGTGTCGGCCGCGACTCAGCCGGCTTCGGCCTCGGTAGGGAGCTCAAGCCAGCCGAACAGCTCGGCGGGCGTAGCGACCGGCCGGACGAGCTCGACTGCCGAGGGCCAGAGCGCCAACCACAGCTCATGCGGCGCCGGCGTCGGTGTCGCGGGCAGCAACTTCGGCGCCCAACCGACCTCAGCAGGCACCTCCGGCACCTCGACGCCAACCTGTACCTCAGGCGCGGCGACCGGCAGCCCGAGCGGGCAGGGCGCCGCCAACACCAACGCGGCGCAGCCCCGAAGCGCCGGCGGTCAGACCTCGAGCGGCACTGGACAGTCGGCCGGCCTCGGCTCGGCTGGGCTGGCGGGCTCGAAGGTGGGAGCGTTGATGGCCAACGCCGCCAAGTTCGGCTGGCTGCTGCTGGCCCTTCTGCTCGCGTTCCTCTTCTTTCTCTTTGGCGCTGCGGTGACGCGCCGGCGCAAGCCGGCCGAGTCAGCTTGACCCGACCCCCCTCCCCGCTGGTTCGCTCCGGCCGGCGCGCAAGCGCCGGTCCGGGGCACCAGTTTGGCCGGCCGGTGTATTTCGAGCGGCCAATCGCCGGCCTGATCGTCGCCGGCCTCGCCATCACATTCTTGGTGGGTCCGGCCCTGGTTGCGGTGCTGTCGCTGATCTTCATGGGACAGCCTGGAAATCCCCGCGTCCAGCCGATTGTGCCCGTTCCTTTCGCGCCCGTTCTCGAGTCAGGACGAGCTCTGCTCACTCTGGTCCTGGCCATCAAGGTCATGCAAACCAGGGAGCTGGAATGACGTGGTGACCGTTCCTGGAAAGCAATGAGCGTGCCCGAAGGGGCACACCTGGGTCCCTATCGAATCGTGGAGCGGATCGGCCAGGGCGGTATGGCCACTGTCTACCGCGCTTATCACCCCGGACTCGACCGCTTCGTTGCGATCAAGGTGCTGCCCGAGTTCTTCGCGGAGGATGAGAGCTACAGGGAGCGCTTTCAGCTCGAAGCGCAGTCCGTGGCGGGCCTGAGACATCCCAACATCCTGAGTGCATTCGACTTCGGCGAGAGCGCTGGTCTCCCATACCTGGTCATGGAGCTGGTCGAGGCGGGCACGCTGGCCGACCGATTGGGGAGTCAGATCGAGCTGCAGGAAGTGGTGCGGCTCTTGCGTCCGATCGCGAGTGCCCTCGACTACGCCCACGCCCACGGCGTGTTGCACCGCGACATCAAGCCTTCAAACATCCTGATTCGCAAGGACGGGACACCTGTGCTCGCTGACTTTGGTCTCGCCAAGCTGGCGCACTCGGTAAGGAAGCTCACGGCCAGCGGTGTTGTATTCGGTACGCCGGAATACATGTCTCCCGAGCAGGTGGCCGGCGAGCCACTTGGTCCTGGTGCCGACCAGTACTCGCTGGGTGTCGTCGCCTACGAGATGTTGACTGGGCGGGTTCCGTTCCAGGGAGACACACCGGGCGCCGTCCTGGTTTCGCACATGCGCCATGCAGTGCCGGCGACGCGGGAGCTGCCGGGAGAGCTCTCGGCCCACGTCGACCACGTTCTCAGGCGCGTCCTCGCCAAGGTGCCTGGGGACCGGTACCCCACCGTAAGCGAGTTCGTCGCCGCCCTTAGGCCCGCCGCGTGGCCGAGCTTCCTTGCGGATGAACGAGCTGCCAACAAGCCGGCGCGGTCTTCTCGCACCGTGCCGGTTGTGCTCGTGGTCGACGACGGCGCGGCGAATCGAGAGCTGATCGAAGCGTGTCTGGCGGGCATCGACTGCGAGATTCGCACAGCCGACAACGGAAAGACCGCCTTGAGGATGATCGAAGGCGCGCCGCCTGATCTCGTTTTGCTCGACGTCCAGATGCCCGGGATGGACGGCTACGAAGTTTGCTCGCGGATCAAGGCCCAACCAAGAGGCGAGCTGTTGCCCGTGGTGATGATCACGGCACTCGACCGCAGCCAGGACCGCGTGATGGCGCTGGAAGCCGGCGCGGACGACTTCATGTCGAAGCCGGTGGAGCGAATCGAGCTCGTGGCGCGGGTCCGCTCAGCGCTTCGTTTGAAAGCCCTTTACGACCAGCTCGACAGTGTTGAACAGGTGGTCTTTTCGCTGGCCGCGGCGGTCGAAGCCAAGGATTCGTTCACCGAAAAGCACACCCAGCGCGTGGGCGAATCTGCCCGCCTGATCGGCGAAAAAATGAATCTGCCCGAAGCGGACCTGGACGCGCTGTACCGCGGCGGCATCATCCATGACATTGGCAAGATCGGCGTGGCGGATTCGATCCTGCTCAAGGCCGGACCACTCAACGCAGAGGAGCAGGTCCGCATGCATGCCCACCCGATCATCGGCGAGGGCATAGTCAAGCCTCTTCGCTCTGGAACGAGCTTGCTCCCGATCATCCGTCATCACCACGAGCATTACGACGGCACTGGATATCCCGACCGCCTGCGGGGAGCGCAGATTCCTCGCCTGGCTCGCATCGTGTCCGTCTGTGACGCGTACGACGCGCTGATCAACGATCGACCTTATCGCCCTGGTCGCTCGCCGGAGGAAGCGATGGCGATCCTCTACGGCGGCTCGGGCACGCAGTGGGATCCGGAAGTCGTCAACGTCTTTGGCAGCCAGATACCCTCCATTGCTGCTCTGGGGGCAGCCTGAGCGCTCGCCATGAAGGAAGCCCTGCCGTACCTGGAAAACCTGGGCGCGATTGCTTTCTGCCTGCTCGGCGTCGCCACTGTCGTGGTCTGGCTGCGCCACCGAGATCGCTCCCTGTTGTTCTTGGGGCTGGCCATTGTGCTGCTCTCACTGGTCTCGCTCTTGGGACGCATCACAGTCGTCCTGCACATCGGCTCGCCTCTGCTGGCTGAGCTCAGCCTCGTCGGATTCATGGCCTCCGGTTATGCCTTGCTCATGTACAGGAATTCGTTGATTCCCCTCGGCCGCGCATGGCAGGCCGCCGCGCTGGTGGCAATCGCGTCGAGCACGATCGCCTATGTAGCCGCCCAGGCGCTTTCGGCGCCGAAGGTTTGGCTCACCTCCACGCTCATCGCGGTCGTGGTGGTCTGGTCGACCACAGTTTTGGAACCGATCGTCCAGTTCTGGTTCGTCGCGCGGAAACTTCCGGCTGTCCAGGCGTGGCGCCTGCGGACACTGAGCCTTGGCTTCGCCGGCCTTGTCGCAATCCTTTTGTTCGCGGTCGTGGCCGGCACCCAATCGGCCAATCCGCTGACGCAGGTCCTCATCCAGCTGGTCGTCCTCGCCATCATTCCTCTGCTGTACGTCAGCTTCTCGCCTCCTGCCTGGCTTCGGCGCGAGTGGCGTGCAGCTGAGGAAGAGGGTCTGCGGGCCTTCATGCAGGATCTGCTTACTGTCGACGGCAGCGCCGAAACGTTGGCCAACCGCGCGCTTGGCTGGTCGATGAGGATCGTGGGTGGGGCGGCTGCGGTGGCGTTCGACGGCGCCGGCGCGCCTCAGGCTTCGCGCGGTCTCAGCCCGGCTGACGTCGAGTCGCTGAGGATCCGGCTCGCGGACCTACCGGACGGCGTCAGCCGTGACGCCCTGAATGGAATTACTCGGACCGTGATCGTCCTGCCCATGGCTCGCTCGGTGGACGCGGGCAAGGTCGTCGTCCTGTCCGGACCATTCACGCCCGCTTTCGGCAGCGATGAGCTCAGCCGGGTACAGCAGTTCCTGAGCGCCGTCGCAGCCGCACTCGACCGCATGCGGCTGATCGCCAAGCTCAAGGAGACCAATCGTCACCTACAGGAGGCGAACCAGCACAAGAGCATTTTCCTGGCCAACATGAGCCATGAGCTGAGGACGCCATTGAATTCGATCATCGGCTTCTCCGAGCTTCTGCTTGAACCTGGCAACGGACACTTCGACCCGCCGACTCAGCGCCGGTTCGTGAATCAAATCAATGTAAGCGGCAAGCACCTGCTGGGGCTGATCAACGACATTCTCGACCTGTCGAAGGTTGAGGCCGGACAGATGGAGCTGCGACTCCAAAGCGTTGCGGTCGCGCAGGTCGTCGACCAGGTCCTCAGCACGATCGAGCCCCTGGCCGGCCAGAAGCGGATCACGATTCGCGCTGACGTGGCCTCTGCCGGGGATGTTCTCGTGGACGCCGGCAAGCTGAAGCAGATGCTGCTCAACCTCGCCTCCAATTCCATCAAGTTCACCCCCGATGGCGGCGAGGTGACGATCGCGGCCGTCCGCCAGGATTCTGCGGTCGAAATCTCGGTTGCCGACTCGGGCATCGGCATCTCGGAAGCGGATCAAGCGCATCTTTTCGAGGAATTTCATCAGATCGACCCTGGGCCGGACCGCCGTCAGCAGGGCACCGGGCTGGGTCTGGCCTTGACGCGTCGCTTCGCGATGTTGCATGGAGGCGAGGTCCGAGTCAGCAGTCAACTCGGTAAGGGCAGCGTCTTCACGCTGCATCTGCCCGTCCGGCCACCCGTTTCCGAGGCGCCCGCGCCTGCCCCCAGGAAAGTTGAAGACCCGTCCCGCCCCCTCGTGCTCGTGGTCGAGGACGATCCCGCGGCGGCTGAGCTGCTTACGCGACAAGTGGAAGGCGCCGGATTCCGCACGCGCGTCGCGCGGACCGGAACCGAGGCCATCGCGATGTCGCGGGAGCTGCGGCCCGCTGCAATCACGCTCGACATACTCCTCCCCGAGCTCGACGGGTGGGAGGTCATGACGCGTCTGAAGCAGGACGAGGCGACCAGCGACATCCCCGTCGTCGTCGTCAGCGTCATCGACAATCCTGAGCTTGGGATAGCGCTCGGTGCGATGGACTACTTCGTCAAGCCAATTGAAGGCAAGGAGCTGGTCAAGCGTCTCAAGCGGTTCAATTTCAAACATTCCAACGGCACCACGGTCCTGGTCGTGGACGACGAGGCCGCCAACCGGGAGTGGCTCAGAAACATCCTCGAGCCGGCAGGGTTCGGCGTCATCCTGGCGGGGGGAGGACGCGAGGCGATCGTGCTGGCAAAGTGGCGTCGTCCCGATCTGGTGCTGCTCGACCTGATGATGCCCGACGTCGACGGATTCGATGTGGTCAAGGCTCTTCGAGCCGACCCGGTCACCCAGCGGACGCCAATCATGATCCTCACCGCACGTCATCTCACGCAAGCGGACAAGCGGCACCTCAACGGCCACGTCTCGACGATTCTGACTCGCGGCTCCGACTCTGCCGCAGACCTGCTGGACCACCTCCGCCAGTTGGTGAAGCAGCCCGCCGCAGTCTCATGAAAGACCAATTCTTCGTGCTTGTGGTCGAGGACAACGAGGCGAACCAGCTGCTTGCGCGATACGTGCTCGAGCGCGAGGGCTACCGGGTCGAAGTGGCGGGCGCGGCTGACGAGGCGCTCGAGAAGGTGGATGAGAAGCTGCCCAGCCTCATCTTGATGGACGTCCAGCTGCCCGGCCGGGACGGCTTATCGCTTACACGCCAGCTCAAAGCATCACCAACCACCGCCAACGTACCGATCATCGCTCTCACCGCCGGCGCGATGAGCGGAGACCGCGAGGCGACGATCGCCGCCGGCTGCGCCGGATACATCTCCAAGCCGATCGACACCAAGACGCTTGGCGACCAGATTCGCGCGATCCTCGCGCCCGCCGTGGTGGAATGAACCGCATCCTGATCGTGGACGACGAGCCTGGCAACGTGCTCCTGCTCGAATCGTTCCTGACCGATACCGACACCAAGACTCGCGGTGTCACTGACCCGCTGGAGGTCGCCGAGGCGTTCAGGGAATTCGAGCCGGACATCGTGCTCCTGGACCTGCACATGCCGCGGGTCGACGGTCTTGAGGTCCTGCGCCGGCTGCGCGGTGCGCGTGAAAGCCTGGGCTTTCTGCCGGTGATCGTGCTCACCGCCGATACCAGCCGTGTCGCTCGAAACAGCGCCCTCGTGCTCGGCGCGGATGACTTCCTGACCAAGCCCCTGGACCGGACCGAAGTGGTGTTGAGGGTCCGCAACCTGCTCCGGACCCGCGCCCTCTACGTCGATCTGATGGCGGCCGAGCACGCCCTGGAAGGCCGGCTGGAGCAGCGTAGCGCCCGGCGCCTGTAAGCGCCCTCCGCCCTCGCGCGTCTATCTATATATGTCAGGGGGGCCGGTATCCCAGGCACCTGGCGCATGCAAGACGCCTTTTGACCCCACAGAACCCCCAACATCCGCCCGGCAACAACTTTATTCATAAGGGTTATTAGGTTTCCCCAGTTCCTTATATAGTTTGGCCGGGCAGGAGGTTTGGGCGTGGTTCGGGTGCAGCTGTGAGTTCGCCTGCTGACGCAAGCGGCGGTACCGCCACGCTCGCCGCCGGGGGCCTGAAGGGCCTCGGCGCGGCGGCCCTTTTCGCCACCAGCTTTGTGGCCTCGGTCTCGCTGATCGTCCAGAACGTCGGCACCCTGCCGCAGGCCGCGATCGCCGCCCGCGGCCAGACAACCGTCTCGTCCCCATCCCTCAAGCTGGCGGGACAGGCCCAGGTCCTGGGCGCCATCCCCTTCGGCACGTCGCAGGTCATGGTCCGCATGCCCGCCTTCACGACTCCCGGCGCAGCCGACACGCTCGGGCAGACCTACGGGATGGAGCTCGTCGGCTCCTACCCGGCCTTTGGCCGCTACCTCTTCAACCTCCCGCAGATCCGCGTCGAGCCGGCGGAAACGTCGGGTCAGGCGCTCGTCTTCTTCCCGCCCCGCATCAGCCCCGCCGAGATCAACGCGTACCTCACCTCCAACCAGCTCAAGGTCGAGCACTGGTACCGCGCGCGCATCGTCGACGGTGAGTCGGCGGAGCGCATGGCGCTGGTCACGCTGCCAAAAATCAATCCCGTCCTGGTGGACGGCGTGCGCGGCATCTGGAAGGCGAACATCCCTCTGCACATCGACCAGGCGCGCCTGTCCGATTGGGCGTCGGGCAATGGCATCCATCTCATCAGCTACGACCCGGCGACCGGCAGCCTGCTGATCAAGGGCCCTTCCTTTGCCCCGCCGAAACCGGTCGTCACCAGGCAGCCCGCCCGACGCGTCGTTACCCAGCAAGCGGTAAGTCCACCTGCGGCGCCACAGCCCGCTGCGCTGCAGTTGTTTGTCACGTTTGCGCCGAACACCACATCTGAAGTTGCCGCTGCAGCGATTCAGCAGGCCGGCGCGCAGATGGTGAGCTTCGATACAACTACCGCGATCGCCGTCGTCAACGTCACCAGTGGCAACCCGACCGCAGTCACGACACTGCTGTCGGCGGTCGCGACGGTGAAATGCGTCAACACGACCGCAGCCGCACCATGCACTTCATTGCCGCCGGTCGCGTTGCCCGCGGTCCCGCCGGCGTCCGCGCCGGTCGCGCTCCGGATTCTTCCCGACACCGGCAGTTTCAGTGGATCGGTTCTCCTGTCGGCGGACGTCCAGAGCGGTGACGGAACCGGACAGGTGGAGTGGACACTCAGCGGCGCGCTGGCCTCGACGACGATCGGCACCGCACCCGCGACGCCGATCGCAGGCAACCCGCTCGCGTGGACTTCGACCATCAACTTCGACTCGACGAGCGTTCCCGATGGCTCGTACACGCTGACGATCCGAATCCAGGACGGAATCGGAAACGTCACCAGTGTCATCCGGACCGTGGTCGTATCCAATGCGAAACCCGCGCAGCCGACCGGCTTTGCAGCCGCATCGGTGCCGGCCGGAGTCGCGCTCACGTGGCAGCAGCCGGCGACAGCCAACGCAGCGCTCTATCGCATCACGCGCGACGGCATCCAGCTGGTCGAGCTGCCGGTCGGCAGCACTTCGTACCTCGACGCAACCGCGACTGCTGGAGCACACAGCTACCAGCTGGTCGTCGTCGATCAAGCCGGAGCAACCTCGGATCCGGTGTCGGCATCGATCACAGTCGCCGCCCCGATCGCCGCCAACCAGATCACGCTGGTCGTCCGCCTCGCCGGTGGCGACCAGCTGGCTCCGGACGGGCTGGCCGGCGGACACCTCATCCTCAGCGCCTCCGCCCTTCAGGGCTCGCCCGCGTTGGCCTTCCAGTTCACATCGGACGGCATTTCGTGGACATCCGTGCCCGCTCCGGTCAGCTGCTCGGGTCAGTGCACCGCGGACTGGAACCTCGCCGGTCTCCCTACGGGTCACTACCGGGTCCGCGCCGTCGGCGACCAGCTCGTGAGCGATGAGGCAGGCTTCATCGTCGCCGCGACGCCTGCGCTTCCGGCCCCGACCGCGCTGGTCGCCACCGCAACGACCTGGGGTGTCGACCTCCACTGGACCTCGCCCGTGGGCTTGATTCCACCGGCATACCTCGTTTCGCGCCAGACGGCTACTGGCTGGAGCTGGCTTGCCCAGAGCAGCACGCTCGACTACACCGACGCGAGCGCGGTTGCCGGCCAGTCCTATTCGTATCGTGTCCAGGCGATCGGCTCTGACGGTACGGCCGGGACGCCGTCCGAGTCGGCCTCGATCACCCTGCGCGGCTCTGCGTCCCTTTCCGCGCCTGGCCTCGCTGCGCCAACCGGGCTGCGCGTGATCGATGGGTCCGGCGGAGCGACCCTTCTGTGGCAGCCGGTGCCCGGCGCGACCGGTTACGTGCTCGAGCGCGCGCTCGATTCAGCAGGCACGTTCGTCCCGCTGCCGGCCGTCGCCACCACGATGTTCCGAGATACGGCGCAGCGCGTCGGCGGCCAGGTGTTCTACCGCGTGCGAAGCATGGGGTCGCAAGGCGCCGGCGACCCGTCCGCACTCGTCGCCGCAGTCGTCCTGCCTGAACCTGTGGCGTCCACAGCCGCGCCGTTCGTGATCGCGTCAGCCGCTGGACAGCTCGCGTCGACAACCGGCCAGGTGGACCTGGGTGAAAGTCAGGCCGCGCCGGTCCGGGCGGGCAACTCGGCGATCGTCCATGCGAGCGGCTCGACTGCAGGGGTCGACCGAGCGGATGTCCAGAGGCTGGCCGGCACGTCGTGGCTGACGCTCCTGACATTGACCACCACTGTCACGCCCGCGGGCTGGAGCGCTGCGAGCTCGATCGACCTGAGCGGAGTCGGCGCTGGCGACCTTCAGCTGCGGGCCGTGGCGAAGTCCGCCGGCGGCGCAACCCTCGCCGTCACAGCTCCGGCCACGGTCCAGGTGGTCCACTCGGCGCCCATCCCAACGGCACTCCGCGCCGCGACTTCTGGCACGGCCGTGAACCTGTCGTGGACGCCGCCGGCGAGCAGCGCGCCGCTCACCTACAGCGTGTATCGGGCCTCCGCCGCCACTGGGTACAGCCTCGCCGCGACAGGCCTGACGGCTCCCGCTTTCGCCGACCACTACCTCGCCGGCAAGGTCGCCGTGTCCTACGTGGTGACGGCGACCGATGACCTCGGCAACCAGAGTGTGTGGAGCGCGCCTGCGAACCTCGTGACTCCGTCGGCCTGGTCGCAGTCAGCTCCGACGCTGCAGTTCGTGCTGCCGAGCGGCGCCACCCTCACGGCCGGCGACACCGCACTGATCGCGGCCACCGCCGAATCTGTGCGTGGCGTCAGCTCCTTCAGCTTCGCCTACTCGCCGCAGGGCAGCTCGGTGTGGATCAACCTCCCCGACCGCTTCCCGCTCGCGACTGGCGGACCCACGATCGCCGGCCTCCTCGGCCTGGTCACGTGGGGCGCCCTGTTCAAGACACCAGGACTTGCGGCCGGGACCTACACGGTCCGGGCCCTCGCGACCGACACGCTCGGTCACTCCACGCAGGTTGTGCGGACCCTCGAGCTTGCCGCCAGCCAGTCGCGCGGCCCGCCGGCGCCCGACTTCACACTCAACGCCACCGCATCGGTCGGCGCCGTTCACCTCTACTGGAACGCCGCCGGCGCCGCCTACCAGGTTGAGCGCTCCACCGACGGAGCTGCCGGTCCCTTCAAAGCGATTGGAACCACCACGTCGAACACCTTCGACGACCGCCTCCTCATCCCCGGATTTGCCTATGCCTACCGTGTGATCGGAGCGGGGTCGAGAATCAGCTCGACGGCCACCGCGACGCCTCTCGCCGCCCCCTCGAGCGGTACCACCTCAGCCGACCAGCAAGTCAACGTGCTCCTGCCCACCTCATCGGCAAGCCAGCTGAACATCAGCGTCGCCCCTGCCAGCCTGACTCCTTCGATGGCATCGGGCCTACGCGCACTCGGAACCGCGTATGAGATCGACGCCACGAGCCTCGGCTCGGGCGCGCAGGTCCACCTTCTGGACCAGGCCGCGACTCTGACCTTCACCTTGCCGGCGGGACTCAGCGCAGCGCAGGCGGCGGGCCTCGCGGTCTACCACTGGGACCCCGCCGCTGGGGCGTGGAGGTTGGAAACCTCGACGCTTGACCTCGCCACGGGGCGGATCACAGCCATGGTCACCCACTTCAGCACCTTCGCGGTCGGCACGGGCGCATTGTCGGGCACCGTCCTCCAGGACCTGACAGGGAATGGCTTCAGCGCCGATGATCTGCCATTCCCAGGCGTGACGGTTGAGCTTTTGGTTACGGGAGAGACCACGCCGGTGGCGACCGCGGTCAGCGCAGGCGATGGCACATACGCCTTCGCCGGCCTCGGGCCGAACAGCTACGCGCTGCGCGAAGTGGTCCCCAGCGGCTATGCGCTGTCAAGGCAGCCCGCCTCGCCGATAGTGATCACGAACGATCTCAACGGCACGGGTTACGACTTCGACAACGTTGTGCTCGACCTGACGGCCGACCTGGCGGTGACCATGACGGGCCCGGACACGGTGCTGGACGGATCGAACATGACCTACGAGATCACCGTTTCGAACGTCGGCCCAGCGGACGCCCATGGCCTCGGCCTGTTCCAGAGCCCGTTCATCAACACGTCGTTCGTGTCTTTTGCCTGGAGCTCTGGCGCAGCGTTCACCGGCTCTGTGGCCGCAGGGGACTCCCAGGTTTTCGCGCTGGTGATGAGGGCCAACCCGGGCACGCCTGCAGGGACGGTGATCACGAACGGCGTGAGGGTTTCCTCCTCGACCCCTGACCCGGATCTGACCAACAACTTCGCGAGCGTGAGCACGACGGTGATCGATGCGCCGCTGACCGCGACCGGCGTCAACGTTTTCACCACTGAGGGTGCGACCTTCTTCGGTCAGGTGGCGAGCTTCACCGACGCAGACTCCGGCGGCCGCGCAGCCGACTTCACCGCCACCATCGACTGGGGCGACGCCACCGCCTCGAGCGCCGGCACGATCGGATCGGATGACTTCGGCGGCTTTACGGTCGCCGGGAGCCACACGTACCTCGAAGAGGGGTCGTACACGATCACGGTCGCCATCGCGGACGTCGCCGGCGCCACCGCCACCGCACAGAGCACCGCCACGGTGGCCGACGCCGCCTTGACGAATGCGGCGGCCTTGAACATCACCGCGACCCCGAGCTTCAACGGGCAGGTCGGTGTCTTCTCGGATGCCAACTTCAACGCCACGATCAGCGACTACACGGTCACCATCAACTGGGGCGACGGCAGAGCCACCGCCGGAACCGTCGTCCAGGTCGGTCCGCAGACTTTCGAGGTCGACGGCTCGCACACCTACACCGCCGCCGGGACCTTTCCGCTGATCGTCACGATCGTCGACGAGGGCGGCAGCCAGATCTCCGCAGTCGGTTCCGCCTTCGTGCCCGGCGCCGACCTGGTGCTGACGAAGGCAGCGCTCAACGGATCCGTGCTGACCGATGCCACCTTCTACACCCAGATCACCGTCACCAACAACGGTCCGGAGACCGCGTTCAACCTCGTGGTGGATGACGCAGTGCCGGCGGGGCTGAACAGTGTGACGTTCGCCATCTATGGGAGCTACCAGGTTGGAGACACCTGCGTCAGCGCCCCGGCCGGCCACCTCACCTGCACGATCGCGGAGCTGCGGAACGGCGCGACCTTCTTTATTTATGTCGCAGCCGTCGCGGTCGACCCGGGTCGCTACACCGATACCGCAACCGTCAGCAGCGACTTACTGGATCCCGACCTGCAGAACAACACCGCCAGCGCGTCGATCACCGTGAATGACGGAAACCTGAGCGCAGGTGGCGTCGACATTGCGACCGCCGAGGGCGCGACCGCCTTCCCCGTCGACACCGCACCACCGACTTTCACGGGCATCGTGGCGTACTTCACCGACGCCAACCCCCATGGCATGGTGAGCGACTTCACGGCCACGATCAGCTGGGGCGACGGCACC
>Ga0137409_10001230_pt1 | contig 28011 bp, 28 predicted proteins | sample CZODoug1_16funga_FD_122059 | JGI IMG/M metagenome (GOLD analysis project Ga0137409, IMG submission 122059) | Vadose zone soil fungal communities from Angelo Coast Range Reserve, California, USA - CZODoug1_16fungal (Hybrid Assembly) | ecosystem: Environmental > Terrestrial > Soil > Vadose zone...
CCGGGCAATCCGGTGATCTTCGACGCCGCGCTGCGCGACGAGTGGCTGGCGGGTGCCGCCGACCTCGCGTGCCGGCGCTGGCGGCTGGCGCATCCGGAACAGGTCCGATGGCTGGACACCGACAACCGGCGCTATCGCATCGACATCGACACGCCCGACGACATCGAGCGATTCGCGGCGAACACCGGACACGTGCTGAACTGGCCCGCCTCGCTGGCACTCGCCGGATCGACATGAACACGCCTTCGCACGCTCCCACGCCGCTGCGACTGACCATCGCGCGCGCCACCGCCTGGGCCTTGCTGCTGGCGGGATGGGTGGGACTCGGCGGCGTGGCACTGACATTGACGCCAAGCCCGCTGGGCGCCCATGCGCTGGTGGCCTTGTGGTTGCTGGCGCTCGGCATCGCCGCCACGGTCGCCACGCGAGACAGCCTTCGCGCGAGGTGGCGGCGACTGGGCCTGGGCCTGTGCGCGGCACTCACCGCAGCGGCGCTGGCCTGGTCGACGCGCGACGGCGGGCTGCCTGCCCTGGTGGTGGCCTTGTGCGGATGGGCAGGACTGACCGCGCTGGCCTCTGGCGTCGTGCGCAGCGTGCGCCTGGCCCAGTCCGCACGACCCGGACCCCCGATCGTCGCCGCGAGCCTGGGCGCGATGTGCGCCGCCATCGTGCTCGCCGATCCGGGTGATGCGCACGCGCTGACGCTTCGACTTGGCGCGCTGGTGGTGATCGTGTTGGTGGTGGTTGCGGCAGCAGTTGGGGCGTACCGCTTAGGCTGGTTGAGCGGAATCGGCAGGACGAGTGCCAAGACTGATGCTACGCCGAGCGCTAATGGGAGCACCGCTTCGCCAAATGCACCGGTAGCTGCAGAGAATTCGCCGGGAGTGGCTGCGACGCCAGCAATGGAACGCGGAAATGAACGGCCGGCAGTGGAGGGTAAAGCGCCGAGCTTGGGCACCGAAGGCCGGGAGCAGCATGCAAGTGAGGTCGAACTGCCAGTGAGTGTGGCAGAGACGAAGAAAACCGAGTCGCATGCGAGCGCGCTCGCGAACGTCGGCAAGAAAAATAATGTCGTGAAGGCGGCCCCGGCGGATTCCCGCGCAACGATTGCGCCGCAGGATGACGTGTATGTGCCTCCGAAATTGGTGAAGGCGATCCGGTCGCTTTCGCCACCCGAGGCGTTGCGCGCGTATGTAAGCGGCGTTGTGAGCTTGGATACGGTAGTGGACGAGACGGGGCGTGTGCAGTCTGCAACACCGATGAGCGGACCGAAACCGCTTTACAAGAAGGCCGAGGAAACGGTGAAAGATTATGTGTATCAGCCGGCGACGAGGAACGGAAAGCCTGTGCCGGCGCATGTGGAAGTGAAGATTCAGTTCTGGTATGAGCCATAGAGGAAGTTAGCAGTTCACCGTTCACAGTTCGTCGCTAGAATCCCAAAACAAAATCTAAAAGAGCCCTGGCCGGTGTCGGCTGGGGAATTCGGATACAATTCGGGCTCTTCCATGAGCGATGCGATGAACAAAACGGCGGGGCCGCTGGCGGGCGTGAAGGTGCTGGAGCTAGGGCAGCTGATTGCGGGGCCGTTTGCGACGGCATTTTTGGCGTGGTTCGGGGCGGAAGTCATTAAGGTAGAGCCGCCAGGGACGGGAGATCCACTGCGAACGTGGAGGGTGGTGCACAACGGAACTTCGCTGTGGTGGCATTTGATGGCGCGGAATAAGAAATGCGTGACGCTGAATCTGCGTGTGCCGGAAGGGCAGAAGATTGCGCGACAGCTGGCGAAAAAAGTGGATGTGGTGATTGAGAATTTTCGGCCGGGAACGTTGGAGAAGTGGGGATTGGGTTACGAGGAGCTAAAGAAAGAAACTCCCGGGCTAATTCTGGCGAGGATTTCGGGTTATGGGCAGACGGGGCCGTACGCGCAGCGGCCGGGATTTGCGGCAGTTGCGGAGGCGTTTGGCGGATTGCGTTACGTGACGGGCGAACCGGATCGTCCTCCGGTGCGGCCGAATCTAAGCTTGGGAGATTCGGTGGCGGGGTTACATGCAGCGCTGGGAATATTGATGGCGCTCTATCATCGCGACGCGAAGGGCGGAAGCGGTCAGGTGATTGACGTCGCGTTGTACGAGGCAGTTTTGAATTTGATGGAAGGGACAATTCCGGAGTACGACAAAGCGGGCGTGAAACGTGAGCGCGAAGGAATGCGTTTGACGGGGATTGTGCCGAGCGGGACGTATCCGTGCGCGGACGGGGCGTACATTGTAATTGGCGCAAACGGAGAGAGTATTTTTCGGCGCTTCATGATGGCAATCAGACGAGAGGATCTGGCGGGGGATGAGCGGCTGGCGAGCAATGAGGGCCGGTCGAAGCACATTGACGAGATTGATGAAGCGATTACCGCGTGGACGATGAGGCGAAAGTCGGAGGAGGCGTTGAGAATTCTGAGCGAAGCGGATGTGCCGTCGGGGCCGATCTATTCAGCGGTCGAGATGCTGACGGATCCGCACTATCGCGCGCGAGGCGTGTTTGAAGATGCAGACTTGGGCGGCGGGGACAAAGTGAAATTGCCGCGGATGGCTCCGCGTCTGGAGGCGACGCCGGGGGAAATGCGCTGGATTGGGCCAGCGCTGGGAGAGCATAATACGGACATCTATGGACGGTTGCTTGGCTACCCCGCAGCCGAGCTAGAACGCCTTTTAAGAGAAGGCGTAATTTGACGATACGGCCACGCGTGGGGAACGATACTTGATCATCCGGGAACAAGGCGATCAGCTGCTGCTAATCCGCCAGACGGACCACGCCTTCCTGGCCGGATTCCTCGCAAAAGAATGGGGCAATGATGAGTTCCCACGACCGGAACCGTTTGAGTCGTTCTGCCTGGCCGTTGGGGAGCACGACAATGGATGGGCGGAGTGGGAACTGCAACCATCGCTGGACGAGAAGTCACGGATGCCCTATTCGTTCATGTCGGTTCCGACGGATGAGCATATCGGTTTGTACCAGCGGGGCATCGAACGGCTGGTGAAAGTAGATCACTACGCAGCGCTGCTCGTGAGCATGCATTGCGTTGGACTTTACGATCGCGCTCGAGCGACGATGCCGGGATTTTCGGCGAAGTATGTGAAGTCGACAGAAACGGCGCTAGTGAATGAGTTTGTGCAGCGGTTGCGATTGCAACAGCTGCGATTGAAGGTGGATTTGCGGGCGAATCCAGCGACGAAGGATTTGGTCGTAGAAGATGCGCTGAAGGGGAATTTCGAAAGGCTGGAGGCGCTGGACCGGCTTTCGCTGCACTTGTGCCTGAACCCGTCAGAGAATTGCACGATCGACGCGGTCCCGGCGGATGGCGGCGGACGCGAGGTGGACCTGGATTTGAGGAGCGAGGGCGGAAACGTGCTGACGTTGGCGCCCTATCCGTTCAAGCGAGAGGTGCTTGAGCTGAGCATTTTGGCGCGGCGGATTCCGAAGCGCATGTATGTGGATGAAGTGGATTTTCAGAAGACGCTGGCGGAAGCGCAATACTTTCCGATTCAGTTTACGTTGCGGGCAAGACGCACGAATGCGGTCTACAGCGTGGCTAAGCTGTAGCCACTGTCATTGATGAACGCCAATAAACGATGAAAGACCGGACTTTCCTGGCGTTGCTTACTTCGTGGCGCCTAAGGTCTCGGCCGGAGCGCTTTTTGTTTGTCAAAGCGATTGCACGGCGGCGGGGCGTTTGCTACCCTCTCGCCCATTGAAGGTCAAGGGGAGGTCTGCGATGGCGTTTTGCAAGGCGTGCGGTCAGGAACTGGGTGGAGCGGCATTTTGTCCGAAGTGTGGTGCGAGCCAGGGAGCGGCGGCGCCTGCGGCGGCGGGGAGTAATGATTCGCCGACTGCGGGGATGGATGAGAATGTTGCGGGATTGTTGTGCTATCTCTTTGGGTGGATTTCGGGACTGATTTTTCTGTTAATCGACAAGCGGTCGTTCGTGAGATTCCACGGGGCGCAGGCGATTGCGCTTAACATTGCGTTCGTAGTGGTTTGGATCGGATTCTGGATCGTGACGATGGTCTTGGGATTCATAACGGCGATGATGCACTTTCCAATCGGTTTTTTGATGGTCTTCTTGCTCCCCGTGATCGCGATCGGGTTCGTCGCAATCGCGATCTTGTGCATGGTCAAGGCTTACCAACACGAAAAATTCAAAGTGCCGATCATCGGAAACATCGTGGAGAAAATGATCGGGCAATAAGCTGGTGTTGCGCACGAGTAGCGATTGGTGGGAAGCCGCTGCGGAAACGAGGCGGCTTTTCTTTTTAATGAATGCTATTTGAAAAGTGGGGTCTTGACTTTCTGCGCAGGGCACCCCATCGTTAAGGGCTTTGTAGCAGACGGAGGAGTTGACCGTCAGGCAGGAAAGGCCCTTTCGCTCGAACTATGACCCGAGTCAGGCTCTGTTTCCACGACCGCTGCTTTGACGGAACCGCTTCGGCTGCCCTTTTTTACCGTTTTTACCGCGAAAAATTTGACGCGAACGCGGAGTTTGGCTTCACGGGCATGACGCACCGCGCGAAGCAGCCGTGGGAGCCCGGGCTGTTCGATGGCGCCGAGAATGCGATCGTGGATTTCAAGTATTCGAATTCGCCGATGGTGACGTGGTGGTTCGATCATCACCAGAGCGCATTTCTGACGTCGGCGGATGCCGAGCAATTTAAACAGAGGCCGGGGAAGAATTTTTACTATGAGCCGGACTACAAGTCCTGCACAAAGTTGATTGCGGATACGGCGCAGCAGAAATTTGGCTTTGATACGACGCCGCTGGCCGATCTGATTTATTGGGGCGACATTATTGATGGCGCACAATTCCCAACGCCGGAGTCTGCCGTGGAGTTGAAGGAGCCTGCGACGCAACTGGCGCTCGTGATTGAAGCGGCTCCCGAAGATGGCGTCCCGGCGCAGATTATTCGGGAGCTAGCGTACAAGCCGTTGAAAGAAATGATTCAGTTGCCGATTGTGGCGAAGCATCTTGGGCCGCTGCTGGAACGACACCGGAAGTCGATCGAGATATTGCGGGAGCGGTCCGAAGCGAAAGACGGCGTGATTTTCTTCGACGTGAGCGACCTTGACCTTGAGGGCTACAACAAGTTCATTCCGTATTTGCTGCACCGGGAGTGCGTATATTCGATTAGCGTGAGCAGGTCGGCCACCCGGGCGAAAGTTTCGCTGGGGACCAATCCGTGGAATCAAGCGACGGCGGATCAGAATCTGGCGTCGTTGGCGGAGAAGTTTGGCGGCGGCGGGCACCAGCGGGTGGCAGCGATTTCGTTTGAGCCGAATGACGTGGAACGTGCAAGGGAAGTGGCGCGCGGACTGACGACTACGCTGCGCCAGAGTAAAAAGTAATTCGAACGATTTGTTTGTTGCGTGGACGTCCGCCGAGAGTGTATTGATTTCGTGCGATTCGTCCGGTAGGCTTAAAGAGTTCTTGGTAGAGGTGCGGAGGTCAGGAGTAGCCGGGCAGCAAGGCCGATTCGATTCGGCGGCCCGCGCGAAAGGGACAAGGTAGTTTTCTCCGCCGAAGTTTCTGCCGCCGCGAATGCGGCAGGGATTGGGGAACGAGGCGAAAGCCCGTTCACTGTCGTCCGGTCGCTTCCAACGAAGCGATGAAAAACGCGGTCTTGCGATCGCCGGACGGAGCGCTATCGAGGGGCGGCGTTCTCCGCAGACTTTCTGCGCAGTTCCTTCCTTCGTAGCGTTCCTTCCAGAAAGTTAAAAGCAAAACATGGACGCGGTGCAATTAACGCGCGCATTGGTGGACATCGAGTCCACGACGGGAGCAGAAGCGGCTGCCGGAGAGTATCTCTACGCGCATCTGGCAAAACTCGCGAACCGGACCGGCGGCGTTGCGGAGCGGATGGCGGTGACGGCGCAACGATTCAACGTGCTGGCCAGTTGGGGCACACCGGTCGTGACGATGTCCACACACATTGATACCGTGCCGCCGTTTTTTCCGTCGCGCGAGGATGGTGAATTTGTCTGGGGGCGAGGATCGTGCGACGCGAAGGGGATTATCGCAGCGATGGTGGTAGCTGGGGAACGATTGCTCGCGGCGGGAACGCGAAATTTCGGGCTTTTGTTTGTAGTGGGCGAAGAGAAAGACAGCTTGGGATCGTTGGCTGCGGCGAAAGTGAATCGTGGATCGAGGTATTTGATCAACGGTGAGCCGACGGAGAATTTATTGGCACTAGGTTCGAAGGGAGCGCTTCGCTTCGAATTAGTCGCGCGAGGGAAACTGGCGCACTCAGCGTATCCGGAGCTCGGTGAATCGGCGATTGAGAACTTGCTTTCAGTGCTGGAAGACGTGAGGCGGATTGCGCTGCCCAGTGATGAGCTATTGGGAAAATCGACGCTGAATATTGGAACAATTGCGGGGGGCCGCGCGCCCAATGTGATTGCGGATTATGCGCAGGCGGAATTGATGTTCCGGCAAGTGGGAGATTCGGCCGTGGTGCGTGACGCGTTGACGGCCGCAGTGCGGGGACGAGTGGAAGTGCGCGAGGCGCTTTGTACCGAGCCGCTTCGAATGGAAGCGCTCGATGGACTGAAGACCACGGTTGTGGCGTTCACGACGGACATACCGAATTTTGCGGGCGTCTGGGGCAGGCCGCTTTTGCTTGGGCCGGGAAGCATTCACGTGGCGCACACCTCCGAGGAGCGAATTTCAAAAAGGGATTTGCAGGAAGCAGTTGGAATTTATGAGCGAATGGTGAAGGAGTTGTCGGCGGAAGCGGTATGACGCGTGGATTGGCGATTGTCGGGTACGGAAAAATGGGCCGAATGATCGAGCGGCTGGCGCCGGAGTATGGATTTGAAGTGAAGGCAAAGTTTTCCGGACAAGACAACGACGGCGCGAAGGCACTGACCGCACAGTCGATGATTGGAGTGGATGTGGCGGTGGAATTTACGAGACCAGAAGTCGCGACCGCGAACTTGAAGAAGCTGGCGGCAGTTGGCGTGGTGAGTGTGTGCGGAACGACAGGCTGGTATGCGGGATTGCAGCCGTTGGCGCAAGAAATCGGTGTGAATGGCAGCGCATTGGTGTGGGGCGCGAATTTTTCGGTGGGGCTGAATTTGTTTCGGGAGGTGGTGGCCGAAGCGGCGCGGCGATTTGCGCGAGAGGAAACTTATGGCGCGTGGGGATGGGAGATTCATCACGCGGCGAAGAAGGATGCGCCGTCGGGAACGTTGTTGGCGTTAGCAGACGAGATGAAACGGAATGGGTATGCGCGCGAGATTAGTTTGAGTGCAAGCCGGGCGGGCGCGGTGCCGGGTACGCACGAGATCGGATTTGATTCGGCGGAGGACACGATCACGATCCGGCATACGGCGCGAAGCAGAGAAGGATTTGCGCGCGGCGCGTTGCGCGCGGCGAATTGGGTGATTGGAAAAAAAGGAGTTTACGAGTTTCGCGAAATTCTAAATGAGCTTGCGTGATGGCACGCGGGCGAGGAGGTCAACATGAGGTTTGAAGGATGCGGCACTGCGGTCGTGACACCGTTCCGGAAAGATTTCTCCGTGGACGAGGAGAATCTGCGACGGCTGGTACGAAGGCAGATCAATGGCGGCGTGCATTTTCTGGTGCCGTGCGGGACCACGGGAGAGAATCCGACGCTGACGCACGCGGAGCACTTGCGCGTTGTCGAAATCACGATCGAGGAGGCGAAGGGGCGGGTGCCGGTGCTGGCCGGTGCGGGCGGCTACAATACGGCAGAAGTGATTGAACTGGCTCGCGAGTTGGAAGCGATGGGCGCGGACGGATTGTTGTCTGTAACGCCCTATTACAATAAGCCGACGCAGGAAGGTTTGTATCAGCACTACCGCGCGATTGCGCTGGCAACGCGGCTGCCGATTGTTCTTTACAACGTCCCTGGCCGCTGCGGAACGAATCTGGAGCCGGCGACGGTTGCGCGACTGGCGCGAATCGAAAATATTGTTGGCCTGAAAGAGGCGTCAGGAAACATTGGGCAGATGGCGTCGGTTTTGAATGCAGTGCCCGATGATTTTTATGTTCTGGCCGGAGACGATTCGGTGGCGTTACCTCTGTTTGCTTTGGGAGGGAAGGGCGTAATCTCTGTGGCTGCGAACGAGGTGCCGCGCGAGATGGCGCAACTCTGCGATTGCGGATTGGCGGGCGATTTTGCTGGCGCGCGGGCGATTCACAGAAAATATCTGCCGCTGATGGAAATCAATTTTGTGGAGTCAAATCCGATTCCGGTGAAAGCGGCGATGAGCTTGATGGGATTGCTGGAGCCGGCGTGGAGGTTGCCCTTGGTGGCACCGAAGGCGGAGAATTTGCAGAAGATTCGCGCCGTTCTTGAATCACTGGAAATTCTCGAAAGGGTGAACGTTGGCGTCGCTAGCGCAGCAAATTGAGGAACTTTTTGACCGGTCGCCGGCGAAGTACGGCGAGGAACACCGGCAATTATTTCAATCGTTCAAGGATTTGCTGAATAACGGCGAAGCGAGAGCGGCCGAGCCGGATGCGAAATCGGCGACCGGCTGGCGCGTAAACGCGTGGGTAAAGAAGGGAATCCTGCTCGGATTCCGCCTGGGCGCGGTGGTGGAGATGGGACCGTATCCTTCACGGCAGCCTTTTTTTGACAAGTCGAGTTACCCTCCGAAGACGATGACGAAAGAGAGTGGCGTGCGGATTGTGCCCGGCGGGTCGAGTATCCGCGACGGCAGCTACGTTGCACGCGGGGTGGTGTGCATGCCGCCGATGTTTATTAATGTCGGCGCGCATGTGGATGAGGGAACGATGGTGGATTCGCACGCGCTTATCGGGAGTTGCGCTCAGGTCGGAAAAAACTGTCATATTTCGGCGGCCACGCAGATTGGCGGGGTGATCGAACCGGTCGGAGCAATGCCAGTGATCGTTGAGGATGAGGTGATGATCGGCGGAAATTCCGGTGTGTACGAAGGGACGATTATAAAGAAGCGCGCGGTCCTGGGGACGGGAACGGTATTGAACAGGTCCACGCCAGTTTATGACCTTGTGAAGGAAGCGATTTACAGCGCGAAAGACGACGAACCATTGGTGATTCCGGAAGAAGCGATTGTGGTACCCGGATCGCGGGCGGTGACGCATCCGGCGGGAAAGAAGTGGGGACTCTCGTTGTATGCGGCGGTGATTGTGAAATATCGAGACGGAAAAACGGATGCGCGAGTACAGCTCGAGGATTTGCTGCGCTGAACCACAGCCAAAGTTCGGAAATCGGGCGTTCGACAAAATTTTCGGCCGCATGTAAAATAATGGGGTTGCGCGATGGACCGGTAGCTCAATGGTAGAGCAGTTGACTCTTAATCAACGGGTTGGAGGTTCGAGTCCTCCCCGGTTCACCAAGATAACCCGAATCGTCGTAGGAATTTAGAAACCGCACTGCGATTCTTGCCGTTCCGTGGCATTTTCCCGACTGTCAAGACTCTCCCCAACCGATCCTTCTTACGGTGAATGCTCCCGGTGCGGCGCCAATGAGCGTGAGCCCCGCGGATGTTGCGAGCTCATGTGGCGGCAAATAGGGATCCGGCCGCTCGCGCGATCGCCTTGAGAACCTGGAGGCCATCTTCTTGTGATCCGGTATCGAACTGCGCTCCCGCGTGATCGACGGCATTGCTGACCATCGCAACTGAGGCGACGGAAGCTTGCCTGGCGATGCCGAACGCAAAGAGAGATGCGGCTTGCATCTCAACGGCGAGTGCGCCCTCGCGGGCCCATTTACTGAGTTGCGTTTTTGTTTCGCGGTACGGGGCATCGGTCGTCCAGACTTTACCCGAGCGGACGGCCCATCCAGTGGCGATCAACTCGCGCTCGAGAAGCGGGACCAGTGGCGACTCGCAGGCGACCTCCTGCTCCGGCGGCAGATAGTGATACGACGTTCCTTCGTCGCGAATCGCGCTGGTTGCCACCACGAGACATGGTAGCGGCAAATCAGGAGACACGCGGCCGGCGGAGGTCAGCCCGACGATATGTTTGGCGCCGGCGGCACGGAGCTGCTCGGCAATCAGAACCGCGTAAGGTCCACCGATGGTTCGCGCGATGATGCCGCACTTAACGCCTTCGAGTTCCATCGCGAACATCGAGGTATGAAAACACGCCCAAGGCGCGAAGGGCTTGGCGATGCCATCGCGAACCAGCCAGTCGGTGATATCTCCATCGAACTCCAGGATGCAGACAGGAGGAACGGTGCCGGCGGGGATCTGCCGGCTGCGCCGTACATCGTCGATTAAATTCTCGGGGGTGAAGGCGGACGGTTGATCCAAGGCATGACCGAGGATCGGAAGAGCCGAATCTTCTGTCATGCCCTGGACCCATCAGATCGCCGCGTGCTGTTGAAGACTGTCGTCATTCCAAGATCGAGCAGTATAGACGACATCGACGGTCGGAATGAACCGTGCGCTTTCTACTGCGCGTCCGCCCACTTGTCGGACCCGGCCAGTTTGTAAGCCACGTTCAAAAGGGAAAGGTGAAGCGGACTGCCGTCGGCCGTGCCGCGATGTTCGGTTGAGACAAGGAGCGATCCCGCCTTTTTATAGCCCGCCCAAGTGGCGGTGACGTTACTCGGTTTCTTGGGTCCACCTCTGTGGTAGATGAACTCGACCACTCGGCCGTCCTTCCCAACGTAGAGGTCCCAGGTATCTCCTGGCGTGTACCCACCAACCTCGGCGGGATATTTGACCGACACCAGCTTCGCCGTCCCCTTTCCGATGGGCAATTTTTGATTTTCTTTAACGGTTACATTGGCGCTGGTGTCCCAGTTGGCGTGGAAGGGAAACATAAACCAATAGTTGTCGTTGACGAAGGCCGGCTCAATATCGTCCTTCACGTTGGCGGGTGCGCTGTTGAGTTGAGACCGGTTATAAGAAACTTTGACGGGCTTGCCGTCCTTATCTTTCGTTTCGTAGATGACGTTGCCGGTTTTGGGCTCCCACGTCCAGGTACGGGAGAGCGTCAACTTCAAAGAGGGAATAGCCAAGTCGAATGTATAGCGCACAGCATCAATTTGTCCCCACGAATCAAGACCGTAGGTCTTGGCAAGCTGTTCGACATCGGGTGGGCGCGTCTGGGCGCGGGAAGTGCCAGCGGCAAGGAATAGCAGGCCGCCAACTAAGCAACAGATCGTGATCGAACGGAACGACTTTGTCATGAAGGTTCTCCTCAGTGAATGAAACGAGCGTCTTCTTGGATGAGTTACTTGGGGTCTCCGATGCAGTGAATCGCATGTGGTGCAGTTGCTTTCACTCGGCCCGGTCCGCTGGGAATTGACGTGCGGCCGGTCGCGTGAGCCTACGCAGGGCGATCATGGCAGTAACTACTGCCACCGATCCGTATTCCAGCAGCATAAGCCAGTCCGGGACTCGCCACTGCTGTCCAACGCTGCGTAGATGCCAGACATAATAAGTAGGAATAATGCTCAAAGTCCAGACCAGGAGTGGCACTGTCGAAATTGATCGTAAGAACGGCAAGAGCCAGAGCAAATACCAAGGATATACAACCGGCGCACAGAAAAGGGATGCTGCCATTGGCCAGGCAAAGGCGTCCAAAGAATCTTCTACGGACTTTCTTCTCATCCAAATTGCGGCGAGAAATCCGACAAGTACTGCCAGCCCAGCCAGAAGCTGCGGAGCCGCCACTCGCTCGAGCGTCGCAAAAACTGGGTCATTGAAACGGAACCGCTGGACATACGTGGCAAGCGAGCCGATGGGAATCCGGCCGTGGTTGAGAAAGGGCACGTACAGAAGTCCGAAGACGGTGGCGGCTAGCGCGGCATCGCGGACCCGAACGCGCTTCCAATAGAGGGGCAGCAGTACGACCGGGAGGAATTTCACGGCAACAGCAAGCGCAAATGAGATGGCTGCAAGGGCGCGCCAGCGCCTCGCAAGCGAAGCCGCGGAGACCAGGAGCAGCAGTACGCCAAGAATATCGACGTGGCCGCTGCCTGCCACTTCAATCGCCAGCAGTGGATTCCACGCAAAAGCCAGAACCCAGTGCTCTGCCTGTTTGGTACGACGCAAAAAATCCAGTAGCACCAAGACAATCGCAAAATCGCAAAGTACGAATACGACTTTCATTGCGAACATAGATTCGTGAATCGATGTGACAGCTCGAAAGAATAGCTGTGCCCCCGCTGGATAGGGACTTGGCACCTCGGGATTATTCAGCGAACGCGTCTCGGAGGTGTGCAAGCCGGCTAATGCGGGGTCGCCCGGAACCACGATGTAAGGGTTATAGCCAAGCCGCTGCACGTGGCCGTCCCAAACATAGCGATGAATGTCGTCGTCCAAGCCCGGTGGCATTCGAAGAAATTGGAAATGCCAGAAGGCAGATAGCGCGAGACCGAAGACGATGACACGCCTCGAAAATTCCGGCGTGGAGAAAAGTTCGCGGATGGCCAGGAGGTACGCGACGCCAGCGACAGACAGAGGAATGAAAAAGGACGGTTCGCCCCTGCGGCCGAAGTCGCGTGAGCAGATTGTTAGTGACGCAAGCAAGATGGCGCCGAGTCCATACAACCTGTGCGACGGTGTGAGTTTCACAAGGCTGCCGCACGCGGAGGAATTTGTGCGACGGCTTGCTGCCATTCGCCGAACCAGGCTGCAGTTCGTGGAGCCTTCGCCGGAGTAAGCAGCAATTCACGAGCCAGCAGAATCAAGTCGTTTGCGACGTCGATGTCATAAAAAGATTCCGTGAAGCCGGTTGAGAGTCCAAGAGCCTTTGTGCGCGCCAGCAATCTGTCGAGGGCACTTGTTGTTCCCATAGGATCACTCTCGAAGAGCGTGGGGTGGGCGGCCTTGGTGCCAACAAGATAGTAGCCCCCATCTTGGGTTGGCCCAATGACGACGTCACGCGTGGCGAGCATTTCGAACGCGCTCTCGAGAACGGGCCGCGCGAGGTGAGGACTATCGCTATTGAATGCGATAACGTGCTGCCGGCCGGCGGCAGTAAAATGTCGAAAGACAGAGTTGAGTCCGGCTGCGAGGCCCTCGCCTTTTTGTGCGACGACCTGCACTGTCTTACCGAATATGTGTGCCAATTCCTCCTGATCTGACTTAGGGCACATCACGGCGACCTCCACGTTGGTAAGCGACGTTGCCAACGCGAGCGTGTCCTCCAAGAGACAGCGGTACAGTGCTGTCACCGCGGGAGTCGGAAGGCTTTCCATGAGACGCGTCTTGACCATGCCGGGCCTTGGGGCTTTCGCCATAATGACTAACGTATGGCTTGGCCGGGAGAAACTTGAAGGGGAATGGTCGGAGGATTCCACGAGCGATTGGTCCATCGAGATTTACGCCGGTCGCGGCGTTCCCGAACTTCGACGACGAAAATAATAGCGCACGATGCGGCTCAGTATGAACCATGCCGCCCCCACCGTGCCCTTTAGCGTACCGCTAATTTTGGACTTGCCAATCCGCGGGTAGTAGCTCACAGAGACTTCCTCGATGCGAAATCCTGCGATGGCCCCTTTCACGATCATTTCCACGGCCCAGCCATAGGTAGTTTCTTCCAAAGCGAGCGAGCGCAGCACCGCTGCACGGGCGGCGCGAAATGGACCGAGGTCGCTGACCTTTACACCGTACAAGAGCCTGATAAGGCCAGCGGCGAAGCGATTGCCGAATGCCTGGTGCCAAGGCAGGGCACTGGGGTTGCTTTTGCCGCCGAAGCGCGAGCCGAGGGTAATGTCGGCGCGCCCCTCGAAAATCGGCGCCAGGATAATCGGCAACTGCGAAGGGCGGTCACTATAGTCTCCATCTAGGAAAACGACGACGTCCGGATTTTGCGTATTGGCGATGCCGGTCAAACAAGCGCGCCCATATCCTCGGCGAGGCTCGAGAATGACTTGCGCGCCCATCTTCCGGGCGAGATCGGGCGTTCCGTCGGTCGAATTGCTGTCGACAACGATGACTTCCGTTACGAGATTCGCAGGCAGGTCGGCAAGCACACGGCCGATGGCCTGCGCCTCATTATGGGTCGGAATAATGACCGAAACTCGCACGCAAAATTGCTCATCACCACAACGGAGACGCGGGGCGCCGCCGCGCAAGCATCGCGTCAATGCCCCAGGCACGACCAGCGCGTCCTACCGCGAGTCCGAGCGATGCGACCACCGGAACAAGCAATTCCCAAATCCATGACGTACCCAATTCCGAGACCCAAAGGCTGCCGAGGAAGAGGAATGCGACAAGTGCGACCGGACGCGTAAGTAGGCCAATGATCAACAGGATTCCCAGCGAGATCTCCGTGGCTGCTTGCATGGGAGCCGCCATCGCCGCGTGGCTTGCCATCAAACCCATCACCCACTTCCACGCCGCCGGTGAGTGGCTCGACTTGATGTAGTAATTGATTACGCCCGCGTAGCCGGCGGGAGTGTAACCGCCTTTGCCCAGATTCTCGAAGAAGACCCACACAAACATCGCACCGACTGTTACGCGAACCAATGCTAAACCATTCGCGGCATCTGGCCGACCGATGAAGCTGACTGCCACATTTTGTCCTGGAGTTGCGTTTGTCATTTGTTTAAACCTCTAGGTTACCGCTTCGGCCCATGACGAAAGGACGCCATCTTAAACCAGCGGACTTGTCCATGCCAGTTAGATAAGCAAGGTTAAGAAAGTTACAGTCCATCTCAATCGCGCGCAATCACGATTGTCGTACAAGCACTTTCGCCTTTGGGCAGCTCACGAGCGGGAGCCATGCGGATTTCGAGTTTTTGCTCTTCTCCGCGGACGATTGGGCAATAGAAATCAGGCTGATCCAAAGCGTTTTGGATGCGGCGACGTCCCGCGCAACCGCCATAGCAAGACTCCATATAAGCGCAGGAACGGCACGGCTCTGGCGTGGTGCGAGCCTCCATGAAGGGAAGAGTGTCTACAACTCCTGAACCGAGCGACAACAGCATCGCAAGAGGTTCCCCAGCGCCCGGCCAGTAGACGCAAGGCTGAGTCGTAGCGCGCGGAGTAACGCGCACCGTACTTATTCCGCAACCTCCAACCCTCGGGGCTAGGCCCGCCATTGCTCGCACCAAAGGCTCGCCAATCGCGATCACGTCGGTTTGTCCAAACAGGGCGCGAAAGCCCTGCCAATATTCCTCATAGCTCAGAGCAAAAATGTCGGAACGCACTGATTGATAAACATTGACGCGCAACGCCGCCTGATAGCGTTTGACCACGCGCGCGACTTCGGCAAGGTGCAGGTAGTTCGCCTTCATCATTACGGCGATGAACGTGACAGGGATCCCCAATCGGACGCAACGAGTTGCCTGATCATGGATTAGCGCCCAATTGCCGGAACCGCGTTGGGCATCCTGCTCACGTTCGGTGGGATAGTCCAGGGAAAATTCGACGTCGTGAAAGGCTCGAAGCTCGCTGTCGGTAAGTACGGCCGCGCTGTGACCGTTCGAGGTGATGGTGAGCTTCACAGGCCGAGTGCGGAGGTAGGCCAAAATCTCTCGGAACTGCGGGTGCATTCCGTTTTCGCCCGTGCCCAAATTGACGGATCGCACCGGCAAGCTTTCCATCACGGATCGCACCTGTTCCAACGTAAGCCGGTCAGTCCGCGCCGGATCGCGGTAACAGAAGGAGCAGGCGAGGTTGCACTCGTTGGTTAGTCCGAGGCCGAGCGCAAAACCGCCACTCGCAGCGGGCCGCACTAACGCTGCGCGTGAAGGGGACTGAGCGTCGGTCTGAGTCATGGTCCCGCCTCCTCGCACGGTACATGCACATCTTCGGAATACGCCATCCAATTCGGAACACTAGCACCATCGTCGCGATATTCGAAATACAAGACCCTCGAACGGGAAGTATTGTATTGGGGAGACATTCGGGTGCATCCTATCCGCAAGTAGATACTGGGAGTGAATTTCCGCCGCAGAGGGGCTCATGAATCGCCGAGATTTTCTTCAATCAGCAGGCATAGCGTCAGTAAGTCTCACGTTCCCAAAGGCTGAACGCTTGTTTCCACAAGTCGTCGTGCCGGATCGTTGGCGCACGTTTCAACTAACAACACGCGTCGAAGTACTGAAGACATCGGGGACGACGCGCGTATGGGTGCCCGCGGCACTCATTAGTGAAACTCCTTTTCAAAGGACGCTCACCAATACTTTCAGCTGTGAAGGCGGTACCGCAAAGTTGGTCGAGAACAAAAGCGACGCGCTCGGAATCATCGCCGCGGAATTTCCTGCTGGTGTAAGGCCGATCCTGACGGTGACTAGCCGGATCGCCACAAAGGATCGTGCGGTCGACCTCAACGTGCGGGGCGCGGCGCCGAAAGCGAGCCCCGCGGAATTGGAGCATTTCTTGCAGCCAACCAAGCTCCTGCCAACGGATGGAATCGTGAAGGCGACAACGAGCGAAATCACGAAGGACGCGAAGACGGATGTGGAGAAGGCGCGCGCGATCTACGAGTGGATTGTTGACAACACGTTTCGAAATCCGAAAACACGCGGCTGCGGCGCCGGCGACATTCGCTTTATGCTGGAATCCAAAGATCTTGGCGGCAAGTGCGCCGATCTAAACGCGCTGTACGTTGGGCTGGCGCGTGCCGCGGGCCTTCCAGCACGAGACGTTTATGGCATCCGCGTTGCCAAGTCGGAAATGGGATACAAGAGCCTAGGAGCTTCGTCGGAGAATGTGACGAAAGCGCAGCACTGCCGCGCCGAAGTTTATCTTGCTGACTACGGTTGGGTGCCCGTCGATCCTGCGGACGTACGGAAGGTTGTGCTCGAGGAACCGCCCGGAAATCGACCGTTGGAGGACGAGATGGTAACGAAGGCGCGCGCGCGGCTGTTCGGGTCATGGGAAATGAATTGGATGGCGTACAACTTCGGCCACGATGTTGCGCTGCCCGGGTCCAACGGCGCGCCTGTCGGCTTCTTCATGTATCCGCAGGCGGAAACGCCCGAAGGTCGCCTCGACAGCCTCGATCCCGATAACTTCAAATACGAGATCACGTCCAGAGAGATTATGTCTACGAACGGCTGAACTTTCGCAATGAAGGAGTGTGGACCGGCAGTAAGAGCGTTGCGGGTTGTCTGCAGCGGTGACTCAGCATAGACTGTGGGAAGTTTGCGGGGTCGCTCTTGCTTCCCTCAGGCAAGTTCTCAAGGTCTGCCCTCGCAGTTGCGGTCGCTCTGACTGCAGTTTTAGGCTTTGTCAGCGTGGGAATCCGCTCGCCCGCGACAAGCCGCCTGAGTTCCGACCTTTCACAAACAGCAATTGTGCTCTGGACCGCGTATTGCTGTTTCCACGTGGCGCGGCGTTCCTCCGGATATTTGCGCCACCTTTGGGCGCTCCTTGCCTCAGCTTTCACATTTGCGACCGCCGCACAGGTGTTGGAAACCTACTGTCAAAACGCTCTTCACCTTCCTGCTGAGACACCCTGGCCCTCTGATGTTCTCTTTATTCTCTGGCCAATTCCTGCGCTACTGATGCTGTTTCCGCGAAGCGGCGACAAGTCGGGCAAGATCAATTGGTTTCGTGTCCTCGATTTCGCGCAAATCGGGATCGTAGCCCTCACAGCCTATCTTTGTTTCTTCTATGTTCCGTCGCGATGGGAAGCTGAAGGGAGGCGTCTGGTTCTCCAGATCATGTCGGTGCAGGCCCTGCGCGATGCGACGCTTGGCGTGGCGTTCCTTGCTCACTCAAGGAGGGCGTCTCAGACAGCCCTTCAGGTTTTTTTTGGCAGGCTATCCTCCTTCTTTTTGTTCATGAGCGCTACTGATTTCAGTTATTTTGCCGTCGCAGCAAGTCCAAACAGTTCCAGTTGGATGGGCTTTGCCTGGAGCGCACCGTACCTGTTCGCAGTAGCCGTAGCGGCTACATGGAGGGTCAAAGAGTTCAAGGTTGTCCGGGGAACCAAGTCTCGATTCCGCTCAATGACCGCTACGCAGCTTCTTCCGATCTGCATCCCGATGCTGGTGCTATTGATGGGCCGGCGGATTGCCGCAGAACAACTGACCATTGCGTGGATCGCGATCGCCGGATCGTTTCTTGTTTCCGCCACCCGCCTTGTACTCACTCACGAAAGGCAGCGTCGAATCGCGGAAGAACTCTCAGAAACTGAGCAGGCGCTCTTGAAATCAGAACAAATGTTTTCGATAGCTTTCCGACTGAGCCCCAACGCCGTCGGTATCAGTCTCTTTCCCGAGGGCCGATTCGTCGAAGTGAACGACAGCTTTACCCGTTTCACCGGTTACACACGCAGCGAGACACTTGGGAGAACCGGCCGAGACATGAATCTTTGGGTTGACCTTCCGCATCGGGCAAAGGTGATGGCCAGGTTGGGGGAAGAGAGGGAAGTCCTGGAAGAAGAATTTCAATGCCTTACGAAGAGCGGAGACATCCGAATTGGCCAATTTTCCGGCGCCTTAATTGAGATCGACGGGCGGCTCCACGCGCTGGTGGAGATACACGACGTCACAGCGCGGAAGCGAGCGGAAGAATTATTGCGAGCCAGCGAGAAGCGATTCCGCAGTCTCGTGGAGAGTCTGCACGTAGGCATCGTGCTAATGGGACCGCGGGCGGAAGTCTTATTTGCGAATCAAGCGGCCGTGGAAATGTTCGGCATTCCGCTTGAGGACGTGCTTGGAAAGAATTCCTCGGAACTGGGCATGGTTGCGGTTTATGAAGACGGTACGGAAATGCCATTTCCGATGCGTCCAGCTCCACGTGCCCTCGCGACTGGGCAGGCAGTGCGCAATGAGGTTATGGGTTGGCTGCGCCGAGACTCGGATGAAATTCTGTGGATCCTCGGGGAGGCGGTTCCGATCTTCCGAGAAGATGGGCTGCTGGACAAATTGGTGATGTCATTTAGCGACATTACAAAACGTAAACAGGCAGAAGAATTGTTACGCCAACTATCGACGCGACTGTTGCAACTACAAGATGAAGAACGGCGACGATTGGGTAGGGAACTGCACGACAGTCTGGCGCAGAGCGTGTTGGCTGTAAATTTGAATCTCGCTCAGGTCGCGCGTGGCTCTGCGCCTCTCGACGAAAAGTCACAACTGGCGATATCCAAGGCGCGCGGCGTGCTCCAGGAGATGTCTCAGGAAATTCGCACGCTCTCCTATCTTTTGCACCCGCCCATGCTGGATGAACTCGGGCTGACGTCAGCCATCAAGGAATATGCCGCGGGATTCAGCGAGAGGAGCGGCATTCAGCTCGACGTTGACCTTCAGGCAGATTTCGGAAGACTGAGCCAAGAAGCGGAGACGGCATTCTTCCGGATTGTGCAGGAGAGCTTGTCCAACATTCAGCGGCATTCGGGTAGTCCAACCGCCAAGATTCGCTTGCGTGGTGACGCAAACCGCGTCGAACTGGAGGTTAGTGATCGAGGCCGCGGAATGGATGGGACGGCAGTCGAACGGGGAAAGAGCGCACGAAGCCGGCTCGGCGTTGGGATACTGGGCATGCGCGAGCGAATGACACAACTTGGAGGAAAACTCGAAGTGGTATCAAACTCGGCCGGAACGACGGTGCGCGCCGCGATTCCAGCGATGGTTGAGGTTTCCAATGCCCCTTCGCATCCTCGTGGCGGATGACCATCATGTCGTTCGAACGGGCCTCCGAACTTTGCTGGAGACCGAGAGCGGGTGGGAAGTGTGTGCCGAAGCGACTAATGGCCGTGAAGCAGTGGAAAAGGCGAAGGAGCTGAAGCCAGACGTCGCGGTGCTGGACATCAGCATGCCGTTGTTGAATGGCGTAGAGGCCACACGGCAAATTCGGAAGCTGTCTCCGAAAACGGAAGTATTGATTTTGACGATGCACGATTCGGAATCGCTAATCCAGGAAGTGCTGGGGGCTGGAGCCCGAGGATACATTCTCAAGGACGATGCGGATCGAAGCCTGATTGCGGCGGTTAAATCTCTGCAGCAGCACAAACCTTATTTATCCAGTCGCCTATCTGACGTTTTCTCTAAGAGCCTTCTCGCGCCGGGCGATGATTCACCGACGGACCGCAGACGCTTAACACCCCGCGAGCGCGAAATTCTGCAGCTTCTCGCAGAGGGCAAGAGCAACAAAGAAATCGGAAATATCCTGGGCATTAGCGTGAAAACGGCGGAGACCCATCGCGCCAATATCATGCTCAAGCTCGATTTTCATTCCATCACGGAACTGGTCCGCTACGCTGTTCGCAACAAAATCATCGAAGGTTAATCAGCACCTGCCCTCATCTACAGTCAAACCCTTAGGGAATCAGCCGAATTTCTTTCTCTCCGCGGACCATTCAAAATCGCTCCCACGAGTTGAGAACTTCGTATCCGGCGGAGGCTGGGTTGGAACACGGTGCTCGAAAAATTCGTGTGCTAGTCGCGGATGATTCGAGAACCGCCTTGCGTGCCGTTTGCGCATATCTCGACTTCGAGGAAAGGTTTGAAATCGTGGGGACGGCCAGCGACGGTCTAAGGTTACGGGATAAGGCTGAACATCTTCAGCCTGACTTGGTGCTAACAGACTTGAGCATGCCACAACTAACGGGCCTCGAAGCCGCGGAGCAGTTGCGGAAGTCCTCGCCCGGATTGCGAATCATTTTATTCACGGAATTGAGCGGGTTGTCTCTTCGTGAGGAATGCTTGCGGAGAGGTGTGGACGGTTTCGTGGCGAAAAGTCAAATGCCCGAACGGCTTATGGAAGAGGTCAATAAGTTGTTTCCGGGAAGTTCACGAACTGAATGAAGCGTTCATAGCACCAGAGGTCTTGTGCGGAAGCCGGCTGTGGTCAAGTTGGGACGGATAGAAGGAGAGAACTAGATGGCATCGAAGAAAATTCTTTTGGTGGACGATTCCTGTACGGCGCGCCTGGTGAACAGGATGGTTTTCAGCCAGAAGTCGAATTACGTGTTGATTAGCGCGATCGACGGAAAGGAAGCCGTCGACAAGGCGCGGGAGGAGAAGCCAGACCTGATCCTGATGGACATCGTGATGCCGCGGATGACTGGACTGGAAGCCTGCCGAGTGCTGAAGAGTGACAAGGAGACGGAGAGGATCCCGGTGATATTGCTGACAACCCGCGGCGAAGAAAAATACGTGCAAGAAGGCTACGCGAGCGGTTGCAGCGATTATCTGACAAAACCTGTGAACGACGCCGAATTGCTGGATCTCCTGAAAGCGTACCTGGGCGAGTAATCAAACATGGAAAAGAAGCCAAGCACGAGCAACGAGGGACAAAGATGATAGGTACAGGAGACGGAAAGCGTTCCCCAATCAAGGTGGTATCCCGAACCATGCAGGCGGAGCCAAACGGCGCTGCTCCCAATGGAACTGAAGAGCTGCGTTTGCGCGTGCAGCAGCTGTCCCTGCGCGAGCAGATTGAACGGAATCACTTTCTACTGATGCGACTCAACGCGGCAAACGCACGCCTGATCCAGAGCCTGGAGCAAGGGGATGCGTTCGAAGCGATCGCTGAGATCATCGCAAATCTGATCGGCTGCGAAGAAGTGGCAATGTTTGATTACCATCCGGGCGAGCAAAGTTTTTCGCTGGCATGGACGTCTGGCGTGGAAGCAGCCGCGATGCAGCCCTTCCTCTGTGGTGCAGGTATGTTTGGCCGCGCAGTAGAGCAGGGAGTGAGCCAGTACCGCGAGCGCCAGCCGGAGACATCCCTTCTGCTCCACGAGAAGAACTTGACCGCCTGCGTAATTTTGAAATCCAGCCGCGAGGTTGTCGGCGCGGTTGCGATGTTCGGCCTTCTCCCGCAGAAGAGTCAACTGGAATGGGCGGATTTTGAGTTGGTGAAATTTCTGGAAACTTATGGAGCCGTGGCGATCAAGTTTCAAAGACTGCAAGGGAAACAGGTGTCTTTGTGATGCCGCATCCACCACTAAAACGTATTCCGCCCGCTTTAGCGGCGCCGGTGCCGACCGGGAGACGAGAATTTGTCCCGTCTGATTCGCACTTTCTTCATGCCGGCCAGGTTTTCGTTTCGGCGGAAGGCAAATCCATCGTAACGATTCTTGGGTCTTGTGTTGGCGTATGCATTTGGGACGCGGTGAATCGCATCGGTGGCGCGACGCACTTTCTGCTGCCGAGCTGGGATGGAACGGGAGCCTCGTCGCCGCGTTACGGCAATGTAGCGATCTCCGTGTTGGTGCAGAAGCTGCTCGAAGCGGGTGCCAATCGCGGACAGCTTCGAGCCAAAGTCTTCGGCGGGGGCTGTCTGTTCAGTTTTATGCGCGAACCGGGTTCGAACAGGGAACCGCATCTTGGCAGCCGGAACGTCGAGACAGCGCTCGAGATGTTGACGAAGGCGCGTATCCCGGTGATGTCCACCGTTGTTGGCATGGACCGCGGGCAGCGCATCGTGTTCCGGACAGATACCGGCGACGCGGAAGTCAAGGTTCTATAGAGACATTTATGGAAATCAATCGGGAAATGTTATTGCAGTCTTTCCGGGAAGAGACCGGGGAGTGTCTGGAGCAAATGGAGCAATCGCTCCTTGCGTTGGAGACACGTCCCGAAGATCGTGAATTAGTCTCCTCTCTTTTTCGGGCTGCGCACACGGCGAAGGGTAACGCTTCCTTGCTGGAATTCAACGTTTTGGCGCGATTCCTACACAACGTCGAGGATCTGCTGGAGCTCTGCCGCAGCAACACCATCGATTTGTCCCAGGATGTGATCAATATCCTACTTCAGTCAGTAGATGCTCTGCGGCAAATGACCAAGCGAGCAGTCGAGGGGGCAGAAATCCTTTCACCCGAACACGAGGCATTGAGCGCGCGCCTTGCCGAGATGACCGCCGAATTCAAGACGCCCCAGAGGGCTGTCGCCCCAGAAAACTCTGCATCAGGAAACCCGGAAGCATCATCCTCGACCGCTGTGTCCAAATCTTCAGTGCAAAATCTGCGCGTCGACGTTGGTAAGCTCGATCGCATGTTGAACCTGACCGTGGAATTCGCGATTGCACAAGGCCGTCAGCGCCGAATGCTGGAAGAAAAAATCGGCTTGATCGCCAATGGGCGCGAGCTTCTCGACTCCCATCACGGATTGGAAGCGTTATTCCTCGAACTGCAAGAACTGGTGATGAAGATTCGCATGGTGCCGGTGGGCCCGACATTTCATCGGTTCGCGCGGAGCGTGCGTGACACCGCTCGCAAAAGCGGGAAGCTTGCGCGCATGCTGATTGTGGGCGAGGACGTCGAAGTTGACACCACGGTTCTAGAACATATTTACGACCCGTTGATGCACATGATTCGGAATTCCGTGGACCACGGACTGGAATCGCCGGAAGTCCGTCGCTCCCTGGGGAAAGATCCTAGCGGCAAGATTGTTTTGAAGGCGTTCCACGATTCCGGGAATATCGTCATTCAGATTTCTGACGATGGAGCGGGCCTCGATCATGACCGCATCCAGCAGCACGCGCGCTCGAAAGGATTGATCCCCGAAGGAGCGCGGCTCACTGCATCTGAAATTCAAAACCTCATCTTTCAGCCGGGATTTTCAACCGCCGACAAAGTTTCCGAACTCTCCGGCCGGGGTGTCGGACTGGACGTTGTGCGCCGTAATGTGCAAGCGCTTCGCGGCAGCGTGCAGGTGAGCAGCCAACATGGTGCGGGAACAACAGTGGATATCCGTCTTCCGCTGACGCTGGCGATTATTGAGGGCTTCAGCGTGGGCGTGGGCAACGAAACCTACGTCATCCCTGTGGAGCAAGTGGTGGAGTGTGTGGAACTGCCGGCGGAGGAAAACAACGCGGCTCGCACTGAAGGCATCCTCCAACTCCGCAATCAGCCGCTTCCCTTCATTTACCTTAGGGACCATTTCGAATTGCCCGGAGATCGTACCGGACGGCAGAACATTGTTGTGGTGCAGCATGGGGCCAGTCGCGCTGGATTGGCAGTAGACGTCCTTTATGGAACTACGCAAACGGTCATCAAGCCCCTACCCGCATTCTTTAAGGCGATTCCTGGAGTTTCTGGTTCGGCAATTGTTGGCAATGGCAGAGTGGCGCTGATTTTGGATGTCCCGGCGCTGCTCCGCGATTTCCGAGCGCAAGAAGTGCAGTTGGTTTGAGGCGATCTACAAATTTCTTTTAGTGAAATAGAGAGGATTAAGGAGATACCGATGTTTAACAACATGTCGATTGCAAAACGGCTGGGCCTCGGATTCGCGATGGTGCTGGCTTTGTTGATAGTCGTAACGATCATAGGCTACTGGGGTACGGACTCAGTCGCTCGAGAGACAGTGACGATGCTGCACACCACGGAGAACATGGCGGAGCACGCTTCCCGGGCCCGGGCCAACATTGTCGGCTTGCGGCGGTATGAGAAAGACTACTTCTTGAATATGGGGGTGAAAGCCAAGGAAGCAGAATATCTGAATGACTGGAATAGGGAGCGCTCGCACTTGATCGAGCGACTGGCAGACCTGGATAAGTATGCGACGCTCGATCAAGACAAGAAGGATGTCTCCACCATGAAGGAGGAGTTTGCAAAGTACGAGGTTGGGTTCCACCTTGTGCAAGCACAAATTGAAGCCGGCCAAGTGAAGCGGCCGGAAGAGGGAAACCAGAGCATCTCGGTCTATAAGGACTCCATCCACGCGATGGAGAAAACCGCACAAGACATGGCCACGCGGGCGGAAGACACCATGGAGGCTCAAGCAGTGATTATGGGTGATTTTGCGAAGCGGACTGAGGCCGTGATGTTCGGAGTGGCGCTTACGGCCCTAATCGCAGGTTTGCTCGTGGCACTACTGATTGGACGCGGAATCGTGCGTCCCGTGAATGCTATGGGCGAATACCTTGCCGAACTGGCATCCGGCGACGGCGACCTGACCAAGCGTATGGAATCCAACTCGCGCGATGAAATCGGCAAGATGTCGAAATCTCTCAACGCGTTCTGCGAGAAACTTGAGAAGATCATCATCGAGGTTAAGGGCGGCACGGGCGCGATTTCCAGCGCGTCACAGCAAGTGGCATCTTCCTCACAATCGCTCTCACAGGGCACCAGCGAACAGGCCGCTTCGGTGGAGGAAACAACCAGCAGCCTGGAAGAGATGAGCGCTTCGATTACGCAGAACTCCGAAAACAGCCGCCAAATGGAGCAAGTGGCCAGCAAAGGAGCACGCGAAGCAGAAGAGAGCGGCAAGGCAGTGAAACAGACCGTGGAGGCGATGAAGTCCATCACCGAACGGATCGAAATCATAAATGAAATCGCCTATCAGACAAACCTCTTGGCCCTTAACGCAGCCATCGAAGCTGCACGTGCAGGCGAACACGGAAAGGGCTTTGCTGTGGTTGCGACCGAGGTACGCAAACTTGCGGAGCGCAGCCAGACGGCGGCGAAGGAAATCAGCGCTCTGGCCACGAACAGCGTCGGAGTCGCCGAGCGCTCTGGGAAACTGCTGGAAGAACTGGTGCCTTCGATCAAGAAGACGGCGGACCTGGTTCAGGAAGTGTCTTCGGCCTCACGCGAGCAGTCTTCCGGCGTAAGCCAGATCAATAAAGCCATGAGCCAAGTGGACCTGGTTACTCAGCGCAACGCCGCTTCCGCGGAAGAGCTCTCGAGCACAGCGGAAGAACTCGCTTCTCAGGCTGAAGCTCTCTTGCAACTCATGGACTTCTTCAAGACCAGCGCCGGTGAGCACGGACGTTCGTTCCTAGCCAAAACCGGTATACGTGGAGTCCAACCACACTTGCAGCCGCAGCATGCGGCCCTGCATCATTCCACACCAGTTGTGAAGGCCAATGGAAAAGCGAAAGAAGCGAGTGATGATCGTGAACTCAGCTTCACCCGGTTCTAAGGGAGCAAGCCATGACCACTGCGACCAAAGAAGTAGTTGAACAAAAGCAGTATCTGACCTTTCTTCTCGCCAATGAGGAATACGCCATCGGCATCCTCAAGGTGAAAGAGATCATCGAGTACGACACGGTGACGACTGTCCCAAAGACGCCCAAGTGGGTTAGAGGAGTCATCAACTTGCGAGGCGCCGTTGTACCGGTGGTGGACCTGGCCATAAAGTTCGGCCTGGAACTGAAACCGGTCACCAAAACAACCTGCATCGTGATCGTAGAAACACAGTTCGAGAGCCAGAACACCACGATAGGAATCCTTGTTGACGCGGTGAGCCAGGTAATGGAGTTGGCGACCGAGGACCTGCAGCCGGTGCCGGAGTTTGGTACCCGGGTAAAGGTGGACTACTTGCTCGGCATGGCTCAACTGGGAAAGAAGTTCGCCCTACTGCTCGACGTGGACAAAGTACTCTCCACCGATGAACTGCTCCATCTTAACGGCGTTGCCTCCTCTGTAGAAGAGGGGCAGGCCGCGGAGGCTGGCGTGCCGGTGACGTCAGAAGCTGCCGTGCTTTCAGAGGTGGGCGGCAACATGAGCGAAAAAGCGGAGTAGGCGAAACGAAACAGGCGGAGCGTCGCATTCGATTGCGGCGCTCCCACCTGTCCCATGCAAAAATGACCATGAAGACTCTGTTTGTGGATGACACACGAAGCCTATTGACGGAAGGAAGTAGCACACCGGAATCGGAGCCAGCAAAGAACCGACCCTCAAACGGAGTGGAAGGAGATCGGCGGTTGCTTTCTCCAAGTGCGCCATTTCAAGAAGTTTCTCGCGAGATCTCCGGTCGAGAGTTCCAGCAATTTCAGCAGCTGATTTACCACGAGGCCGGAATCTGGCTTTCTCCGGCGAAAGTCGCCCTGCTTACCGGGCGATTGGCCAGAAGGCTGCGCCACCACGGGCTGAAGACATTCACAGCCTACTACGCGCTGGTCAGTGAATCCGCCGAAGAACGTGTCCAGATGCTCGACGCGATTTCTACTAACGAGACCCATTTCTTCCGCGAAGCGCAACATTTCGAACTTTTGGAATCTGAGATCTTTCCACAGTGGGTCAGAGATGTTGACGAGGGTCGACGCAACCGCAAGATTCGCGTTTGGAGCGCCGGTTGTTCCACTGGCCAGGAGCCATACTCGCTAGCCATGATGCTTCTGGATCATTTCCCTGCCGCTGCCGGATGGGAGATTGAAATCGTAGCCACAGACCTCTCCACTCGCGTTCTGAGTATCGCAAAGAAGGGGATCTGGCCCGCCGCTAAGGGAGCTTCTGAAATCCCGATCGAGTATTTGAAGGCGTTTATGCTAAAGGGAGTTGGCGAGCAAACCGGCCAAATCAAGGCCGCGCCGGAGCTCCGCTCGCTCGTGAAGTTTCACCGCGTAAACCTCAACAGTTCCGCTTATCCTTTTGTCAGCACGTTCGATTTGATTTTTTGCAGGAATGTTCTCATCTATTTTGACGAGCGGAGCCAGGATTCTGTCGTGCGCCGCATCGTGAGTTTTCTTTCTCCCAGCGGCTATTTCTTCGTTGGCCATGCCGAAAGCCTTCACCGCATGGGGGATATTCTGAGCACATACGTTCCCACTGTTTACAGGCCGGCTCGGAAGACTTTTCAAGGCGGCAAGGAAAAATGACAGAGGGCCAGAGCGCGCACTCCCCAATACACGTACTTGTCGTGGATGATTCAGCCACGGTGCGGCAGGTGCTTTCCACGGTGCTTTCCGAAAAGCACGGCTTTCGTGTCACCGTAGCGGCTGATCCTCTCTTCGCCTTTGACAAGATGAAGAAGTTTCTCCCGGATGTGATCCTTTTGGATTTGGAAATGCCGCGGATGGATGGGCTGACCTTTCTCGAGAAACTCATGTCCCAGAATCCCGTGCCAGTCGTGGTTTGTTCGGGTTTGACCGGCCCCAGAACCGAAGCCGCCATTCGCGCTCTGGAAATCGGTGCAGTCGATATCATTACGAAACCTAAGGTAGGTGTCCGCGGGTTTCTGGAAGAGTCCGCCGTTCTGCTCGAAGACACCGTGCGGGCCGCTGCGACGGCGCGCGTAACAAAGTTTCGGAAGCTTCGCAAGGAACGTTCGGGCTATCACAATGCTGATGTTCTGATTCCGCCGGTCGTCCCCTCTTTGCCGGCGCGGCACAGGGACAAAATCATCGCCATCGGTGCGTCCACCGGAGGTACCG
>Ga0137409_10001231_pt1 | contig 27998 bp, 19 predicted proteins | sample CZODoug1_16funga_FD_122059 | JGI IMG/M metagenome (GOLD analysis project Ga0137409, IMG submission 122059) | Vadose zone soil fungal communities from Angelo Coast Range Reserve, California, USA - CZODoug1_16fungal (Hybrid Assembly) | ecosystem: Environmental > Terrestrial > Soil > Vadose zone...
GAGCGGGCGAAGGCCTGATTGACCGGCAGGAAGCGCCTCGGCCGCCGGGACGCCGCTGCGCTTTGCTTTCGTTCCGGAACGAAAACGCGTCATCGTTGACACGCGGCGTCCGCGGCCATGCGCTTCAGGTCGTCGCCACGCGGCGACCGGTCTTCAGTGATCGCGGCTGAGGATGAAGTCCGGCAGGACCTCGAGCGCCTCGCGGTACGGTGAGCGATCGAACACGGCCAGGTCGCGCCGGGCCGCCTCCGCGTAGCGCTGGGCCAGCGCGCGCGCTTCGTCCAGCGCGCCGTGCTCGCGGGCCAGGCGCAGCAGGTCCTCGCGCGACACGCGCTCGAACCCGCGGTCGGCCAGCACGTGCGACACCGTCTGCGCGCCCGCCGGCCCCGCCTTCCGCAGCAGGAAGATGGCGGGCAGGGTGAGCTTGCCCTCGCGCAGGTCGTTGTTGACGGGCTTGCCCAGCACCTTCTCGTCCGCGGTGAAGTCGAGCAGGTCGTCCACCATCTGGAAGCAGATGCCGAGGTTCAGCCCGTAGCTGGTGAGGGCCCGGCGCTTGTCCTCGCCCACGTCGCCCAGGATGGCCCCGATGGACATGCAGGCGGCGAAGAGGTCGGCCGTCTTGCGGCGGATGATGTCGAGGTGCTGGGCCTCGCTCATGCGCAGGTCGCCGTTGCGCTCGATCTCGAGCAGCTCGCCCTCGATCATGCGCAGGGTCACGTCGGAGAGGAGGCGCAGGATGGGCAGGTTGTCCTGGCTGAGGGCCATCGACATCGACTTCGTGTAGAGGAAGTCGCCGAGGAGGACGGTGATGTCGTTCCCCCAGCGGCTGTTCACGCTGCGCTTGCCGCGGCGGACGGTGGCCTCGTCGATGATGTCGTCGTGGAGGAGGGTCGCGGTGTGGATGAACTCCACCACGGCGGCGAGGAGGACTCCGCGGTCCCCGCGGTACCCGCAGAGCCGGCTTCCCAGCAGGAGGAGCGCGGGCCGGATGCGCTTCCCGCCCCCCTGCTGGATGTAGCGGCCGATCTCCGCCACGAGGCCCACGTCGGAGAGGACCTGCTCCTGGAAGAGCGCTTCCACCCGGGCGAGGTCGTCCTCCACGAGGGCGACGATCTCCTTGAGGCCCGCTACGCTTCCCCGTCCCACGGGATCCGGCGATGCCAAGAGAACCCTACCTGTAGTTGGTGAACTGCATGTCGATGCCGAGGTCGGTGAGCAGCGACGTGAGCCGTTTCTGCTCGCCCGCGAGGAAGACCTTTGTGTCAGCACTATTCTTGTAGTCGGCGGTCCAGAGGTTGCGCTTGAGCGCAGCGGCCCATTCGGGTGATGCCGTGGCTTTCTTCAGCACGTCATCCCACCAGGCGATCTCGGCGACCGTCATGTCCTTCGGCCCGACGAGCACGCGCCACGTGCTGAACTCGGCGTTGACACCCTGCTCCTTCCACGTCGGCACGTTGGCGAGATCGCCTGCCTGCCGCACATCTGAAGGAATTCCGATCATCTTGATACGCCCCGCCTGACTGGGGCCAAGCACGACGCCCGCGAGAAGGACAATCGCGACCGTGCCCTTCGGCGCATCGCGCATCGCGAGCAGAGCACGGAGGATCTGCGCAGCGCTCGTGACGAGCTGGAAGAGCGGGTCCGGGGGCGGACTGAAGACCTGTCGCGCGCCAATGAATCGCTGCGGGAGGAGATGACGCAGCGCTCGCGGCTCGAGAAGGAGCTGATCGACGCGGGGGAGCGCGAGCGGCTGCGCGTGGGGCGGGATCTCCACGACGATCTGGGGCAGCTCCTCTCCGGCATCGCGTTCCTATCCAGCGCGGTGGAGAAGAAGCTCTCCGCCCAGTCCCTTCCCGAGGCGTCCGCGGCCAAGGAGATCCGCTCCCTCGTGCAGGATGCGATCGCCAAGACGCACCGCTTATCGCTCGGGCTGACGCCCATGACCATCGGCGAGGGAGGTTTCCTCACGGCGATTCAGGAGCTCGCGGCTATGACCGAGCGCGTCTTTGGCGTGATGTGCGGGGTCGAGTGCGACCAGCTCCTCGTGGTCGACCGCCCTGTCGCCGCGACCAACCTCTATCGCATCGTGCAGGAATCGATCAGCAATGCGGTCCGGCACGGCAGGGCGCACAGCATCGCGATCTCGGTGGCGCTCCGAGGAAATCAGCTGACGTTGACCGTTCGGGACGACGGTGTTGGGCTCGGGACGAGCCCTTCGGCACGTGAGGGACTCGGTCTGAGCATCATGAAGCACCGGGTAGAGCAGCTCGGCGGCACGCTCGAGATTCAGGGCGACGGCGGAGGCACCACCATCGTCTGCCTGGTGCCCGGAATTGCCCGCCTCATCCCCGGCCCCGCCGCCCTGTGACCCGAATCACCTCCAAGGAGAGACGCGCGCGGCGAGCCTCCCGCGGCGTTCCAGAGGCGGCGCGGTCCGGCGCAGCTCCCCAGCAACCTCGCCGAACCCGGGCGATCCTCCTGGCTCTCGTGGGCGTCATCGCGATCACGATCGTGGCGTACGCGGGCGCGTTCGACCATGCGTTCGTGAGCTGGGACGACCCCGACTACGTCGAAGAGAATGCCCTCGTTCAGCAACATGATTACCGCGCCCTGCTCACGTCGGTGATCTCCAGCAACTACCACCCGCTCACGATGGTTTCCCTGGCCCTGAACGCATCCCAACCCCTCTCGCCCAAGCCGTTCATCGTCACCAACGTCATCGTTCACGCGTTGAACGCGGGCCTGGTCTTCTGGTTGGTGCTATTGCTCTCGGGCCGGCGGATCCTCGTGGCGTTCTTCGCGGCGCTCCTCTTTGGAATCCACCCGATGCACGTGGAATCGGTCGCGTGGATTTCGGAGCGGAAGGACGTCCTCTACTGCTTTTTCTTCCTGGCGGCCTGCATCACGTATTGGCGATACCTCGAGAAGCGCGCGGCGCCCTTGCTCCTCGCGACGTTCGTCCTCTTCGTGCTCTCGTGCCTCTCGAAGGGGATGGCCGTCGTGTTCCCCGTCGTGATGATGCTGCTCGACTTCTGGAAGCGCCGGCCGGTTTTCAAGGCCAGGGCACTCGTCGAGAAGGCCCCGTTCTTCGTGGTCGCGCTCCTCTTCGGTCTGATCGCGATGAACGTTCAAGCCGGAGGAGACTTCCACGGCGCCTTCACCCGTGTCGGTCCGTACCTCAAGGGAATCCCCGACTCCTCATCCCTTCCGCTGCTCCAGCGCCTCTCGCTGCCCAGCTACGGCTATCTGACGTACGTGTGGAGGCTGTTCGTGCCTCTGAACCTCTGCGGTTTCTACCCGTACCCGCCGCCCGCCGAGGCGGGCCATCCCCTCTTCTTGCTCGCGCCGCTCTTCATGCTGGGAACGATCGCGGTCGCGATCTGGGACGTCCGGCGGACGCGACTCTTCACCTTCGGCATCGGGTGGTATCTCGTCACCATCGCTCTCGTTCTCCAATGGGTCCCGGTCGGCGAGGCGATCGTGGCGGACCGCTACGCCTATCTCCCCTACGTCGGGCTCCTCTTCATGCTCACCTTCGGGATCGATCTCTTCCTCCGGAAGGCGCCGGCGGTTCGATCGGCCTTGTGGGTGGGGTGCGGACTCTTCGCGGTCTTTCTGTTCGTCCAGACCGTCCGGCAGGTCAAGACCTGGCGCGACAGCGAGGCCTTCTGGAGCACCGTGATCGATCGCTTCCCGCGCAGCGACCTGGCCTACGTCTCGCGCGGCAACTTCCGCGGCAAGTCGGGCCGGATCCCGGAGGCGATGGAGGATCTACAAACCGCCTTGAGGCTCGGCTCCCGCAGGGGAATCCTGTTCGACGGTCTCGGGAACGCTTACGGGACCCTGGGGAAGATCGATTCGGCCTTGGTCATGTACGACCGCGGACTGAGCCTCGAGCCCAACATGGGCCGCACCTACTACAACCGCGCGATCGCGTACTTGCGGGTGGTTCGCCCGAACGATGCTCTTGCGGATTTGGAGCGGGCGAGGGCACTGATGCCGTTTCAAGCCTCAACCCTTCACCTCCCCCGCGGGTACGCCTACATGCAGCTCTTGCGATACCGGGAGGCGATCGTCGAGCTCGATCGCGCGATCGAATCGGGGGTGAGGGATCCGAACGCCTACTACAACCGTGGGGTGTGCAAGCTGCACGTCGGCGACGCGACCGGAGCAGCCGCCGATCTTCGCGAAGCCCGGCGATTGAACCCGGCGCTGGGAGCGCCGGCCACACCGGGGCTCCAGCGCTAGGCGGAATCAGGCAGCGATGAGTTTTGCCATCGCCGCCCGAAGGGCGGTCAGCGTGAGCGGCTTGCTGACGATCAGATCGACACCCTCGGGCCGCTCGCCCTGATCGGCCATCATGTCGCCGAATCCAGTGAGCAGCACGATCGGCGTCTCGGGTCTCAAGCGCTTCGCGGCTACCGCCAGTTGATCGCCGCTCATCCGGGGCATCGATCGATCGGTCACGATCAGATCGAACTTGCCGGTCCGGAGCTTGTCGAGCCCGTCGTGGCCGTCGGTGGCGGTTTCCACCTCGTGCCGGTCGGCGGCGAGGTACTCCCGAACCAGGTTGAGAACCCTGGGTTCGTCGTCCACGACCAGCACCCGGAGCGCCCGCGTCTCCGGAACGGGACGCTGAGGTTCCGTGATCTTCTCGAGCGCCACGAGCGGCTTGATCGGGAGCCTGATCTCGATCACGGTCCCCTCCCCCGGCGTGCTCTGGATCGTGATGGTGCCCCCATGGCGGGTCACGATTCCATACACCATCGGGAGACCCAGCCCCGTTCCTTCGGCCCCCTTGGTCGTGAAGAACGGCTCGAGACAGCGCCGTCGCACTTCGTCCGTCATCCCGGTGCCCGTGTCCACCACGTCGAGAACGACAAATGTTCCGTCGATTCGCGTGCGGACCGTGATCGTTCCGCCTTCCGGCATCGCGTCCACGGCGTTGAAGATCAGATTGGTGAGCATCTCGCGAAGATCCGCGTCGTTGCCGGAGAAGAGCGGTATTTTGGCCAGCTCGGTCTTCACCTCGATGGTAATGCCTTCGACGAGCGCCTGATCCTTCCACTTGGGCCGGGTCATGGCGACCGTCTGCCGCACGATCGTATCCAGAGCGACCACCGGGAATACCTCCGCTTCGTCGCGCGGGCGGTAGAACTCCCGCAGGCGCTTCACGACGTGGGCGGCATCCCTCGCGGCCGTATTGATGTTCTTGAGGTAGCTCAGAGTCTTCTCACGGTCGTCGAGGATCTGGGGCCGCACCAGGAGGAAATCGGTATAGCCCACGATGGGGGTAAGGGCATTATTGAAATCGTGCGTCACCCCGCTGGCCATCTGGCCCAAGGCCCGTAGCCGCTCCTGCTGCACCATGCTCTCCTGGGCGCGGTGGAGATCGCTGAGAGCCTTCTCGAGCTTCTGATTGCTCTCCGTGAGGGCTTCCTTGGCGCGGGTCCGCTCGTCGACGAGCGCTCGAAGCTCACGCGTGCGCCGTTCGAGTCGGCGGACGCGCGACCGGTGCCACCAGACGCCGAGCAGCACCACGACACCGCCGCAGAGTCCGAAGAATCCGTACGTTTGATAGAAGTGCGGCGCGAGCTCCACCGCGACCGATGCGTCGCCGGCGCTCCACACGCCGTCGTTATTGCAGGCCATGACTCGAAACGCGTACCGGCCGGGCGGGATGTTGGTGTAGTACGCCACCCTTCTCGTGCCGGCCTCGACCCAGTCGCGGTCGAATCCTTCCAGGCGGTAACGGAAGTGCACCCGCTCCGGCGCCAAGTAGCTCAGGGCGGTGTAGTGGAACTCGAGTCCTCCCTTTCCCGGCGGGACGTGCCCGTTCCCCCTTAACGCCAGGTCCTTTCCGTCCGCGACCACGCGCTCGACCAGGACCGGCGGCGGACGGCGGTTGACCGCGATGTGATTCGGATCGAGGACGGCGGCGCCCCCGAGTGTTGAGAACCAGAGCTTGCCGTCGGCGGCTCTGATCGCGCCGGGCGAGTTGCCGTTGCACTCGCGGCTGCGCATTCCGTCGGCTTCGCCGAAGGCGAGGGGCGTGACCGACTGTATCTTGCCGTCGGCGACGCCGTCGAGTTGGGCGCGGCTCACGCGCGAGATGCCGACGTTGCAGGTCATCCAGAAGTTGCCCTGCGTGTCTTCCAGGATCGAGTAGATGGTGTCATCAAAGAGCCCGTTCTTGGTCGTGATCTGCCGGAACGCCCCATCCCGGTATCGAATGAGGCCGCCCCCCAGCGTGCCGATCCAGATCGTTCCCTGCGCGTCCTGAGTGATGGCCCCGATGACGTCGTACGGGAAGCCGTTCCGCGTCGAGTAGTTCGTGAAGTGGCCGTCCTCGAGCCGGCTGATCCCGCCGCCGATGGTCCCGATCCAGAGGGCTCCGTCGCGATCCTCGAATAGATCCCGCACCATGTTGTGCGCGAGTCCCTGGGCCGTGGTGTACGAAGTGAATTTGCCGTCCTTGTACCGATCGAGCCCGCCCCCGTTGTAGCCGATCCAGAGGTTGCCCTTCCGGTCTTCACGCATGGTCGTCACGACGTTGCGCCCCGGCCCGCTCGGCGACAGCGTCGTGAACTTCCCGTCCTTGAATCGGGAAAGCCCGCCGCCGAAGGTCCCGAGCCAGATCGCGCCGGTGTGGTCCTCGCACAGCGACTCGATGAGATCGCTCGACAGGCCGTCCTTCGCCGTGTACGAAACGAAGGCGCCGTCTTTATAGCGGCTCACTCCCCCGCCCCGGGTTCCAACCCAAACCGCGCCGCTCCTGTCTTCGAGCAGTGGGCCCACCGCGTCGTGCACGAGCCCTTCGCGTGTCGTGAAGTTGAGGAACTTGCCGTCCTGGAGCCGGGTGAGGCCGCCGCCGAAGGTCCCGACCCAAAGGCTCCCCTCCCGATCCTCGCGAATGCTTCGGACTCGATCGCCGGAGAGCCCGTCCTTCGCCGTGAGCGAAGAGAATGTTCCCCGCGTCAGGCGACACAGCCCACCCTCGGTTCCGATCCAGAGATTTCCCGCGCGGTCCTCGCACAGTGCGTAGACGGCATCGTCCGGAAGTCCGTCCGCGCGCCGGTAGGTGGTGAAGCGGCCGTCCGCGTATCGCGAGAGCCCGCCCAGCGTACCGATCCAGAGCACCCCCTGCCGATCGCGATAGAGCGACATGACCGAGTTCTCGGCGAGGCCGTCGCGCGTGGTGTAGACAACGGCCTTCCCGTCGTGAAACCGGCTCAAGCCCTCGGTGGTGGCGAGCCAGAGGCTTCCGTCCTCGTCCTTCACGATGCCGCGCACGATGTCGCTCGAGAGGCCGTCACGCTGCGTGTAGGCAATCGCGCGCGCCTTCTGGAGAAGCAGCAGGCCGCCACCGACGGTGCCGACCCAGAGGCCGCCGTGCCCGTCCTCAAAGGCGGGTCGAACCGCGTTGTTCGCGATCCCCAGCTCATGGCCGCGCTGCGTGAACGTGCCGTCCTTGTAGTGGGCGAGCCCGCCGTTCAACGTCCCAATCCAGAAGCCTCCGTCGAGGGCCGGCGAGAGACCAACGACGTAGTTGTGGCGAAGCGATCCGGTCGATTGATTGAACGTGGTGAAATGAGCGCCGTCGAAGCGCGTGAGCCCCTCTTCGGTGCCGAACCAAAGGTAACCGTCCGGGGCCTCGAGGATGGCATGCACGGAGTTTTGAGGGAGTCCGTCCTTCGCGAACCAGGTCTGGACGGCGTACTGGGTGATCGCCCGCGCCGGATCGAGCGCGAGGCCGACGCGCGGAAGGAGGATCAAGAAGAGGGCGATGCCCACAGATCGAATCGTCTGCACCGCCATTGTTATCGGCCGTTTTGCGTCCCACGGTGCGCATTAATTGTTCCGGCGCCTGCCTCCCCGATTCCCAGAGAGACCCGCTCGGCGGCCGTCTCCAGATGGGGCTATCGCACCATAAGCATTTGTGATAAAATCAGTTATAGCGACGGCTACAACACTCGGCGCCACATCTGCTACAAGGAGACCATGAGCGAGGAGAGCCAGGCGGCCAGGGGGAAGGGCCCGCACGAGAAACGGATCGTGATCGTGGTGCTCCCCGTCTACAACGAGGAAGCCCGTATCCAGAGCCTGCTGAACCACGTCGACGAGGCCCTCGAAGACGCCTCCATGCCCTATCGCGTCATTCTCGTCGATGACGGCAGCCGCGACTCCACGCGGGAGATCGTGCGCGACTGCGCGACCCGGATGCCGATCCGGCTGATGCAGCACGAGGTCAATTTGGGCCTGGGCGCGACGATCCGCGACGGGCTCGTCGCGGCCGCGGAGACGGCCGGGGACCGGGACATCATCGTGACGATGGACGCGGACGACACCCATGCCCCGGGGCTGATCCTTCGAATGGTGCGCATGATTTCCGAGGGGCACGATGTCGTCATCGCCTCCCGATACCGCGCCGGATCGAGGTGCGTCGGCGTCCCCCTGTTCCGGCAGGCGCTGAGCTACGGCGCCTCCTGGTTGTTCCGCGTCGTGTTTCCCACCCGGGGCGTCAGGGACTTCACATGCGGCTATCGGGCCTATCGCGCGCGCGTCGTCCGGGACGCGCTCGCCCGATACGGCGAGAGCTTTCTCGACCAGGACGGCTTTCAGTGCATGGTCGATATCCTTCTCAAGCTCCGCAGAATGAACCTGATCTTCGGGGAAGTGCCGTTCATCCTCCGCTACGACTGGAAAGAAGGCGGAAGCAAGATGAACGTGGCGCGGACCGTGCGGGCCACGATTGGATTGCTGTGGAAGCGGCGGTTCGGCGATTGACCGCGCCCGGAGAAAAGCGTTTCGAGCGGGAGTACTACGAAGCGAACTACCGCGACTATGCGCGCCAAAATCCGCCTCGGAAGCTGCAATTCTACCGCGGCCTGGCGGAACGCGCCGTCGCGGGGAAACCCTCTCCGCGAATTCTCGATTTCGGTTGCGCGTTCGGAGCATTTCTCTCGGCCTTGGATTCAACGTGGCGACGATTCGGCGCCGATGTGAGCCAGTACGCGACCGAGCGCGCTGCTCTGGCGGTGCCTGACGCCACGTTCGCTAGAGCGGACATCGACTCGATCCCATTCTCAGGAACGTTCGACGTCATCACGGCCTTCGACGTCATCGAGCATGTGCCGTCCCTGGAGCTGGTGGCGTCGGTCATCCAGTCCAAGCTCTCTTCGGACGGCTGCTTCATCTTCGTGGTGCCCGTCTACGATGGGCCGACGGGACCGATCGTGCGCCTCCTGGACAAGGATGAGACTCACCTACACAAGCGATCTCGCGACTTCTGGCTTGCGTGGGCCGCGGAGAACTTCACCGTCGGGGAGTGGTGGGGAATCTACCGGTACCTCGTGCCGGGGCTGGGCTACCTGCACCTCCCGACACAGGCTTGGCGTCGCTGGACACCCGCGATCGCGGTCGCCGCACGAAAGCGCTCCGGATGAGCAAGAAACGCCGGAAGGAGATCAAGCCCGGGGGAAGCGCCCCGAGGGAAGGCCCCGCGCAGAGCGACGCTCTTCGACGCATGGAGTGGGGCGTCGCGATCGTCCTCACCCTGGTTGCCGTTCTGTTCCACATCGCCTTCTTGACGCACGCCGGGGCGCTGTGGCGCGACGAGGTCAACACCGCCGCGTTCGCAGCGATGCCTTCGCTCCACGACCTCTACGCCTCGCTCCGGTACGACGGGTTTCCCCCGATGGCCGCGTTGCTGCTACGCGGTTGGACTCACGCCGGATGGGGCGGCGGCGACCAGAGCCTCCGAGCGTTCGGTTTCGTGATCGGAGTCATGTTTCTTGGAGCCCTGTGGTTTGCTTGCCGGTCGCTCCGCTGCCCTACACCCCTCTTCTCGCTGAGCCTGCTCGGTCTCAACCCGGTCGTCATCCGCGCCGTGGACTCGATCCGGCCGTACGGCCTTGGAATGGTGATGATGGTCGCGACGCTCGGGCTCGTATGGAGGGCCGTCGAATCTCCTTCCACGAAGCGGCTCGTCGCCGCGGGGCTCCTCGCTGTCCTCAGCGTCCAGTGCATGTACCAGAACGCCTTCCTGCTCCTGGGGATCTGCGTGGCGGGCGCGGCGGTTTCACTGCGTCGCGCGGATCGGAAAACGGCCGGCGCGATCGTATTGGTGGGCGCCGCCGCGGCTCTATCCTTGCTTCCCTATCGCGCCAGCATCGCGGGGGCCCAGGACTGGAACGTCGTGGTACGGAGCCCGACAAGCGTGAAGCAGCTGCTCTCCGTCCTCCTCGAAGCTCTCGGCCCGGGCGGACCCACGGTGGTGCTGCCGTGGATCGTGCTCGCCCTCCTCTGCGTGTGGGTGGCATTCCGCGGCCTCCGCTCGCGCTCGGCCGGGCCCGCAGGCGCGGGGACGAGCGTCGCGCTATTCAGCGGGGCCGTCTTGATCGCCGCCGCCGCCGCGTTTTTGATCGCGCTGAAGTCGACCCAGTTGCAGACGCAGCCGTGGTATTACGTCCCGCTGTTGGCGACGGTCGCCCCGGTCCTTGACGCGAGCACATGGACCACGGCGACTGCCAGGGTGTGGCGAGTCGCCAGGCTGGTCTGTGCGCTCGGAATCGCAGGGGCGATGGCGGTGCCGGCCATGGGGCAGATGAGCGAGCGCCGGACGAACGTCGACATCGTCGCGTCGCTGGTCGCCAGGGAGGCCGCGGCCGGGGACCTGATTCTCGTGTCCCCTTGGTACTACGGCGTCAGCTTCCACCGGTACTACAAAGGGCCGGTCGAATGGGCGACGCTCCCGCCCCTCGACGATCTCCGGATCCACCGATACGACCTGCTCAAGACCGCGATGACGCGGCCGAATCCGATCGATCCGGTTCTCGCGAAGATGGCGGGGGCCTTGGAATCGGGGCATCGACTGTGGCTGGTCGGGGTTCTACCGGATCCGAGGAGCGTGGAGCAGCCGGCGGTCCCGCCCCCGGCGCCCAACGCGACGTCCGGCTGGTATTGCGGGCCCTACCTCGCGGCGTGGGCCCAGCAGGCTTCCTACCTCTTGAAGTCGCACGCCATCCAGGCCGAGGTCCGGCCGACCGGAGCCGGCCGCCCCATCAATCCCTACGAAAACGTGCCGGTTGTCGTGGTATCGGGGTGGAGGTGATTCGCGCCGGGCCGCCCGACGCCGCGGGTCACTGGAGCAGCGTCCCCTCGTAGATCCCGTAGCGCTCGGCGGGTATCTTTCCCACCGTGAACGGCAGCAGGCCGAACGCGTCGGAATAGAGGCCGGCGCCGAGGCGCATCGTCGCGATCCAGTGGCTTCCGGGAACCTCGATCGTTTCCACCAACCGGGTTCGGTCCTCGGGCGCGGGCGAAACGTTGGTGTTGTCTTCCGGAATGACGATGAGGTCCCCCGGATAGAGCCGCGTCGCTTTCGAATCGATCGGCTTTGCCCCCAGCGCCTCCATGTAGTACTGGAACCCCCAGTGACCCTCGAACCAGAGCCCACGGGGGTGCCCCTGGTACTTGGCGTGGATCACCTTCGCGGCCTGCCGCGCGCTGTCGGCGTACTCGAGATCGGCCCATCCCACTCCCAGGGCGACGACGGCCGCCACGCCTACTCCGGCGATCGTCTGCCGCGCGCTCAGCCCCGCCTTTCCTCGATGCTCGAGGGAGCGCATCATCATGATGGCGGCGGCGGGAACCAACGGCAGGATCGATCGCGCGTTCGTCGACCAGTTCACCATCGCGGCAAAGGTGAACGTGCCGAGGATCCAGAGAGAGAGCACGACTTCATCGGGATCGTTCCGTCTCTTGAGCGCGAGGACGGCCGGCGCCAGAACGCTGAGTCCCCCGGTCACGAATACGCCCAGGAGCCCCGCCGTTACCCATAGGTTTTGCTCCCCGTCCCCCAGCCCGTGGCTCCCGATCATGCGAGCGCTCGCGACGGCCACGGTCACCGTGATCGCGACCGCCGCGCCCGCGAAGAGCGCCACCGGCCGCCACGAGCGAAGTGCGAAGAACCACACGGCACCCAGACAGCCACCCGTGAACCCCAATCCGATCAGCAGCTTTTCAAACGACCATTTGCTCCAACCGGTCCGGGCCCCCGTCGCGTAGGAAGCCGCATCCATCAAGAGACCCCGCCCGTACAGCTCGTGCGTCGCCCATTGATAGGCAGCCAGGAGGAGGACCGGCACGAGGAGATACGCGGTGGCCGACACGAAGCGTCGTTCGCGGAGCCATGTGTAGAGAAACAGCAATGGGATCAGCGACATCCCGAAGTACTTCGCGAGGGAGCACAAGGCGATCGACAAGCCCGAGAGCGTCAGGAGGATCCAGGAGCGTCGCTCGAGGCCCGTCACCCAGAAGTAGATCGCGAATATCCAGAGGGCGAGCGTGAACGTGTCCGACATGACGTTGCTGCTCGATACGATGAAGGCCGGTGTGAAGAGCGTGCATAGGCTCGCCAGGAGCGGCCGGCGACACATTCGCTCGGCAAGGAGATAGGTTCCGATGATCGCGGCGATTGCCGGCAGGAGGAACGCCAGGTGGAGGCCCCGCTCGCTCCATCCGACCACGGCGGCGACGGCGGCGATGTAATAGGAGGTCAAGGGAGGGTTCTTGGTGACCTCCGACATCGGCAGCGTGATCCCGTACCAATTGACGGCGAACCCGTAGGGATTCCCGGGATTCACCTGAATCTGTTTCGCCGCCCACAGAAACAGGGGATCGTCGATGTGGAACGACTTTCCGAGGAACGGGACGAGGCTCGCGATCGTGAGCGCGGCCAGGAGGAGGAGGCGGAGGCCGCGACGCCCGCTCACCGTCGGCTCCGCGGGAGCCGGGCCGGCCGGGGCCGGGGTCTGCCGTTTGCGTGCGGATTTTCCCACCGGAATCGCCTCCGAGTGTCCGCGCTGCGCCGCGCGTTACGACGCCGACTCGTCGGGCGTGACGATACCACGGCTTCAGCGCGAATTGACGCCGTCTACCGCCAGTTCGGGAGGGAGTCGCTGACGTTCAAAAGCTCCGGCACCGTGACGAACCGGTATCCTCGGGCGCGGAGCCTTCGGATGATCTCGGGAAGCGCCGCGACCGTCTCGCTTCGATCCGCGGACCGCGTGAGGTTAAGCCCGTCATGGAGAAGGATGATGGAGCCGGAATGAGCCCGGTCGACCGTGCGGTCGGCGAGCGTTCGCGCCGGCATACGCACCCAGTCCCCCGGAGCGTCGTCCCACGTAACCGTGACGAGCGAGTCCCTGGCGACCGTGCTCATGAGCCACGGCGTGCGGATCCCCTGCGGCGGCCGGAAAAGGTGAGGATAGACGCCCGTGGCCGAGTGAATCGTCCGCTCGGCGCGGTCTAGATCCGCCCGCAGGGTCGCTGTGGCCTCGAAGGCGAATCCGGCGGTGTGCGTGTCGCTGTGGTTTCCGACTGCGTGTCCCTCCTGAACGATCCGCTTGGCAGTGCGAGGGTCGCGGCGAACGTTGCTTCCGATCAGGAAGAACGTCGCGCGGACATGTTCCCTCCTGAGAACGTCGAGCACCTCCGAGGTAAACGGCTCGTTGGGGCCGTCGTCGAAGGTGAGCGCGACCAGTTTCCCATGTGTCGTCCCGCTCCAGTGCGTGATGCCGAACGCGTTCGACCAGGGAGAGAGGACGTCATACAGGCCCGTGCCGACCAGGAGCGCGGCGAGCGATGAAACGGTCCAGGCGACGGTCCGCCTTCTCCTGAGCCCGAGCTCCTGCCGCGAACGCGGCGCCTCGACGCGATCGCGGATATCGGGGAAGCTGGTCCAGAGCGGCTTGCGGCGGAGCTTTAGCGAGGCAAAGTTGGTCGCGTAGAGGAAGGAGCTCAGGACAAGCGAGCGATTCCAGCGCCGGGACGAGGTCCTGACCGCTAGATCCGGCAGAAGAATCACCCGTCCGAATCGCCGCAGGCGCGCCGAGAGCTCCGTATCGGATTGGAGGTTGAACCGGGAATCCCAGCCGCCCGCGGCCACGAACACGGAGCGCCGGACCGAGAAATTCGCTCCCCAGAGGTGGGGGCCGCGCGGATTCCGCCTGTCGACGCGGTTGATGAGCGGAAGGAGCCCCTGCGTCAGGAGCCGGGCCTTCCAGTTCGCCCGACAGAACTCAATTTCGCCGCCGACCGCGACAACGCCATCGTCGTAGGCTCGGACGAGACGGGTGATCCAATCGGGCGGGACGACGGTGTCCGCGTCGGTGGACGCTATGATCTCGCCCGTTGCCGCTGCGAACCCTCGGGCCAGAGCCTTGCTGTATCCTCGGTGAGGTTCCTGGAGGACCGTGACCCCCTCGCGAGCCGCGAGCAGGCCGGTACGATCGCTGCTCGCGTTGTCGACGACGATGATCTCGATCGCGCCGTCATAGTCCTGGCGCTTCAGCGCGGCCAGGCATGCGGGTAGAAGGTGCTCCTCGTTGAAGGCCGGTACCACGACGCTGACTTTCATTTCGCTCCGCTCCGGGATTTCCAATCGAGAGGTTCCAGGCCGACCTTCAGCCGAACTTCGTTATGCCAATTTCCCGCTTCCTTCCTGTAGGTCTTCTTGGCGAAAGGGAGAATCGGGTTCCCCTCGAGCGAATGCTTCGTGGCCAAAGCGCCCTGGAACGTCACGATCGACGTATAGGCGCCGAGCGGCGCCACATCCACGAAGCACCGGGCATCGACCCTCCCGGCGAACAGGCGTACGAGGAGGTGACGCAGGGGCTTCCAGCGAGTCACGATTCTGCCCGCCGATGGATCAGCAATTGCGATGCCCCAGGAATCCTCCCGAAGCGCCTCGACCGCTGCCCGAAATGCAAATCCCGCGGGCGCCCGGAGGGTGTCCGCGCTGGCAGCGCCGAGGAAGAGGGTCCAAGCGCTTCGGCCGATCGTCGGCGTCGGCCGGAGGGCGAAGGTATCCGGTGGAGTGGAGCTCTTCGCGGCGGCGGCCGGCGGGAACACGAGATACGGCATGAGGGTCGCCGCGGCCAGAAGGCCGGCCCCAAGACCGAATCCGGTATCGATTCTTCCATGAACCCTCACTGCCACGTCCGCCCCCAGCATTCCAGTGTCAGGATCGTCCAGAGCAGAAGCGATCTCCCGGGCACGCCTCGACGCTGCTCCTCCCAGAGTGTCCGAATCGACCCGACGTCCAGGAACTGCGAGACGAACGGATTCCCGGCCAGCACGCGGTCCTCGAGAATCGACCCGAGCGGCCCCCGTAGCCAGCGGCCGAGCGGAGGCGTGAAGCCCTTCTTTCGCCTTTCCAGAATGCGGGACGGCACAACATCACGAAGCGCATTCCTCAAGATCCCCTTCCCGCGACCCGCTGTGACCTTCATCTCACAAGGGATCCGTCCGGCGAGCTCGACCAGCATGTGATCGAGGAGAGGCACCCGCACCTCGAGACCGTGCGCCATGCTGGCCCGATCCACCTTGGTCAGGATTCCGTCGGCGAGAAACGTCTTGAAGTCGAGGTACATGAGCTGGGAGGTCGAATCCCAGCCCCTGGACCGCTCCAGATGTCGGCTCAGGATGGAGAAAGGATCGTGATCCCGGAGCGCCTTCCGGAAGGCGCCGCTATAGAGGGTTCCCTTGAGGGCGGCGTCGCACCGCGTCACCTCCCTCCAATACACGTCCGTCGACGGGCCAAGAATGTCGCGCACGAATTCCCCGAGCCGCGAAATCCCCGGGCGGGACGGAGCCCGCGATCCCCCACCCTTGGCCGCTGTGCGCATTCCGGCGCTCGACGCGACGGGAAGGAAACGGCGAATCGTCCTGAGCTTCGCGTCGTAGTGATGCCGCCGGTATCCCCCGAAGCTCTCGTCCCCTCCGTCCCCGGAGAGACAGACCGCGACGCGGCGGCGCGCGCGCTCACAGAGCACGAACGTCGGAAGCGCGGACGCATCGGCGAACGGCTCGTCGTAGTGCCGCGCGAGCCGGTCCAGGATCGCGGTGTCCGGCTCGGGAACCGGCACGTCGTGCCATTCGGCCCCGAACGCGCCTGCCGCGGATTCACCGAAGGCGCGGTCCTCATCGCGCGTCCCGGGAAAACTGGCCGTGAAGGCGGGAATTCCGGACCCAATCTCCTCCGCCATCGACGCGAGCATCGCCGTCGAGTCGATTCCCCCCGACAGCAGCGTCCCCAAGGGAACGTCCGAAACAAGGTGGCTTGAGATCGACCCCCTCAGCGCGCCCCGAAGGGCCTCGACGACTTCGCCGCGCCGAGGGCCCGGGTGCGGCGTGAGGTCGAGATCCCAGTACTCGGTTTCCGTAACGCCGCGCGCCGTCACGGAGAGCATGTGGCCCGCGCTCAGCTTCCGGATTCCGTGATAGGCGGTCCGCGGGGACGGGATGTAGCCGAGCGTGAGGAAGTCGTCGATCGACCGCTCGTCGAGGCCGTGCGACACGGCCGGATGACACAGGATCGCCTTGATCTCGGACCCGAAAAGGAAGAGCGGCCCCTCGTGATAGTAGTAGAGCGGCTTGAGGCCCATGCGGTCGCGCGCCAGCCACAGCGCTCGCTTCCGCTGGTCCCAGATCGCGAACGCGAACATGCCGCGGAGACGCTGAATACAGCGCTCCCCCCACTGTTCGTACGCCTGCAGGACGACCTCGGTATCGCTCTGCGTCCGGAATCGGCGCCCGTCACGCTCCATCTCGCACCGGAGCTCCCGGTAGTTGTAGATCTCGCCGTTGATGACGATCGCGGTCAGACCGTCTTCGCTGACGAGGGGCTGACGGCCGCCTTCCAGGTCGATGACCGCCAGGCGGCGATGGGCGAGCCCCGCTTCCCCTCCGAGGAAGGTGCCTTCGCCGTCCGGCCCCCGGTGGGCCAGCGCGCGGTTCATGCTCTTCAGCAGCTCCGGCGATTCCTTCTCGGTCGGGTTGGGACGGAAGAATCCGGCGATCCCGCACATCGATCTCAGCCCTCCTGCGCCACGGAGTCGAGCGGCTCCAACGGGCCGCAGCGCGCGAGCAGCGCGGGGAGGACGAAGAGAAGCAGGAGCGCCGAGATCGCGAATCCGCCGATGACCGCGATGGCAAGCGGGCGGAGCAGCGCGCTCCCCGAGCCCATCCCGAGCGCGAGCGGGGCGAGCGCGGCGATTCCGGCGGCCGTCGTCATCAGAATGGGCCGTGCTCTGCGAAGCGCCGCCGCCGCCGCGGCGGCCGGCGGCTCCGAACCGGCGGCCAAGGCGCGTCGATGCTCCGTGACGAGGAAGTAGGCGTTCTCCGCGACGATTCCAACCACCATGATGGCGCCGACGAAACTGGTTACGTTGAACGTCGCGCCGGTCAGATTGAGAGCGGCGAACACCCCCGCCAGAGAGGCGATCGCGACCGCGATCACGGCGGCCGCGTGACTCCACGAGCGAAATGAGACGAGGAGCAGAAGCAGGACCAGAACCGTCGCGCCGATCAGCACGCCTGTCAGCCCGCGGAAGGAGGACTGCTGCTCGGCCCAGAGCCCGGCGTACTCGACCGACGTGCCGGGGCCGAGCGGCAAGTCCCGCCCCAGCCGGCTCCGGATCTCCGCGATGGCCGTACCGAGATCGCGCCCCGACAGACGGGCGGTCACGGTGACCATCGTTCGTTGATCGTCCCTCGCGATTTCGGTCTCGCCCGGGACGATATGCACGCTCGCCAAGTCCCCCACCCGCAGCCAATGGCCCGGGGAAACCGGGATTCGCGCGTCGCCGAGCGCGCCGGTACCAGGGTCTCCTTCCGGAAGCGGCAACCGCAACCGCACGGGCCATGCCCGGGCCCCGCGCTGGATCTGACCGACCTCGATGCCCTGGAGATACGGCGCGGCGCCCCGCGCGAGCCCGTCCGCGCCGAGGCCCAGGCGCGCGGCCTCGGCGTTCGGCACGAGCGACAGGGTCGGCCCGCTCACGACGACCCCGCTCCGCACGTCCACGACGCCCGGGACACGCGCGATAAGACCTGCGGCCTGGCGCGCCCGCTGCTCGATGACCCCCCGATCCTCGCCCAGGATGCGGATGTCGATCGGTTGGGGGCTCGTGGTCAGGTCCCCGATGACGTCCTCCACGAGTTGTCCGAACTCCACGGTCAAAGTCGGCGCCACCGCCCGTACGTGGCTTCGGACGGCATCCGCGATCTCGTCCGCCGACCGCCGCCTCCCCGCCCGGAGCCGGAGCGCGTAGTCGCCCACGTTGGGTTCCGTCGCGAAGAATCCCAGCTGATCCCCCGTCCGGCGGGACCACGCCGTGATTTCCGGAATGGAGTCGAGGCCGGCCTCGACCTGGCGGAGCTGGCGATCCGTCTCCGACACGGAGGTGCCAGGAAGCGTCGCGTAGTCCAGGATGAGCGCGCCCTCGTCCATCTCGGGCAGGAAGCCGGTTCCGACGGTCGAATGGAGAAGCAGGATCGCGCCGAAGAGCACCAGAGGCGGGACGATCGCGACCCAGGTATGGGCCGTGCCGTAGCGAATCGCGCGCTCCTGCCACCGCGGCGGCTGTCTGAGCCCGCGCGGCGCTGCTGCGCGGCGACCCCGGCCGAACCGCGGCAGCACGGTCACGCAGAGGAGCAGCGAGCTCGTGAGCATGAGTGTCATCGCCAGGGCGAGGACGCGGAAGAACGCGCCGGAGACGCCCCCGAGGAACATGAACGGGAGAAATATGGCGATCGTGCAGAGGCTCGATCCCAAGAGCGCGGGGAAGATCGCGGCCATCGCGACGACGAGATCCCGGGGGCCCGTCGAGCCCCTGAGCTCGTGATCCAGGTGCTCCACGACGACGATGGCGTCGTCGAGCACGAGGCCGATCGCCGCGGCGATCCCTCCGAGGGTCATGAGGTTCAACGAGTGCCCGCTGAGCGAGAGCCCGAGCAGCGTAAGCCCGATGCTTCCCGGAAGCACGAGCGCCGCGGCCAGGCCAAGCCGAAGGCTCCCAAGAAAGAGCATCACGATCACGATGGCCATGAGGGCGCCCACGATGAGGCTGTCGCGCACGCTCTCAACCGAGCCGCGAACCAGATCGGCCTGGTCGTAGAACGTCTCCACGGTCACGTCGGGCGGCAACAAACTCCGGTGCTCCGCGAGCCAGCGGCCGGCGGCTTGAGAGAGGCCGAGGGTGCTCGCCGAGCGCTGGCGAAGCAGGTTCACCAGGACGGCCTCCTGGGAGCGCGCCGCGAACCGGGTGAACCGAGGCGCGGGAGCGAGCGAAATGCTTCCGAGCTGGCCCAGGGAGACCGGCGGGCCGCCCTCGACCGGCACGGTCAGCGCGGAGAGGGCGTCCAGGTTCGCGGGCCGCGCATCCGCGACGCTCAGATAAAGCTCGCGGTTCGCGTCGAGCAGGCCGACGGTATGCAGTGCGTCCGCGCGGCGGACCACGTCGGCCACGACATCGGCGTCCAACCCGCGCCCCTCCAACGAGGCCGGATTCAAGGTGACGCGCGCTTCGAGATCGTCGCCGCCTTGGACCACGACCTGAGAAACACCCGGCAGGCGCGCCAGCGCGGGCTTCAAGCGCAGGACGGCGAGGTCGCGCAGCTCCGCGAGGCTCCGCGTTCCGGATGTGAGGGAGAAACCCAGCACCGGAAAGAGGGCCGGCGTCATGAGGCGCGACTCGACCGTGGTCCCATCGGGGAGCGAGCCACGGGCCGCGTCCACCTGCGCCTGGACCCGCTGAAGGGTCAAGTCCATGTTGGAGCGCCACTCGCAGTCCAGATTGATCTCGACTGAGCCGCGACTCGTGGTCGAGCGCATCTCCCGGACCCCCGGCACCCACCGCACGGCGTCCTCGAGGGGCCTCGTGACCGCGCGCAGCATCTCCTCGGTGGGGCGCTCCCCGCACTCCGCGATGATCTTGACGCGCGGAAAGACGACCTCCGGCAGAATGGCCGCGGGCATGCGAAGGGCCGACCAGAGTCCGACCACGATGGCCGCGACGATCGCCGCCTGCGTCGAGCGCTGTTGCGCGCGAAGCGATTCGAAGAAGCGAATCACGGGATCGGCTTGACGCGCGTGCCTTCGGGAAGGCCGCGCTGCCCCTCGATCACGACCCGCGTCCCGGCCGCCGGGGGCGGATGGATCACCTCGTGCCAGCCGGCCTCTCCCGCTCCGAGGGTGACCACGACCCAGGAGAGGCGCCCCGCCGCGTCGACCACGGCCACGCGCCGCTCGCCGCTGAGATCGTCCTCGACGATTGAGGAGTCGGGTAACGCGACGGCACGGTGCGAGGCCCCCACCGTGATCGCGGCGGAGCCGAACCGGCCCAGGTCCGGCGGCGGTTCGCGCTCACTCGGCGTGAGCCAGATCAGCGACGCTTGATCGGAGGAGCTGGCCATGGGTAGCACACGCGCCACCTTGGCCGGCCGCGACACGGTTCCAGCGTCGAGGATCGCGGCCGGTTGGCCGGCGCGCACGCGGCTCGCCGCGGTGGACGGCACGTGGGCTTCGAAGACCAGCGCGGCAAACGGGGCCACGGCGACGATCTCCGCACCGTCGGCGACCTGCGCGCCCGGCTCGACGGTCCGGCGCACAACGGCACCCGCTTCGCGGAGGATGAGAGGAACACGGATGAGCTCGCGGCGAGCGAGCTCCAGGGCGCGACGCGCGTCGTCCCGGGCGGTCGCGTCGCGGGCCTCGCTCACCAACAGCTCCGCGCCCCGGATCGCGGCCCACGAATCGCGAGTCACGAGGGTGCCTGCCCGTTGGCCCACCGCCACGCGGTCCCCCACCATGACGAAGAGCGACTCGATCACCCCCGCGACTGGAGCGGCCACGACAAGCTCCCCGCTGGAGCGCCACACGCCGGTCGCGCGGACTTGGTCCGCGAAGGTGCGGAGCTCGAGCGTCGCCACCCGCACCGGGACAACGGGGCCGACGTCGCCGCCGGTGCCCGCTCCCTCTCCGCCGTCGCCGGCGCCATGGCCGCAGCCGGCGACAAAAGCGAGCGCGACGGCGGATGCGATCGTCGCGATCGAGCCACGGGCGCTCATCGCTGAAGCGCCCCTTCCCAGCGCGCCAGCCGCGCTTCCAGGCGGGCGTCGGCCAAGCGAATCCGCGCGTCATCCACCTGCTGCCGGCCGTCGAGCAGGTCGAGCAGGCTCGAGCCGCCGCCGGCGTAGAGGCTGCGCAATCGGAGAAGGTTCTCTTCGGCGCGAACGAGAGAGGCCCGGGCGAGCGCCGCCCGCTCGGAGGCGGCTCTCCAACGACCCAGCAGATCCAAGATCTCTCGGCGCCGCTGCGCCGATCCGGCGGCAAGGCGCCCTTCCGCGGCGCGGAGCCGCGCCTCCTGGGCTCCGACGGCTCTCCCAACGGAAGGATCCAGCAAGGGGCGGCGGAACGTAAGCGAGACCGAGGCGCCCAGGTCCCTTCGGAGCCGGTCTCCGAAGGTCGCTTGCGGATCGACGCTCGAGAGATTCTCGGGCACCGCGCGAGTCAGATCGGAACCCCAGATGCCCGCGTCCGCGGAGATGTCGACCAGCAGCCCGTTCCGGCGCCGGACCTGGTCCAGGGCCAGCCGCGAGCCGACCGCGGCTGCGCGGGCCGCGCGCACTTCAGGCGCGCGCTCGACCGCTGCCAGCAAACGGACCGAATCCTCGTCGGCAGGAGCGGCATCGGCGGTCGCGGCGGGCTCGACAATCGAGACCCTTCGGGGCGGATCGAGCGAGAGGAGCTGCGCCAGCTGGCGCTCGAGCGCTTCGCTCGCCACGTGGACCGAGAGAAGATCCGCGACGACGGCATCGCGCGCCAGTTGAACCCTGACCGCGTCCGAGCGCCCGTGGACCCCTGCCCGAACCCCCGATTGAATGAGCCCGCCCAGGTGATCCAGCCATTCCAGCGCGTCGCGGGCGGCCGCCTCCAGTTCCTGCTGCCTCAGGATTCCAAGCGAGCTGCCTGCCGCTCGGATGCCGGCGTCGCGCGCGACCAGGTCGCGATTGGCCGCGGCGCCCGCGACCCCAACCTCCGCTTGGGTTCGTTCGCGCCGCCGCACGCCGGCGTCGAGAAGGGGCACCGTCAGCCCGATCTTCACGCCGTACTCGCCGAGGTTCGTGATGGCGGGATCGTAGAAGCCCGAAGGGGCTACCGTCGCTCCACCGAAGAGCGCGAACGCGGGGCGGCGATTGAGCCGCGTCGCCGAGGAATCGAGCCGCGCGGCGGTCAGGTCCTGGGCGCTGGCTCCGACGTCGGGGGCGCGCTCCAGCGCGAGCGCGACACACTGATCGATCGTGAGCCGGTCCGCCGCGCCCGCCGCGGAGTCGCCGGCGGCTTCCGTGGCCGCGCGAACCGGAGCGGCGGACGCAAGGACCGTCACCGCAAGCGCCAGCGCCGCAGCGCCGAGCGCACCGCCGGGAAGCCGGGGCATCAGAAGCGTGCGGAGAGGCCCGGGCGGAACAGCACCGCCCCGTTGTTATCGACCGCGACCCCAAGGCAGGCCTTCACGGCCGGCGCGAGCTGATATCGCGCCCCCAGCATGGCTATCGTCTCCCCGCCCGAGATCTCCGGGGTCGTGGCGCTCTCGCTGGACGGAGCCGCCTCAAGCGCGGAGGTGTTCCCGAGTAGCTCGGCCACGACCACCCACCGGGGCGTGACCGAATACTCGCCCGCGGCCGCGTAATTGACCGTGTTCTTCACCGGGGCGCCCGAGGGATGGCCGACGATCGTATAGCCGAGGTTGACGTGCGCATCGAGCCGGCCGAACCGCTTGCTGGCCACGCCGTATGCCGTGAAATCCGACTTTCCGCTCCCGATCACGGGGCTGTCGCCCGTGGGAAACTTCACTTCACCGGCGATCGCGAGCGCGGGCCGAGATGAACCCTCGGTGAGAAGAAGGCCGGTGAGCGTCATCTCTAGATCTCCCATGCCGGAGGCGTGGGGGCCGACCTTCGGACGGATCGTGGTGATCGGAACCGGCTCGGCCAGCAACGTGACCCGGTCTGAGAGCGAGTACTCGAGTGCGATGGGCGACGCGAATTCATGGCCGTCGCTCGACGTTTGCACCTCGACCGAGACCTCGGTCTCAAACGTGCCTTTCGGCGGCAGGCGAGCGGTCTCTGTTTCGAGCGGAGCGCCGGCGTGGGCGGAACCCGCCGACGTCAGGAACAGGAGCATCGCGACCGCGATTGATCTTGGGGCCATGACTCATTCCCTCCGAGGGTCTTCCCAATACTACCGAAGCGAGGCGAAGGCGGTTGCATCATGGGGCGGCGAACCTGAACGGCGGCTAAACAGGAGGGCATTAGACGTGCTCCGGGGCGCGTTTCCAGGTAGGCAAGTGAAGCTCGAAGCGCGCCCCACCGAGGTCGGAGCGATCCACGCGAACGTCGCCCCCGTGGGCCCGGGCCACGCGGCGAAGCAGGGGCAGACCGAGGCCGAACCCGGTCTTCTCGGCCCGCGCTTCAGGCCCACGATAGAAGGGGTCGAAAATCCGGTCCATCTCCCCGGGCGGGATCCCGGGGCCCCCGTCCTCCACCACCACGGAATGTTGGGATCTCCCCGCGCAGACGGAGATCCTCACGGGCATCCCCGCGTCGCTGAACTTGATCGCGTTCGAAAACAGATTACGGATCGCCGCGGAGAGCAGCGTCGCTCTTCCCGGGACGAGGACCTCGTCATCGGCCGTGACCAGAATATCGCCGATTCGCTCCGGATGCTCGCGGGAAAGCTCGGCGGCCACGTCCCGGGCCAGATCGCTCAGATTGATCGGGAAATCGTCGTCACCCCGGACGAGCATCTCGTCGTCGGTTCGGCGGAGCAGCAGCAGCGCCTCGACCAGCGCGCTCATCTGCCTCGCCTGTTCCAACGCGCGGCGAAGCGCTCCCAGATGTCCCTCGGTGAGAGTCGGATCGCCGGCGGCATGCTCGAGCTCGCCCGATAGCACGGTGAGCGGCGTGCGGAGCTCGTGCGCCGCGTCCTGGGTGAAGTTACGCTCCATCCGGAGCATCGTGCCGAGACGTGCCAGGAGTCGGTTGAACGAACCCGCGAGGGTCGCGACCTCAGCGGGGTCGGTCGCGCTCCCCAGCGCCTGCGTTCCGCCGCCCCGAGATGCCTCCTCGGCCTGCTCCGCCATGCGCGAGAGGGGCCGAAGCGCGCGGCGTGCCAGGACCCGGCTCACGGCCAGAGTCGAAAGGAAGAGGGGAACCGCGGCGATCGCCAGTGCCGCAATGAGAGCCGTCATCGCCCTCCTGCGGGCCTCGGCCGATCCGGTTGCGACGACCCATCCTTTTCCGCGCGGAAGAGGCAGAGTCACCTCGATCTTCTTCGCCCGTGGACCCGGACCCGTGCCCGCCGGCGTCCCGTGGACCGGACGATGCTGCTCGTCCAATACTTCGATCCGAACGCCAACCGGCGATTGCTCGCTCAGGGCGCTGATCGCCGCGCGTCTCAAGTCGCCCTCTTCATCCCACTCTCGCGAAACGCTCTCCGCTACCTGCGCCGCCGTCGCGGCCAGTTCCCGTTCTTCTTCCCGGGCGAGCGTGCGCGAGGAAAGCCAGAGGGCCGAACACGCGAAGGCCGTGATGACGCCCGCCGAGAGCACGAGCTGGAGCATGACCAGGCGCGATTCGAGCGAGGGCATTTTCAAGGTTTGCGCTCGAACACGACCCCGGCCCCGCGAATCGTGCGGATCACGAAGGCGGCCTCGGCGCCTCCGAGCTTCCGCCGCAGCCGACTCAAGATCACGTCGAGGCTTTCCGCCGCGGATGGACTGTCGTCGTGCCAAACGGCCGCGAGGATCTCGGCTCGCTCGACGACCAGGTTTTGGCGCGACGATAGGAGCTCGAGGATTCTCCACTCGCGATCGGTCAGCGGGACCGGATCCCCGCCGCGCGAGAGCCGCCGCGCTCCGAAGTCGATTCGGATCGACCCGCCCTCGAGGATTCCAGGCGATGCGGCCCCTCGACGCCGGGCGAGCGCTCGAAGGCGAGCGTGAAGCTCCGCCAGAGCGAACGGTTTCTTCAGGTAGTCATCGGCTCCCGAATCGAGTCCCGCGACCCGATCGGCAACCTCTCCGCGCGCGGTGAGACAGAGGATCGGCGTATTAATACCGAGAGCCCGAACCTCCCGGCAGAGATCGAGTCCGTCTCCGTCCGGGAGCATCAGGTCGAGGACGATCACGTCGAAATCAGCTTCCGTAGCCTTCTCCAAGCCGGTGTTGACCCGCGCCGCACAGACAACATCAATCCCGGCTCCGCGCAGAGAGCGGGTCAAGAGGTCACGGGTGGGCGGGCTGTCCTCAACAACCAAGACCTTCATGACGTTCCTTCCGACTGCGCGATCGTGCGAGATTCGAGCGGGCTCAGTCCGATGCATGGCCGCCTGGTGCGTCCAGCTTAGCGCAGCGCGAGGGGGACCTGGTATCGCCGGGTGCGTGGACGTCGGGTTCAGTTCTGAGGCGCGTTGAGCTGCTTGATCTGCTCGAGGATGGCCTCGCGCTTCGGATGGTCGGGCGCGCGCCGGAGGACCTCCTCGAAATAGCCGGCCGCCTCCTGGCGATGACCGATCCGCTGTGCCGCGACCGCCATTTGCAGATAGACGTCGAGAACGGTGAATTGGGAGTCCGGCAAGAGGCGCAGCTCACCCCCGACGATCCGCTTATAGAGCTGCATCGCCCCCGGAACGTCGCCGCCTTCCTCCAGGGCTCGCCCCAGGTGGAACGCCGCCTTTGCCTCCTGGGGCGACTCCCGCTGCGCGAGCCCGTACCACTCGATCGCCTGGCGAAAATCACCGCGGCGGAACGCCGCCGTGCCCACGATGATCAGGCCGTCGGTCGCGGGCTGCCCCGACTTGTGATAGAGCTCGATCCCCCGTTGAATCGCTCGGCGCGAGCCTTCCTCGTCGCCCATTCGCTTCTCCACCGCGCCGATCCAGATCATCGCCAGCGGCGCGACCCAGGTCTTGCCCTCAGCGATCGGCTTCAGCCGGCGGAGCGCGTCCTCCAGCCTCCCGGCCTCGAGATCCTGTTGCGCGAGGGTCAGCTCGCTGTCGTCGGCGCCGGCCCCGGCCGACTGACCCACCAAGGCGGCCACCCGGTTCGCCTCCTCGCGGTTCCCCGCCCACAGGTAGGCGTGGACCAGGCCCATGAGCGGTCCGTTCGCGACCAATCCGATTTTCGGCGATCCGCTCAGCTCCCGCGCGGTCACGGGCCCCGTTCCCGGGAGGTCGAGGTCCTTTCGAAGGACGTCGCTCCACAGGCTCACGCTGCTGGTCCAGACGCCGATCCGCGCGAAGGTCAGCGCGGAGTAGAGCGCGATCGTGAAGATCGCCGCCGCGGCGAGCCACTTGCCTGACGCGACCCGGCTCGACCGGGCCTTGTCCCCGCCATGCTGTCTGACGAGCGGCGCCGCGAGCGCGACGAGCGCGAGCGACGACCCGATCGTCGGGAAGAGCAGGTACCGATCGGTCATCCAGATCCGCAGGGTGAAGAAGAAATTCATGACGGTCCCGAGCGGGAGCACGAAGAGGGCGATCCCGAACGCCGCGGCGGGAATCTTCCGACGCAAGGAAAGGAACGCCACGACGAGCGCGAACGCGAGCAGGGCGCCGATGAAGACGATCGGCGCGTCCGTGGGCTCGCCGCCGACCGAATAGAACGCGGAGAGCCGGACCGGCAGAATCGCGCGGCCGACGTAGAGGGCGAAGATCTTCGCCAGGAGCGTCACCCGCGTCCCGACCTCGGGCCCGGATTGGATCAGGGCGCTGTCCCGGTCCTGGGCGTGCGTGGTGAGCAGGACCGTGGCCGCGGCGATGGCCAGGAACGGCACCTTGTCGAGAATCTGTCTTCGTGTGATCCGGCCCGAGAAGCAGAGGTCGTAGGCGAAGAAAACCGCCGGCAGCACCACCGCGTACCCCTTCGAGAGCATCGCGGCGGCGGCGAGAACGAACGTCAGGGCGTAGGTCGTCCAGCGAACCGTCTGGGAGGCCGCGTAACGGACGTAGGAATGGAGCGCCAGCGCGTAAAAGAAGAGGCAGACGACGTCCTTGCGCGACGCCAGCCAGGCGACCGACTCCACATGGATCGTATGCGTCGCGAAGATCGCGGCCGCCACGAACGCGCCGGCGCGCCAGTTGAGGAGCCGGGCGAACAGGAAGTAGAGCCCGAGGACCCCTCCAAGGTAGAAACCCAACTGGGTGATATGGAATCCCGGCGTCCACGCTCCCCAGACCGCTCGGTCGAACGCGTAGGTGAGGGTCGTGAGAGGATGGAAGTTCGCGAAGAAAGGCTCCGTCAGGATGCGCCACAGATTGGCCATCGAGGGGTGTTCGAGGCGCGTGTCCCGGAAGAGGTAGACGTAGTCGTCCCAGTCGTGCACGGGCACGGCCAGGGAGCGCGCATAGACCAGCGCGGTGAGGAGCGCGAGCGCGGCCGGCGCGACCCAGGGGCGGCGGAAGAGGCTGGTGCGCGCCGGACTCTGTTTGTCTCTCGGTTTCGGTTTCGGCAAGGGAGGTCCCGGCTACAAGGTCGCGACCGCCTGCTTCCGTCGTAGTTGGAGAATTCGCGCGTCCGGGTCCACGACGACGCGCTCCGGGTCAAACCCACAGCGGATGGTGAGGGTCCGCGACTCCCCGGCCCCGAGCGTGACCGTTCCGCGCGCGTCGTGGTAAGAGGGACTCTGCGCGGAGGGGGCACGAGACGCCTTCGTGGCCTCGGACCAGCGCTCCCCGGCCGCCGCGGCCACCTCGACCGGCATGCTCCCCGTCCCGGTGTTCCGCACGGTCACGGTGACATCATACGCGCCGCCGCGCTTGGCCTTCTTCGCGGACGTGACCCGGTACTCCGGCACAACCCGATCTTCCATCCACTCCTTCACAAACGCGTCGTACGCCGCCGCGTCCGGCGCATACGGGCGCATCGATGCGACGAAATCTTGAAGCGCAGGGTGGTCGCGTCCGACGCTCCACGTCCGGATGAAATGCTGATAACCGGCCAAGGCGCGATCGTGCCCCATGAGATCGTAGAGCATCCAGAAGACCCAGCCGCCTCGATCGTAGATGACGGTCTCGTCCGCCTCCCTCTTCCCGTCCACATCGTACATGGGGCGCTCGTCGTCCACGCGCCGGCGATCATTGTAGCGGGCTT
>Ga0137409_10001232_pt1 | contig 27997 bp, 24 predicted proteins | sample CZODoug1_16funga_FD_122059 | JGI IMG/M metagenome (GOLD analysis project Ga0137409, IMG submission 122059) | Vadose zone soil fungal communities from Angelo Coast Range Reserve, California, USA - CZODoug1_16fungal (Hybrid Assembly) | ecosystem: Environmental > Terrestrial > Soil > Vadose zone...
ATCATCGCCTACCTGCCTTTCCTTTTGCTCACGGGGAACACCGGGGAGTTTCTTAGGAGTCTTCCCATCGTGATGACAGCAGCGTTGCTATGTGCTCTGGTCGTTGCGATGACATTCATCCCGCTGCTGGGTTACTACATACAAAGACCGCCGAAAAAGAAAGAGCCAACGGTAGAGGAAAAGCGCCAGCGAGGCTTCTATGGTTTCTACAATCGGTTGGTAGGCCGGGCCATTCAGCACCGGTGGATGGTGTTGGCCGGTTCCTTTCTTTTCTTGTTGATTGGGGGGCTCACGGCTTCGCAGCTGAAACAACAGTTCTTTCCCGAAGACGTCCAATATTGGTTTTACCTCGACATTTGGCTGCCGAACGATGTGCCCTTGACTGCTACAAACGACGCTGCAGTGAAGGCGGAGCAGGTCGTCCGTCAGGTTGTTGAAGGTTCAGCGAAAACGGTCTCAAAGGAGGAATCCGGGAAGCATCTCCTCACTTCGGTAACGAGTTTCGTCGGGGGTGGTGGACCACGTTTCTGGTTTTCCATCTCTCCCGAAGCTCCCCAGACGAACTATGCGCAAGTCATTGTTCAGGTGAGCGATAAAGAGGCCACCCCGAAGCTTATCGGACCTCTTCAAGGCGCATTGAACAAACAAGTGCCGGGAGCATGGATCACCGTCCGGCAACTGCAAACGAATCCCGTCGAAACTCCCGTGGAAATTCTCATTTCTGGTCAGGCAGACGCGGACCCCCGAGTGGAAAGCCAGGACATACAAACGCTTCGGACCATGGCTTCACAGGCAATGGATGTTGTTCGACAGTCACCTGGAGTTGCGGTGCTGAGGGATGATTGGGCGCCCGACAGCCCCCAGCTAAAGATTGAGATTGATCCGGACCGCGCGAACCTGGTCGGCATCACGAATGCTGACGTAGCCAATTCGTCCGCAGCCGCGATCAGCGGAACACCAGTCAGCACCTTCAAAGAGGGAAACAAGAGTATCTCGATCGTTGCCCGCCTGCGCCCTCAGGATCGCGCACAACTGTCGCAGATCAAGAGTCTCTATGTTTATTCCTCGCAGCAGAACACTAGAGTTCCTCTACTTTCTGTTGCGGCCGTGAGGAACATTCTTGAAACGGGTCGGATACGGCGCCGCGAGCATTTTCGCACGATTTCGATATTGTGCTTTCCAGCGCCCGGAGTCCTCGCGTCGGAAGTCCTTGGACCGATCGAATCCAAACTGAAAGACCTTCAGAAAAGACTTCCGCCGGGATATCAATTGCAGATCGCTGGTGAGAAAGCGAAGCAGGTCGATGGATTCATGAATCTTGCCGTCGTTCTGCTAATCTCTCTCGTCGGCATCTACGTGGCTTTGCTCGTTCAATTCAAGAATGCCGTCAAGCCCTTGCTTGTGTTTGCGGCCGCACCGTACGGGACGATCGGAGCGTTGATGGCTCTGGCGATCATGGGCACACCCTTCGGGTTCATGGCATTCCTTGGGGTTGCTAGCCTCATCGGGGTCATCGTCAGCCATGTGATCGTGCTATTCGACTTCATCGAAGAGATGCACGAAAAGGGGGAGCCGCTGGAGCGTGCTCTTCCGGATGCCGGGATTGAGCGTCTTCGACCTGTGATGATCACCGTGGGCGCAACGATACTTGCTTTGTTTCCTCTCGCGCTCGAAGGTGGCCCGCTCTGGAAACCTCTCTGCTATGCCCAGATCGGCGGGCTCGCCGTCGCTACTTTCATCACCTTGCTCTTGGTCCCGGTCTTTTACGCGATTTTTGTCTTGGACCTGAAGTGGATTAGGTGGGACGTAACAGCCAAAGAAAGGTAATCGGCTTCTGCCGAGTTTCAAATCCATTGAGATTCAGGACCTTACTGTCACTCGGCTTCGCGCTGCCAAAATTACCGTGAGCGACTCTCTCACGCTACTCGGAGGCCGACATGATCAAATTCCTCGCACAACTATTCCGAGGACTTCACTACATTGTCGGTGTTTCCGAGCCTCCGCCTGGCACCAGCGACCGCAAGTTCGTGTTTGCGTGGCTTGGCGGCATCGCGTTCATTGTGGCCGTCTTCATGATCCTGGTCTTCTACATCATCCCTTTTCTGTACTTCAGGCATTGAGGGACCCATGGTAGCAGCAATAAACAAAGGAATTATCGAAAAAGCCAACCATCACTCGGTCGATCAAAGGATGTTCCTATGTCAAAGGTCTGGCTAATTACCGGGGCTTCCCGCGGCCTTGGCCGAGCGTTTACGGAAGAAGCTCTCAAGGCCGGGCATCGGGTCGTGGCCACGGCCCGCAATTCGGAGCAACTCGTTGATGTTGCTAATAAGTTCGGGGAAAGTGTCCGGACTGTTTCGCTCGACGTCACGAACGAAGCCCAGGCCAATTACGGCGTCGACGCCGCAATTCAAACCTTCGGTGGTCTCGACGTCCTCGTTAACAATGCCAGTTATGGCAACGTAAGCCCCGTCGAAGACACGTCGCTCGCGGACTTCCGCGCTCAGATTGAAACAAATCTGTTCGGCGTCATCATTATGACGAAAACGGTGCTCCCGTACTTCCGCAAGCGCGCATCTGGGCACGTCATCCAGATATCATCGATCGGCGGACGTGTTGGCCCCATTGGGCGTGCGGCATACGCAGCAGCGAAGTTCGGTGTCGAGGGCTTTCCCGAGTCGCTGTCCAAAGAGGTCGGACCGCTCGGCATAAAGGTCACGATCCTCGAACCGGGCGGCTTTCGAACCGGCTTTGCGGGCTCCTCCACAGAGCTTCGCGAAGGCCGGCCGGAGTATGACGCGACCGTCGGCGCTACAGTTCGCTTTCAACGCAACTACGATGGCAAGCAACCGGGAGACCCGGTAAAAGCGGCCGCGGCGCTTCTAGATATCGCATCGCTGCCCGAACCGCCGCTGCGGCTCTTGCTTGGAAGTGACGCTTACAACGCGGCCGAGAAACACGCTCTGCAAATTCTCGCCTCCGATAGAGAGTGGAAGGATGTCAGCATTTCGACTGACTCGTCGTTCCACCAACTGTGATATACGAAAGGTGGTCACTTCTCGGGGGGAGATGCTTGGCGTCGAAAGCGTTCAGGAAATCGTGCGCCAAACGTCGTCCCTGCTTGCCGAAATGAAGCAGGGCATTCTCGATGGCGTTGCTACCTGGCGGAAAGGCCCGCCGACCGATGACGTTTCTTTGATGCTGGTGCACGTTCGTTGATACGAATTGGATTCACATGATCAAGGAGAAACAAATGACACCCAGACGCATGACAGATCTTGTTGCTTTCGCTCTGCTTTTTTCCGGGCTCGGAATTTCTGTCTGTAACGCGCAAGAGGCCTCAGGACTTGTCAAAGCGGTCCAGCTCATCGGCCTCCCAGACGTCAAAGAAAATGCAAAAGGAACCCTGAAGGTTGAGAACGGAAATCTGCATTTTGTCCACGGCAAAGCAAGCGCCGAAGTAACGGCCACTTCGATTCAAGACGTCGTCACCGGCGCTGATACTGAAAAGGCAGTCGGCAATACAATTGGAATGATGAGTATGGCCGCGCCTTACGGCGGCGGCCGTTTCCTCAGTCTGTTCCGCAAGAAAATCGATACGCTCACGATTCAGTATCGCGATGTCGACGGTGGATTGCACGGCGCGATCTTCACGATGCCCGTCGGCAACTCCGAGCTGATCAAAACGGAGCTTCTCGTACAAGGGGCCCATACGGGAGAACCAAGCGCAGTTCCTGCTTCCTCCGGAAATTCGCCCAACAAGGAAGAAAAACCTGCGCTATCTCCGGAACACCAATCCGCCAAGATCAAGGCGTCGGCGATCCAAGTCCAGATGATCGAATCGGACGAAATCAAGTTGCCTGCCGAATTCCAGGTTGCACTCTACGAAAACCTCATTCGCCAACTAGAGAAGCACGGAAAGTTTCAACATGTCTTTCGCGACGGCGACCGCAACGCCACGAGTGTCGGCGATCTCGTTGTTCTCCACAGCGCCGTTCGAGGCTTTAAGGCGGGCAGCGAAAGGGCTCGCCAGGTAACAACCGTTGCCGGCGCAACGTCTGTCAGCGTTCATTGTCAGTTCACGAGCCCGGACAGAAGCACACTGTTTGAGCGGGATGCAAACGGAAAGGTCCGCTTTTTTGGCGGGAATCTCAAAGCTACGTACGATTTTGCCAAAAAGGCTGCCCATATTGCAGATGAGCACTTTTCCTCAGCCGAAAGCAAACAATGATCAGGAGCGAAGGTCCGGCGACCGAGGAGCTCTCTTTTTGATGTCGGCGCTGTACGCCAATCCCCCGGCTGCTCTCGGTTGTGCGCGGAGCAGTTGAGCGTTTGACAGAGATCCTGGGGTTCCCGGCCGTGCAGGTCGATCACTCGCGCGGTCGATGAAGCTGTCACCAGCATCGTACGCTATTCCTATGGCAATCGCCTTGACCAACCCATCGCCAGGTACTTTCGAAGAGCGCAGCGCCGTCGCGAGCGCGGGGAAACTGGGACTACAGTTCCCCACCCTCCGGTATTCAAATAATATGTTAGTATTACTTCGATTTCGCGTAGTTTCCCCTGAAGATCGCGCAAGATTGTCCCGTCTCGCCCGGAGGGGTCAGAGGCCTTCTCCACCTGGCTGCACAGGCTGGCGGTTACCCTCGTGCTGATGCGTCTCCGCAAGAAGTCTCCACCAATAGTCTCGATCGAAGCGACTCCCGACCCCGACGATGAAACCGCCTCAACAACCATGGATATTGGGTCGCCTGACTTGTCGCTGGATGGATCGCTTGACCGAATAAATCTCGGACGCCGCGTCGAGCGGTTGCCCGTCGGTTACCGCACAATATTTGTCTTGCACGATATTCAGGGGTACGAACAGCGCCTGGCGGCAGCTAAAATGCGTTCGATCCAGCGAGACTTCGCTCCTTTAGCGCCCAAGCAGTCCGAAGGACGACAAGTATGCTCGATTGTAAGCTTCCTTTCGGGGATCGACCTTTTCAAACATCTCCCCAATTCCTGCCTGGAGGCGCTTGAGAAAGACAGACATCGGCTTCAATTGCGTGTGCCTTCATTGAAAGGCTAGTTCACGGAGCTACGATGGACCCGCCGAGGCAGTCACAGGTGTGAGTAGCGCGTGTTCAATGCGAAGCCGGGCTAGTCATCTCCATGGCCCAAACGGCAGCTGGACGCATATACATGGAAGCTCGGAAATTTCCGGTGTCATCCCAGGCTTCCGGCGTCCGGAACCAGTAGCCTTTGCTCTCATAAACCACGTGATGAATGCCCCAAGCGGTATGGTAAGCTTCGTCCTTTAACCCTTCACTCAGGAGCAGTGCTGCCAATCCAAAGCTCGTGCCCACCCATACTTCTTGTGCCTGTTCGTTGCCTCGAATAACGCTGCCATCGGCGGACATTCCGTTCGCCGCGCCCATTTCACCTTTGCCGAATTTCATCACGTTGTTCGCGAAAATCTTTTTTAGTGCGGACACTTGCATCTCTCTCGGGACGAGATCCCCCAATCCCGTCATGTTCGCATACCATTGTCCAGCGAGCTGGTCCGCCTGGATGCTGTCTCGGTATTCGCTCTCCATGTCATATCGGAAGTATTCGCCATTCCAGAGTTTGTCGATGTAAGTCTTCTGCGCCTTCTGGAACAAATTGTGGTATTCGTCCGCTGCACGCGGTTCGTCAAGAGCCCGTCCTGTCTCTTCCGAAGCGCGCAACGCAGCAAGCCACAGGCCGCCGCAGTAAGCGCTTACGCCGCGTACGACCCACGAATCATACGTTTGGTCGGGGTAACCACTGTTTTCTGGTATCCCGCCGCCGTGGTCGAATTGCCTCAGGTAGGTCATCGCCGCCTGCATCGATGGCCACATCTCGTGCAGAAAGGCATTATCTTTTTTCCCAGTCAACACATAGTCGCGGTAGATCATGAGAACGAATTTTGAGTTCAGGTCCTTCCAATCGTTGGTGTCCTGCCAGCCGGGTTCGTTAACCGAAACGAATGGGTCTCCTTCAGGAACTCCTAAATCATGGGGGACCGCTCCAATTTTCTTGCGCTTGTGCAGCACTGGAGATTCTGTCTGCTGCGTTTTCCAGACCCAGAGCCCCAGTTCCGGGTATTCACGGAGAACGGTCTGCGCAAATTCGCGCAACACTTGCTTGTCGATGGAGGGCCAAAATTTTAAAAGTGGCATAGAGGCGTAGAATCGCACATCCAGCGTTCCGTAGTAGGCGTAGTCAAAGCATTCGAGGAGAGCAAACGTCGCAGGTGCAGCCTGGTCAGAATTCACCGGGCGTCCCCAAAACGTGCCACCGTCCGTTAGCACGTACAGTTCATTGAAGAGCATGCCGCGGTACCAAGCTGGCTTGCTTTCGTCATCGATATAAGGCTTTTGCCAGGCATCAACGGCGGCGCTCCATTCGGCTGCATGTAGCAAGCCGTCGCGAGCGATAGCCCAAGAGTTGCTGCCGTTAGTGCCGTAAAAGTCCGTGTAACGCCGATTCCATTTACGACCCTGGCCAAACTCGACCACAGGAAAATCCCACGCGATCACCATGGGGACGATTTTTTCCTCTCCAGGCTGGAGGGTGAACCTGACTGCAATCGCGCCCCCCAGCTTCTCGCTGGCACTCACCCACGAGGTAGTGCTGTCCGCCAGCTTGCCGTCCTTTGAGAAAGGAGCCCAAACGGCTTTGCCATCGCCGTCGGCTAGAAATTCCGCCTGGTAGGTAACTTCCACGCCGGGTGACTCCAGGGCAGCGATGGAGAACTCACCATCCCATTCGTTTCCCACGCCCTCGGCTCGATTGCGTTCAAATACAATGCCCTTCATGGTCTCGGTGGGTGCTACAGATTCCGTACGGAAGCGGTTTCTATTCCCCTGGTTGAGAGCACCCTGAAGATCGCGTAGGTAGTTCCGAAACCAACCGCCCATGTTGGTCCAGGAAAGTAGAACAGAAACGGTGACTACTTTATTTGTGGGATTTGCCGCGTGCCACCTGTAGACCGCCGTTGGATAGCTCGACTCCTTGTAATTGTCAGGGAGAACGGAGGAGAACTGTTCGAGCACAAGGTGTGCGGGAAATTTGTCCCACTTGTAGTCAAACCAGGACTTGGGAAACAGTGCTGCATATTCGCCGGCGCCGACGGGATAGTCCCACCGCCAGCTGGAGAGTTCGCCGTTCTTGGGGTGATCGGTCATGAGCACTTGCGCGGTTCCCGCGGGCTCGCCTGCCACCTGCTGGAACATGGCAAACTGGTTCGCATAGACCGGAGCGTATTTGTGCACACCGCTCTTGATGTGCCACCGAGCGAAGTCGCCCCGGTATGTCCGCGAAAACGTTCCTGCGCCGAATCCACCGACGGGAGCGCCCTGCCAGTAGCCGTCGTCGATGTCTGTTTTGTTTTTCCGAACGCCCGGATTCGGCAGGGGTTGTCCAAGAGGCCTTCGCCACGCTGTTTTCGGAATTTCGTCCGCCGCGCAAGGAGTGGGCGTCCGTGCAGAGAAAAAAGAAATCACCGCGAGCAGTAATGGCAAATATCTCTTCATCGGGCCTCCGAAGGCGCGATCAAATGGTGATGGAAGTCCCGGGCGTAAACCCTTGGGCTTCCCATTTCCTGCGAATTCCTGAGCTGCGGGGGCAGGCTTTGTTTCTCGAAGAGAGGAAGTTGTGGTTTGCGAGGTTTGCGCACAATCTTATCGGCCGGCACTCTTTGCCGGCTCCTTCTGGCCGGAACCAGCCTGCCAGTATTCATTGAAGCCGATGTAATCCGAGGGGAGGTTGGCCAGAATTGTCCGCCGCAATTCAAGGATATCCACGGTGCCCAAATTTTTGTAGAGAACTCTACCGTCCACATCGAGCAAAACGGTGTAAGGAACCGCCGATTCCCATGTCGGATCAAACGCCGCCTGTAGTGCTGCCGTGTCGTCTGAAGCAAACAACAGGTTGCGGCTGGTGGCATGTTTTTTCTCGAGCATCCTTAGCACGCTGGCCTTTTCGTCCGGCATATTGGCGGACACCGTGACCAATTCCAGATCGCGGTCCTTGTACATCTGATAGGTAGCTTCGAAATCGGAGAACTCATCGATGCAGGAACCGCACCAAGTTGCCCAAAAACTGATGAGTGCCATGTGCTTCGCGGGATTTTCACGAAGTCGCTTGAGGTCGGCCGCCGTTGCCATTTCCAGCTTTACAGGCTGCTCTTCGATCTTCCGGAGCGCTTGCGTACGGGACGCGGCTTTCTCCTGCCACTTTGTCGAGCAGCCGAAAACACCCGTGTGTTTCACGGGCACTTCTCGGTTCGCCAGCAAAGCGTCGACCGCATTCCGGGCGTCCGGCGTGTTCACCAGTTCCTTGCGATAGCTGTTATCCATGCGGCCTTCGTAGCGTAACTTGCGATCCTTATCGAAGATGAAGACGTGAGGAGTGGCCTGCGGACCGTAGGCGCGCGTGACCGATTGCGTTTCGCCGTCGTAAAGGTATGCATAGCGGAGATGTTTGTACTCAACGCGAATTTTCATTTCGTCGAGGCTGTCGCTGATGTCGGAAGAGTCCAATTCATCGATTCGAATGGCCTTCGGATCGTTGGGCTGAATTGCGACAATCGCCACTCCGCGAGGGCGATAGTCCGCCTCCAATTGCTGGATGCGTTGCTCATACATTTGCGCGATCGGGCAGTGATTGCAGGTGAATACTACGACCAGTACAGGACTGGCCGCGTAATCGGCGAGACGATGGATCTTTCCATCTACGCCGGGCAAGGAGAAATCAGGCGCAGGTGAACCTACAGCCAAAATCGGGTGCGTCGTTTGCCCCCAAGCCGCGAAAGCCAGCAGCAACGAAAAAATCAATCGCCACATCTGTATTGAACCTCCATCCCCGTGTTCGCGAAAGAGCAGCCTCTATGTTGACGCCGTGACGAACCTACTCATGCCATTCCTGGCGCCGCCGATGCCGGGCCATCACTTATTCCGTCTTAGTGCGTGTTGCCGGATTGGTCTGTAACCGGTCGCGGCGTTACATCGGCGTCAACGAGACCCATGGCCCATTTGATAGCCTCCACGTACATTTTCTGGATCCTGGGATCGTCCCAATTTTGCTCCAGGTGGCCCAGAGTTGAGTAGTAGACGCGCCCCTTTCCGTACATTTTCGCCCAGGTCACGGCAAAATCGAGATCCTTGCGGTGAACGCGTGGATTATTCAGGTCCAGTCTGGCGGCATCGAGCCGCATCAGAACGCGCACCTTGCTCCGCGAAAAATCCTTGATCTGGTAAATCTCGTCTTTCAGCACAAACGACTTTGGCCACTGCTGCATGCCCGGGAAGTTTGCATCCTCGACCACAATGGGTGCGTCAAAGGTGCCCCAGGGATGTTCGTCGAAGTATCCGCCAATCATTGCGCCGTACTCCGGCCAATCCGTGAAGGTGATGGTAGCGCTGTGCACGCCGATAAAACCTTTTGCATCGTCGTGGACGAACGAAAGAAGCGCAGCTTTCTGTTCCGGGTTCATTTCCAGTTCGCCACCGGTATAGAAGAGCACGGCGTCAAAATCGTTCAGATTTTTAGCGTTGTACTCGAGTTTTTTCTTCGTCAGCACTTCGGTATCTGTCCGGATTGTCGTAGTCCACGATCCCGTTTCCCGGCCGAGGCGCTCGATGGTAGCGATGGCGTGGGAAACGGCCTCGTGCCGGTAGCCTTTTTCTTGTCCGAGGACCAAAAGATGCTTCTTCGGCTGAGCGGCCGTCTGCGCCCCGCAGCCGATACTGAATGCCGCAGAGAGAATGAGTAATATCATCCGTAGCATCTTCAGTTATGGTCCTCCACTTTTTCCTGCCACCGGGAGAACTATTTCTGGTTCCCGAGCCAGAGAATCGCGTTTGCGAACAGTATATTTTGTGTCGCGTCGGAGTAAATCTTTTCCCCATGACCCATATTCATGTAGATCATTCTATATTTCGTGTTCGTCCACACCACGGGAAGGTCGCCGCCGGTAATGACGTCCTTGACGCCAATGGGGTAGTTGGAAGGATCGAGCGTGACGAGAACATGGACATTCTTGTTGGAGCGAGGGCTGGGCTTCCAGAGATACCACTCGTTCGCCGGTGACGCGTAAGTCGCGGGAAGCTGCCTGGTCACGGGATGTGTGCGGTCATCGACGGTTAATTTTGCCGGCAGCGGCGGCCAGTTATTCGTGTAAAACACGGCTCCGCCCATAAAATCTACAAACCAGGGCCATTTTGTCGTTTCATCATTGTAGCCGGCAACGTGAAAACCCAACCACCCGCCGCCGTGTTCCATGTACTTCTCGAAAGCCGCCCTCTGCTCCGGAGTTTGCGGGAAATTGTTCAGCCACAAGATCACACGGTAAGGCTTTAAATCATTTTCATTGAGCTTTGTCCAATCCGTTGTCGCGTCAAATGTTAAGTTTTTTTTCGCCGCCAGTCCCCGAAAGAAAGCGAGGGCATCATTGGCAGTATGGACGTGATCGGGCTCAACATCTGTCGAATAGAAAGCGAGCACTTTGAAAGCAGGTTCCTGTGCGACGGCCGCCATGTTCCAGAAGAGGAGCAGGAGCGCAGCTACCAATAGCACTGGAAACCCGGTGATCAAATAGATCCTGCGGCGAGTGCATCCGGGAACCGTGGCTTGCTTCATTTTCCGCGACTCTCCTGCTGACCAGCGGCCCAGAAAATGGAATTGGTAAAAATCTGCGTGAAGGATTTGTTGTCGAAATGCTCCGGACGGTGACCCATGAAAATGTAGATGTTCCTGGCCTTTACGTGCTCGTTGGTCCAGATCACCGGATGGTCTCCCATCTTAAGATCCGTGGCGGGTGTATAGGTTTTCTCGTCCACGCTCGCCAGCACGTGGACATTCGGCCGCGGCGAGGTGTCGTAGGTGTACCACTCTTCGTCTTTGATCACGAACGGTGAAGTGATACCTTTCATCGCCGGGTGGTTCTTGTCCTCGATCGTAACCTCTCCAGTAACAAACGTAGCGATGTAATTCTTAAATCGAATTCCTCCCATGAACTGGTGGAACCACGGCCACATTTGAAAGCCATCGAATTCACCCAGCAGGGTGGCGTGATGAAATCCGATCCAGCCGCCTTTGCCTTGTTCGATGTACTTGATGAAGGCGGCCTTGGCCGTGTCTGTCCAATTGTAAGGAGGGTAGTTCAACTGGATAAACAGATTATATTTTGCGAGAAATGCATCGTCGATTTTCTCTGTGTCCTCAATGTAGCCCACGGTGAAATTGTTCTCGCTGGCCAATTTCCCCAGCCAGACTTTGGCGGCGTCTACAAATGGCTTGTGAATGCCACCGTGCTCCGCCAATGCAATCACATGGAAGCTCGGGGCTTTGCCTTGGGCGGCAACCACGTCATTCAGAAACAACGCTGCAAACGCGGGCAGCAGGACGAGCATCAAAATACTGGCAAGCGAGTTTCGCAAGGCTCTGGACATATCAATGAACGTGGATGGCCCCTTCTGGCGCGGATAACTCCTTTGCGGACATCGTCGCGTCAAATTTCAAATTGAAGAATCCGACCATCATTTCATCCCAGCTCTGTTGCCCCCAGATCACAGATTTCCTGGGGTCCGGGTTCTCGGGATTGTTTGGCGAATTATCGAAATGAGCGGTGCATTCAATTTTCGTACCTTGGGGAAGATCAATGGGTTCCACCAAGTTGTACCACAGCTGCCAATGCCAGTTGTAAACCGGCACGCTGAGGATGGTCTCCTTCTTGCCGTCGGGAAATACCAATCTGAACTCAAACGCTTTCCCGCGCGAGTGCATGTGCGGATGCAAACCCACCAGCTTCACGTCCTTGCGTACTTCAAACGTAGCGTCCACCTTGTAATCCGGATCGCCAGGGGGGATCTTGAATGTGCCGTTGGAAGCCGAGAGCGTCAGCACACGCTCTTTCGGCGGCGTCTTTGTAAAAACAAGTCCGAGCTTCGTCTGGTCCGTCGTGGGTTTTCCGTTCGGCGTGTAATGAACTTCAAAGACGAAGTCGGAACCGGCTTTGATCAGCTTTCCCTCGCCGGGCTGCAGAATCTCGGCGGGCTGCCCTGGGGCGTAGCCGACAAGAAAGTCGCTCGGCAGTGCACTCGTGTCCGTCTTCTCGTCAACTTTCGGAGGGGGCGCGATAAAGAAGACTCCGGGCTTCTGGTCCTTGAAGTAATTCGATCCCGGCTCGCGGAGGTAGGCAATGATGTGGTGAACCACGGCACGGTCGGTTGGGCGAACTTCGAGCATCTGCACCCATTTGTCTTCCTTGAAACCGGTGGGGACAATCACGTACTGATAGTCAATCACTCCCGCAGCCGGCACCGGAAAAGGCTTGGGCAGCTGAAACACAATGTCGGGCGCGGGGATGCCCCAACCCTCCACAAAACTCTTCGTTGGCGGCGGCATATTTTCCGCGGCGCCCTTCTGCGCGCCTCCGTTCACCCACGCCGCCAGAGTTCGAATTTCATCCGCGGACAACGATCGTTCGTTTGCAAAATGTCCGTATTGGGGGTCGGCAAACCAAGGCGGCATAATTTTTTTTGTGACCACCATCTTGATCATGAGAGCCCACGGCCGCGTTTCCTCATAAGTGAGCATGGAGAAAGGTGCTGCCTCGCCGGGCCGATGGCAGGTTTGGCAGTGCTTCTGCAAAATCGGCGCTACGTCCTTGGTAAACGTCGGAGGCGGATTATTGGGCTCCTGTCCAAGCGCGAATCCCGCGCAACACAGTGTACCCGCTAGCAGAATGGATAAATATTTCATGAATTTTCCAACCTCACGAGAGCAATCCCAATCAGATGTACGCTTACCTCGAAAACACACTCAAGTGGACCTAAGAATTCCGTTTCCCACAACCGGACTTCTGGCTCGTTTCCAGGATTCATATCTATAACGGGCCCGTCATGCGTCCAAATATGCAGTTGGTAGTCGCATTTCGGCGCGAGCCACCGCCACAGCGATTACCACAAAGAACTCGGCTGACTGGACAACCGTCCTACGGTGAGGGATTTCGACCCTCCCAGATGGTCCTTCCCTTGTGGTCTATGTAGGCCGCCTTTCCGTCCTTCCAGTTGCCGACGTAAGCCAAGCCTTCATGAAAAGGCTCGGCATCATCCCAGACGGGCTTGATCGCCCACTGGCCTTTTCGATCCACATAGCCAAACTTTCGACCGGGCTGATCGCGATCTGCCGAAACGAGCGAGAGCCCATCGGAGAGCGGTTCAGCAAAGGCAACGCCCGCCGGAAATTCTGAGGTCGCAGCGCCCGATTTATCAATGAACATCCAGCGCCCCTCCAACTGAACGGCCGCAAGCCCTTCGGCAAACTCGCCGCCCTGATCGTAGCGCGGTTCAATGGCAACGTTCCCCTCGAGATCCATATAGCCCAGCTTGTGGTCCCGCCGGACCGCAATCAAACCCTCGGAGAATCGGATACCGTCGAGAACGAGCGGTTTCTTCGGCAATAAAGAGCCAGAAGTATCGATTAACCAGTCATCGGACCCTGTCCGGACGCCCGTCTTGACCCGCGCGCGGCCCTGGGCAAAAGGAAAGGCCAGGAAGTAAGGGCCCAAGACAAGGTTCCCGGAACGATCGTAGAAGCCGAAGCCCTCGGCGGGTTCCTTCTGTCCCAGAAGAAGGCCATCGGGGCCGTCGGCGGCCGAAAGCGAGCGAAAGAGAGGCGGCGTGACCCAGGAGCCTGCTGTATCGATGAGGCCTACAGGCTGATTGGGTAGACCCGTATCAACGATGGCGACGCCGTTGCGAAAACTTTGGACCGTCCGGTAGCGAATGGGAATGACTTCCAATCCGTTGCGATCGATGTAGCCCCATCGCCCTTTGCGCTTGACGGCAGCGAGCCCTTCGGAATAAGGCAGCGCCGCTTCGAAGCGCGGCGCGATTACCGCTTTTCCTCGATTATCTATAAACCCCCAGGTGTTTCCCTGGGGCGCGGGAAAGAGCGGGCTCGTACCAGACGTCTGGCGACCGCACCCCGTGCCGAGCAACGCGAAAACGACCGCGAATGGGACGGAGCGGTGGCGATTCATCCATCGGAAGAAATCATGTAAGCTGTGCATCGATGTGCAAGCCATGAAAAACCGGTTCGCTGCTCTGCTTTTGTTTCCGTTCGTTCTAGCGGCTTCCAGCTGTTCGCGTGCGCCCAAACGCACGTTCCCATTGGTTCAGAAATATACCACCAAGGCGGGAGATCTGTTCTATTTCCGGCCCCGCGACGGACAATTTGTCTTGCTTGAGCGCCGCAAGGCGCTGGCGGTGGCGGTGGCGCCAGAGCCCGATATTGAAGCCTACTCCTACGATGACCAAATCACGGTGAGCCGGGCGCAGGGCAACATGTTGCAGAACACGACCTTTCTAGAGAAAATCGGTGCTCAACAAGCCATGGCTATGACGGCCGACGGGCGGACTCTGGCGGGCGGTGATGCGAACGGCGCAGTCACGCTTTGGGATATGGGGAGTGGGAATCTGACACTTCATTTGGATGTGCCGGGCCCCATCCTGTGCCTGGCTTTCTCACGCGATGGGAATTGGCTCGCAATCGGCCTCGCCAAGCCGGCTGGCGAACCCGCGGACACAGTGTGGCTCTATGAAATCCACGGCAACGGTCCGCACCGCAGCTTCGGCCGTACTGCCGTGCCGGCGCTTGCTTGGTCGGCGGACGGCCGCTGGCTCGCGGCGGGACTCGATGACGGCTCCGTGCTCCTGAGCGAGGCCAGCGCCGGTAGCGAACCGCGGCGAATCGTGTTGTCCACGTCCCCGGTCACCGCTCTTGATTTTCATCCTTCCGGCCAATTTCTTGCCTCGGCTCATGCCGATAAACGCGTTCTGCTTTCCAAACTGCCACCGGGAGAGCATCTCTTTACCTTCGAGCCGGCCTTGCCGCCCAATCCCCTTTTTCCCCGAGTTATCGAACGTGTCGCCTTTGACGGGAATGGAACTCACTTGGCGGCAGCTTACGCCGAAGGCGATTTCAGAATTTGGGACACGTCTGCTTTATCTGAATAAGCCCCGAATTCTAGACAAGTCCGGGCCTTGCAGTTTGGATGGAGGATTGGGCAGATTCGAAAAGAATTCCAGTTGGCTCGTCGAATCGCACAACGAGCAAACTTGTCCTCCCCGAACCGAGACTGGCATGCTGTTTCTCGATTCCTCAATTGCTTGGGCGCAAATCTGAATGAAAGAACCCTTTCGAGTCAGGACCAGGAACGTCCGCTCAAGAACGCAAAACTTTAGCGTCGCTTGGAAGTTATAGATGAGAGCAAATCGAGTGTCTGTTCATTTTGGTACACGCATGCTGCGGCGACATCTTGTCCGCAAATGACTCGCCCCGCGAGGTTGCAGGGTTAGAGGTCGCGGACCAGATACCTACTGAGTTTGTTGCGGGAAGCCGATGCGGCGAATGAGGCTTGTGTACCTCGGATCGGAACGTAAGGCGTCAAAAGCCGGGTCAGTCCTCAACCAAAAGAGCAGCTCCTGCGAGTGAGCCTGATACGCTTTTTCCAGCCATCCAAAGACATGATCCTTTTCGCCGACGCGAGCGTAAAGTACGGCATGGTCATACGGATCACCCGGATTCTTTTTCCACTCAGACAGATGCTGCTCCAGATTCGCCCGCCAGTACCCCTGAGCACCAAGACTCTCGTACGCGCGACGAAGCCGCGTAAAGCGTTGAGCCGCGGCTTCTTTGCTCTCACCGTAAAGAACAGCAGTCTCCTCCTGCATATCGATCGTCTTGGAGATGTCGCCCTTGCGTTCGTATGCTGTGGTCACAAGCCATCGTGCCAAGCCATTACCGCGATCCATTTCCAAGATTTTCCGCCCACTTTCGATGGCCATATCATATTTCCGCCCGGTCAGCAGCGGAGCGAGAGCAAGAGCGTCGGCAACCGGAGAGAGCGGGTCAACTTGTTGTGCCTTTTTCATCTCGGCGGTGGATTCCGCGATGCGATTCCCCTGAGCTAAATACATGCCATACCACAGGAGAGTCCATGAAGCGCCCGGATTCAGCTCGAGGGAACGGCGAAATTCCCGCTCCGCCTCCGGGAAGTTCCATTCATAGCTGTACCTGACCCACGCCAAAGAATTATGAGCTTGGCCAAGGGTTTCATCCATTTCGAGAGCCTTCATGGCGGCCTGGCGGGCCTTGAGCAGCCCTTCCTGCTGGGGAATCATCTGAGTGGCGACGCCCCAGCAATACGTCTCGGCTAAATCCGCGTAAGCCTGCGCATATCGAGGCTGCAATTCGATCGCACGCCCGAAATTCAGGACCGCTTTTTCGAAACCCTCGGGATTTATTTGCGCCGCGTAGTGGCGGCCGCGAACATAGGCATCGTAGGCTTCCGGGTCCGCGCGCTGGATGCTGGTCAAGCGGGCTTGCTCCTCCGGGGTCAGTGCGACCCGGACCTCGTGCGCAATCGATCGTGCGATTCGATCTTGTAGCGAGAACACGTCGGTCAAGTCTCCCTGGTAGCTGTCTGCCCAAAGATGTCTCTCCGGTGAGGCACGAAGCAGTTGCGCAGTGACCCGCACGCGGTTGCCGGCCCGCAGTACCGTTCCCTCCACCAGCGCATCGACATGCAATTCTCCTGCAATCGCCCCAAGCGACTTGCGCGTTCCTTTGAACGGCATCACAGACGTGTGGGAAATCACCCGCAATTCGCCTATCTTTGCCAGGTCCGTGATGAGCTCGTCCGTCATGCCATCCACAAAGTATTCCTGTTGAGGATCATTGGAGAGGTTCACCAGCGGCAGAATTGCAATCGAACGAATAGGAGAGAGCGCATCACCAGCCCGGACTCGGCGCACGACTCCCCAGGCCATCACCGCAACCGCAATCAGGGCGGCAACGCCCAAAACGCCGCGCCGCCAATGTGCCTGTGACGTGGCGGTAGCGGTCTGGAGCTCCGTTCTCGCATTCGATTTTTCTGTCGGCGTCGGCTTGAGCTCTTGAGCCGTCGATCTTAGCTCGCCGTCGATCTTTCGTTTTTCAACGGTGAACCGGTAGCCGACTTTCGCCACTGTTTCTATGTATTGCGCTCCGCCGCTCTTGTCGTCCAGCGCCCGCCGGATAGCCGATATATTCTGCGCAAGGTTGACCTCTTCGACGAACGTCTCCGGCCATAGGCGCTTCATCAATTCGTTTTTGGTCAGCAGGTGACCGCTGTTTTCGATCAGCAAAAGCAGCGTGTCGAACGCCTTCGGCGCCAGGGGTACGGCCTGGTTGTTACGCAGAAGCAAGCGCTCGGCAGGGTCCAGCCGGAAGGGACCGAACTCGTAGAAGTGCTTTCCTTCCAGCATGTTAGCGCCTTCAGAAAATCCCTAAGATTCCTTCAACTTTTCCCCAAGACATTTAAGACAGCCTGAAGCTAGCGTGCGGGAACGACGCTGGCTGGCCGCGTCGCTATTCGGATTCCGGGCGATTCGGGCTGATGCTAGCAAACTTCGCCGCAAGGAGCAATGCGTTGCTTCCTGGGGCCTATGGAGGAAACATCATGAAGAGCACCATTACTTTTGCCGGGGCGTTGAGTCGTGCGCCGCTGATTGCCCTCGCCGTTTTCGTCCCTGCGATGGCCCTGTTTAGCGGAGCTTCGTCCACGCCAAAGGCTGCCCCACGCCCAGAGGCCACCGAGCGTCACTGCGTTCCCGTTGGCGGCACCGTCATGACCAACTTCGGCGTAATTACTCCGACGAGCACCTTGGGCACGGCGACAGGAGACCTGCGAGGCGCGGTCAGTGCATCGCTGTTAGGGCCCCCGGAGGTGGGCGCGGGTAACACCGTCATCTTCCGTATTCAGCACCATTTTGTTACGGAAACAGGCGACACGATCTTCATCGATCCGGCGACCGCCACGAGTGTGCCCATCGGCCCGGGTCTATTCGCGATCCTCAGTTATCCCGTACACATTAAAGGCGGAACGGGCAAATTCGCTGGAGCGACCGGGGATTTTACAAATATCGGCGAAGTGCTTTTGCCGAATGCTCCGGACACCACCGGAGGCACCACAGTTTTCCGCTATACCGGACAAGTCTGCTTTGGCGAATAGGATGAGCGATAACGCCAGGACCGTGCATTCTGGTTCAGGCTCAGCCGACAAAGAGTCCGAGCCTAGTGTCTTCAGACTTGCACACAACACCCATGCCTCCGCCACCCAGCTTTTCGAGGAAGCGGCAGCAGTTGGCAAGTCCATATCACCAGCGGACTACTAGAACGCAACGTTGTTTCTACGACTCCGTTTTTCTAGGCGAGGGCGAGGCTGGGATCGGCGTTGAGCGTTGTGTCCGCGATAATGCCGGCGCGAAAGCGGGAATATGCCGCCGCCGCGATCATCGCGGCATTATCGGTCGAAAGCGCCCGGCTTGGAAAAAACACCTCGACGCCGGCGGATTTCGTGCGCTCTTCGAACGTCGCGCGCAACTGGCTGTTCGCCGCCACGCCACCTGAGACCAGCACGCTTTCCACCCCAAGTCCTTCCGCCGCGCTCATGGTGCGTTCAACCAGATCGCGCACCACTGCATTCTGAAACTCCCGCACCAGCGCCAGCGTTTTCGCACTGCACAGCGGCAGTAATTGTTCGAATTTTCGCTCGCCTCGTGTAAGCGCCTCTTCGCGTCTGCGGATCTCTTCGGTGTATTCGCTGTGTTCACGCACGTGATACAGCACTGCCGTTTTCAGTCCGCTGAAGCTGAAGTCCAGCGCGTTCCCTTTCATTTTCGTCGGCCCAAATTTCACGGGTGCAGGTGCGTGATTCGAAACCGCCGCCAGCCGATCGAGAATCGGCCCTCCCGGATACCCCAAACCCAACAGTTTCGCCACTTTGTCGTACGCTTCTCCCGCGGCGTCGTCCCGCGTCTGACCCATCTTGCGGTAACGCAAGAGGGCATCCGAATCCTGGCCGTTCGAATCCTCCGTCTTCACTTCATAAAGTACCGTGTGCCCGCCCGAAACGATCAAGCACACCGCCGGCAATTTTGTCGCCCGCCCCGCTTTGTGCGCTTCCAGGAAAACCGCATGCACGTGCCCCTCAAGATGATTCACCGGCACGAGCGGCTTCCCCAGCGCCTGCGCCAGTGTTTTTCCATACGTAATTCCGACCAGCAGCGCCCCCACCAGCCCCGGCCCTTGCGTCACCCCAATGGCGTCCACATTCGAAAGCTCCATTCCCGCTCGCGCAATCGCCTCACGCACTACCGGCACGATCTGCCGCAAGTGTTCCCGCGACGCCAGCTCCGGCACCACCCCGCCATATTTGCGGTGAATCTCGATCTGCGAAGCGACGACACTCGACAAAATCTCCCGCCCGTCCGCGACTACCGCCGCCGCCGTCTCATCGCACGAAGATTCAATCCCCAGGATTCTCATGGTCTCTTGCCGCGAGCATTATTTCCCTGCTCTCAACCAATGCTACCACACGCGCGGCCTCGCTTCGGGCAACTCCACAGGAACCAACTAACTCTACGGGCACCGTTCGAACGCAAAAAACATTGACGGATTCGAATCCACATCGAAGAATGGTCTCCATCCTCTTAGAGTTTGCAAGAAATTAGAGTGTGTAAAAAACTGAGCCTATGACCAACAATGCCTCCGCCACACCCAACTCTGCGCGAGCTGACGGCCCCACAAGTAGCCGCAACAAAGTCCGCAAGGCGGTGCTCCCTGCCGCCGGCCTTGGCACGCGATTTCTGCCTGCCACCAAGGCACAACCGAAAGAGATGCTTACCGTCGTCGACAAGCCGCAGATTCAGTACGTGGCGGAAGAGTGCGTCGCCTCCGGCATCGAGCACATCATCATCGTCACCGGCAAAGGAAAAAATTCTATCGAAGATCACTTCGATTCCGCCCCTGCGTTGGAACGTTTTTTGGAAGAGAGAGGCAAGAAAGACCAAGCGGAGATGGTTCGAAGGATCAGCAACATGGTGCAAGTGAGCTACACGCGGCAGAAAGAGCCACTTGGGCTCGGCCACGCCGTGCTCGTCGCGCGCGATCTGGTTGGCGATGAACCGTTCGCCGTCTTGCTCGGCGACGTATTAATTCCCGGCCCGAATCCCGCCACCAAACAACTCATCAAGGTTTATGAAGCTACCGGCGTTGGCGCCATCGCCGTGGAAGAAGTCCCTAAAGACAAAACGAATCTTTACGGCATCGTGGATGGCGAACCTGCTCCGCAGCCGCCTTTCGGTGAACGCTTGCTGCGCATTCGCGACCTGGTCGAAAAGCCCAAGCCGGAAAACGCGCCATCGAATCTTGGCATTACCGGGCGCTACGTTTTGCCGCCAGCGATTTTCGATTGCCTAGTTCGCACAAAGCCTGGCGCCGGAAATGAAATTCAGCTTACCGATGCGCTGCGTATTCTCGCGCGCGAGCATGGTTTGTGGGCTTACATCTACGAAGGCATTTCCTATGATGCGGGTGACAAGCTCGGCTTTCTAAAAGCAACCGTTGAAATCGCTTTGCAAAATCCTGAATTCGGCGCCGCCTTTCGCGGCTACTTGAAAACTCTCAAACTCTAGCGAAGCGCCTCACTTAGAACTCTACTTCTTCTTGGCCGGCTTCTTTTCTTTGCTCTCTTTCGCATCTTTGGAAGCCGCTTCCTTGCTCGCCGATTCCGTGCCCGCCGAATCTTTCTCTTTGTTCCCTGCTTCTTTTGTTTCTGTGGCGGGCTTGTCTGCTTTGTCGCCGTCGCCGCCGGCGGACTTTTTTCCACCATAGTCCGTCACGTACCAACCCGCGCCTTTGAATTGAAACGACGGCGCGGTGATCACCGATTCGACTTTTCCGCCGCAGTGCGGGCATTTTTTCAGGTGCGGGCCGGAGACGTTTTCAATTTTTTCCGTGTTGCGGCCGCACTTCAAGCATTTGTACTCGTACAGGGGCACTGACGCTCCTCCGCTGTGATACTCAAAACTCAAAGTATAGCATTGCTTCTGCGCGCGAGCGCGGGTGGCGCGGCCGGAACGCGTGCTAGACTCGTGAGCATGAGCGCGAAGACTCCTCCCCCCAAGGCGACTAACGCTACGAATGCGGCGGCCACTTTGAATCCGGCAGACGCCGGCTGCCTTTATCTTGTCGGCACGCCGATCGGCAATCTCGAAGACATCACCCTGCGGGCGCTGCGCATCCTGAAGGAAGTCGATAAAATCGCCTGCGAGGACACGCGCCACACACAAAAACTTCTCACTCACTACGACATTCACAAGCCGCTCGTTAGCTACCATGAGCACAATGAGTTGACCCGCGCGCCGGAGCTGGTAGTTGCGCTCGAGCAAGGCGCCAAAATCGCGCTGGTGAGCGACGCGGGGATGCCGCTCGTTTCCGACCCCGGCCACCGGCTCGTCACGCTCTGCCTGCGGCACCAGATTCCCGTGGTGCCGATTCCCGGTCCATCCGCGCTGCTCGCTTCCCTTTCCGCCTCGGGCCTGCCTAACGAAGAATTTCTCTTCGTCGGTTTCCTGCCGGCGCGCAGCGGCGAACGGCGCCGCGCCCTCGAACGCCTGCGCATCGAGGAGCGCACCATCATCCTTTACGAAGCTCCGCACCGAGTCGCGGAGTGTGTTGCCGACGCGCGGGAGGTTCTCGGCAATCGCAGCGCGTGCATCGCGCGCGAAGTGACGAAGCTGCACGAAGAGTTCCGCCGTGGCAAACTTTCCGAACTCTCCACTTCCCTCGACGAGCGCCCCGCCCGCGGGGAAATCACAATCTTGATCGGCCCGGAAGCTCCCGCCGACGCGCGCACGCAGGCAAATTCCACACAAAGCTTGGCCGACCGCGTCGAAGAACTCATCCGCCAAGCCAAGCTCGATCGCAAAGAAGCCCTGAAGCTCGCCGCCAAAGAACGCGGGCTCACACGGCGGGCAGCTTATGACGAAATAGTCAGCAGCCGCGGGGAAGCAAGGAGCGAAAAGAGTTAGATTTTTTGGTACCCGGAAAAATCGGACAGGCTTCCAATGTTCTTAGAGATAGCAACGAGACCGCGGGCAAGGTCAGTCTGATTTTTTCAGCGTGATGCGACGAAAAACGGTCTTGTCGGGAAGAAGGAAGGCGCCCTCGAGCTTGTCGCCATCAACCTTGAGAGTGATGACTCCTCTTGGAAGCTCAACCGTGAGCGTCTGCTTGGCGCTATCATGGCGCCACTCGCCAGCTCCCATTACGATTTCTTTTCCGTCTACAACTTTTCCGCCAGTGACCATTAGATACCCGGGTTTGCCAGGAATGCGGGCGATTCGATAAACGGCTATCTCGTCATGGCAGGAGGTGCCTTTCTCCACGCAGAGAGAATCGCCGCGCCATGTGCCGGGGAGTCTTGACTCTTCGTCACCACCGGAACCGTGGGCGGGAGGCTTCTGCGGAAACGCGACAACCGCGAGAACCAGGGACGCAATCAGGAAAGCGGCGAGGGCCGCCGCATTGCAAAACGGAATTCTCTTGATTTGTGCCATCTAAGGACAGTTCCAATGGATGAGACGCGCGGCAGAGGGGTGCGTTAGCGGAGGCACGGAATCAATCGCGCAGTGCACGGGCCGGGTCCGTGCGAGTGGCGCGCCACGCGGGCAGGAAACAGGCTACCAGGGCGGCGATGGTCATGACCACGAATGCGGAGCCGAACGCGAGCGGATCGCGGGGGCTCACCTTGTAGAGGAGGCTCCCGAGTAGCCGCGTCAATCCAAGCGCCACCGCCGCGCCAAGGGCCACCCCGCCGGCCGTCAACGCCAAGCCGCGCGACAGTACCAGCCGCAACAGATTGGACGCGCCAGCCCCAAGCGCCATGCGCAGGCCCAGTTCGCGCGTACCTTGCGACACCGCGTAGGACATAACGCCGTAGAGTCCGATGGCAGCAAGGAGCAGCGCCAAACCTCCTAAGATCCCAACCAACGTTACGGCAACCATTTGTGGCGAAGTCGAGCGATCCACCTGCTCCTGCAGCGTGATCACCTCGTATAGGGCAAGATTCCCATCCAGTGCGTGCACCTCGCGCATCAGCGCTGACGTCATCGTTTCCGGGCTTAGCGGGGTTCGGATATACAAACCCGCCCCACGTGAGAAATTCTGGCGCAAAGGCACATAGAAAAAAGGTTTCGGTGTCTCCCGAACGCTTTGGTACTTGGAATCTTTTGCCATGCCAACCACCCGCATCCATCGGCCCTTGACCTGAACGCGCTCGCCAATCGGATTCCTGCCGGGCCAATACTTCGCGGCCATGGTTTCATTCACCACGGCCACCAGAGCGGCCCTTTCGTCGTCCGCCCGTGTAAATTGGCGGCCGGAAACCAAGGGGATGCCCAGGGTCGTGAAATAGTCCGGCCCCACTTCGTTGTATTCCACGATGGGCTGCTCTTCAGGCGGGGGTTGATACCCATCCACGGCAACTGGCGTCGAAGAATAACTCCCGTAGCTGAGCGGCGTCATTCGTGCGAACGTGGCCGACTCCACACCGGGCAGCGCCTTCACGCGATCCAGCAGCTCGTCCTGGAAAGTCTGAGCTCGCGGTGCATCGTATCCGGCCGACACCAAATTGACGGCGGTGTCCAGCACTCCGTGGGTGGAAAAACCCGGGCTGGTGGTGCGAATTCTCTGCAGGCTCTGCAACAGCAGCCCGGCTCCGACGAGCAAAACGAAACTCAGCGACACCTGAATGACCACCAGACCCGAGCGGACCCACGCTCTTCCACCGCCCCCAACGACACCCACCGAATCGGATTTTAAGGCCCCGGCAAGATCGATCTTGCGGGTCTGAAAGGCGGGAACCAGCCCGAGCACGAGCGTCGTGATGAGGCAAACTCCTGCGCTTAGCGCCAGCACGCGCCAATCGATTTCGCCCGGCAGGTGCATGGCCACGCCGCCTCGCGCGGGGAAGAGCAGCACGAGCGCATGACGGCACCAGTGGGCCGTGAGGAGTCCGCCGACTGCGCCAAGCGCGGACAGAATGAGGCCTTCCGTGAAAAGTTGCTTCACGAGGCGGCCGCGGCCGGCGCCGATCGCGAGCCTCACCGTCATCTCATGCCGCCGCGCGAAAGACCTGACCAGCAGCAGATTGCCGACGTTGGCGCAGGCGATGAGCAGGACAAAAACGACCACGGCAAGCATGATTTCGAGCGTGGGGAGCAGAGTGCCCGCGTTGTTGAAAGGCGTTTGCCATAACGGCCAGAGCATGATGCCTCGGCCACGGTTGGTATCCGGGTAGTCCGCTTCCAATCGTTTCGCCACTGCGGAAATTTCCTGCTGTGCTTGCTGGTGAGTCACGCCGGGCTTAAGCCGCACGTAAGCTTCAATCCATCGCGCGCCGCGATCCTCTAGTTTGTACCCGCCCGATTCAAAGATTTCCTCCATCGAGGCTGGGACCCAGAACTGCATCGCCCAACCCACGAACGTGCCGTAAAATCCCTCTGGTGTGAAGCCAACAATGGTGTGCACCACATTGTTGAGCCGCTGCGTTTTCCCGATGATTTGCGGATCGCCCTTGAAGCGCCCTTTCCATAGCTGGTAGCTGACCACTGTTACCGGATGGGCGTTGCGCCCGGCGTCTTCGCCCGGCTCGAATCCGCGGCCGAGAATCGGATGTACCCCAAGGGCATCAAAATAGTTCGCCGATACAATGCTCCCTGTCGTGACCTCGGCCCGGTCGCCGATGCTGAGAGTCGTGCCCATGATCTTGCTCACAAAAAATGCGTCAAACAGCGTGCAATTTCTCTGCAAGTCAGCAAAATCTGGCCACGAAATAGCAGTATGGCCAGACTCGCCGCGCGCCGTTCCGGCGAGGGCAAGCAGCTGCTCCTGGTGGGTTACCGCCGGGTACGGGCGAAAGAGGATCCCTTCGACCCAGCTGAAAACAGCGGCGTTGGCGCCAATGCCTAGAGTCAGGCAAAGGATCGCCAGGATGGAAAAACCCGGGGTGCGGCGGAGCATGCGGAGGCCGAAGCGTAGATCCTGCAAAGTGGTCTCGATCATGGGGAGTCCTCTCTGCTCGCGGTAGAGTTCCTTGGTCTGCTCGAGGCCGCCGAAGCTGCGAAGGGCTTCGCGACGGGCGTCGGCGGGGGTCATGCCTTTGCGCAAGTTCAGATCGATGGACATTTCCAGGTGGGAGCGAAACTCGTCGTCCAGATCGTTTTCGAGACGACGGCGACGGAAGAGTGCGGCGAGACGTTGGAGAAACGTGCGGAATGATTCGCGCATGGGCTACGTCGCCTTCAAAACGCGGTTGATCATGGTGGACATGCGGTCCCAACTTTCGGCTTCTTCTTCAAGTTGCTTGCGCCCGGCGCGGGTAAGGGAGTAGAACTTTGCCTTGCGGTTGTTCTCCGAGATGCCCCACTTGGAAGTGATCCAGCCGCGTTGTTCGTGGCGGAGGAGGGCGGGATAAAGCGTGCCCTGATTGAGTTGCAGGAGATCTTTGGAGAGTTGCTGGATGCGCAGGGCGATCCCGAAGCCGTGCATGGGCCCCATGGTCGCAAGCGTCTTGAGGACGAGCAAATCGAGTGTTCCTTGCAGGACTTCGGATTTGGGAGAAGGCATACGCTCCTTTAGACGGTCAACAGGAGAAAAAGAGAGCCTAACATATTTCTGTTGGCCATCAACAGGAGTTTTAATGCAAGAATTGTATGGCAAAGGAGAACATCCATGAACGAAGGCACAGCAGCAGCGGGAACGGGAGAGGCGAAAGCGAAGACGGTTCATTACCAGCGGCCCGGGCTTAGCTCCATCACGCCGTACATTATCGTGCGGCCCGCGGCGCAGTTCATCGAATTTCTGAAGTCGGCATTCGAAGGCATGGAGCGAATGAGGATGCCGGCACCGGACGGCTCGATCATGCACGCGGAAGTGGCGATCGGCAACCGGGCGATCGAGGTGAGTGATGGAAACGCAGAGTATCCGACTGCGCCCGCAGCAATTCATCTGTATGTGGACGACGCGGAGGCCACGTACCAACGCGCACTGCGCGCGGGGGCGACATCGATGTATCCCGTGGGGGATCATCCGTCGGGCGATCTTCAGGGCGCGGTCAAGGACCAGTTCGGCAATCATTGGTACATCGCCGAGCCAAGCGGCGAATGGACTCCGGGGCCGGAAGGGGTGCCCTCGGTGCAGCCGTATCTGCACCTGCGCGAGGCGCACAAGATGATTTCGTTTATGGAGGCGGTGTTCGGAGCGGAATCGCTGGGGTTACACAAATCGCCGGAGGGCGCCGTGCTGCACGCCACGATTCGAATCGGGAACGCGACGCTGGAGATTGACGAAGCGCACGGCGATTTTCAGCCGATGCCTTGCCATTTGCACGTGTACGTGTCGGACACGGATGCGGTGTACGCGCAGGCGCTGCGGGCCGGGGCGACGTCGATCGAGACACCGCAGGATAAGGCGTATGGGGACCGGTCGGCGGGAGTGAAAGATGCGTTTGGGAATAGCTGGTTTATTGCGACGTATTTGCGGCGATAGCAACGGAAGAGAAAGGAACGGGTCTGAAGACCCGCCACTACAAATGCGAAGATGGCTACAAAACCAGATCAGGCGGCGGATTCGGAGCGGAAGACGCGCTGGAAGCGGGGGCCAGTGAACTGGACGCCGACGAGCTTTTCGCCTTCGGACTTGGACTCGACGACGTGCACGACGCGGCCATGGGTGGAGAAGTCCGCGTCAGCGTTGCGGGAGAGCGCGGAGCTGCCGGGGCGTCGCGAGGCGTACTGCGAAAAGGGAATGCGGATTTCGAGGTCGGCGCCGATGGCGACGTCGAAATGCGTCACGAAGGCGGCTCCATTGCGGCAAAGATTTTCGCTGGCAGTATCTTCTTCGAAGGGGAAGCCGCGGGCGTCGCGTCCGCGGACTTTGAGCGGCAGGCGGACGGCGATTCTACGTTCCGAGCGTTGCCTCGATACCGTGGTGCTGGGAGGGACCATGGGCTCGGTCCTCCATTCTGTTGACTCCGACCCGGTCGGAGTCAGATTCTTGCTGCGCGGTGACTCGGCCCTCGAAGAAGCGTTCTACGCTCTCGAGGATTTCCGCAGGCGTGCGCGCCGCATGTACAATTCCACGAAGCTCGCTGCCGTTCCCCACACCATGAGTAAACCAGCAAGCGAACTGCTTCATTTTGCCTACACCATCGGGCAGGTTGGCAGCATTAATTTGCCTATAGTAGCCCATCAGTAAACGGTAGCGGACTTCGTCAGTGGGGACGTCGTAGCGGCCGGTTTCGGCGTGCTGCTGCATCTGCGAAAAAATCCACGGGTTAGTGGCGGCGGCGCGGCCGATCATGACGGCGTCGCAGCCGGTTTCGCGCGCCATGCGCGCGGCATCTTCGGGCTTGTTGATGTCGCCGTTGCCGATCACGGGAATTTTCACGGCTTGCTTGACGGCGGCGATGATGTTCCAATCCGCGGCGCCGGCGTAGCCCTGAGCGCGAGTGCGCGGATGCACGGCGACGCCTTCCACGCCAAGATTTTCAGCCATTCTCGCGACGGCGACGGCGACGATCGAATTTTCGTCCCAGCCGGCGCGCAGTTTGATAGTCAGCGGAATTTTAACGGCGGCGCGTACCGCCTTGAAGATTTCTTCGAGGAGCGGCAAATCGCGGAGCAGGCCGGAGCCGCCGCACTTCACGACTTTTTTGGCAGGGCAGCCGAGATTGATGTCTACGGCATCGTAGCCCAGGTCTTCGACCATTTTCGCGGCTTCAGCCATGACGGCGGGATTCGCGCCAAAAAGCTGCGCGGTAATCGGGTGCTCGTCTTCCTGGAAGTAGAGATAGCGCAAAGTTTTTTTCGCGCTGCGAGTGATCCCTTCAGAGCTGGTGAACTCCGTCATCAGCAGGCCGCAGCCGCCGAGGCCGCGAATGACGCGGCGAAAGAGCGTGTCCGTCACACCCGCCATGGGAGCAAGGACCGCGGCGGGGCGGATCGTCAGGTCGCGAATTTGGAAACTCGCCGGAATCATCTATCTCAGTTTAGGCTGGTGTGCGCGGCGTAGCAAGACGGCGCTCCGTGGCCCGTGT